>Ga0137374_10011135_pt1 | contig 10539 bp, 8 predicted proteins | sample SagtaG_20_FD_104811 | JGI IMG/M metagenome (GOLD analysis project Ga0137374, IMG submission 104811) | Vadose zone soil microbial communities from Sagehorn Ranch, Mendocino, California, USA - Sage1_R_100_16 metaG | ecosystem: Environmental > Terrestrial > Soil > Vadose zone | place: USA...
CTCGTCGTATCTTGAGGGCCTGGGGACCGCCATCCTGGATGCTATGGCGTTGGGCAAACCCGTTGTGGCCACCCGAGCTGGGGGTATCCCAGAAGTCGTGCGGGAGGGCATCACAGGCCTCCTGGTGTCGCCTCGTGATCCTCGGGCGTTAGCAGACGCTGTGCGCTATCTCCTCTGTCACCCTGAACACGCTCAAACCTTTGGGAGAGCTGGGCGCCAACGAGTGGAGCAATATTTCACGGTGGAGCGCATGGTCTGCCGTACCTTACAGGTCTACGCACAGGTTCTGTCCGATGCATCAGCATAATGACGTGGCGGGTGTCCAAGAGATGGCCCGGGTCCTAGTGATACGTCTCAGTTCGCTTGGGGATATTTTACTGACCACCCCCGTGCTGCGCTTGTTACGCCAGCACTACCCAGCAGCCCAGATCGATTTTCTCACGAAAGTGACCTATCGGGACGTATTGTGTACGAATCCATGTGTCGATCGCCTGTTGCTCTTGGAGCCCCAGCAGGGGTTCATGGAGATCCTGCGCAGCTTACGTCAGACACGCTATGATGTCGTGGTGGATCTGCATCGGACCCTGCGTAGTCGTCTCCTCTACCGCGGACTGCTGGCACAACGGAAGCTGACCTACGCGAAACGTACGTTGCGTCGGGCTCTCCTGGTGCATCTGAGCTGGAACACACTGCGGACGATGACGCCGGTGCCGGAACTCTATGTGGCGCCGCTGCGGCGTTTAGGGATTACGGCGTCGCTGCCGCCTCTAGAGATGCACCTCACAACTGAGAGTCGAGAAGCGATGGATACCTACGTGAAACAGGAGCTGCCTGCGAGTGTGGGGCGGCCCTTGCTAGCAGTAGCGCCGGGAGCTCATTGGGCAACCAAGCGGTGGCCGGTGGAGCGCTTTGCTACGGTGGCCCAGGAATTGGCACAGACGCAGGGGGCTGCAGTGGTCGTATTGGGCAGTGGAGAGGATGCACGACTGGCACAGGAGCTGTGCCAACGGCTCAGCGTCCCAGTCCTCAATACTACTGGCAAGCTGCCATTGATGCACACCGCGGCGCTCTTGCAGCAGTGCCGTCTGCTACTGAGCAACGACTCGGGTCTGATGCATATGGCCACGGCCCTCCGAGTGCCAGTCGTCGCCATTTTTGGACCCACCGTACAAGAGTTTGGGTTTTACCCTTTCAAAGCCTGCGCCCAGGTGGTAAGTGCTGAACTCACCTGCCGCCCGTGTAGCACGAAGGGCTCCAGGCGCTGCCCGCGCGGCCATCACCATTGCATGCAGCAGGTGACGGTGGCGCAGGTCGGCGCCGCAGCCCACCAGATGTGGGGAGGGCATGTCGCGTGATCAAACTCCTCTTCGAGGTGGGGCACCTGTACCATCGCGCTGCTCTCGATCCGCTCTATGAGGTCTTCCGTCAAGACCCGCAGTACGAGATTGCTTTTACCTGTTCCCACGATGCGGAGCGCCGCTTTGGTCTGGTCAATCGCTCCCTGCGGTCGGAGCTTGAAGCGTGCTTTCGTGCCGAAGGCTTGACGACTGCTGATGACACACGCGGCTTTGATGTGGTCATTACAGGCGACACGGTGCGTAAGCCGCAGCGTTACGGCCAGACGCTGCTGTGTTTTGTCAACCATGGCACAGGCATCAAAAATCTTGGCAATCCTCACCTCCAGGCCCTCGCCTCCACACGCTACCACGTCTTTGTTGAAGGTCAGTACCGGGTGGACACCTATCACCAGGCAGGCGCTGCGGGCCTCTCCACGTTCCACAAAGTGGGGTTACCCAAACTCGACCCGCTCTTCTGGCCAGGGTTTCCCACCCGTGAGGCGATTCTACACCGGCTTGGCCTCGATCCCACGAAACCAACTGTCCTATTTGCACCGACCTACAAACCGACGTGCATCGACATCGTCCGTGAACGTATTCTCACAGAGACGACAGCGTACAACCTGATCATTAAGTTGCATCAATATAGTTGGCGTGGGAAATATGCCCCACATTGGCACCATACCATCTACGAACGTGCCGTCAAGCAGTATCCGCATGCTGTGCTGATCCCAGCGGACGACTACAACATTGTGCCGTATCTTTATGCTGCCGACACCCTGATCAGTGAGGCGTCGAGTACGATGTTTGACTTTGTCGCGCTCGATAAAATCGGTATCATTTTTATAGTGTCGCGCACGCCCTTGAAGCACCACGATGGCGCAGCGCTGCTTATAGAGGAGCCACAGCGCTTTCTGGAGGGTGCGTTTCTGCATATTGCGCACCCCGACGAGATTCGCCCCGCTGTGGCTGAGGCATTACGCGACGATCCACAACGGCGCGAGCGCCTGCGCCAGTACCGTAACCACCTTTTTTTTGGGCTGGATGGACAGGCCTCGCAGCGCATCAAAGCCATCATCGAGCGGTTGCTGGCAGAAGGCGGGCACGCCAATTGCCCCTGAGGGGAAATTTAGCGATCTGAGCTCTCACCTTTGCGAGGCGTAGGGATGGAGACAACTATGGACGATATCGCCCAGGAATTGCACGAGAGCGCAGCCCTCAAGCTGCGTGTGGCCGAGACCCAGGGGCCGATCATTCAGGCGATGCTTGAATGCATCTGGGAGAGCATGCAACAGGGCGGGAAATTGTTACTGTGTGGCAATGGGGGCAGTGCGGCAGATGCGCAACATTTGGCCACGGAATGTATGGTGCGCCTGGAGGCAGAGCGCCCTCCCCTCCCAGCCATCGCCCTGACCACTGATACGTCACTGCTGACAGCGGCGGGTAATGACCAGGGCTTTGAGACTATCTTCGCCCGTCAGGTCGCAGGGCTTGGTCGTCCGGGAGACGTCCTCCTCGCGATCAGTACAAGTGGTAATTCACTCAATGTGGTGCGCGCGGTTGAGGCAGCCCAGCAGCGTGGGTTACATACGCTGGGGTTGCTCGGTAAAGACGGGGGGAGGCTCAAGGACATGGTGCATATCGCGCTGGTCGTGCCGTCGTCCAACACGCAGCGCATCCAGGAGGTGCACATCACTCTAGGGCACATTCTTTGCGGTGCCCTAGAGCGGCGTGTACTCAGGGCACCTCTGGTGATGTCTCAGGAACCTGTGGTCACGGGTACGACACCATGGAAAGCCTTTTAGAACGCTGTTTGCAAGCGCGGCGCCCGACAGTATTGGTGGTGGGGGACGTCATGTGTGACGTCTATCTGCAGGGCAGTGTGCGCCGCATTTCTCCAGAAGCGCCGGTCCCAGTCTTTGAGACGACAACGCGCCAGCAGGTCCTAGGAGGGGCTGCCAATGTGGCAGCAAATCTCCGGGCGCTCGGATGTGAGATCCGCCTGTTGGGAGTCGTTGGAGCGGACGCCGCTGGTCATTGTATACGGGAACTGTTGCGCCAGCAGGGTATTGATGATACCACCTTACTGGCAGACCCCTCCCGCCCAACCACCGAAAAGACGCGCCTCGTCGCCCAGCAGCAACACGTGCTCCGCCTTGATCAGGAAAGTCAGGTACCGCTTGCTCCACAACTTGTCACAGACGCTTTACAGCACGCGCAAACCCTCCTGGCCGAAGTCGACGGCCTGGTGTGCTCGGATTATTACAAAGGCGTGTGTACGCCTGACCTCCTGGCACCACTGTTTGCCATGACCCGTGCTGCCGGGAAACCCATCATCGTGGATCCCAAGGTGCGCGACTTCTCGCGCTATCGTGGTGCGACTGTTCTCACCCCTAACCTCACTGAAGTCGAGCAGGCCATTGGCCATCCTGTGGCTGATCCGACGGCGCTCGCACACGCTGCGGAGAGGCTCTTGCAGCAGAGTCAGGCCCAGGCGCTCTTAGTCACACGCGGAAAAGAGGGCATGTCGCTCTTTCACCCACAGCGGCAGCCGGTACACATTCCCGCGCAGGCACGCGAGGTTTTTGATGTGACAGGGGCGGGGGATACAGTGATTGCCATGTTGAGCATGGCGCTTTTGTGTGGTCTATCACTGGTCGACGCGGCACGGCTGGCCAATGCCGCGGCTGGTGTCGTCGTTGGTAAAATGGGCACCGCTGTGGTCTCTCCGGCGGAGCTCCGGACTGCCCTGCGCCAGGAGCGCCTTGATTCTACCCACAAAATACTCCTCGGGGACGCCCTCGCCAGCGCGTTGCACCAGCGTCGGCAACGTGGGGAGACGATTGTCTTTACCAACGGGTGTTTTGACCTCTTGCACGTCGGACACATTCAATACCTGCAGCACGCCCGGGCGCTTGGTGACTGTCTGGTGGTGGCGCTCAATGACGATGCGTCGGTGCGTCTCCTGAAGGGCGAGCGGCGGCCGTTGCTCCCACAACAGGAACGGGCCCGTATTCTGGCAGCCTTGGGGTGTGTCGACTACGTCACGATCTTCAGTGAGGCGACACCGCTGACCTTGATTACCCACTTGCGCCCCCATGTGCTCGTTAAGGGCGGTGATTATACACCGGAGACCGTGGTGGGCCGCGACGTGGTGGAAGCGTATGGTGGCCGCGTCTGTATCATGCCCTATCTCGCCGGCATTTCGACCACCGAGATCATTGGCAGTATTGTCGAGCGCTATGGTTAGTGCTGCGCACCGCAATTGCCCCGCCAGTGTGGCGGGGTGAGCCACCCTCGTGCCTGGCTCACGGGCAGAGTTCAACAGCTGGAAGGCGGAGACATGTGGTATGCTATGCTCGTTGAGGGTTTTGCGATAGCGCAGAGCCCAACCGAGGAAGGTAGGCTGTGAATCTTACCCCGCTGAGCGTGTGTATTATTACCTACAACGAGGCAGAGAATTTACCTCGGTGTCTCGCCTCGGTCGCCTTTGCCGATGAAATTGTCGTCGTGGACAGTCAGAGTACGGATTGCACGGTCGACATTGCCAGGCAAGCCGGATGTCGGGTGATTTCCCAGCCATTTCTGGGCTATGTGGCGCAAAAAAACCTGGCCCTAAACCATGCCTCACATCAGTGGGTCCTGTGCCTCGACGCCGATGAATGGTTGCGGTCTGGAGCGGCAGCGACGATTCGAGCCGCTCTCGCCACGCGGGCTCCTGATGTGGCCGGCTATACCCTGAAGCGCCATACCTATTACCTGGGGGATTGGGTCAATCATGGGGGGGGGTGGCCGGAATACAAAATCCGGTTGTTTGATCGTCAGCGTGGCCGGTGGTGTGGCAACACCCTCCACGAGGGCATCCATGTTGAGGGCCATGTGGCCCATCTCGATGTAGAAATCGGTCATCGGAGCTACAAAGATATTGCCCATCACTTCAGCAAGCTCAATACCTATACCACCGTCATGGCGCAGAGCCTGCATGAGCGCAGGGCAGCGCGTGTCGGGGTTGGCACGCTGGTGCTGCGTCCTGCACTACGCTTCTGTCGTATGTTTCTCCTCAAAGGGGGATGGCAAGATGGCGTGCGTGGCTTGATGGTCGCCGTGATCGGGGCTTTTTACGTCTTTGCCAAATATGCCAAGCTCTGGGAACTCCAGCACGGCGGCCAGCAACCGCCAGAGGAGTGATACTGTACACATGGGAACCTATCGCCGCCTCTTCGGCTACGTCCGTCCATATCACTCTTGGCTCCTCTGGTCCGTACTCTGCGGTATTCTGCTGTCAGGAACGACCGCTCTGGCAGCCTTGCTGGTGAAGCCTGTGCTCGACCAGATCTTTGTGGAGCGTGATACCACCAAGCTGTTGCTGTTTCCCTTGGTGATTGTGCTCCTCTACGTGGTGCGCGGCCTATTGTCCTATGGCCACTCTTATCTGATGCGCGCCATCGGCCAGGGTATCATTCGTGACATGCGCGACCAACTGTTTGCGCATGTGCAGGGCATGCCCCTGTCGTATCTGCACGAGCATCATACGGGGACGTGGATGTCCCGCATGATCAATGACATTGCTCTCATCGAACGCGCCGTGACGAGCGCGGTGAATGATCTGTTGCGCCAGGGCCTGACCATGCTTGGGCTCATCGGGGTGGCCTTCTATCGTGATTGGCTCTTGACCACCTATGCCATCCTCGTCTTGCCCCTGGCCACTCTGCTCATTATGCAGCTGGCGCAGCGGTTACGGGTACTCAATCGGCGTGCCCAGGAGCAGCTCGAGATGTTAAGCACCATACTTGCTGAGGTGTTCAGTAGCCTTACGATCATCAAGGGCTTCGGCCGTGAAGCCTACGAACACGAGCGTTTTCGGCGCCGCAATGCAGCGTACTATGGTGTCACCATGCGAGCCGCACGGGCCGATGAAATCGGCTCGCCTCTGATGGAATGTTTGGGCGCTGTGGGCGTTGCGGTCGTCGTCTGGTATGGTGGCCACCAGGTCATCACTGGGGTGACGACACCGGGCACATTCTTTTCCTTTCTGACCGCTATCTTCATGCTCTACGAACCGATGCGCAAGCTCAGCCGGGTGAACAATATCCTCCAGAGTGCGCTAGCCGCGGCTGAGCGGACGTTTGCTGTGCTGGATACGCCTGACGAGTGGGTAGATGAGGCACCCAAGCCGGCACTGCCGCAGCTCCAGCACCGGCTGCTCTTCACTGCTGTGTCGCTGCGCTATCGTCCCCATGGCCCGCTCGTCTTGCGCGGTCTCAATCTGGATGTGGAAGCCGGCGAAGTGGTGGCGCTGGTGGGAGCAAGTGGTGCTGGGAAAACCTCCCTGGTGCATTTGCTCCCCCGTTTTTATGAGCCAACCAGTGGCTGCATCAGCATCGATGGCGTGGATATCCGCAGTGTCTCGCTCACGTCGCTGCGAGCACACATTGGGATTGTGTCGCAAGACGTGGTTCTCTTCGATGATACCTTGTGGCAAAACATTCGTTATGGGAATCTGCACGCCAGTGATATGCAGGTCCAGGAGGCAGCCCGGGCCGCCTATGCGCACGATTTCATCATGCACATGTCCCAGGGGTACGACACCGTGATTGGTGAACGGGGCGTGCGGCTTTCCGGCGGCGAAAAGCAGCGCATCGCCATTGCCCGTGCTTTGCTACGCAATGCCCCTATTCTCATCCTTGACGAGGCCACCTCCTCCCTCGATAGTGCCTCAGAACAGGTGGTCCAGTACGCCCTCGCCAATCTCATGAAAGATCGCACCACGTTTGTCATTGCACATCGGCTGTCGACCGTGCGCCACGCCAGCAAAATTGTCGTGATGCATGAGGGCACGATTGTGGAGGTCGGCCCGCACGATGCGTTGCTTGCCAAAGATGGGTACTACAGTCAACTGTACCATCTCCAATTCAAAAACCAAGAGTAAGGGAGTATCTGTTCAGTGCGGCTTCTCAGTCGTTATGTGTGTCGCTATTTCCTCGGCTATTTCTGTGGTGGCCTGGCCGGCTGCGCGGCGCTGTTGCTGCTCGTTGAGATCTTCGATTGCATCGATAGGTTCATTGGACGTCAGGTGTTATGGGTCGATGCCGTACGCTATCTCGGCTTTAAATTGCCGTGGATGGTGTATCAGATGATGCCAGCAGCCTGCTTACTGGCCTCGGTACTGACGTTTAGTACCCTCAACAAACACCAGGAGACCACGGCCATGCGGGCGCATGGGATCTCCCCTCTGCGGCTGACGCGCCCACTCTTTCTGCTCGGCTGTGTCGTCAGTCTCGTATTGATCGTATCCCAAGAGTATCTGTTGCCGTACACCAACCAGAGCTACAATCTGATCTGGCGGACCCGCATTCAACGCGTCAAGACGGATCCACGGTTGGGGTTATTTAAAAAGGGGCAGATCTGGTACCGCAGCGCCCAGCGCATCTGGAGTGCTCAGCTCAGCGTCCCGCTCGAGCAGCGCCTGATAGGCGTCACCATCTACGAATTGGACGCGCAAGGCGTGATTCGCCAGCGCTACGACGCGGCAGAAGCACGCAGCGACGGACAGGCTTGGATGCTGCTCCAGGGCACACGACGCACGTTTAACGCGACGGGCATGTTCGCGAGCCTCCCAGAAACTTTTGCAGAGCAACGTGTGGCGTTTCCCGAACGTCCCGAGGAGATTAGTGCGGTGCGCAAGGAGCCCGAGGAAATGAGCCTGAGTGAGACCCTGACCTACGCCCACGAGCAGCGCCGTCAGGGCATCGAGGATCCCACCTACCTGGTCGAATTCCATGGTAGGCTGGCGTATGCGGCTCTGTGCATCATTATGGCAGGTTTCGGTATGCCGTTGGCATTACATATGAACCGTAATGGTGGCACCACCCTCGCGCTTAGTCTGACGCTCTTTTGTGGTTTTGCGTACGTGATTCTCCACAATCTCATCCTTGCTTTAGGCCACAATGGGCGTTTGCCGCCAGCAGTAGCCGCCTGGGCCGCAAATAGCCTCTTTGGATGCGGGGGTTTGTATCTGGCTGTGCGTCTGCAGTGACGAGTCGCTGGAGGATACAACTTGCGGATTGGTATCGAAGCGAAAGTGCTGACTTCACGGCCGAGTGGCATTGGACGCTATGCCATCAATCTGGTGCGTTCCCTACTGAAGACCTTGCCTGAAGAGGATCACACCTTCGAAATCGTGCTGTTCACCGGCCCACAAACTGCGCGCAGTGTTCTCGACACCTTAACTGGATCATATCGCGAGCATTTTTGTGCCATGCAGAGCAGCCTGCTGCGCTCTCTGTTCTCCCTGCCATACGGCATAGTACAGCACAAGATCAACGTGTTTCATGGTCTCGATCACGTGGGGCTGCCACTTTTTGTTAAGCACGGCATCTACGTCATCACGGTGCACGATGTGATTCCCCTGCTCTTTCCACAGTTGTTTACGCTCAAGCACCGTCTCATCGTACGTGCCGGTCTCGCCCGTGTCGCACAGCAAGCGGATATGGTTATTGTGCCGTCGTATGCGGTGCAGCAAGATGTGCAGCAGTATCTCCACATAGACGCGGACCGCGTGGTCGTGATCCCTGAAGGGTGTGAGCCACGATTTCGACCACTCACGCAGCCAGAGTATCTTCGCAGCGTACGGACAAAGTATGGTCTCCCACCTCTCTATATTCTCTGTCTGGGGACTCTGGAACCACGGAAGAATATCACCACGTTGCTACATGCCTTTGCCCGATTCCGGTCTACCCTGCATGGGGAGCCTGTCCTACACTTAGTTGTGGCTGGCGCTCGTGGCTGGCGGGAGCAGGCGATTTTTCAGACTGTGCAACGTCTAGGCCTTGAGCAAGCTGTCCGTTTCCCCGGGTTTATCGACGATGAGGATCTCCCAGCAGTCTATGGTGGAGCACTCTGCTTTGTGTTTCCCTCGCTCTACGAGGGCTTTGGTTTGCCGATTTTGGAGGCGATGGGTTGTGGGACACCAGTCATTACGTCCAATGTCGCGGCCATACCTGAGGTGGCAGGCGATGCGGCCTTGCTGATCGACCCGCAGGACGTGGAGGGTATAGCCGCCGCCATGAGTGTATTGGTGCACAACGACACCCTCAGGGAGCGTTTACGGCAGAAAGGGTTCGTCCAGGCACAACAGTTCTCGTGGGAAACCACGGCTCAGAAGACCCTGGATCTGTATATAGCGCTCGGTGGTTAAAACAACTCTTATTTGCCGGATGAGGGAGAGCCACACCGAAGCCTTATTCTGAGCCACCATACTCATCAGAAAGGTCGCATTCTATCAGCGCATTTGCTATTATGATGTCCCTGCCGCTAACTCTGGAGGGAGGAAGGTGCCGGGTGCTCTCGGGGTGTTGCCATGGAGTAGGCCGAGATGAGGTCAAGACTGAGATAGGGAGGTATCATGTTGCACGCCGTGTTAGTAGAGGAGTAGGCATGAACATCTTTGTCATCGGCCCGTATGACAGTGGGACCTCGTCTGTGGCCCAGATGGTCAATGGCTGTGGTTTTTATATTGGTGCACCACAAGAACTGCTTCCCCCCAGACCTGAGCACTCCTCGGGATGCTGGGAAGCGCGTTGGCTCGTCGATTTTAACGACGATCTCCTGTTGCTCTTCGGTGCCGATTGGCGCTCGGCCACACACATTGCCGTGGACACCTTGCCAGCGTCGCTCCGTGAACGGCTGCACCAACGTGCGGCGACCTGGGCGACGCGCATGGCGCAACACGGCCACTGGGGGTGCAACGACCCACGCCTCTGCTTGACGGCTGGCTTCTGGCTGCAGGTGCTCCCCGAAGCTCTGATTGTGTTCTGTCTCCGCCACCCCAGGGATGTGGTGGCCTCCATGATGCAGCGCCAACCGTGTCCTTTTCCCAGCCCCGTAGAGGCCCTCGCTGCCTGGCGCCGCTCCTTCCTCGGCGCGGTGATGGACACGGTGGGCAGGCCACGCCTCGTGCTGGATTACGACCACTTGTTGACCGACCCAGCGGGGGCAACAGCACGCCTGGTGGCGTTCTGCCATGCGCACATCCCCAACTACACACCACCCGCTGATGTGCAGGAGCAGATGACGCGCACCCTGGTACCACACCTGCGATACCAGACTGCTGCGAGCCTGCCTGACACCTACTGCGAAACCCATGATGTGGAAGGCTATGAGGCGCTCCTCGCCGATGACCAGGAGCGTCTGGTCCGTGCTC
>Ga0137374_10011138_pt1 | contig 10537 bp, 8 predicted proteins | sample SagtaG_20_FD_104811 | JGI IMG/M metagenome (GOLD analysis project Ga0137374, IMG submission 104811) | Vadose zone soil microbial communities from Sagehorn Ranch, Mendocino, California, USA - Sage1_R_100_16 metaG | ecosystem: Environmental > Terrestrial > Soil > Vadose zone | place: USA...
GCACGATCTGATAGGAACTTCAAATCCACCGCACGAACTTCAAATCCACCGCACTAGGATTGATTCATCAACCTCACGGCAAGCAGGGCAAGGGCTTCACGCCCTCGGAAGGACGATCACGGCCTTTAGGCCCGGCGCGTTGTCTTCCAGCCTGAGCTCGCCGCGATGGAGCTGCGCCACCGCCGCGGCGAGGCTCAAGCCGAGACCGGCACCGGGCTCCGAGCGGCTCTGCTCGAGCCGGACGAAGCGCTCCACGACACGGTCGCGATCCGCCGCGGGGATGCCGGGGCCTGCATCCGCCACCGTCAGGAGCACGCGGTCGCCTTCCCTTCCGGCGCTCACGACGATCGTGGATGCTGCGTCCCGCGCCAACGCCGCATCGCCGACCGCCTCGCCGGACGCCGGGGCAAGTGCCGGTGCCGCGAGCCTGGGAGCGGCATATTTGATGGCGTTGTCGATGAGGTTGGCGAGCGCCTGGCTGACCAGCTCGCGATTGCCCTTGAGCGGCGCCGCTCCTTCCGCCTCCACATGAAGCGCGAGTCCCTTGTCTTCGGCGAGCGGCGCATAGAGCTCCGCCACGTCGTGCACGATTTCGCCCGCGTCGAACTCGGTCGTGTTCTCGCCGCTCTCGCCGGATTCGGCGCGCGCGATCATCAACAGCGCGTTGAAGGTGCGGATGAGCCCCTCCGATTCTTCGAGCACGTTTTCCAGCGCGGCGCGGTAATCGCTTTCGCTTTTCGCCGTGCGCAACGCTTCCTCGGCGCGGTTGCGCAGCCGCGTCAGCGGAGTCTTGAGGTCGTGGGCGATGTTGTCGGTAACTTCCTTGAGGCCGTGCATCAGCGCCTCGATGCGCTCCAGCATGGCGTTGAGGTTCTCCGCCAGGCGGTCGAGCTCGTCGCCCGTACCGGCAAACGGCAACCGGCCGCTCAAATTGCCTTCCATGATCGTACGCGCCGTCTCGGTCATGGCATCGATGCGCTTGAGCACGCGGCGCGTGACGAAGAAGCCGCCGGCGAGCCCGAGCACGACCACGATGGCGATCGACCAGCGGGCGGCGGCACCGATGATGCCGTGCAGGCGCTCGCGCTCCTCCAGGTCGCGTCCGACCAGAAGGCGAAAGCCGCCCGGGAGGCGCACCACGCGCACGAGAGCGTGGTGCTCGGCGTCCTCCGCCTCGTCGAGCCGGCGATAGGACGTCTCCCGCAGGCCCGTCTGGTCGAGTACGCCGGGCTGGAGCGTGCCGACGTTGCCGGCGAGCCCCTCTCCGGCCGGGGCGGTGACGAGGTAAAGGTTGGAGCCGGGCCGCCGCGAGCGGGCATCGACGATGAGCACGAGGCGGCGGATGCCGCCCTGGCCGTACAGCTCCGACAGCCCGTTGATTTCGGCGTCGACGGTCTCGCTGATCTGCTGGGTGATCAGGCGGCTGGTGGTCCAGGCGAAATAGCCGATCAGGAACGCGGCAAACAGCGCGAACACCGTCAGATAGACGAGCGACAGCTTGAAGGCCGTGGTGCGGAACAGCTTGCCGAGCGCCGTCATCCATCTTTTCGCGGCGCCACCGGCGAAAGCGGATGATCCCCTACCCCCGGCGATCCTGTCGCCCGGACGCAGGCGACCGGAGGCCCCGCTCTCGTCGGGCATGACCATGTCACTTGGCATCGCGGATCACGTAGCCTGCGCCGCGCACGGTGTGAAGCAGGGGCCGCGCGAAGCCCTTGTCGATCTTCGAACGCAATCGCGACATGTGCACGTCGATGACGTTGGTCTGCGGATCGAAGTGGTAGTCCCACACATTCTCCAAAAGCATGGTGCGTGTCACCACCTGGCCGGCGTGCTTCATCAGGTATTCGAGCAGCCGGAACTCGCGCGGCTGCAGCACGATCTCCGACTCGCCGCGCATGACGCGGTGGGACAGGCGGTCGAGCTCGAGGTCGCCGACACGGTAGACGGTTTCCTCTCCGCGTCCGCTGCGCCGGCGCGCCAGCACCTCGACGCGCGCAAGCAGCTCGGAGAACGAGTAAGGTTTGGGGAGATAATCGTCGCCGCCGGCCCGCAGGCCCTTGACCCGGTCGTCGACCTGGCCGAGCGCCGAGAGGATCAGCACCGGCGTCTCGATGCCCTGGGCGCGCAACGTGCCGATCACGGAGAGGCCGTCGCGCTTGGGCAGCATGCGGTCGATGATCAGGACGTCGTAGAGCCCGTCGAGCGCCAGCCCCAGGCCGTCCTCGCCGTCGCCGGCATGGTCGGCCACATGGCCCACCTCGCGGAAGGCCTTGACCAGGTAGTCGGCCGCGTCGCGGTCATCTTCGATGATGAGCAGGCGCATGCGGCAATTCTTGGCTAATGATCATGCCGTAAGAGCTAATGCGCTTCAGCCGAAATGACGAGAGGGCGGTGCAGGGTTGCAACCGCCCCCTCGACCGAACCCGGATCCGACGGAGGGGGGCGGGGGAGCCGGTCCCGGACTCGGATTTAGGTTGGGGACGGGCACGAGGCTCGTCCCCAAGGGCTCGTTCCGCCGGCGGGGGCGACGAATGCCGGCGTCACGTCCCTTTCTCGTTACGCGCGGCCGAGCGGCAGCGCCACGAACTTGGTTGCGTCGCCCGACTTCACCCGCATCAGCACGGTGCGCTTGCCCTCGGCGCGGGCGTCGCTGAGCGCGGTACGCACCTCGGCAGGGGTCGACACCGCCTTGCCGCCGACTTCGAGGATCACGTCGCCGGTCTTGAAGCCGCGCTCCGCCGCCGGGCCGTCCGACTCGACGTCGGTGACGACCACGCCTTTGCTGCCGCTCCCGGCAACGTTGGCGGCCGGCGCCATGGTGAGGCCGAGATGGGTCTCGCTGCCGGGAGTCTGGCGGTCCCCGCTGCCGGCGCGCGCCGTCTGATCCTTGGGATAGTCGGCGAGCGTCACGTTCACCGTCTTGTCCTTGCCCTTGCTGAGCACGCCGAGCTTGGCGGTGGCCCCAGGCGCGAGCGCGCCGATCCTCTTGGCCAGCTCGCGCGCATCCTTGATCGTCTCGCCGTTGACCGAGGTGATGACGTCGCCGGACGCGATTCCGGCCTTGGCGGCGGGACTATTGGCCTGCGCCTCGGCGACCAGCGCACCCTCGGCGTTCTTGAGCCCGAGACTGTCGGCGACGTCCGCGGTCACCGGCTGGATCTGCACGCCGATCCAGCCGCGCGTCACCGAGCCGTGGTCCTTGAGCTGGGCCACCACGGTTTTCACCGTCTCGGCCGGAATGGCGAAACCGATACCGATCGAGCCGCCGTTGGGCGAGAAGATCGCGGTGTTGACGCCGATGACGTTACCCTCGGTGTCGAAGGTTGGCCCGCCCGAATTGCCCTTGTTGACCGGCGCGTCGATCTGGATGAAGTCGTCGTAGGGGCCGGCGCCGATATCGCGCCCGCGTGCCGACACGATACCCGCCGTCACGGTGCCGCCGAGGCCGAACGGATTGCCGACCGCAAGCACCCAGTCGCCGATGCGCGGCTGCTTGTCGGCAAGCTTCACGTACGGGAAATCGTTGCGGCCATCGACCTTGAGCAACGCCAGGTCGGTCTTGGGATCGGTGCCCACGACCTTGGCGGAGTAGGTCTTGTTGTCGTCGGTCTGCACCTCGACGGTCTTGCCGCGCTCGACCACATGGTTGTTGGTCACCGCATAGCCGTCGGCGGAGATGAAGAAGCCCGAGCCCTGGGCCATGCTGAACTGGCGCCCGCGCGGCATGTTCGGCATGTTCGGAATGTTCGGCATTCCCGGCCCGCCGAAGCGACGGAAGAACTGCTCGAGCGATGAACCGGGCGGGAACGGAAGATCGTCGTTATTGAACTGCATCTGCTCGCGCTGCGAGACCGCCTCGGCCTTGACGCGCACGCCGATCACCGCCGGCTTCACGCGCTCGACGATGTCGGCGAAGCCGACCGGGCGGGCAGCGTGCTCGGCGCTGACCTGGGCCGCCGCGGTGGACGGGAAGGAGAAATTCGTCGGCGCGCCGGGACCGGCGAACAAGGCGGCCGCCCCGAGGCCGGCGACGGTCGCGAGCAAGACGATACGACGCGCGGACAAAATCTTGCGCGGCGCCGGGGTGGGGTTGATCGACATCACAAGTCTCTCCATCGGAATCTTGGGGGCGCAATGCGAGCGCCGTTCCGCCAGAAGATGGAGAGCGTCGCCTTACGGCGTCCTGTCGGCGGGATTAAAGTTTGTTAAGGTTGGCCGAAGTTTGAATAAACGACGTCTTGTCAATTACTTAGGTGGGGTTACGGTGTCCCGTTACGGCTGCTGCCGGCCGTCCAAAACCTGCTTGAGTCGCGCCTCCTCCGTCGGCGACAGAGGGGAACCTCCGGCGGTCGGCTGTCGCGACTTGCGCCGGGCGAAGGTCAGCAAAATCAGGACGCCGCCCATAAGGAGAGCCGCCGGTGCGCCCCACAGCACCGCCGTGTGCCAGGCGAATCGAGGTTTGAGCAGCACGAACTCGCCGTAACGCGCGACCAGGAAATCGATGACTTGGTCGTCGCCGTCGCCCGCCGTGAGCCGCTCGCGCACCAGGATGCGCAAGTCGCGCGCGAGCGGCGCATCCGAATCGTCGATCGACTGGTTCTGGCACACCATGCATCGCAGGTCGCGCGACAGCGTGCGCGCGCGCGTCTCGAGCGCGGCGTCGGACAGGATCTCGTCGGGCTGGACGGCGAGAGCCGGCGTGGAGGCCAGGCCCCACCCGATCAGGAACGCTGCGAACAAGCGCCGTGTGCGGGAGTACGCCATCTTGTCATTCCGCCGGCTGGAGCGCGGCGCGGGATTTGGCGGGCTTCGGCGCGCCGACGCGCAGGCGGCGGTCGGAGAGCGAGAGCGCGCCGCCCAGAACCATCACCAGCGCGCCGAGCCAGATCAGCAGCACCAGCGGCTTGTGATAGAGCCTGATCGCGATCGAGCCGTCCGGGTTCTGGTCGCCGAGCGAGAGATAGATCTGGCTCAAGCCGCGCGTCATCAGGGCCGCCTCGGTGGTCGTGGTGCTGCGGATCGGGAAGCTGCGCTTGGCCGGCTCGAGCACGCCCAGCACCTCGCCGCCGCGCCGCACGGTGAACTTCGCGGTCACCTCGCGGTAGTTCGGACCGTCGCGCGGAACAAGCCCCTCGAAGGCGAAGTCGTAGTGCCGCAGCGACACGACCTGGCCGGGCTGGAGCGTCACGATCTTTTCCGCGCTCCAGCCGGTCTCGCCGACGATGCCGAGAAGGGTGAGCCCGAGCCCGAAATGCGCGCACGCGGTGCCCCAGGTCGAGCGCGGCAGCCCGGCGGCGCGTTGGAGGACCGTGCCGAACGAGACGCGGAACAGGCCGGTGCGCTCGACCAGGTCGGTGAGCGCACCCGCCATCACGAACAGCGCCAAGCCCACCGCGAACGGCGCGAGCACAGGTTTTGCGCCTTCGAACACAAAGGTGGCGGCGATGCCGATCACGCCGACCGCCAAGGCCGCGATCAGGCGCTGGGCTACTCCCAGAAGGTCCCCGCGCTTCCACGCCATCAGCGGCCCGAACGGCACGACGACGAGCAGCGGCAGCATGAGAGGGCCGAAGGTGGCGTTGAAGAACGGCGCGCCGACCGAGATTTTCTCCCCCGTCAGCGCCTCCAGGGCGAGCGGGTAAAGCGTGCCGACGAACACGGTCGCGCAGGCGGTGGTGAGGAACAGGTTGTTGAGCACGAGCGCGCCCTCGCGCGAGACCGGCGCGAACAACCCGCCCTGCTTCAACAGCGGCGCGCGCGCAGCGAACAGCGCCAAGCCGCCGCCGATGAACAGGACCAGGATGGCGAGGATGAACACGCCGCGCGCGGGATCGTTGGCGAAGGAGTGGACCGAGGTCAGCACCCCCGAACGCACCAGGAAGGTGCCGATCAGCGACAGCGAGAAGGCGAGGATGGCGAGCAGGATGGTCCAGACTTTCAGCGCATCGCGCTTTTCCATCACCACCGCCGAGTGCAGCAGCGCGGTGCCGGCGAGCCACGGCATGAAGGAGGCGTTCTCGACCGGATCCCAGAACCACCAGCCGCCCCAGCCGAGCTCGTAATAGGCCCAGTACGAGCCCATCGCGATGCCGCAGGTCAGGCACATCCAGGCGGCGAGCGCCCATGGCCTGACCCAGCGCGCCCAGGCGGGATCGATGCGGCCGTCGATCAGCGCGGCGACGGCGAAGGAGAAGGTGATCGAGAAGCCGACATAGCCGAGATAGAGCATCGGCGGATGCACCGCGAGGCCGATATCCTGCAGGATCGGATTGAGGTCGCGGCCCTCGATCGGCGCCTGGGCGAGGCGCAGGAACGGGTTCGAGGTCAGCAGGATGAACAGGAAGAACGCCGCCGCGATCCACGACTGAACGCCGAGCACGGTGGCTTTCAGCGTCGCGGGCAGGTTGGCGCCGAGCGCCGCCACCAGCGCCCCGAAAACGCTGAGGATGAGGACCCACAGAAGCATCGAGCCCTCGTGGTTCCCCCACACGCTGGTGAACTTGTAGATGAGCGGCATGGCCGAGTGCGAGTTTTCGGCCACGTTGAGGACGGAGAAGTCGGAGGTGACGTAGCAGGCCGTGAGCGCGGCAAACGCGATCGCGACGAACACGAATTGCGCGAGCGCGGTCGGCACCGCAACGCCCATGAGGACAGGATCGCGCACGCGCGCGCCCCAGACCGGCACGACGGCTTGAACGAGCGCCAGGCCGAGCGCGAGAACGAGGGCATAATGGCCGAGTTCGGGGATCATCGAAGCCACGTGTCCGGGACGCGGTGCATCACTGCGCCCTCCCCTGCGGTGCGGCGCCCACCTTCTTGTCGTAATCGTCCTTCCAATGTCCTTGCTTCTTCAGGGCATCGGCGACCTCCTTGGGCATGTAGGTCTCGTCGTGCTTGGCGAGCACGGTGTCGGCACGGAACAGGCCGCCCGCATCGAGCGCGCCTTCGGCCACAACGCCCTGACCTTCGCGGAACAGGTCGGGCAGGATGCCGGTAAAGGCGACCGGTATGGCGCGATTGCCGTCGGTCACCTCGAAGCGGACGCTCAGGTTCTCGCCGCGCGCAAGGGTGCCGGGCTTGACCAGGCCGCCGAGCCGGATGCGGGCGCCGGGCTGCACGTGCTTCTCCGCCACGTCGGTCGGCGAGTTGAAGAACACGATCGAGTCTTTGAGCGCGCTCAAGACCAGCGCCGCGGCGACCGTGAGCACGGCGAGCCCGGAGCCGATCAACACGAGGCGTCGCTGCTTGCGGGTCATCGATCACCGTGCCGCGTGCTCATTGGGCCTTCAGCGCAAGTGTGTTCACCAGCTCCTCGAGGCGACGCACCTTGTCGGGGTCGGCGGCGAGCGCCCGGCGGGCGTCGGAGGCGGCGGCGCGCGCATTGTCCCGCTCGCCCAGCACACTATAGGCGCGCACGAGCCGGAGCCAGCCCTCCACATCGGAGCCGTCGCGCTTCAGCCGGTCGGCGAGCCGCGCGACCATGCCGCGCACCATCTCGCTGCGCTGCTCCGGCGTGAGCTCGGCGGCCGCGGCCATATCCTGTTCGCCGGGTCCCGGACCGGCTTGGCTCGGACCGGCTTCGCTCGGCTCGGGACCGGCACGGCCTTCGAGGCGCGCCAGCGAATGCTGGACGTAGTCGATCCACGGCGCGCCCGCCGGCGCCTTGGCGATAAGATCGCGCCAGATCGCGGCGGCCTCGTCGCGCCGGCCGTCCTGCTCCGCGGCGACCCCGATGAAGAAGCGTGCCCGCACGTCGCTGTCATCGAGCGCACGCGCGCGCTCGAACGACGCCTTCGCATCTTCGGTCACGATGCCGTTCGCCTCCGCGACGAGCGCTTCGCCCAGGTCGGCTTCGCGCGCGGCGCTCGGACCGAGGAGCCGCAGCGCATTGCGGCGCGCCTTCACCGCCTCATCGAAGCGGCCCATCCGCATATAGACCGGCCCGAGCACCTCCCAGCCACGCCCGTCTTCCGGATTGCGCGCAAGATGCGCCTCGACCTGCCCGACCAGCGCTGCAAGCGAGCGATGCTCGGGCGGCTCCTGAAGCTGCGCCGCGAGCGGCTCGCCGGGAAGCTGCGGGGACCCGAGAGCGAGGTAGAGACCCAAGGCGCAGAATGGCAGCAGCGTGACAACCGCAATCGTCGCGGCGCGCCGCCGCCACGCCGGACCAGCCGGTTCGCTGCGTTGCGTAGTGGCCTTCTCGGCGGCGGCCAGCAGGCGGCGCGATACCTCGACCCGCGCCGCTTCGGATTCGGCATCGGCGATGCGACCGGCGGCGCGATCACGCTCGATCTCGGCGAGCTGGTCCTGGTAGACGGCGACATCGCTGCCCGGCGCCTTGTCCGTCCGCGCGCGCGCGAGCGGCCAAAGCACGGCAAAGATCGCCGCCGCCGTCATCAGCGCAAGCACCGACCAAAGGATCATGCCGTCATCCTACCCGTGCGAACCGGCGCGCTTGCGGCGAAGACGCCGCAAGCGACCAACCGCCGCACCGTCTAGCGGACGACCACGCCCGCGCAACGCTGGCGCTTTACATCACGGGAGAATGCGAGCCGCAATGATCAAAATCATGGCGCGTCGAAATCATGGCGGCAACATGCGGGCAGCGTCGTGAACGTCCTTGAGCAACTCGCCGACGGCGAGGTACTGGCCGCGTTTGACGTGGTTGCGCAACAGGCCCACGCTCCGTTCGGGAGAACCGCGATCAGCTGACCGGAGTCCAGCTTCCGTCCGGATTGCGGCAGGCGGTGCCGCGGGCGATTTCGGGCCGGCCGCCGACGTAGATCGTGTGGCTGTACTCGCGGCAGCGCAGCCCGCCGCGCTGGTAATACGGTCCGGGCACGATGGTCCCGTAATAGGCGGTGTGATCGCTGCGCCAGCCGACCGGCGCACCCGGCGCGCCGCCTTCCAGCGCCTGCATCTCCGCCGCGTAGGCCGCCTCGCGGTCGCGCTCGTCCATGGAGGCCCCGATGGCGCTGCCGAGCAGACCGCCGGCAACCGCTCCGACGGCCGCGCCGGCAACGCGGCTGCCCGCCCCGCGTCCGCCAAGCAGCGCGCCGAGCGCGCCGCCGGCCACCGCACCGGTTACCGCCCCGGTGTTCTGGTTCGGGGCATAGGGATCGTTGGCGCAGCCCGCAAGCGCGGTTGCCGCAATCAGCGCGGCACAAACGATCTTGGCCGGTCTCATGGTCGCCCGATCCCCGTCCCAAGCCGGCAGGCCCGGCTCCGCGCCAAACCTAGACGTGAGGATTTGGGCAAAACTCTGTTCGCTTGGGTAATGCAGGTTCCCTAACCCCAGGGACGATCGATGGACTACGCCGCCGGGAGCACCAGCTCGGCGCGCAACCCCCCGATCGGGGCGGTGCCGAGCACGAGTTCGCCGCCGTAGAGCTGCGCCAGCTCGACCACGATCGAGAGGCCGAGGCCCGAGCCGGGCTTGGTCTCATCGAGCTTTCGACCGCGATTGCCGACCTGCTCGCGCTCCCCGGGGGTGAGCCCCGGTCCATCGTCGTCCACCACGAGGCGGACCACCGCAAGCGCCGCCGCCCCCTCGGTGGGCACCACTTCGAGGTTGACGCGCGACTGCGCCCACTTGCAGGCATTGTCGACCAGGTTTCCCACCATCTCCTCGAGATCCTGGCGCTCGCCGCGGAAGCGGGCTTGCTGCGGCGCATCGACGTCGATGGCGATCCCGCGGTCGCGATGGATCTTCTCCATGGTGCGCGCGAGCGCGGTCACCACGGGACCGACATCGGTGACGGTCCCCACCACGGAAGCGCGCGCGGCGATCCGCGCGCGTTCCAGGTGCCGCGCCACCTGGTCGCGCATGATGTCGGTCTGCTCGCGCACCTTGACGGCGAACGGGTCGGTGCGCGTGGCCGCCTCGTTCACGATCACCGAGAGCGGCGTCTTGAGCGCATGGGCAAGATTGCCGACATGGGTGCGCGCGCGCTCGACGATCTCGCGGTTGGCGTCGATGAGGGCATTGGTCTCGCGGGCGAGCGGCGCGATCTCGTCGGGGAATTTGCCGGCGAGCCGTTCGGCGGTGCCGGCGCGGATCGCCGCCAGGCTCTCGGAGATGCGCTTGAGCGGCGCGAGGCCGAAGCGGACCTGGAACAGGGTGGTCAGCAGCAGCACCAGCGTCAGCGCCCCGAAGGTGATCGCCAGCGCCTTGTCGAAGGCCCGGATCTCCTGGTCGATCTCGGAGGGGTCGCCGGCCACGGCGACGAGATAGCGCCCCTCTTCGCCGAGATCGATGGTGCGCTCGACCAGGCGCAGCCGCTGGTCCTCCGGCCCGCCCACGTAGCTCCGGCGGGTGCCGTCGGCGCTCGCCGGGACGTTGAGATCTTCGAGATGCGGCAGGCTGCCGTCCCACAGCGAGCGCGAGGCGCGCACGTCCGGCCGCGGCGCGTTGAGGCGGCTCACCTGCCAGTACCAGCCGGATAGCGGCAGCTCGAACAAGGGCTCGCCGAGCTGGCCGAATTTTTCGCCGGCCTCCTCCGGCGAGGCGACGTCGGCAATCAGCGTCTTCAGA
>Ga0137374_10011139_pt1 | contig 10536 bp, 7 predicted proteins | sample SagtaG_20_FD_104811 | JGI IMG/M metagenome (GOLD analysis project Ga0137374, IMG submission 104811) | Vadose zone soil microbial communities from Sagehorn Ranch, Mendocino, California, USA - Sage1_R_100_16 metaG | ecosystem: Environmental > Terrestrial > Soil > Vadose zone | place: USA...
ACGAGCGGCTTCGAGAGCAGTACCGACCTGAGCGTGTTGAACTCCTACTGATCGCCGAGTCGGCTCCCGACGCCCGCGGTGGAAAGCAACGCTTCTTCTACGCGCCAACCCTGGCCGCCGCGGACAACCTGTTTCGGGGCGTCGTCGAGGCGCTCTACGGGCACCGCTTTCCGCGCGGCAGCGCCGGCACGAGCAAGGTGGGCTGGCTCGAGCGGCTACGCGGCGACGGCGTCTTCCTGATTGACGTAGTTCCTTTCCCGGTCAACAAGCTGCGGTCTGCCGAGCGGTCAAGGGCGCTGCGGAAGCACGCTCCGGAGGTCGTCCCCCGGGCCGCGGCGCTGGGCCCGGCAGGAATCATCATTTGCCACGCGCCGACCTTCCGGGCGGTCGCGCCCCTGCTCCGCGAGCGCGAACTTCCACTGCTCCACCAGAACGTGATCCCGTTCCCCCTCGGCAACAAGCGCGCGGAGTTCGTCGCGCGCTTCCGCGCTGCGCTCTCTCCGGCTGCCTAGCCCAGACGATCGCGCCCCTAACCCTTTCGAGCGCGTCCCGCGGTAGGTTTGACCCGCTCATGCCTGCGGCGGCCCCGAGCGACCACCGAACCGATGCCAAGCGGATAGCCGAGGCGGACCGGCATCTTCTGGGGCTGAGATCCGCGCCTCGGAGCCCGAGCGCGGTCATCGGTCGCGGGGTGATAGTACCCACGGGCAATAGGCCTATTACCCCTGCGTAACAAGTCCAGCCGCCACCCTCCCTTCCGGGCTGGGGCCGTCAGAAGATCGCGTAGTCGCGGACCAGCTTGGAGAGTGGTTCCGTCTCGAACAGCAGCCCGAGCAGCCCGGCCTCGAGGTCTGCGCCCAACCGCCGAACCTCTGCGAAGGCCTTCGACTCGTCGGCCGTGGCACGCGTGACGTCTCGCAGCTCCCGCCGAAAGTTCTCGTCGTCCAGCAGGCCGAGGAACTCGTCGTATGCACCGAGCGCCCTCGCGCCTGGATCACTGGCCTCGTGGTCGATGAACGCCTGGGCGATCCGGTCCGTGGGCGGCATGTCGAACCGGGCGTTAAGGACGTCGAACATCGCGCCGCGCTCCAGGTTCACGCACTCGAAGATCGGCAGCAGCCCACCCGCGAAGAGGACCTTGCGGGACGTACGGAGCTTGGCATTGCGCAGCCCCCACTTCTCAGGGCCCGCCTGCTCCTTGCCGGCGAAGTCGACACAGATCGTGCGCCAGTAGCGAACTGTGTCGTTCAGGAGGAACCGCGGCGGGCGAAAGTCCTTGATCGACTCGTCGAGGTAGCGGCGCAGAACGCGCTCGCGGGCAGCGGCGTAGACATCACCCGCGGTAGCCGGAACGGACTCCAGGATTAACAGCATCCGCCGAGTCAGGTTCTTGTTGTCGTCGCTGTCGAGTCCCACGTTCTCAACGAGGTTGTCGCAGAACACCGGCTCACCGAACACCCCCTGGTCACCGGGCGCCTGATCGAGCACGGTCTTGACCGCCTCGATCGGGGGCTCAACCTCATCCCGCTCGGCGCCGTCGACCAACACCATGAAGTCGTCGTCACTGCCGGCGGTCACCTCGGCGCGTCCCCATGACCCCATCAGCACCACCGATGTGTCGCCATCGTGAGCAAGCTCGGCGAGCCGTGAGCGCCGAGCCTCGAGTCCCGACGCCGTGCGCTCGCGAGCGCTCAGCAGGTTGGGGAAGTCGCGGCCGCTACTCGCGCCCAGCTGCTCGAGCGGGCTCTCGCGGCCGCGATCCACTCGCGCCCGGTCAGTTTGGGCGCGGAGGCGCCTCGAGGATCCAGGGAACGTCCAAGCAGCGCTGGAGGAGCGGACCGAACAGCTCCTCATGCTCCTCGGTGAGAGGAACGTGATGAAGGTCGACCGAGAGCGAACTGACGTGTAGATGCCTCAGCCGATCGCCGAACGCATCCAGGAGCTCGCTTGCGACCGACATATCCGGAGCCATGGACCAAGCGTGCGCGACGTCGAAGCAGAAGCCTGCCTCCGGCAGTTCCGCGAACGTGGGAGCAAGCTCATCTTGTGTGCGACCCAGCTCCTTCCGAGAGTCCATGTTCTCGATCAGGAGCTTCCGCCCGAGATCGCGATAGAGGTCCGGCTCTTCGATCGTGTCTGGGTGCATCACGATGCCGTCGGCCCAACCGGCTAGCTGACAGAGCTCCGCTACGAGTGCCTCTTCGCTCAGCCGACGATCCTTCGACGGGCCGTGGATGCTCAGGTAGCGGAACGGCAAAGCGGGCCCCGAGGCGAGGTACTGATGAAGCGAGTCGAGCTGCGCCTCCGACAGGGCCGACAGCTCCGTCGCGAAGGGGGACACCGTCCACGCCTGCGCGACCTGCGCGGCCCAGTCGTCCCGAATGTCCTCCATGTAGCCAGTCGACGCGCCGACCGGGTGGTGGCGCCAGACGATGGAACCCCTCGGTGCCGTTGAGACCGCGACTGCCACGCCACACGACGCTACCAGCAGCCGCCGACGATGGGGATCCGCTCCCTCCGACCGGATCTCATCCAGGCCAGAAGCGCGTCTGCCCAGTGGCCTTCGGCCTAGTCCGGCAGGCTGGCGAAGTCGACGCCGACAGCGTCACACGCGCGCCCCTAGGTCACGTTTCCAAGGTAGAGCTCCGCAGCCAGGGCTCAGGCCGCGAGCTCGTCCTCGAGCCCAAGCTCTTCCCCTATCCAAGCGACCTCGACGAATGGCTCCCCGCGGCGGCTCGCCCGCTCGGCGCCGTTTTCGATCCCACGCACAAGCCGCGTGACCTCGGCGCGATCCTCGCCCGCCACGGCCGCGCGCGGCGTGCTGCCGTGCAGCTGGGGATGCGGCTCGTCGAGCCACCTGCGCATGCGGTCGGTCATGAAGCCGCTGACGAGGCGACGCTCGTCGGCCGGCGTCAGTCCGGGGGGAAGGGCAGCGGGCCGTTCCGGCGCCGAGCGGCGCTCGTCCAGCCGCTGCTCGACAGGGACGACCTCGCGGTCCGAGAGCTCCGCGAGGTCTCCGAAGTCCTGCCCAACGATCTCGATTACGTGCTCCAGCCGCTCTTCCGACATCGCCTCGGCACGCAGCTCCGCCCCCTCGATCCGCACCGTCGCGACCGGGACCTTGTCCAGATCGTCGATCGGCCCGGCTTCGAGCACAATCGCCCCTCGCGGCAGATCGGGTCGGTTCGTCACGAGCGCCTCGCGCGCGACCGTGATGTCGACCTCGAGGGGCTCGTGCGGAGGCAATCCCAAGGCCCGGAGCCTGTCGCCGGCAGCTACGGGGTCACGGACCTGCCAAGTCGCTGAACAGAACGCAACGGGGTCACCCTCCAGCGTGAAGAAGGTCGGCTCCACGCTCCAGCCCGGAGGGGTGAAGCGCATCAGCTCAAGAGCGTGGCTGCGAAGCGCCAGCGACAGGTCCAACGCCTCGCCTAGGCGCTCGCCGCTTGCGCGGGCGAGGCGCTCGAGCTCGGCGAGCAGCTCTGGCTCATCACAGGGTTCGAAGAACCGCGTCGGACCCCACAGGGTCGGCGGATCGCCATCGATGACGCGACCGAGCAGGATGTCCCAGCGGACCGCCTCGCGGGAGACGTTCTGGCTTCGCACGCGAGCGTGCGTTCCGCGGACCATGTCCTCAAGCACGAGCCAGCTACCGGGCTCGACCGCGATCACGCGATGGAAGCCGAGGCGGGCGCCTGCAATTCGGGAGGCCGCCGCCCGCTCATCCTCGGGCAAGTCCGCCCGCGCCGCGTAGCGCTTCGCCGGGGTGTCCCCGCCCGAAAGCTCACGGTCGTTGTGGAACCACGTCGCGAAGATCTGGAGCTGGTCGTCGTCCATCGTCCGATCCGATCCAACGAACTCTTCGAGCGCCGCGCTGATCTCTTCCCCAAGCGCCTCTGACGACCAATCCTGGATTCGCAGCCCGACCGCGTCGTCGAACCGAGCAGCTTCCGCTGCGCGCTCGCCGTCGGCAAGGCAGCAGCGCTTGTACTTCCGCCCGCTCCCGCACGGGCAGGCGCTGTTCCTCGAAACGGACACCCCCATCGACGCGCACGCTAATCACGGTCCCGGACGGGTGGCGGCTGAGCCAAACGTGCAGGTCGAGCGAGGAAACGAGGCCATATCGAGGCCACGAACGCCCACCGCCCTTGACCCCGAACACACGAAAGGGCTGCCTTTGCAGCCCTTTCGTCAGTAGCGGGGGCGGGATTCGAACCCGCGACCTTCGGGTTATGAGCCCGACGAGCTACCTGACTGCTCCACCCCGCGGCGGACGTATGAGGTTAGTGAAGCCGTGCGTTAGCGTCAACGCGATGCCCGTCGCCGTCATCGACATCGGCACCAACACGACCCGGCTCCTCGTCGCCGAGCCGGAGGACGGCGACGTCGTTGAGCTCGAGCGGCGCACCACGATCACGAGCCTCGGGAAGGGCGTCGACGCGACCGGTCGCCTGTCGGACGAGGCGATGGACAGGGTCGCGGAGGCGATCGCGGCGTACCGCGAGGTGATCGACCGCGTCGGCGCCGAGCGGATAGTCGCCGTGGCCACCAGCGCAATGCGCGACGCCGAGAACGGCCCGGCGTTTCGCGACTACCTGAAGGAGAAGTACGGCGTCGACGCGCGCACCATCTCCGGCGACGAGGAGGCGCGCCTCACCTTCCTCGGCGCGACCGCCGGCCGCAACGACGACCGCGAGACCGTCGTGATCGACATCGGCGGCGGCTCGACCGAGTACGTGCTCGGCCGCCCTGGGCACGATCCCGGCTTCCACACCTCGACGCAGATGGGCTCCGTCAGGCACACCGAGCGCTTCCTCCACAGCGACCCGCCGAAGCGCAAGGAGCTCCAGGCGCTCGCCGACGACGTCCGCGCGACGGTCCCGGACGTCCATGCCGAGCACGCCATCGCCGTCGCCGGCACGGCCACCTCGCTCGCCGCCATCGACGGCGCCGAGGAGGTCCACGGCTACCTCCTCAGCCTGGCCTCCTGCGAGCGGATCGGCGCGATGCTCGCCGCGATGCCACTCGAGGAGCGGCGCGACGTCAAGGGCCTCCACCCTGACCGGGCGCCCACGATCGTCGCCGGCGCGGTGATACTCACGGAGTCGATACGCGCGCTCGGCCTGGACCACGCCGAGGTGTCGGACCGCGACATCCTGCACGGCGCGGCCGCCTCCTAAAAAGAGAACCGCCCGCATCATGCGGGCGATTCCCTAACGGCCCTATCAGGACGGGCAGGGGTACGTGCCATGAAAGGGCCTTGCGGTTCGGACGGCGGGAGGCGCCGATACGATGCGGCTTCGCCCGAACCTATGTACCGGATGAAAACCTACGGGTTCGCCGCAGGCCATCTCCACCCAGCGGTCTCACTATAGCCCAGGCCGGGGAATAGCGCTACTGCTTCGCTAGGCGAGATTCGCCCTGCGCGGGTAGACGACCGACGGATCGGTCAGCACGTTCACGAGCGCCGGCTTGCCGCTCGCGAACGCGCGCTCCAGAGCAAGGCGCAGCTCTTCGGGCCGCTCGACCAGCTCGCCGTGGCCGCCGAGCGCGCTTACGACCTTGTCGTAGCGGCAACCCGGCTGAAGGTCCGCCGCCACCGAGTAGCCGTAGAGGAACTCCATCGGGTGCTTCTCGAGCGCCCAGATCCCGTTGTTCCCCATCACGCCGACCACCGGCACCCCGTGGCGAACGAACGTGTCGAACTCCATGCCGGCGAAGCCGAAGGCGCCGTCGCCCAGCAGGAGGCACACCTGGCGATCGGGGTGCGCAAGCTTGGCCGCCAGCGCCGCGCCGGGCCCGCTGCCGAGGCACCCGTACGGTCCCGGGTCCATCCAGCAGCCGGGCTCGTGGGTCTCGATCATGCGGCCGGCGAAGGAGACAAAGTCGCCGCCGTCGCCGATCACGACGGCGTTCCGGTCCAGCACCTGCGCCAGCTCGCCGTATACCCGCATCGGATGCAGGGGCGCGCGCTCGTCGGTCAAATCCTCCTGCTCGGCCGCGCGCTTCTCGTTCTCGGCCGCGCGCAGGTCGTTCACCCACGCCGAGCGGTCGGGTCCGCCGGCCGAGCGGAGCGCGTCGAGCGAGCCCGACACGTTCCCGTACAGCTCAGCCGCCACGGGGCGCGGATGCTCACGCTCGGGACGGGACGACCCGACCACGATCAGCTGGGTCTCGTCGCCGAACGAGCCGCCGAAGCCGAGCCTGAAGTCCATCGGCACGCCGACCACGAGCGCCACGTCGGCACCCTTGAGGCCCGTCCCTCGCGCGCGCGAGAAGAACTGCGGGTGGTCGGCCGGCACACAGCCCCGCGCCAGCCCGTTGAGAAAGACCGGGATCTGGAGCTCCTCGCAGAGCGCCCGCAGCGCGTGCTCGGCGCGCGCCCAGTACAGGCCGGTGCCGGCCATGACGACCGGCCGCTCGGCGCCGCGCAGCAGCTGGGCGGCGCGTTCGACCGCGTCGCCGTCCGCGGCGGGCAGCGCCGCCGGGTCCGGCAGCGTGGCCGCGGCATCGGCGTCCACGTCCGCCTCCATGAAGACCTGGTCCAGGGGGAAGTCGAGGAACGTCGGGCCGCTCGGCGGCTCGATGCAGGCCGCGAGCGCCTCGTCCATCAGAGCGGGGATGTCCGCCGTGGCCTCGGCCGTCCGGGCGAGCTTCGTGAGCGGAGCGACGAACGGCACGTGGTCGATCTCCTGCAGCGAGCCCATCCCCCAGCGGGCCGCCGGCGCGCGCCCGCCGAGCGCCAGCATCGGCGAGGCGTTCATCAGCGCGGAGGCGAGCGCGCTGAGACCATTCGTAACCCCCGGGCCCGCAGTGAGCGCGCAGACGCCCGGCTCGCGCGTGGCCTTTGCCCAGCCCTCCGCCGCGAACGCCGCCGACTGCTCGTGGCGCACGTCGACGATGTCGATGCCCTCCTCGCGGCAGCCGTCGTAGATCGAGAAGAGGTGCCCGCCCGAGAGCGTGAACAGCTTCGTGACCCCGTGCGCCTTCAAGCGCTTCGCGACCAGGCGCCCGCCGTGGAGCGCAGTCGCCTGCCGGGTCTCAGTGTTGGTGCTCACCAGCGAGGCGTGAGGCTACTGAATCAGCTATAAGCCGGAGACGCATGACCCATTCAGGGCTCGCGGGGGATTTCGAGGGAACGTTTCCCTTCGAGCCGCGCTACGTCGATGCGGGCGACGTGCGCCTCCACTACGTCGACGAGGGACCTCCCGACGCCCCCGCGATCCTGTTCGTCCACGGCAACCCGACCTGGAGCTACCTCTGGCGCGAGCCGGTCGCGGCGCTGTCGGCGAAGGGCCGCCGCTGCGTCGCGTTCGACCACATGGGGTTCGGGCGCTCCGACAAGCCGCCCCAGTTCTCTCGCTACACGCTGCAGGCGCACATCGACAACGCCCTCGCGCTGATCGACGAGCTCGACCTGAGCGACGTGACGCTGGTGGCCCACGACTGGGGCGGGCCGGTCGGTCTCGGGGCGCTGCTCGAGCGCCGCGAGCGCCTGCGCGGCCTCGTCCTGTCGAACACCTGGGCGTGGGAGCTGCCGAGCTTCGTGCCGCCGTTCGTGCGCGAGTTCCGCACCGAGGGGCTCGGCGAGATCCTCGTGCTCGGCGGCAACCTGTTCGTGGAGTCGATCCCCGGCGGGATGGCGAAGCGAGACACCGACCCGGTGATGATGGACGCGTACCGTGCGCCCTTCCCGGACTACTGGTCGCGCATCGGGGCGCTCGCTTTCCAGCGCGACATCCCGCTTACCGAGCGCGACCGGAGCGCGCGGCCCATGGGCAGGATCCACGAGCGCCTCCAGGGGCTCGACGTGCCGGTCACGCTCGTCTGGGGCATGCGCGACCGGGTCTTCCAGCCGGTCTTCCTCGACCAGTGGCGCGAGCTCTTCCCGGCCGCGCTCGTGGTGGAGCTGGCGGACGCGGGCCATTTCGTTCCGGAGGACCGGCCCGACGCGATTATCGAAGCGCTGTAGCTAGCGCGCCGCGGCGGCGCGGCGCGAGGCAGCCTCGATGCTCTCGACGTTGCGCGGGAGCACCTCGACGCGGAGGCGGTTCCCGAACACCACGTGGAGGATCACGCCGCCGAAGCGGTCGGAGATCATCCGAGCGTCGTAGAGAGCGGACTCGAGGTCGACCGGGGCGACGCCGCACGCCTCGAGGAAGCGCTCGGCGATGTCGGTCTCGAGCTCGCGCGCGGTGAGCTCGAGCTGCTCCGTGCGGAACAGGCCGGCGGTTGCCGCGTTGGTCGGCTGGATCACCACAGCCGCGATGTCGTCCGACATGACGCGTGCGACGCTGCGGACCGACTGCACCAGCCCGCGGGCCGTTGCGTCCTCGCCGAGCTCCTCGAGGAGCTCCGCGAGCCGCTCGCGGCCGAGCAGGCCGCCCTCGGTGCGGGCCTCGAGCAGACCGTCCGTGAACATCGCCGCGATCGAGCCGGACACGAGCGGCACCGTCGTCTGGCGCAGCCCCGTGCGCACGCCCACGCCGATCGGCGGGGACGAGCCGGCGGTGACCGGATCGTGCGGCTGCGGACCCACCACGAGCGGCGCCGGGTGCCCGGCTGTCGCGTACGTGAGCGAGCCCGTCTCCGGGTCGTGCACGGCCAGGAGCACGGTTGCGAAGTCTCCGCCCAGGTTCTCGTCGATCACCCGGCCGGCGACCTGCAGGGCCACGCGCGGCTCGAGGCCTGCCTCGAGGTAGGCGCGCAGGGTGTAGCGCATGAAGGCGGTGCGGGCCAGGGCGCCGCGGCCGTGGCCGGACACGTCGCCGAGGATGAAGCCCACGCGGCCGCCGGGCAGCGGAAGCACGTCGTAGAAGTCGCCGCCCGCGCCCGGGCCGTCGGCCGGCCGGTAGGCCACCGAGGTGCGCAGGCCGCCGACGCGGTCGGGGACCGGCGGAAGCAGTGCGCTCTGGAGCAGACCGACCTCCTGAAGCAGGTCGCGGCGCTGGCGGTCGAGCGAGCGGTTGCGGATAGTCGTGAGCAGCCAGCCGAACCCGAGCAGCAGCGCGAGCACACCGCTGACCGCGAGCGCGAACTTCAGCGCGGCGGGCACCTCCTCGACGAAGTGCGGGACCGCGCGGATGATCGGCGGGCCGGTCTTGGTGGCCTTGGCCTCGTCCGGGCGTGCGCGCCGGTCGCTCGGGTTGGCGCTGCCGTCACCGCCGCCCTCGGCCTTGCCGACCTTCTCGAACGCGGGCGCCGCCGCGGCCGGGGCCGGCTCGAACTGCGCCTGCGTGCCGCCCACGCCTGCCACTAGGCTCGTCGGAGCGACGCGCCCGGTGCCGTTCCCGCGCCGGAAGCGGATGCGGTTCGACTGCGCCGAGCCGCGCTCGCTGCCGAGCGACACGGCGCTCGGCTGCGCGGAGATGTCCGACGTCTGGGTCGTGGGCGTGCTCGGCGTCGCGGACGGGATCGTCGGGTCGCCCTTGCCGTTGCCCTTGCCCGACGGCTCTGGATCGGCGGTGTTGCCCTTTCCGGCGGCACCGGTCGGCGCCGCGGTCTCGCCGCCGTTGCCCTTGCCGCTGTTGCCGTCGTCGGTCGGTGCCGACGACGGTTCGGGCGCCGGGGTGGGAGTGGTGCTCGAGGGCGGCGTCGCCGGGTCCACCGGGTCAGCCGGGTCCGACTTGCCCCCGCCGCCCTGGCCGGTCTCGCTGCCGCTGCCGTTCCCCTGCGGCTGTGCGACTTCTCCGAGCTGTACCACGGTGTCGCTGTTGCCGGTGGCGGCCCCCTTGTCATTCTTGGCCTCGGCGTGAGCGAGCTGCCCCGGACCACTCCCGGCAAGCAGCGCCATGGCGATCGCGCAGAAGAGCGCGAACGCGGCGAGTGCGCGGACGGCGAGCGCCCGCGTCTCCTGACGCAGGGGGTGGAAGGGGGCCACGCTCTATTTTTCGGCAGCCTCAGGCCTGAGCTTGAGGAGCGGGCGCGGCGCGAGTCAAACTTTCGTCCAGAACTGAAGCGAGCGCGTAAATCGGCACAGGTTGGGACACGCCTTTCAGCGCAAAGTCGCCGCGCCATTCGAGCTCGGCGGCACCGTCCGAGAGCAGGCAGCGCGTGGCCTCGGTGACCAAGACGACGTCGCCGGTCTCCCTGGTCAGGTGCTCCACGCGCGCGGCGACGTTCACGGGGTCGCCGATCACCGCGAACTCGAGCCGCCCGCCGCCGCCCACCGAGCCCACCACCACCGGGCCGGAGTTCACCCCGATCCCGAAGCGGACCTCCTGGCCGAAGTGCTCGGCGAGCTTGGCGGCGATGTCGCCGGCGGCCGCGACGGCGCGGTCCGCGTGGTCGTCGAGCCGCTCCGGCGCGCCGAACACGGCCAGGAGGCCGTCCCCGAGGAACTTGTTGGCGTGGCCGCCCTGCTCGATCACCAGCGGAACCGCGATCCCGAACAGCTCGTTGAGGAAGGCGACGGTCTCGCGCGCGCTCGAGCGCTGCGCAAACTCCGTGAAGCCGCTGACGTCGAGGATCATCACGGTGACCTCGCGCTCCTGCCCCTCGATCAGCTCGCCCTCCTCGAGCACGCGCTCGGCGACG
>Ga0137374_10011140_pt1 | contig 10536 bp, 9 predicted proteins | sample SagtaG_20_FD_104811 | JGI IMG/M metagenome (GOLD analysis project Ga0137374, IMG submission 104811) | Vadose zone soil microbial communities from Sagehorn Ranch, Mendocino, California, USA - Sage1_R_100_16 metaG | ecosystem: Environmental > Terrestrial > Soil > Vadose zone | place: USA...
GAGACCAGCAGCTTCAAAAAATCTTCGTACTCGCTGAGACTTTCGAAGGCGTCTGGAATGCCGGTGCGCGGAAAACGGTCGAAGATCATCTGGCGATACGCTTTCAACCCTGTGTTTTGACCCAGCCAGAACGGTGAGTTGACCGAGAGCGCATAGAGATGCGGCAGGAAATAGCGCGCCTGGTTCATAATATCGATCCCTTCTTCGCGATCTGGAATCCCGACGTGAACGTGCAAACCGAAAATAAGGTTTACGCGCGCGACCTGTTGCATGTCCTTCACAATTGTTGCGTAGCGCTCATGGACGGTGATGAGCTGGTCCATCCAATGCGAAAACGGATGTGTGCCGGCGGACGCGATTTGCAATCCGTCGCTCGCCGCCAGTTTCGCCAGTTCGCTACGAAGATTGACAAGCTGTCGCCGGGCGCAGCGCGCATCGCTGCAAATTTCCGTGTCCAGCTCGACCATCGACTGATGCAACTCGGGCTTGAGTTGCTCTTTCAAAATCATTTTGCCGCCGTCCAGGATCTGTTGGATATGCGAACGCAATTCGCGCGTCTCTGGATCGATAATTTGGAATTCTTCCTCGATCCCAAGCGTGAAGACGTGGTCCTTCATCGTGGAGACATACTAACGGCTCGCCACAAAAACGCGCCGGTCATCCCGAATGGAGCGAGGGACCTCACACAAAGACCGTTGATCACGTTATCCAGCATCTGTGCGACAAACTTCGAATGCAAGATCCTTCGCGTCCGCTCAGGATGACACGTTGCTACGCCGAGCGTGAAGACGTGGTCTCTATTCGCCATGCTGCTTGATCTCCTCGATCACTTCGTCGGGCTTCCACATGTTGCCGCGCCAGATTTTCTCGATCCTGCCGTTCTCGAGTGAAACGGATTTGAATCACTTCAGACAGCTCGCCTTTAGATGGATTTATGGGACCTGTTGCCCTGAGGTGTGGCAATGCCGGGAATTGGCCATCAGCTGAGCGGGGCTCGGGAAACAAAGCGCGCTGGCAGCATTTCAACCCGTATGAAAACTTTCGGAGTTTAGGCGCGACCTCATTTTCGGCTCCGCTTCCTGCCGCGCTCTCATGTTGGCCCCGCGGTGCATCGGCAAAAAAAGTTCGCCTTCGAGCTAAGCGCTGTGTAAGAAAACGCTGCGTGACCCTGAACGTATCGCTGCGTGTACCAGATGGAATCGTTCTCGCTTCGGATAGCCTTTCAACCCAAACGGAACCGATCAACCAAAAGTTGAATGTCACTGGCAAGTGCGATGCATGTGGAAAACAGATAGAAATCCGGGACGTTCAGGCTCCTCCGATAAATGTTCCAAGCTCTACGTGGCCGTACACCCAGAAATTGTTTCCCATCGCGGAACGTTTCGGTCTCGCCACCTACGGTTCCGCCTTCGTCAACGGCCGCAGTATATACAATCACGTCGTTGAACTGACTCCGCGATTGCCTAAACCGAAGGAAGGCGAAGACCATTTTAGCGCTGTGTCGAAGGTCATCTGCGACTACTTCGTCGAGCAGCAACAAAAGCAGTTGAGCGCGTGGGGCATTGAGCCTGCTCTTTTGCCTGATGAGTGGTTTCCGTTCGGTTTTCAACTCGTGGGTTTTCGGACCGTAGGTGTGCCGGAGCCAACTGCGTGGACACATTGGATTCGAATTGGGAAAATCGCTATGGTTGAGGACGTAACTGGCCTAGGCTGCTATTGCTCTGGCGATCTCTCTGTAGTGGCCCTGCTGTGGCCGGCGAAAGGAGCAGCAGCTAATTACGGCGCATTTTCGCTTCAAGATGCGATTGACTATGCTAAATTTCTTATTCGGACAACGGCAGATTACCAGAGATTTTCTGGGAGACTGCCGACGGTGGGAGGCGATATTGATATTGTATTGGTCACAAACCACAGAGGATTTCAATGGATACAGCAGAAAGAACTGTACAGAATTCTAGACAAGCCATTCGCATGAGTTACGCATATATTGAAGGTCAAGAAGCAGCCGCCCTGGATTTTTTTGAGAAGCGGCTACAGCAAGCAATTGATCCAGGAGAACGGCGCGAATTGTCGGCTCTAGTAGAAAAATTGAGGCGAAAACTCCAAGATAAAGATGAACTCTCAAAGGGTCTCGCGCGCGTTCTTGCGAACGGGATCTCGAATGCTGCCTGAAGTTCAGCCGTTCCTGTAATTACTATTCAACATGGTGTTCGCGCTTGCCATGTGTGCAGGAGGAACATAGCCATCGTTCCCGATAAGTTCACAGCAAGTTCCGCATGTCTTGCAGCAGGCCGAACTGAACGTGAGCTTTTGCCGTGCGCGTCGCTGAGCCGATTTCGAAGTGCCCCAACTCCTTCGACGACGGTCTGACAACCGCCAAGGATTTGCTTGAACACCTGTTCAGTGTGCTGGCTTGGAGACAGATTTACTTGCCTCGCAGTCAGACTATAAAGTTTTGGAAGATCTGAATTCTCGTCGTACCCGACTCCCGATTCATCGAGGATATGCTTGCATACTGACTCGAGCAATGTACGCGCCGCTGTAATCGCTCCTTGTGGATCAGTTGCCCTGCGTTCAAGAGCCTTCTGCCAGCTTTCGTGCACGTAATCTGAATCAACTTTTCGCAGCGCTTCCGAAATTGAAGAATCGCTCGGCGTGATGGCTTCAGATTCGAGCATTGTGAGAATGGGATCGAATTCGGCACGAATGTATTCGCGACGTTCGGCGTACGTGCCGAATTTAGGTTTGATGAAGCTCCAAAACTCCGACAAATCGCGACAAACATGCACCATCCTGGGAAGCTTCTTCGAAATCCGCAGATTCTGACGCAGCTCTCTGCGCAACACCTTATATTCTTGGTCGTCAGCATGGTGACCAGTTGCGTGAGACACAAGCATTAACTTCAGGGACTCGACCTTATCGAGTAGATCGTCGCTCGTCACGAGAGTTACAATTCTCCCTTGAAAGCTTTGTCGAGGATTGAGGGAAGAAGTGCGTCGAGTTCGGCGGCGGTCTCGGTTTGCAGGCGCTTGAGCGCGTCCACCGACGCTTGCAATGCGTCCAGCTCGGCTACGATCCGGCGTTGCTCGGGCAGCGGCAATTTCGGGACTGGTAACGGAGAAAGAATTTGGAGATTGATGTTTTTCTGCGCGCTCTGCGGCGCAATCTCCTCTAAGTGTTCGCGCAAATATCGAAGAAAATGGTAGAGAAACTCGGAATCTGTTCCGTTGCGTGGTGTAACGCCAACGATGCTGTCGGGAACACAGCAGTCAAAATCCAAAATTCCAACAGCGCCAATTGTCGCGGCAATACTGATGAGCACGGTACCTTTTGGGAATTTCTTACTGATGGCCAGACCGTCGTCATTCAAGGTCTCAGTCCAACGACGGATAAATTTCTCAGCTGAGTCGATCTCGCCAATCTGAATCCAAGGGTGCGTGCCGCCGAAAAAGCGCGGTTCGTTTCGCGGTCGATGTGAGAACTTGCCTCGTTTAAGAATGGCAATTGATTCGAGCGGCACAGTTCCTTTCCCTAACGATTCTCGCAATAGGTCGGCAGAGCGTGCGCTTACGAGCGCCTCGGCTTCTTCAGCGGCTTGATGGCGAAGGGTGCGGGCCTCGTTGATTTTGGCGGCCAGTACCTCAATCCGCGCCACCGTCCGCCGCTGCTCCACCAATGGCGGCAGCGGGATTTTCAGCGCGAGAAAGAAGTTTTCTTTGAAACGATTTCGAGTCAGCGGTGTGCTGCCAGAACAATCCTTGTCCACCGTAGCAATCACGCTCGGCAGTCGAAACCAGTACTTCAGGAACTCCACATCAACTTTGTCCTTCACAGGAATGAAAGTTGGGAATTCACCGGAGACATAACAGCCGTCCAGTTCTTTATTGATAACGCCAAACGCACCTCGACACGCAAACAGCCGGCTGTAAATAAAGTCGCCCTCGCCGACGCGGAAAAGTTTGGTCGCCGAAGTTTGCGTGCCCATGAGGGTTTCGCGCAGGAACGGCCCTTGCCCGTCGAGTCGAATTCCGAGCAGCCGATACTCTTTAGACGCATCAACCACTTCGTCACGAGCGGCAGGTGTTAGGACATCGCCCAGCTTAACAGTTGGCCAGTTCTTGCTCATGCGCCTTGCTTCGCGAGGAGCTTGCGGATGTTCCCCATGATTTCAGTGATGCGCTGCTCTTTCTTCAGGATGTCCGCAGCAAGTTGATCGGGCGGCAGGTGGGTGATGTCTTCTTTCGCGCGCGGGTTCTTGCGATCGAGATTTACGGCGCGCAACGAGCCGTCGTTATTGTATTCGAGCAGTTCCGTGGCAGAGATTTTCCAAGCGCGTTCGTTTTCCTCGCGCTTCTTCCACCACTTGATGCAATCTGCGAATTCCTCGAATTGGATGGGCGCGGTCTTGGTGTAGTTCTTCCGGCCTTCCGGCAGCGGATGTTCGTAATACCAGACTTCCTTTGTCGGCCCAGAGCGGTCGAAGAACAGAATGTTTGTGGGAATGCTCGTGTATGGCGCGAACACGCCGTTAGGCAAACGCACGATCGTATGAAGATTAAATTCCTTAAGTAGTTCTTCCTTAATCCGAGCGCACACACCGTCGCCAAACAGAGTGCCGTTTGGCGCGACCACAGCTGCACGCCCTCGTTTTGGCGTGCGGCGAATTTTTCTCATGATGAGTTGAAGAAACAGAAGAGCTGTTTCCGCCGTTTGTTTGTCGCTGGGAAAATTCGCGAGAATGCCGCGTTCTTCTTCACCGCCGAACGGCGGATTCGTTAGGATAATATCGACGCGGTCTTTCTCGCCGATTTCGGTTATTTTTACGGCGAGCGAGTTGTTCGGACTGATCTGCGGCGATTCCAACCCGTGCAGCAACAGATTCATTTGTGCGAGCAGATATGGAAGCGGTTTTGGCTCGCCCCCAAAAATGCTGCGCTTTTGCAGGAGTTGTCGGTCTTCGACGGTCTTGCATTGCTTCTCCAAATGTTGGAACGCTTCGACCAGAAATCCTCCGGTGCCGCAAGCCGGATCGAGAACGGTTTCGCCGAGCTTCGGATCAGTGACTGCGACCATGAACCGCACGACTGGGCGCGGTGTGTAGAATTCGCCGGAGTCTCCTGCAGCGTCGCGCATCTCGCGCAACATCGATTCATAGAGCGCGCCAAGCGTGTGCAGTTCCTCGCTTGAGCCGAAATGGATTCCCGAGACTTTATTGATCACATCGCGCAGGAGATAACCGTTGATCATGCGATTGATCGTGCCTTTGAATACGATCGCGATCACATCGCGTCGATCGCCGCCGTTGCGGCCGCTCAAGCTGCGCAAATAAGTAAACAAGCCAGGCCCTCGTGAGCCGTCTGGAAGAACTGCTTCTTCGTTGTTCACGAATGAAATTAGTTCGTGGCCGGTAACTCCTTCTGGTTTCGCCGCCCAATCACGCCAGCGATATGGTGGATCTGTGGCTCGCTCGAATTTCTTTCCGGCAAGTTCTGCCTCGGTTTCGCGCTGAAGTTCCAGATCATCGAGAAACTTGAGGAACATGATCCACGTCAGCATCGGCAAACGATCAAGATCTCCATTCAACCCTTTGTCCTTACGCATGATGTCGCGCGCGGACTTAATGACAGATGCTAGGGATTGAGTTGTTGTTCCGAGTGAGGGTTTTGTTTTTTGCATCGCGGTCTTCACTAGAGGCCTAACGCGCGACCAAGACAATATCCTGCCTCTCGCCACTCATCGATCCACACGAGACGAACTCCAAGATGCTCAACTGATGATTCCATCCAAGATTCTTCTTGGCGCGTTTTAGGCCGTCGATTGATCCAATAATGGCCAAACTCTTGCGTAACTTGTGTACCTTTTAGTTGGGCTTGTTGCTCGAGTTCAGTTCGCTTGTTGTCGTGAACCCATGCAAGCCAGCGCCGCAAATTTTGGTCAGTGAAAGAAAGACCAACAAATACCATTGTTCGAAGAACCGCATTGCTAAGAAACATCGAAGACGCCCAAGAGAACGAAGTGTTTGCCATCGCCAGGTACTCGCCCTCTGAGAAAACAAGCTTTTCCGCAGAGAGAACGCGTTCGAATTGGGGTAGCCCGCCTGGAACAGGAAGTAGGCCATGGAGAAAAATATAGGGGATGCGATTCGGCGACCGGTAGGAAATGCCTCGGTTAACGCGATCAAGCAATCTTTTGGCACCTAAGGATGCCGTCCACCGAGAATCCGAAGCCGCTTGCGCATTAATCAGCGAGAAAAGCAGCGGTTCAGCGTTGAATGATAAAATGGCCGCCGGTGCGATCGACAGAGCTGGTTGAGAAGCAACTGACTTGCGCTTTCGATCTCGACTTGAAGCTTCATATATAGTTTCTGCAAGCGATAACGCTGAGAGTCCTGGGCAAGCTTTCGCAACTGTCGTTACATAATCCTTCCACTTGCTTGGGTTATTCAGCTGTCCAGGCGATACCGCACTGAGAGCCTGGGCACAGGTCTGCCAAGAATCATGCCCAACGGCATTCTTGAAATCAGCGTAAAGAACATGTGATAGAAGTTCTGCGAACGCTTCATCTTCTATACGAAGTCGATTCTTGCTAGCCTGAACCAAAGCTTCCGGAGTTAGTTTCGTCCACAGCCGCTTCAGTGAAGTGACCTTCAGCCTTAAATCCCGTTCTTTTTTGATAAGCTTGTCGACAAGCGATTTCCAATCTGGAAGCGCCCCCTGAGATGTTCCTGCCCCTATGCAAAGTGCCCACCCGCTGTCTTCAGCACGTTGCGATAAGACGTTTCTAAATCCTGCAGTTGAGAGTCCTGGCTCGGCCACAAGCGTTTACGCCGCGTAAAGGAGCGTCTGTAGTTGATTCACCGCATCGCGTAGTTTCTCGCTTCCACCAAACAATTTCGCTATCTCAATGACATTTCCCCGATGAGAAATCGGCGGAACCTGTAAAACATCTGGCAACACAAACTGAGCAGTTCCGTATTCGGCATACTTGTCGAGGAGCTCACCAAGAATTGCGCGGGCTTCTGGCCCGTATTGCTCGAAAAAGTCTTTGCGCTCCTCGCGAAGTCGCTGCGCGCGTTCGCGTCGCGTGCGTAGCGGCGCGTTGAAGGCGAGATGACAAAGCAAATCGAAAGGATCGGCATCCGGTTGTTTGGCGGTCTCGGCGAGTTCATCGAAACTGATTCCGCGCTGGGCAAGCTTGTCGATGATTTCTGAACGCTCCGAAGGATTTGCCCATTTCTTTTGCAGCTCCGGGGCTGATGGATAAAGCGTCCGCACCTTCTCCGCGGCGTAGTCGGAATATTTCAGAACGCGCAGTTGTTTCCCATCTGGATCGAGTTCGTAAACGAGATGCGACGCGATCTCGACATGGCCTTCGTCGAAATAATATTTCCTGCGCTCGACCGGCGGCGGTTCTTGGATGATCGATTCGCCTTCGACGATGTCGATGGTCGGCTTTCCGTCATCGATGATATTCTCTTTAATTTTCTTCCCCGCTGCATCGATCTCTTCTTCGCTGATGAACGCTGGATCACCATCGAACTCACGATCAGCGAAGTGGCGTGTCGCGGAACCTGTGTAATCGATGATGTTGAACCAGAGTTTGCCGTAATCATCACGCACGCGCGTCCCGCGGCCGATGATTTGCTTGAATTCAGTCATCGAACCGACCACACGGGCGATAACGATGTTCTTACATGTTGGGACATCTACGCCTGTTGTTAGTAACTGTGAGGTCGTAAGGACCACAGGCGTCTGACTTTCTACATCTTGAAATTTGGAAAGATAACCGCGCCCAATGTCGCCTTCGTCAGCAGTCACACGACAAACGTAGTCAGGAAAGTTTTTCACGAGATCGCTGTTCAGATTGTTTAACGCCTGCCGCATCTCCGAGGCGTGTTCCTGATCAACGCAGAAGACGATTGTCTTTGCGAACCGGTCGGTCTTCTTAAGAAAATCGGTGAGATGACGCGCGATTGCTTCCGTCCGCGCGCGTAATGCGACCGCGCGCTCAAAATCCCTGGTTTGATATTCTTCGTCTGGAATCTCGCGACCGTATCGATCGAGATCATCTTTGCTCGGACGCCAACCAGCGGCATCCCATTGTGAAATCACGCGATGAACCCGATACGGCGCAAGAAACCCGTCTTCGATCCCCTGACGCAGACTGTATTGGTAGATCGGATTCCCGAAGTAAAGATACGTGTCGCGGTTGTCATCACGTAACGGTGTAGCAGTCATGCCGAGTTGAGTAGCTGGCTTGAAATACTCAAGAATCTCCCGCCAGTTGCTCTCGTCGCGCGCGCTGCCGCGATGACATTCATCGATGATGATCAGGTCGAAAAAGTCCGGCGTGTATTCCTTATATAAACCAGGCCGGCGCTCATCTTTCGCGAGTGCTTGATAAATCGAGAAGTAAATCTCGCGGCTTTTGATTGCGTTGCCGTTCTCGATCTTTGCGCGCGCGTCGCCGAACTGCGCGAAGATTTTGTCCTTCGGATCGTCGATCAAAATGTTGCGATCGGACAGATACAGGATTTTCGGGCGGCGATGCTCTCCTGTCCGGTTCCAGCGCGCGTTCCAAAGTTTCCAACAGATCTGAAATGCGACTGGCGTTTTGCCGGTGCCAGTCGCCATCGTGAGGAGGATGCGAGGCTTGCCGGTAACGATCGCCTCAACAGCGCGATTGATTGCAATTTCCTGATAATAGCGTTCGCCTTGCCTCAGCGTGAAGTTGATCGGCGTCAGGAGCTGTTGGGCGGCCGTATCGCTGGTCAGCGATTCGCCCCTGCGAAATCGCTGCCAGAGCGCTTCGGGCGTGGGATACGATTCAATCTTTGTTTCCTTTCCGGTGAAGTAGTCGAATTCAATTGTTTCCACTCCGTTCGTTGCATAAGCGAACTTCAATCCTAGCATCTCTGCGTATTGTTTTGCCTGCTGAAGGCCGTCTGCTGCCGTCTTGTATTCTCGCTTTGCTTCGACAATTGCCAGCGGAAAGTCGCGTCGGTAGCGGAGAATGTAATCGACTCGTTTCGGCGCGCGACGGATAAAACCTTTGCCGACGGGAACAATTCGCCCATCGGTAATCGTTCGCTGTTCGGCAATCGAGTAAGGTTCATTCTCCCAACCCGCGGCCTGAAGCTTGGGAACGACAAATCTTCTACACGTGTCCGCCTCTGTCGGCATGAAGCGCGGAGAATAGCAGAAATTCAGCTATGTGAGAAACGGAAAAAGGAGGGGCAGTGCGGTGATCAGTGCTCCTGACCTGTGATCGGTGGTCGCAGCCTCCTTCCCGTTTTTTTTTGACAAAGAATGGGGGGTGTCCGGTTGGCCATCAGATGAGCCGGCCCGGCAAACAAAGCGCGAGCATTTCAATCCACATAGGCAGCTGTAATCAAACCCGGCGCGCAAATCATCTTCACCTGAGAGCCTACTGAACTCCGAAAGCGTTCGCGAGCAAACCGCACATTTTTTGCGAGACGATCCAGTCGTTGACGGATAGCTTCGCGGCATGCCGCTGGAAGCTAACAAGTTCAGGCAAGCCGTAATCGAAAACACTCTGCGCAGCTGCCAACTTTTGATGGGATTGCCAGCAGCTGATATCGCGGCCATCGCATCGTTTGTCGTTCCAAAACACCTCAACAAGGGGGATTACCTTTTTCGCGAAAGCGATCGCAGCGAAGGTTTTTATATGGTGCAAAAAGGCGGGATCAATGTTCATCGCGTCAGCGCTGCCGGAAAAGAACAGGTCATTCATGTATTTCGCCCGATCGAATCGTTCGCCGAAGGGACGCTCGCGACCGATCGAGGTTATCCGGCGGACGCGCGTGCGACCGAGCCAACGACCGTTCTGCTGGTTCCAAAAAATGAATTTGTCGATCTTTTGCGCAGACGGCCCGATCTTGCGCTGCGCATGCTCGGCTCAATGAGTCAGCATCTGCGCGTGATCGTCGGCTTGCTCGACGATCTCACTCTTAAAGACATGGAAACAAGGTTGGCCAACTGGTTGTTGAAACACTGTCCACGTCCCGTCAGCGCGAACCCGGTTGAAATCAAGCTCGACCGAACCAAGCGTGTGCTTGCCGCCGAGATGGGAACAACGAGTGAGACGCTGTCTTCGGACGTTGGCAAAATTTCGCGACCAGAAATTTTTGCGCGTGAAAGGTAACGCGGTCGTGCTCGTGAGACCGCGCGAGCTGCAAAAGTTGCTGCAACGAAATTTGGGCGAGTTGTGACCACGTTGGCGTAAGGCGCTGTCAACTGCCTGGAATCGCACCGCTGCTTGTTACCAAGCTTTACGAATGGCAATCATAACCATTCGCCATTCGCTGTCGAAAGCTTACAGCCAATCAGGTTCTCTCAAGGATCGCCCGATGATCAGCACATAGAGTCCCATCATCGCGACCACGCTGAATACAATTACGTATCCATTCTTGTTCACCTCATTTGTGTTACAGAACAAGCTCGTCGGCCGCGGCGCAGAGTCGCGGCTTCCGCTCTTCGAGACAAGCCGGATGGCCCCAGCGGTCGCACCGGCAAC
>Ga0137374_10011147_pt1 | contig 10534 bp, 6 predicted proteins | sample SagtaG_20_FD_104811 | JGI IMG/M metagenome (GOLD analysis project Ga0137374, IMG submission 104811) | Vadose zone soil microbial communities from Sagehorn Ranch, Mendocino, California, USA - Sage1_R_100_16 metaG | ecosystem: Environmental > Terrestrial > Soil > Vadose zone | place: USA...
AAATCTTTAAATAATCACTGTCTTTTTGTTCGTTGCTTTTCTCAAAATCAATTTCATATCTTCTTAGAATTGATTGCGGATTTTCTTTTTGTGCTTTCATTGCTATTGAAACCAATTCTTCTTTTCCTTGAATGTATGCAACATCCTGTGTTTAAATTTTCCAGTCCTTCTGCCTGGATCGGTAGAATGTTTGCTGCGCCGCAGTAATAGAACCGTGAATAGAGGTCTGCTAAACCAGCAAGATCATATAATTCAAGTAAAGCCGGAAGAATATTGTTTTCATAACAAATTAAAAAAACATTGATTGTTCTTTATAAAAGCAGGATTATTATTTTGCGTCGTTAAGACCCCAAATAAAATCTGCGTTGAAGCCATAACTAAAGCTGGTGTCAGATTTTGTGTTAAGAAATCGTGCATAGCTGTGACAACTCATGCAACTGGATGTTTTTTGTACATATGTTTCCAATATAGCGTTGCCCATAAGTGCGGGCTGATAATCGCTGCCAGGAGTAAATAAATTGGGATTGAATGGCCATTGAGTACCCACCAACCGGTAGTGCAGCCAAACAGATTTTTTATTATTTTTTGCAATAAGTGCATGGAATTGTTCATTGATTGAATCAGTGCTCTTTAAAGATGCAAGTATTTGAACTACCTGTGACGATTTGCGACTGAAAGGATTCGGCTGATAAATTGAATCAGGATGTTTGTTATAAAGACTTGCATCCGTGTTATTCTCATCAAAATACAGATAATCTATACCCGGTTTCAGAATAACTTTCCCTGTACTGTCAATGAGCGGCGCGTTGTCAATATGTTCGAAGCTACTCCATACCCATTGTGTGACTTCGGCAACTTTATGTATTATATGCATTCCCACCAAACCCAACGTTCTTACTTTCATTCCATTTTTTTCTTTGACACGTACGGTTCGTGTGAAATAATCTCCGTACTCACTGCTGTCTGTAAGCACTACCCATGCAGATTTAATTATAATTGCACCTTCATTTTTTGAAAAGCTATATGTTGTATTACCAATCGTTTTGCTGGAATCCTTAATATTCCCCACAGGGAAGTAAGCTCTTTTGTAAGTTTTTTCAATATTTACAGTGTCTTTACCAGTCGTTACTATTAAGCCTTTTGTATATGAAGGCCATGTTTTTGTAAACTGCATTTGCCCTGCTTTGCTATAGAGATTGCTTTTTACAATATAATCATAAGCCTGCTTATTATAAAAATTCTCGTATAGTGTGTACATGTGATTTTTATCAACCACAGGAAACTGTTCCGCATCAAGAATGGTAAACATACTATCTACCTTCGCAATTCTGAATATTGAAAAGGTTCCGGAATTAAGTGGATGAATATTCCCCGGTTTCTTAGAGACTGAATCAATAGCCAAAGCAGTGATTCCATAATAGTCCATTGTTTTATACTTTCCTGTTTGCCAGTGTGAGGGGCTTTGTCCGACTGGTACAAAAATCTTTGTACTTGGCATCCAGTGTTCCCAAACTGATGTCCCGGCGTAATCAGTAAAGCAAGCCGAAGAATCAGGCCCGCCGTTTTCTGTAGCCGGCCAATTAAGCGCAATAAATGTTTTCCACGATAGAATATCAAACCTGTTTTGCAGGAAGTTGATTAACGCCGTCGTATCAGGAAAGCCCGGTATATCTTCTGCTTTTGGCAGGTCAACACTGAAAGGAATATTGTACGCTCCATCAACACCACATAAGGAAAGATCAAGGGTATCAGTTTTTTGTTGAGCGCCTGATAATTCATCTGATGTTTTGCTATTGGTATTACATCCATTTATAATAGCGTAAATGCAAATAACAAAGATTGAAAGAATTATAATGATTTTCATATACTAATGTTTAAGGGATTGTATGGATTATTTTGGAGGCAGATTTTTTTGCTGCAAAACCCAAATATGCTTTTGTTCTAACGGGTTTCAGCGGATGATATACTATTTTAAAATGAGAAAAAAATGGACAAAATTCTTTTGTGTTATTCAAATGCAAACTCCTTAAATATCTAATTAATGCCTCATATTTTTGTTGAGTACAAAAGCGATTTGAAAAAAGATGATCAAGAAAGTCAAGAGCATGTTGCATTTCGTTAAAACTGCATTCTAAGCCAATAGTATCCCCTGTTGCATGCATCACATCTATATCAAGGTCTACATGATCCGAAAATTCGTAGCAATTCTTGAGTAAAAGGTTTAGCTCATATTTAGAAGCATAAACATATCCTATTTTATCCAGGTATGTCCTGATACCATTTCGCGGTATCTGTTGAATAAAAAGCCGTACTGACTCTTCGCCTCTTGCAAACATTCTTCCTATTTGAGAAACCCATCCATTCTCAGGCACTTTATTAAGGCAATGCAGTAAATGAATTAAAGTTTCTTTCGAAACAGGTTCTCTTGAAATAGTTTGCAATATTGTTTCTGAAGTCGCTAGTACCGCGAAAGGGTGTGTGCCTTTTGCCGGCGCGTAAAAGAAACTTGGTTTTAAATTGTTTTTTTGAATATTATCAAAATCATATTCAAACCAAATATTAATAAGTGTTTTAAAAGGGAAAGTTGCTGCAGTATGCCAGGCTTTCGAAAAATTAAGAATACCCGGCAGAAATGTTTCAGCGGCAGATTGGGAAGAAAAATTAGATTGCCAGACGTTTAGAAAATATTGAGAACATTGAAGGGAATCAGAGATGCAAAATAACAAATCCGCTTTTTTTTTTCATCGTATAATGGTATCTCCAGGCACCAGAAATTGCTTAGGGAAAGTGGGAAATAACTAGCGTGTTTTTGTATTAAATCAAAAGCATGTGGATCTATCAATGTTCCTTTAAGATAACCACGGCATTCGTCCATTACTTTCGCAAAGGAGTTTTCAAATGTTGCAGTCAAGGCAGTGGACATTTTTCTTATTTTTTTTTGAAATAAATACCTAACATGGAAAGGGAGAAACAAAGGGTTAATTTTTAACTCTTGTTCCAATAAGCGCTGTTTTCATCTTTAGATTTATTCCAGTACGCAGATCCTCCTGCATCGGAACCGGGACCGCCTTCAGATTGATACTCTTCAAAAATTTCAATAATATCATCTATGTCGCTCTCGCTTAGATCTGATGTCGGCGGCTCACTATAAACAGCAATGTTTACAGCTTCTGAAAGTGACACGTTTAATACTGTTTCAGGATAATCGCTTTTCATATAATCGGGTAAAGCATCACCCACGGTTAAATTTGTTGCCATAAAGTTTTGGTTTAAAAATTAAGTAATTCACTAATATAAAAAATATTTCGGCAATCATACATTTATTTTAAATTGTGATTCATTTTAAAATTATTAAAAAGGGTAAAGGATTTCAGACCATCGACAAACCCTATGAAACTTCTGTTCGGCGTACTCTTCAAAACTTTGTTCGCTAATTTCAACTTATATTGCTGTTACATCCTCAATAAGCTTTAGAATTTTTTATTGCAATCTTTTAGAACAATTTTCGAAATGTAGTCTGCTGAATGAAGTTTTGGACGATCAAGAGTGAAACGCAACGGAAGTTTTATAGCAGTAGAATTACCGGGTTCATTAATAAGATTTTTCCAGTAATTATTTAGAATAACTTCCTGAATGAAGGAATTAATAAGTCAAAGTAACCGATCAATTGTGTACAAAGAAGCAGGTACGAATATCGAACCGGTTATCTGGAAAGTGTGCAGTCACCTGAAAAATACTTCGGCAGACCTCGTGAATGAATTTGATATTACGGGGCAATTGCATATTCCGGGAGTAAGAAGGCCTTTAAAGAAAGGTGTGTATGAGAACCAAGACGCTTTTTCTTATTACTTTTTCGATGGTGTACCGCTTAAAACTTTGATTGCGGAAAAAGAATTTTCATTAAAAGAGTTTCTGCAGATTGCAAAAGCAATTACGCGTTTACTTGTTGAGTTACATGAAACAGGTATATATCATTTTCGCATTAACAGTTATAACATACTGTATAACCCACAAACAGCATCTATTGAATTAATTGACTTCAGCCTTGCAGGAACAGAATCTTTCCACCACCATATTAATTTCCAGGATTGGGGTTCGGAAGTTGCATACATGGCGCCGGAACAAACAGGAAGATTGCATCAAATGATAGATGGCAGAACAGATCTTTATTCTCTCGGAATTGTATTTTATGAGATACTTGCAGGAAGATTACCTTTCTCACATCCGGATAATGCTAACCTTGTGCATATGCATCTTGTTCAAATGCCCACGTCTCTTATTTCAATAAGCAGCAAAATTCCTTCTGTTGTTTCTGAAATTATTGATAAACTCCTTTGTAAAAATCCTGACGAAAGATACCAAACTGCTTATAGTCTTGAAAAAGATATTAATACGTGTATTGAGATGTATGAAGCCAAAGAGGTGATTGCACCTTTTAAACTTGCTACTCAGGATGAATTGCAAAGAGTAAAACTAACGGGCAAAATTTATGGTCGTTCTGATGAAATAAAAAATCTGCAGGCAGGATTAGAAAGGGCGATGAATGGAGGTTCGGAATTGTACCTTATATCAGGAGAAGCAGGAACGGGTAAAACAGCAATAGCAGAGCAAATAAGTAAAAGTGTTTTAGATAAAGAAGGTGTAATACTTACTGTTAAGTTTAATCAACTTAAGGTTAATGCGCCGCACATCTCAATGATCAATGTTTTAAAAGAACTTGCTACCGTTATTTTATCAGAGTCGGATGATCTTCTCAGTGAATGGAAATATGCTTTAAAAAAAGCTATTAAGGATAACGAGGAATTGATTTTTGAACTGGTGCCTGAATTAAAATGGGTCATTGGCGCGGAAGAAACGGAAGTTGTTGATGAATTCGGATATGCCAAAAAAAGCGCGAATTTTAACCTCGTTTTTCAAAGGATATTGCACGAGACTGCTTCGTTAAAAAAACTACTCATTTTTTTTGCAGATGATCTGCAATGGGCAGATTCAGCTTCATGGGAAACAATATACTCCCTATTGAACGATGCAGAGCTTATTCATTTTATGCTTATCTGCTGTTACCGCGACGACAAAACAGAAAAAGACAAATACCTCGAAAATAATCTTAAAAAAATAAGGAATCTAAAGCCCGGTTTAGTGGAATTGCGTGTTGCTAATTTAAACAGGACTGATATAGAAATAATGATTGAAGAGAGTTTTTCATTTAATGAACCTGGGCAATTAAGTGATCTGATCTATACCAAAACGCTCGGAAATCCTTTTTTTGTTCACCAGCTGTTAAATACAGCTTTGAAAAATAAAACACTTTCTTATAGCGGTGATAAAAATCATTGGATTTGGAATAAAGAGAAATTAGAAAAGCTGCGAATAACTGATAATGTTGCGGGGTACATGGCAGATAATGTAAAACTACTGCCTCTGGAAATTCAGGAGGTGCTTATGTATGCATCCTGTATAGGAAGTGAATTTAATATAACAATACTATCTCAAATTGTAAACAAATCAAAGGCTGCTCTTTATGAGATGATGAGGTTATTAATAAATGAAGGCTTCGTTGGTCTTAAAAAAGATAATATTTATTTATTCAGGCATGACAGGATATCACACACAATATATAAGATAATACCAGAAGACAAACGCACAAAAATTCATTTTTCGATTGCTACTGCGCTTGTTTCCGTTTATAATAATGAACAAGACACTTCCACATTGTATGAAATTGCCGGACACTTTGAAATAGCCAGAAAAATCATACCACACAAAGATGTTTTCAGTATTATTGAATATATTTTAAAGGCCGGACTGAAAGCCAAACATGCAGCAGCATTCGAACAATCACACCATTATTTGTCTTTTGCAATTAGTCTTTTGAATTCTGCTGATTGGGATAAGCATTATGAATTTGTTTTAAATCTTCATTACGAAGCTACCGAAGTGGCATTGGCAGCAGGTAAATCGGAAGAAGCGGAGAAACTTTTGGAAGTTTCGACAACAAGAGCCAGGACTTTGAAAGATAGTATAAAGGCACATGAAATAAAACTAAATCATTTATCAGAAAATCACCAGTTTCCCGAAACAATTGCTCATTTACTGCAGGTGTTAAAAGAAATCGGATTCCCTATCAAAAGGAATCCGGGAAAATTAACTATACTAAAGGAATATGCTGTAATAAAATGGCATTTGAAAAATAAAAAAATCAATGCCATTCCATCTATTCCGTTAATGGACAATGAAAGAGCGTTGATTTTTTTGAGATTAACTGTAAATTCTTTGACGAGTATTTTTGGAGCAGCACCGGATATTCTCCCTCTTGTAATTTTTAAACAGGTGCAACTTTCACTTAAATATGGAAATTCTGTTTATGCACCATTTGCATACTGCTTTTATGGATTTGCTTTATGCGTGTTTGTGGGTGACCTGGAGAAAGGATACAGGTTTGGGAAAATGTCCCTTCAATTGGCAGACCAATTGCACGCGGATGTTGTTAAGTCAAAAGTAATGGTAAGTTTTTATGGTTTCCTCTCTTATTGGGTAGACAGCATCAGAACTTCTGTTTTGCCTTTAAGAGAGGCATATGAAATCGGGAGGAAAGTTGGGGATCATTTATATGCTGCTTTCGCTCTTTCTTTCCACACGTCCATTCGTTTACATTCGGGTGATAATCTGGTCGAGTTGCTTGATAATATGACCGAAGACTGTGCCACTATTAAAGCAATGAACCAGGATCTTGTTTATAATATTTCAGAAAGCCAGCGACAGTATGTGATAAATTTTGCAAGAGAAGTAGAAGATCCTTTGATCCTGAATAATGAAGGTTTCGATGAAGACCTGTTTCTTCAAACGCTTGAAAAAACAAATGACGAAGCCAGCAAATTTGATTTTTATTTCTATAAAATGTCTCTCGCCTGTATTTTCAACGAATACGACATAGCGTTTGAGAATTCTAAGCTTGCAGCGAAATATGAAGATGAAACAACTTCAAGGCAAATAACTTATCCTGCTTTCATCCTGTTTTCTGCAATAGCATTTATCAAGTATATAGAGAAGAAGAATTTAACGGTAATAGAGAAGAAAAAGATATATAGGCGAATAAGAAAGCAACTGAAATTACTAAAAGGATTTTCAAAACATGCACCGCAGAATTTTGAAAATAAATATACACTTGTGCAGGCTTTTATTGCTGAATATAAAGGACAAACAGAGAAGTCTGCAGAACTATTTTACAGATCAATTAACCAGGCCCAGAAAAGTTATTTTATTCATGAAGAAGCACTTGCAAGAGAGCACTTTGCCTATTTCTATTTCTCAATTAAGAGAGATGAATTTGGAGAATTAATGCTGAAGAAATCCTTTGAATGTTATCAGAAATGGGGAGCATATTCAAAATGTGATCAGCTAAAGAAAAAGTTTCCAGGCATTTTCAAAGATGTATCAGTAAAGGACGTTAATTTGAATATGTCTGCTTTGCAGAACATATATGATCTCAACACCATCATCAAAGTTAACCACGCTCTTTCTTCAGAAAACACGCCCGAAGGTTTGCTTAGAAAAATGCTTGAAATTGTAATGCAAAATGCAAGTGTAACTTATGGAGTAATCATTCTCAAATCAGAAAATGAAAAGCTTATTTCTCTCGCTGCCGGTTCAAATGAAAAAATAACCATTTTCGATAAATACGAAGAACAAAACAAAAAATTATTTCCTGCTTCGGTTGTAAATTATGCTGCAAGAATAAAATCTGTATTTGTTTCAGATAATTTCAGAGAGGAAAAAAAATTTTCTTTCGATGTATACAATCAGTCAAATCATCCTGTCTCTGTATGCGCCATACCTATTATTATCAATGACCGGGTTTTGGGAATATTATATCTGGAAAATAATCTTGCAGAAGCCGCTTTCGACTCAAGAAGAATCGAATTCTTCAAAACAATTTCATCTCAACTTGCTATATCATTGGACAATGCCTTTCTCTATGCAGAAATGGAACAAAAAGTAAAAGTGCGTACCACCGAGCTTATGAGTAAAAATGTAGAACTTACCAATGAAAAAAAGAAATCAGATGACCTGCTTTTGAATATTCTTCCACGCGAGACGGCTACTGAATTGAAAAACTTTGGAAAAACTTCGGCCCGCCGCTACAATAGTGTTACCATTCTTTTCTCCGATATAAAAAGTTTTTCAGCAATAGCAGAGACACTCAGTCCAGAAGATCTTGTTTCGGAGCTCGATTTTATCTTTAAAAAATTTGATGAAATTTCACTCAAGTATAACCTTGAAAAGATCAAAACGATTGGCGATGCGTATATGGCAGTTGGCGGTTTGCCTGAGAATAATAAAGCAACACCGAAAGATGTTGTTGAAGCTTCCATCGAAATGCTTGAATTTATAAAAGACCTTATAGAAATAAGAAAACAACAGGTCCGCCAGTTTTTCGAGATAAGAATTGGAATTCATACAGGGCCGGTAATTGCAGGAGTGGTGGGAGATATTAAATTCCAGTATGACATCTGGGGCGATACGGTAAATCTTGCGGCACGTATGGAACAAAATTCAGAGCCCGGGAAAGTAAATATTTCGCATGCAACTTATAATCTTGTTAAAGACAGTTTCAATTGTATTTACCGTGGAAAGATACGCGCAAAAAATATGGGAGATGTTGACATGTATTTTGTGGAGGGGCAGAACAATAGGTTCTAACACTGCATGACACGAATATATGTAATGAGATTTTATTTCTCAAAAAGGCCTTTGCCCATTTGATTATATGTTTTCATGTACCCACCTGTACTGCTGCTATGATTCTTCACTTGCGTCCCACTCTCGTGATGCTGTAATCAATTCAAAAGTAAATTAGAGATCAAAAGAATAGTGATATTTTCATCACTCATAAGTCCGGCATAAAATTCTATCTGTTTACAAATTATCTTACACGACCTGTAACTGTAATAAATATTTCGCAAGCAGTTTCGCAATTTTACTGCTTCTTCGTTTTTTATAAAAACATTATCTAAAGGTTCTCTTGAACACCCAAAGTTTCAAGATATTTATGCTCCTCTTGACGGAATTGAAATAAACCTTGTTTTGAAAATAAGTTTTTAACTATTCGACACGAGCACTATTGTATGAAAATAATTTTTATCCAGTTAGAGTACCTGATGTCTTTTTTGATTATATTTTTTTATGTACTAAACTGCATTACTCATGTGATGCTTTTGTTGCACAAGCAATTCGTTATTAGCTCAAGATTAGAAACCGTCGTGCATCTTTTAATTATGTCTAAGCCATAAATCGATTACAGAGATTGCTCTGCAAAATGGTTTTCCTCTCCTACAAATTAGGTGTTCATTCAAAGATCATTTTGCTTTTCGGCAAAGGAATTGGAATATGCTTCTTAATGAACGGCATAATCTCCATAAGAAAAAAGACGAAGAAGAACGACTGCCCGAAACCGATAATTTTTTAAAAACATTACAATTAATAAGAATTGAAGAAGAGAAAGCATTAATGTAACAGTTAAATACCTTCTTTGCAACGAACTCAATATAAAAAATTGGCGAATTTACTGAGTTAATGGCCCTCTATATTATTTGTAGTCTTTGTTAAAAACAATTATTTTTTTGGGTTTGAATCATAAAGACACGTTGTCTTTAATGCTTTATTTTATTTACTTTTTTGCCATACCTCTTCCATTTTCTTTTTATTCTGTTTAGTCTCGTGTTGATATAAATAATTTCAGGCATTTTCATATTGAGTTTTCTCGAATTGTTTTTCTTTAATAATTGTCCAATTACCAATAAACTGTTCACCTAATACAAAAAGATATGTTGCCGTTAGAAAAATCATCATCCATAATAAAAGCCTGCCAAATACAAGCCGGTAATATTCCCTTGCATTTTGTTCCATGATCCCCTAATAAAATTTTTTTAAGCAACTCTGCAGTAACAGCCTGGTTCTTTTCTATAAGCTCTCGTCTTGCTTCATACACTTTTGTTTGAATAGTATCAAGAAATTCATTCAATTTTTTGAATTCTTCTTTTGTTCCTGTTGCTCTTCCTGTATTTGCATTCCATCTTGCGAGGTCGCACTTTCGGCCCAATGAAATTTCTTTTGGAACTCCATCCACTGTTATTCTCATGTAAATTGGCGTTGCGCCATTTACATAATTCTTTGGCTTCTTTAAGTAAAAAAGCAAACTGAAACTTTTACCCAACATAAACTCATGATTTACGGTTATAAAATTAGAACCGCAGCTATTTCAAGACAAGATGTTCGATAATTGAACAGATTGATAATCAATTACTTGCTCAATATTTCGTGAGTACTTTTTTCAAGGCAAAAAGACTCATGAATTACTCACGATTTTTTTGTGCGTAAATAAATAATTTGATGAGGTTATAAGATAAAAAAAGCCCGCAAACATTGAATTTGCAGGCTTTTAGTTTCTTTTGATAATGTATTTCTGCGGTGAGGGAGGGATTCGAACCCGCCTTATAGTATTTTGATTTTCAAGGACATTTAAACATGCTTCAAA
>Ga0137374_10011150_pt1 | contig 10532 bp, 10 predicted proteins | sample SagtaG_20_FD_104811 | JGI IMG/M metagenome (GOLD analysis project Ga0137374, IMG submission 104811) | Vadose zone soil microbial communities from Sagehorn Ranch, Mendocino, California, USA - Sage1_R_100_16 metaG | ecosystem: Environmental > Terrestrial > Soil > Vadose zone | place: USA...
CGAATGGTGTGTTCATGGTGATCGGCGCAGCTGGCCCGCTTTCGATTGATCCAATCCTGCTTATCAGTGGCTGCCGGTCCGTCAAAGGCTGGTACTCCGGTACGTCGATCGATTCGCAAGACACGCTGAACTTCAGCGCATCAAACCGCGTGCATTCTATGAACGAAGTGTTTCCGCTGGAGCGAGCCGCCGAGGCTTACGACCGCATGATGAGCGGCAAGGCGCGTTTCCGCGTCGTTCTTAATATCGGCGTCAAATGAAATCTCGTTACGATGTCGTGATTCTGGGCGCGGGTCACAATGGGCTCGTCGCTGCGAGTTACCTCGGACGCGCCGGCTTAAGCGTGCTGCTATTGGAAAAAAACGATTACATTGGCGGAGCGACCGCTTCGCAAAGAATATTCTCGGATTACGACGCACGGCTTTCGCGATATGCGTATCTCGTCAGTTTGCTTCCACAGAAAATCATTCGCGACCTCGGGTTGAATCTCGAGCTGCGCAGACGCGCAATTGCGTCGTGCACGCCGTACGTGAACCATGGCCAGCACGGCGCGCTGGTTTTGAGCAACCTCGATGAAGAGCTAAGCCGGAAATCATTTGTCGATCTGACTGGAAGCGAGACCGAGTTCGAGCGAATGAAAAAGTTTTACAATCTGCCGCGTGTTTTTGCCGAGAAGGTTTGGGACTCGATGCTGGAGCCGCTGGTCTCAAAACAGGAAATGGCGCGCCGGTTTGAAGTTGATGAAACCTCGCGCGAGGCGTGGCGCAGTTTGGTGGAGGAACCGCTCGGGAGCGCGATTGAGCGTTATCTGCGGGACGATCTGGTGCGCGGCCTTGTCTTTACCGATGCGAAGATTGGCGTGTTCACGTTTCCGCACGATCGTTCGCTCGTGCAGAACCGCTGTTTTCTGTATCACCTGATCGGAAACAAGACAGGCGAATGGAAGGTGCCGGTCGGTGGGATGGGCGCGGTGTCATCCGAGTTGGAACGGGCAGCCCGTAAAGCAGGCGCCGAAATGCTAACGAACGTCGATGTACGCGCGCTGAACGTGACCGGCAAGACCCGCAGCGTCGAATTTCAAATTGATGGTAAACGCGACGCTGTCGAAGCGCGATTCCTATTGGTCAACTTTGGCCGGAACGTGCTGGCAAAATTTACAGGCCGACTATTGCAACCAGATCGCACCGATGAAGGCTCTGTATTCAAGATAAACATGCTCTTGCGTGGATTACCAAAGTTGAAGGCGAAAAAATACCAGGCGACGGAAGCGTTTTGCGGGACTTTTCACAGCGACGAAGGCTACGAACAAATGAATGCCAGTTACGACCAGGCGTGTGAAGGGAGATTGCCGGAGAAGACGCCGTGCGAGATGTATTGCCACACGTTGACCGACGACAGCATTGTCGCGCCGGACTTGCGTGAACAGGGATTTCATACCATGAGTTTGTTCGGACTCGATGTGCCGTGGAGTTTATTCGCGAGAGACAATGAGAACATGCGGCGCGAAGCGGAGAAAAAATTCCTGGCAAGTGTAAACCAATGGCTGGAAGAACCGATTGAAGATTGTCTTGCCGTTGCGCGTGATGGCCGTCCCTGCATCGAAAGCAAGAGCCCGGTCGATATCGAGGACGCGCTGGCTATGTACCATGGGAACATCTTTCAGAACGCCCCGACGTTTCCTTTTGCCGAGCGCAAACAGCAGGCCGGCACCTGGGGCGTAGAGACCGAATACGAAAACGTGTTTTTCTGCGGATCGAGCGCGCTGCGCGGCGGCGCTGTCAGCGGAATTCCAGGACATAACGCCGCACGCGCGGTGCTCGCGTGCGTTTGATATGAAAAACCAACCAATAGCAAGCGACGTTGGATCTATCGACGCGATTATCGCCGCGGCTTACGACGTGATCTCAGGACCGGCAGGAAAGAAGCGGAATTGGGACCGGGAGCGGTCGCTGTTTTATCCAGGCGCGCGTTTAATCCCGACCGCAAAGCCGGGCGGGAATGACGCGCTCATGCCGCAAATCCTGGATGTAGATGGTTTCATTGCGCGCGCGGAACCGCTTTTTGCGGAGCATGGATTCTACGAAAAGGAAATTGCGCGTCGCACCGAACAATTTGGCCGTATCGCTCACGTCTGGAGCACGTACGAATCGCGTCATAACGCGGACGATCCAGAACCATTCGTGCGCGGAATCAACAGCATTCAGCTGTTCAACGACGGAAGGCGTTGGTGGATTTTGTCGATCTATTGGCAACACGAAACAGCGGCGCATCCGATCCCAGGAGAATTTCTTCAACGCTGAACCTTCCGTGGGTGCTGATGATTGTGGGTCGGTAGCGCCTGCGATGGATGTGCATCGCGGTAGCATTTTGTAATCAGACCGAGCACGAATGCTGCTAGAACGAACACCGCTACACGTTTTTCCATTGGAGTGAGGCGGAATCTCTGCCTCACTTCAACGAGCTTGAAACGCCAGTTCTTTTTGACCACGAATGTGCTGAAAATTTCGCTTCTATTCGTGCCCTGACACGTCGCGGTCTTGTGCGGAGGCGGGTAATTTCATCGGCGCTTGTTCTTTTTGCCGCGATCGGATCGGGATCGACCGATAATGTCGTCTGATATTGGAATCATAGAACCGCGCTTTTGACTCCGCCCACATCAGGTGGCGATACACCGCAGGCGGGACATCGAGATAACGATAGATCGCGCCATTTACGAATTCGATTTCGAGAATGTGCCGGCGTTTACTATAGCCAATGGCCGCAATGGCGGTCGATGCAACGCGCTGATGCGGAATGTGCGAGGTGATCGGGGCCGGTGTCGGCGACGATGCCGCGCAGATTGCCGACGGGGCGACACTGATCAGCGCAATCAAAGCTGCAAACCGAACGCATGACATGGCCGGGCGGCTCAATTTTCGAGTTCGAGCCAACCACGAATGCGCACGAATACGCACAAATAAAAGAGAGAACTCGTGTCCATTCGTGTCTATTTGTGGTTATTTTCCTCTACTGCCCTAGCGGCGTGGCGACTTCCGTGCCCGGCGGCGGCTTAAACTCGAAGGTGGCCGCTGGTCAGACAACGCCGAGCACTTCTCTTTCAAGCCCAACAAGGGTTTCATTGACACGACGTTTTCCGGCGTGATCAACGAACAGTCGGACAGCTTATTCCCGCCTACATAATCCTACAGCCCTCGTCTGCCTTGAATCAGGTTGATGATCAGGATAACGACGGCAATTACGAGGAGAAGATGGATCAAACCGCCGCCAACATGACCGATGAAGCCAAGGAGCCAGAGGATGACCAGGATGACAATTATAGTCCAGAGCACGGGTATTCCTTTCGGTTGAGTTAAACGTTGTCGGTCTGTATTTATCCAGCGGTTTATCCACTCGCCAAGCTTTTTCAGAACATCGGAGCTCTTCTCGCTCCGATTAAAAAGGGACCAAAGTCATCGACATTTTCGTTTTGACTATTGCGGGATCTCCGAACTCGCAAGTTTACTAAAATTCAACTCTTTATTCGAAAATATATGAAAACTCGTCTTTGGTTTAGTCGAAATGGCATCCTCTCACATCTGAGTATCGCGATTACGGTCGCACTAATCTTCGCCGCAGCGGCACTGGCTCTCTTCGCGGCGTTCACACCGACGATGGGATTTGCCGACGCGCAGGTGTTGCCCAAACCGATGCCCCTCCCGCCAATTCCGCCGAAAAAGAACGCACGTACCCTAGCCATAACTCCCGCTCTCGCTCCCAACTCGCCGTGGCAATTGCTGACAAACCAACCTCCGGTTCTTGACTATACTGATTGTGGCCCCGGCAACCCGATTTTGCTCACCGACGGTACTGTTATGCTGCAAGATGACGGCTGCCAAGATTGGTGGAAACTGACACCCGATGAGTTCGGCAGCTACGTGAATGGGACTTGGACCCAGCTGGCCTCAACGCCAGCGGGATACAGCCCGCTTTATCACTCGTCAGCCGTACTCCCTGACGGCCGAGTAATCATTGAGGGTGGAGAATACAACTTCCTGCAACCTGTCTGGAGCAATTTGGGCGCCATTTACAACCCCCTGACTGATACTTGGACGATGGTAAATCCTCCAGCTGGTTGGCGCACGATTGGTGACGCCCAAGCCGTCATTCTTGCCGGCGGTACGTTCATGCAGGCCAATTGCTGCACGACTGAAGCAGCACTGCTGAACCCGACGACCTTGACGTGGACACCGACGGGCGCAGGGAAGTTCACTGTTAATGATGAGGAAGGCTGGACACTACTGCCGAACAACCGCGTGCTCACGGTGGATGCCTACGTCTTTGCGTACGACGCTAGAGGCATGAACTCCGAAATCTACGACCCCGCGACGGGCGCGTGGTCCAGCGCTGGCAGTACGATTGTGCAGCTCTGGGACTCTGCCGCAATGTGTGGCGGCAGGAACCATGCTTCGTACGAAATAGGACCCGGAGTCCTCCGGCCCGACGGGACCGTCTTCTACACTGGAGCGAACCGTTGCGGTGCCGGCCACACTGCGATTTACAACTCGAACAGCGGAGTCTGGACACCTGGTCCGGATTTTCCGGACTCATTGGACATCGCCGATGGTCCCGCCGCGCTGGAGCCTAACGGAAAGGTTCTGATGATGGCTAGCCCAGGAATCTTTAGGACCGGATCGAGGTTCTTCGAGTGGGATGGGTCGAGCCTGACCGAAGTATCTCCAGCGCCTCACGCATCGAGCGACTCGTCGTTCTATGGCAACTTCGTCGTCCTCCCCACCGGCCAGATTCTCTTCACCGACTTTTTCTTCGTCTCAGTTTACAACCCTTCGGGAACCTACAACCCGGCATGGGCGCCGAGCATCCAATCTGTTCCTAGCCACGTCGCGCCCGGCGGGTCGTACGTCATCTCGGGGTATCTTTTCAACGGTATGTCGGAAGGAGCTGCTTACGGAGACGATCAGCAATCCTCGACCAACTTTCCCCTGGTGCGCATAAAGAATAATAGAACTGGGCACGTGTTTTATAGCCGGACGCACGACCACAGCAGTATGGCTGTTGCTTCCAGCGATTTGGTGTCTACTCATTTCGACGTACCGGCAATCCAAGAGCGCGGCCCTAGCCAACTTGTTGTCGTCGCGAACGGAATCCCTTCTGCTCCCATTGCCGTTACGGTGGATTGAAGATCCAGACGACGGAGTCTTCGCGCAAATTTTAGCGGCGCCTTTTAGTTTTCGGGACTCGTCTTTTCCTGCCATCATTGCCCGAGCGGCGTTGACACTTCAGTGTCGGGCGGCGGTGTAAATTCGAACGCGGACGCGGGAACCGTCGCGCGTGTTTGGTTCGAATACGCCGTCACGATCCGATCGCCGTTCGGCAGCAGCATATCAGTGCGGTCGACACGCAAGTTGTCGTTGATATGCAGATCAAGCTTTTGAAATACTCGCTTCATCGAAGCAGTGCGCGGTAGCAACGCCAGCTCGTATCCGTTGTCGCTCTTGGTCGGAGTGATTTGAAACGTGTTTTCGATGTTTTCCAGATTTAACGCGGAATTGATGGCCGCCACGGTGGAATCGAGCGGCGATCCTTTCCCCAATGGATAACGCTCAGCTGATTTAAAATTGGGATAATAAATCCAGAGCTGGCGTCCGTCGCTTACGGTGATACTTGGAGAGTTGCCCTTCACTTCGCGCCGGAATTTGTTGGGCGGCTGGAACCAAATTCTTCCCGAGCTCACGATCGGCTTCTTCATGAGCCGAATCATTCTTTGTTCCTGAAAATCCGCCTGCGTGCTTCGGTTCGCCCGAATTCCCGCAAGAAGATTCTTCAGATCAGCCTCGGAAAGCGGAGCCGTTTTCGCGGTAGATGTTAGCGCTATAAAGGCAAGCACCGCAGTTACGAAAGCACACATGCGGTGATTGTATGTGGTCAGATCGAATTCTCAAAGCATGTGAATTCGTGTTCGTTGAGCGGCAAGCGCACGCATTTGCCGGGACAACACCCTTTGATGACCGACAAGATGCGTGCGCTTCCCCGAGATTGGTGTTCCTAATTTAGTCCTCAGTAATGATGCCAAAGAGACCGTGCTCTTCGTCAGCGATTCCAGCCGTGAAAAAGACTCCATCAGTGAGTGGCAGAAGATCCCACAAGCCGTCAAATTGAAGGGGCGTTCCATCGGCGCGCATGAGCCTCTCGATGAAATTGCCCGTCACCGGATCGTAATTGTTGATCTTTCCGTCACCGAAATTGCCGATCCAAAGCTCGTCTTCAACCAACGCGAGTCCCCACGGCGCGCCGCACTTACGGCGCCGTGATCGATCCGAACAGGCCGTGCGTCTCGTCGTCCGGGCCCGCCGCGAAGAACAGCGTGTTCGTCGGGCCGGCGTTGGCGCCGTTGCCGAAGCCAATGCCCCACAGCCCGTCGATCTCGATCGGCCGGTGGTCGGTGCCCTTCATGACGCCGTGCTCTTCCCAGCCGTCCTCGCCCCTGCGGAACGCGTGGATCCGGCCGGCCCCGAGGTTGCCGACCAGCAGGTCACCGCTGAACTTGCCGAAGTTCGCCGGCGCCATGGCCAGGCCCCACGGTGCGTTGAGCTCGCCGGCCGACGCGACCCGCTCGATGAAGTTGCCCGCCGTGTCGAAGGCGTCGACGTAACCGCAGCCCTCGCAATGGAGCTCCTCATCCGGGTCGTCCGGGTCCTGCTTCGCATAGGCGACGTAGATCACGCCGCCGATGTTCTGGATACCGAACGGCGCGTAGCCCTCAGGCAAGGACGGGTCGGTGAACATGCCCGGCAGATTGCCCGGGCCCCACGTGCCGTTGAACACGTCGACGGTGCCGGTGTGGAAGTTGGCCGCGTACAGGTAGTTCGCGCTACCGACGCTGCCGATCGCCAGGCCGAGATAAATCGCGTCCGGCGTGGCGACCCCCTGGATCGCAACGGTCCCGACGCCGTTCCAGCCGTAGATGCTGCCGGTCTCGGTGGCGAAGATGAAGCGCGATGGCATCAGGCCCGTGCCGGCATCGACCTTAAAGTCGCTCGAGCCGTTGAACACCTGGCCCGTCGGACCGCCGGGCACGGTCACGACCAGGCCGAGCTTCAGCCCGGTGTTGCCGTTGTACAGGGTCGATTTGTTCGTCCCCTCGTCGGAGACCCACCACGGGGAGGTTGCGCTGTGGGACATCCCCCAGCCGTTGACGAGGTCCGGATCGGTGTGCTCGGCCTCGCCGGGGATGTCCGATTGGAGCTTGTGGACGCTGTACAGGTTCTGCGCGTTCGGGTTCTGCGCGGCTGCCGGCAGCGCCACGCCGAGCAGCAACCCGAGGCTCGCGGCAAGCGCGAGGGCACGTCTTGGCCTCGTCATTCCTCCTGCGTGCCTTACTGAAGTGTGAATTGTTTTCATGTTTTCGTTTCTTCCTCCTTGTATCTTATGCCCGTAGAATCGCACAGGGCCGGTGCGCCTGGCGCACGAGAAAAGTAACACCGCTGTTACTTTTCCGGGAGCGCGGTGTAAGTGATCGAGTCGCAGACCGCGGTGTAATGTTAACGGTGCTCGCGCGAGTCGATCGTATAACCGACGTGGCGGACGGTGTGAATCAGCGGAGGATTACCGATCTTTTTTCGCAGCCTACCGATGAACACTTCGACCAGCTTCGTGTCGTACTCGTGCGCGTGTTCCCAAACGCGTTCGCACAGCTCCGTGCGCGTGAACACACGGCCGGGCTCCCGCATCAGGACCTTCAGCAACATCAGCTCCCGCGGAGAAAGTTCGATTCGTTCCGAGCCACGGTGAACATCATGAGTAGCCAGGTCCAGCGTGAGATCGCCGACCCGAAGGTTTAGAATCGGTTCTTCTGGGTAACGCCGCCCCAGCGCGCGCACCCGTGCCACCAGTTCCTGCATTGCAAACGGCTTCGGCAGATAATCGTCAGCTCCAAGCTGCAATCCAGTTACTCGATCATCCACAGCGCCGCGCGCGGTGAGCAGCAATACACGGCTTGCGAGGTGTTGCTTGCGGAGGCGTTGCAACACTTGGAAGCCGTCGATTCCAGGCAGACGGATATCGAGCACGATGAGATCGAAAGGCGTCTTTCTCACTTCGTCCAAAGCGGCTTCGCCATCGTGAACTGCTTTCGGATCGTGGCCGGCCTCAGTCAATGCAGAAGCAATTTGCCGCGCCACAGCAGCTTCGTCTTCGACGATCAGGATGCGCATGGGTCAGAAACGGATGGTAAATTGCGCGGCTAACAGATGATTGTCATCGCCGGGGCCGGTTGTCTCGTGTTGAAAACCATACTGCAATTTCAACTGCGTGTGTGGTGTAAAACGATAAGCTGCAGCGATGTCGATCCTGCCGAGATCTGGACTCCAGTGAACACTTTGGCCATAGCCATTACTGACATTACCGAAGAGTTGTTGGTTCCAGCGAATCGCGCCGAATAGTTGCGGCGTAAATTTGTATTTCGCTTCGATGTAGTAGGCAAAGGTATCTGCATCTCCAACTCGAGGCACTTCAAACCGTGCTTCGTAAAACTCGGCCCAAACCTGTAAGTGACGCCAGGCAAAGCTGACGTCTTGTCCGAGGACAAACTCCCGATAATCATCGAGATCGCGGCCGGGCGGCAAAGTGGATTCGGCCTCGCGCCGAAAATATGGGCCTTCGCTTGCTGACAAACCAAAATTCCACGCCTCGTTAGGCCGGAAACCAACGCGCCCGCTGAAAGTCGGATTTTCGAATCCTTGCTCAGTCACGTTCCAAGATTCCGGTCGCGACGACAACGACGCGTTCTTCATTTCAAAGGCGTAATCAAATCGAGCCAGCCGGCCGGAGACTGAAATGCCGCTCGCATAACTGGGTCCCCAGATTACCGGATTGAACGCGTACTTTTCGTAGTAGTAGGGGGCGTAGATGAAATACAGCGGTGAGGACGGAGCGGATTTGTCCTGAATTGCCGTCATGTTTTCATAAACTAGCGGGGCGTTAATGAATGGATTCTCCCACGAGAGATGTCGCGGAACCCAATTACCGACGACCGTCGCGAACTTCCCGATTTGTACCGTCAACCGACCATCCTCCCACGGCGTGACCCGCAACGCGTACTCGTCGAGCCGCACTTCAGCGCCATGATTGCTGGGGTCAAAACCGCGATCGAGTCGCGACTGCGCGAAGAAATAAATTTGTGACCCGAGTTGGGCGTCGAGAAACACCGTCAGACGTGGATTGAAGAGATTGTCGATCTCTGAGTCGATGAGGCCGGGCGCTGGCTGTTGGAAGTTATAAAATTCAAGATCAACTGTGCCGCTCAATCGGACTCGGAGATTATCGTGAAACGCGGAAAGCGTGAGGGTGTTATCGAGCTGGTCGAGAAAATCATCAACATCGAAGGCTGAGGCTGTGCAGGCAAAAACGCACAGGCTGAGAGCGCCTAACTTCATGCAATCTTACTAACACCGTCGGCGGCAGGAAAGCGCACTTCAAACTCAGTCCAATCGTTTTCGGAGCGCACCAGGTACAAATCGCCGCCGTGCAGCCGTGCCAGTTCGCGAGCTAAATTCAAACCCATCCCGTGCCCCGAAGCAGCTGAAGGAGTCGAGCTGTGATGGAACCGCTCGAAGATGTTTTCGCCGGGTGGAATTGTGCGGCCGGTATTTCCGATGTTCAGCACGATGTCGCTGGCATTGGCATGTGCGCTGACCCGAATTCGCCCCCCAGCTCGATTGTACTTTCGCGCGTTCTCCAGGAGATTTTGCACAATGAGCGACGTGTACCGTTTTTCGCCGGCCACAAACAGACCGGATGGAAATTCCTTCTCGATTTTTACGTCGAGCGAATCGGGAAGCGCGCCAAGATCGTCCAGCCACTCGTCAACGACCTGGCTGAGAGCTACCGGCGTCGAGGCGATTTCAAGATGGCCAGCGTCCATGCGCGACAACAAAAGCAAATCGTCGATGACGCCGGTCAAACGATGTGTTTGATGGAGCAAGGCGGACAACTCTTCGTAAACCTCAGGCTTAAAATCCTCGCGCGCTAGCAAGGATTCCAAACCGAGTCGAAAAACGGTGACCGGGCTTTTCAACTGATGCGAGGCGTCCGCAGAATATCTTGTGGATCGCTCCAGTTCCTCAGCAGTCGAAGCGAGGGCGGCTTCGGCGCGTTTTCGTTGTGCGCGATTCTCTTCCGAATCGAGCGCCAGCTTTTTCACCGGCATGGACAGCCTGAGCGCGACCAGGTGGCTTGCGACGAACCCGCCTAACAAAAGCAACGCGCCGGCGCCCCCAATTTGCCACCGGAGGCGATGCAGTTGCGCCAGCGAATAGCTCAAGGGATAAACGCAAACTTCGTAAGCAGCCGGAAATAGCGACGCTGGGTTGAGTCGCTTATAAAACACGAGCTGTGGCGCACCAGCAACGTCGACGCGAAAGTAGTTTTCACCTTGGTCAGAATTCGCGAGCGCCCCCGCTAATTTCTCGTTCAGCGATCCCTGGGTGGATCTCGGAAGAGCCTGCAGATGCAGCTGACCGTTTACAAAGATACCG
>Ga0137374_10011177_pt1 | contig 10518 bp, 6 predicted proteins | sample SagtaG_20_FD_104811 | JGI IMG/M metagenome (GOLD analysis project Ga0137374, IMG submission 104811) | Vadose zone soil microbial communities from Sagehorn Ranch, Mendocino, California, USA - Sage1_R_100_16 metaG | ecosystem: Environmental > Terrestrial > Soil > Vadose zone | place: USA...
CTACTTCAGGACCACGCCGACGACGGCCGCGCCGATCGAGCCCAACGTCAGCCCGCCGAGGACCCACGGGATGCCGGTGGCCCCGTCCACCGCGGTCGAGGACCGGTTGCGCCGGCCCAGGATCATCATGCCGCCGCAGATGAACATGCCCAGCACCCCGGCGACGATCAGCGTCCACTTGCCCCAGCCGAGGAACGTGTTCGCGACGGTGTCCAGGCCCGGCACCGGCGTCGGCGCCGGGTTGGGCGGGTCGGCCAGCACGGTCGCCACCGCACCGACCAGATGTTCGAGCACCACGTCCGTTCTCCTTCGTCCAGTGCCCCGGCTCTTGGTGCGGGGCCTGACCTGGACGGTGGCCGGACAGGGTTAGCGGCCTGGTTGGCGGAGGCGTATCCGCAAGCGCTACGGGTGTTACGGGTAACGCTTCCGCTCACCCCTCACGGGTTTCGTGAACCGATCACGAGCTTTGTCGAGGAGGTGGATGGGCGTGCGCGCGATGCCCCGCCCGGGCGTGGCCTGGCTCGCCGTCGCCGGCGTGGCAGCCGCCGGGATCACCGTCGCCGTGGTGGCCGTCGCCGCAAACCGCGGCGACACACCCGTTGACGGCGACCGGGCCGGTCGCCCCGCCGCGTGGCCGTCGGTCAGCCCGCCGACGGACCCGACGTTGGACTACCGCGACCCGACCGCGGTGTGCCTGCGGTTCGCCGACGCGGTGTACCGCCGCGACACCCGCACCGACACCGGCCCGCAGGCGGCCTACCGGCGGGCCACGGCATACACCACCGGCGACCTCGCCGCCGCGGTCGCCGCCCAACCCGACGGCCGCGACCCGCACTGGTCGACCTGGCGCGCCCACCGGGCCGCCACCGACCCGACCGTCACCGCCGCCGTCCCGGACGGCGACGTGCAGCCCGCCGACACGACCAACCAGTCCTACCGGGTCGCGCAGGTCACCCTCACCGCGGCCGGCACCGATGGGTGGCGCGGCCCCACCGAGCAGCACTTCGTGTTCTGCACCCTGCGCGGCGACCCGCACGGCTGGCGGGTCGAGCGCTACCAGCTCGCCGACGGGTCAGGCACGCCATGAGCGGCGAGCAGGGCGGCACCCGGCTGCTGTGGATCGCCGTCGCGGCCACGGCGGCGGTCGCGGCGGTCTGCTGCCTCGGCGGTGTGGTGGTGGTCAGCGCCGGCATCGGCGGCGGCCTCGCCACCGCGCAGCAGCAGGCGGCCGGTCACAAGCTGCGCCCGGACGCGCCGGTCCCGCCGCAGTACCTGGCGCTGGTGCTCAAGGCCGGATCGATCTGCGCCCAGATCGGCCCGGCCGAGATCGCCGCGCAGATCGACCTGGAATCGTCGTGGAACCCCAACGCGTACGCCGACTCCGGCCAGGTGCCCGCCAAGGGCATCGCCCAGTTCACCGACGCCACCTGGAAGACCTGGGGCGGCGACTACGACAACGACGGCACCAACTCCCCGTACGACCCGGGCGACGCGATCATCGCGCAGGGCCGGCTGATGTGCGACCTGGTGGCCTGGGCCACCGACCAGATCGCCGCCGGCAGGCTGGCCGGCGACGTCCTCGACCTGGCATGGGCCGCGTACTTCTGCGGCCGGGGCTGCATCCTCGCCGCGGGCGGTGTGCCGCAGGCCGGCCTCGCGCACGACTACCCGCAGCAGGTCCGCGCCCGGCTGCCCAAGTACGCCGCCGCGGACGCCAGCGCCGGCCCGGTCGGGCCGGGCGGCTGGACCCTGCCGCTGCGGCCGGGCACCTACCGCGTCGGCAGCGGCTTCGGGCCCCGCTGGGGCAGGCTGCACGCCGGCGTGGACCTGATGGCCGTCACCGGCACCCCGATCTACGCGGCCGCCGCGGGGGTGGTGTTGTCCGCGCACTGCACCAGCGCCTACTGCGATCGGCCGGGGTCGATCGGGCTGGGTGGCTGCGGCTGGACGGTCAACATCAACCACGGCGGCGGCATCGTCACCCGCTACTGCCACGCCGTCCGCCTGGGCGTGCGCGCCGGGCAGCAGGTGAGCGCCGGGCAGGTCATCGGCTGGGTCGGCTCGACCGGCAACTCCTCCGGCCCGCACCTGCATTTCGAGGTGCATCGCCACGCGCCCCCCGCCACCAACCAGAACGCGACCGACCCCGTGCGCTTCCTGCGCGATGTGGGGCTCAACCCATAGCCCGCCGCCGCCGGCGGCGGCGGCGCCGCCGGCAGCTCAAGGAGCGACCAGCATGCCCGACACTCTGCACCCGTACACCGTCTCGGCCGTGGTGGACACGACCACGGGCGAGCTGCTCGGCACCCCTATCGTGCGCCCCGGCCACGAAGACTACGGCGGGTTCGACACCGTCGAACCCCTCGCAACCACCGAACAGTTCCGCTGGGTCCACGTATGGGCACCCACCGAGGCCGCGGCAGCAGCCTCTGACGCGCTCACCGCCGACCTTCGCCCGGACGGAGAACGCGCCAGGCCCGTGGCCCGGGCGTTGAGTGGCGAGGCCGGGCTCAAGCCGTACAGCGTCGCCGCCGTCGTGCATACCCGCACCGGTCGGCCGATCGGCGAACCGGTCGCCGCCGAGGGCCACCACAGTCTGGCCGGGGCGACGTTCGTGGGTCGGCGGGGCACGCGTTCGCACACCGCGAACGTGTGGGCCGTCGACGCCGCAGATGCCATCGCGCAGGTCTTCACCACCATCGCCGCCACCAACGCCGCCGGGCTGCGATCGGTCGCTGCGGCTCGCGGTGACCCACCCGGCCCCGCCGACGTTGTCGCCCTGGACGCGGTCGCGGTGGCGCAGCGGGAGTGGAACCGGCTGGCCGGCATGCCGGTGGCCGCGCGGGCCGCGCTGGTGGCCGACACTGTGTGGAACCGCGAATACCCGGCCACGTACCGCACCGCCTACACCGCCGCCGCCGCCCGGGTCGCCGCCGCGGCCACCGAGGCAGCCGCCTCCAACCCCACTGCATGGATTGCGTTGCACCAGTTGGCCGCGGCATCCGGTGACGCGCTGAGCCGGCTCGCCCCGGACCATCCCGCGCCGCCGCCAGCGAGCCACGGCACTATCGCCGCCGCCCAGTTCACCGCCGCGGGTCCCGGCCGGCAGCCGCCCTGGCAGCGCGTCGCCGACGTCGCGGCGGCGGGCAGCCGCACCGCCGGCACGTTGGCCGGCGCGCTGACCGCCACCGGCGACGTCCTCGCCGGCTGGCGGGCCCGCAGCGGACACCTGCTGGCCGACGGCATCACCGTCGGCGCGAAGCCGGCAGGCATCTGGGTCGCCGATCTCCTCGCAGCAGTCAACCGCGAGATCGCCGCCCCGGTCGCCGCCGCTGTCCGGACCGCGGCGCAGCTCGCCCGCGAGGATCAGGCGTCCACCGTGTCACCGCTGACCGTCGGCCCGGTGAGCAGCCGGGCTCGCACGGCCGCGTCGCCTGCTCCTGCGTCGACGACGACCCGGCGAACCCGGTGAGCGGCCCCACACCGATCGGCGCGCGTCGTTGCCGCGTGGCGTCGCCGCGCGGCGGTAGAAAGAGGTTGGGATAGTGGCACGTCGCAGGCGGGAGGAGCACCCGGACCAGCTCTCGCTGGAGTACCTGTGGGGTCCGGCGAACGAGGAAGGGGCCAGCGATGAACGAGTACGGGCGGATGGCCCACGACCACTGGAGGCGGTGGCTGCCCCAGCGGTACAGCCAGATCGAGGACCCGAACAGCTTCTTCTCGACGTTGGGGGAACAGGTGAGCACGCGTATCGCGGACCTGACGCTGGACCTGGCGGGCGAGGACCCGCCCGGGGAGACGTTCCTGGACAAGCTGGGCCGGTTGAACAACGCCAAGCAGCGGGCCCGGGAGATGGTGCTGCCGGAGCTGGTGCTGCTCGAACCGGAGCCGGAGATGGCCGAGGACGAACCGGAGCCGGATCAGCCACGGGCGGACTGGATCCCGTTGCGCGAGGACCAGAGCCATCCGTGGTGGCGGCAGGCGATGGCCGAGGAGGACACCCGGCTGAGCTGACTTTAGGCGCGGCACACGGCGACACTGCGCCCTTGCCGGCGGTCGCTGCGCAGGAACGCCTGCCCCATCCCAACCCGCATGGCTGCGCAGACCCAGGCTGCACCAACCGGGCGACCCTGCGGCTGACGCTGGTCACTGATGAGCAGGTCACCGTCTGCCGTCCGCACGCAGCGCGGTACCCGACCGCGACCACACCACCGCCTGTTCCCCCGTCCGGTGACCGCACCCCGCACGCCCACGGCTCGGCGGACGCGGAAGGCACCGACATACAGCCAGCGGCGGTAGCACCGGCCACAGTGACCAGTTCGGCCGTGCCCCCCGTTGCCCGGCCGTTTCGACCGACCGGCCAGGACGACCTCGCGCCGTCCGGCGCGGTGGCGCGGGTACGCGCCAACCTCGCCGCGCTGCGCACCCTGCGCACCGTTCACGCCGAGGCGCGACCGGCCACACCGGACGAGCAGGCTGTGCTGGCCCGCTGGTCCGGGTGGGGCGCCGTCCCGGAGGTCTTCGACGACGACCGCGACGAGCTCGCGTGGGCCCGCACCGAGTTGCGCGAGCTGCTGTCCGCGCAGGAGTACGCGGCGGCGGCCCGGAGCACACTGAACGCCCACTACACCGACGCCGCCCTCGTCGATGCGATCTGGGCCGGGGTGCACCGGCTCGGCTCCACCGCCGGCAACGTGCTGGAGCCCGGCTGCGGGTCGGGAAACTTCCTCGGCTTCGCCCCCGACGGTGCACGGCTGGTCGGGGTGGAGTTGGAACCGGTCACCGCCGGCATCGCCGCCGCCCTGTATCCGCAGGCGCAGATCCTCGCCGAGAGCTTCGCCGACACCCGCGCCCCGGAAGGCTCCTTCGATCTGGTCGTCGGCAACGTGCCGTTCGGCCGGATTGCGCTGACCGACAAGCGGCACAATCCGGGTGGGCACTCTATCCACAACCATTTCCTCATCAAGGGCCTGCACCTGACCCGCCCCGGCGGGCTCGTGGCGGTGCTGACGTCGCGGTACACGATGGACGCGGCGAACCCGGCCGCCCGCCGCGAGATGGCCGCCCTCGCCGATCTCGTCGGCGCCGTCCGGTTGCCCAGCGGCGCGCACAGCCGCGCCGCCGGCACCCGGGCCGTGATCGACCTGCTGTTGCTGCGCCGCCGCGACGACGACCGCGACCCCGTCGGGCCGAACTGGGAACGCACCCGGATCGTCGACGTCCGTGACGGGCAGGCCCGCATCAACGACTACTTCGCCGAGCATCCCGAGCACGTCCTCGGCGAACTTGCCGTCGCGGTGAACAGCGGCCTCTACCGCGCCGACGAACTCATCGTGACCGGTGACCGCGACGCCGCCCCGGCACTGGCCGCCGCCCTTGCCGGAATCGCCGCCGACGCCCACCAGGCCGGCATGGCCGCGAGCCCGGCGGGTACCGCGGCACCGGCCCGGCCGGTCGCGCTCGTGGGGCAAGCCGCCGGACAACCGGACGGCTACCTGGCCGCCACCGCAGGTGGTGACTTCACCCGTGTCGAAAGCGGCCAGGCCGTGCCGTACCGGCCCCCGGCCAGTCAGGCCGCCGAGCTGCGCGCCCTGCTGCGGCTGCGCGACATCGAGGTCGCGTTGCTGGAGGCCGAAGCGGCCAGCATCGACGACACCGACGACATCATCCGACTACGCCGCGACCTCAACGCCGCCTACGACAGCTTTCTGCGCCGGCACGGGCCGATCAACCGGTTCTCCTGGCGGCGTACCGGCCGCACCGACCCACAGACCGGCGAGGAACGCCTCGCCCGCGTACGGCCGCCGCAGGGCGGGTTTCGTACCGACCCGTTCGCCACCGCGGTCTTCGCCCTGGAACACTTCGACGCCACCACCCAGAGCGCGGTCAAGGCCGACATCTTCCGCCACCGCGTCGTCGCGCCGCGTGCCCCACGGCTGGGTGCCGACACCCCGGCTGACGCTCTGGCCATCTGCCTGGACGTGCACGGCGAGGTGCGGCTCGACGAGATCGCCCGGCTGCTCGGCATCGACCTGGGCGAGGCCCGCGCCGCCCTGGGCACGCTGGTCTTCGACGACCCGGACTCCGGCCGGTGCGTGCCGGGCCCGGAGTACCTGTCCGGCAACGTGCGCGCCAAGCTTGCCGCCGCGCAGCAGGCCGCCGCTGAGAACGACCGGTTCGCCGGCAACGTGGCCGCGCTGCGCGAGGTGCTGCCCCGCGACCTGAACCCGGACGAGATCGAGGCACAGCTCGGCGCCGCGTGGATCGACGCGCCCTACGTGCGCCAGTTCCTGCGGGACATCCTCGACGACCCCAGCCTCGTGGTGGAACATCCCGGGGGCTCGACGTGGACGGTGAAGTCCGACCGGCGGCAGAGCGTGTTGTCCACCAGCCGGTGGGGCACCAAACGCTACCCGGCACCGGATGTGGCGCAGGCGTTGCTGGAGCAGCGGCAGATCCGCATCTACGACGAGGACTCCGACGGCACGCGCATCTTCAACCCCGGCGAAACCGTCGCCGCGCAGGAGAAGGCCAGCGAGATGGCCGACCGGTTCGCCGAATGGGTGTGGGAGGATGCCCAACGCGCCACGGTGCTGGCCGGGGAGTACAACCGGCGGTTCAACTCGATCGTGCTGCGCAGCTACGACAACGCGCAGCTCTCCCTGCCGGGCCTGGCTGTTTCGTTCCAGCCCCGGCCGCACCAGCTCGCCGCGGTCGCCCGGATCATCGGCGAGCCGTCGGTCGGGTTGTTCCACGAGGTCGGCGCCGGTAAGACCGCCGAGATGGTGATGGGCGCGATGGAGCTGCGCCGCCTCGGCATGGTCACCAAGCCGGTCATCGTGGTGCCCAATCACATGCTGGAGCAGTTCAGCCGCGAGTTCCTCCAGTTGTACCCGCAGGCCAAGCTGCTGGCCGCGCAGCGCGAGGACCTTGACCGGGACCGGCGCAGGTTGTTCGTCGCGCGGTGTGCCACCGGCGACTGGGACGCGGTCATGATGACCCGCTCAGCGTTCGAGCGCATCCAGATGTCCCCAGGCGTGCAGCGCGCCTACCTGGAGCGGGAGCTGGAGGCCATCGACGCCCAGCTCGACCACGCCAGGTCCGAGGGCCAACGCTTCTCGGTCAAACGGCTGGAGCGGATGAAACTCGTCACCGAAGAACGGATCAAGCGCAAGCTCGACGGGGTCAAGGACCCCGGTATCACGTTCGAGCAGACCGGCATCGACTATGTCTTCGCCGACGAGGCGCACGCCTACAAGAACCTGCGCACCGCCTCGAACATCCCGAACATGGCCGTCGACGGGTCGCTGCGGGCCAGCGACCTGGACATGAAGATCGCCTACCTGCGGGAACGCTACGACCGGGTCGCGACCCTGGCCACCGCCACGCCGATCGCGAACTCGATGGGTGAGGCGTACACCATGCAGCGCTACCTGCGCCCGGACCTGCTCACCGAGGCCGGCATCACCGACTTCGACACCTGGGCCGCCACGTTCGGGCAGACCACCACCGCCATCGAGGTCGCCCCCGACGGCGGCGGCATGCGGATGCAGACCCGCTTCGCCAAGTTCGTCAACGTCCCCGAGCTGCTGCGCATGTGGCACGTCACCGCCGACATCAAAACCGCCGACGACCTCAAACTGCCCACCCCGCCGCTCGCGCCGCGGCCCAGCGATGGGCAGCGGCTGCCGGAAACCGTCGTGGTCGCCCCGAGCGAGCCGCTGAAGGAGTTCGTCGACGAACTCGCCCAACGCGCCGAGGACGTCCGCGCCCGCGCGGTACATCCGGCCGAGGACAACATGCTCAAAATCTCCAGCGACGGCCGGGCCGCCGCGCTGGACCTGCGCCTGGTCGGCCGGCGCACCGACGAACCGCAGAAGGTCGACGTCGCCGCGGCAACCATCGCCGCCGTCTGGGATGAGCACCGCGACACGGTGTATCCCGGCCCGGACGGCAACCCGCACCCGCGGCCCGGCGCGTTGCAGATCGTCTTCGCCGACCTCGGCACCCCACGCCCCGGCGCGTGGAGCGTCTACGACCAGCTCCGCGACCAACTCGCCACCCTCGGCGTGCCCCGTGATCAGATCCGGTTCATCCACGAGGCCCGCAACGACCGCGAGAAGGGCGAACTGTTCGCCGCCTGCCGCGACGGACGCATCGCCGTCCTGATCGGCAGCACCGAACGCATGGGCGTCGGCACCAACGTGCAGGCCCGCGCCGTCGCGCTGCACCACCTCGACTGCCCCTGGCGGCCCGCCGACCTGCAACAGCGCGAAGGCCGCATCCTGCGCCAGGGCAACCTCAACGACGAGGTCCGCGTCCTGCGCTACGTCACCGAAGGCAGCTTCGACGGCTACCTCTGGCAGACCGTACAACGCAAAGCCCAGTTCATCGCCCAGGTCATGCGCGGCCGCCTGGACGTACGCGAGATCGAAGACATCGGCGACTCCGCGCTGAGCTACTCCGAAGTCAAGGCCCTGGCCACCGGCAACCCGCTACTACTCGACCAAGCCCAGGCCCACGCCGACGTCACCCGGCTGGAACGGCTCGAACGCGCCCACCACCGCAGCCACGACGGCCTACGCTGGACCGTCCGCGAAACCGAGAAACGCATCGAATACCTCACCGCCCGCGCCGCAGCCGCCGAGGCCGCCATCGCCCGGCGGGTTGACACCCGCGGCGACAAGTTCGCCGCCACCATCGACGGGCACCGGTTCACCGAACGCCCCGCCGCCAGCGAGCACCTGCGCGCGGTGCTAACCGCGCAGATGAACCAACCACGGCTGCCCAGCGGCAGCGTCCGCGACATCGGCGAGATCGGCGGCTTGCCCATCACCGCCGCCTTGCACCGCAACCACAAAGGCGTCGTCACGCTGACCCTCGAACTGACCGAGGTGCCCGCCTCCGACTTCACCGTCAACGCCACCGAGGTCGCGGGCGCCGCCCTGATCACCCGGCTGGAGAACAAGCTCACCGGGCTGGAAACCGTCCAGCGCAACGCACTCATCGACGTCGGACGCCTCACCGGTGAGGTCGACCAGGCCCGCGCCCAACTCGCCGAGCCGTTCCGGCAACACGAACAGCTTGCCGCGGCCCGGCAACGGCTGGACGAGATCACCGCGCAGATCGAGGGCAGCAGCGACACCGCGACGGGCAGCCCTGCTGGCCCAACCAGTGACACCGGCCGGCAGGTCGACCAAGCCGACGCTGACACCGACGCCGCCGAAGCGGACGCAGCCGCGCTGGACGGAGACGACGACGCGTGGGCCGCGAAAGCGGCGTTGCACGACGCGCGGGCGATGGCCTCGATGCTCGGCGGCCAGGTCACCGTCGTCGATGACCCACGACAGGTCGTCGTGACCGTTGGCCCGCGCGCGCCGGTGCCAGCCGCCACAACCGGGGACCTCCCAGCGACCATCGCTGAGGCACCCGACGCCGTGTGGCAATCCGTCGCCGATTGGCTCGCGCTCACCGCCGGCATGCCGCAGGAGCAGCGTGACTGGCTCGCCCAGCAGGTCGCCGCACTGGCCGGCGACTCGACAGTCCGACAGGCCGCGCTCGCCAACGACGAGGACAACTTCGGACTTGTATTCGAGCCAGCCCTGGAGCGGCGCCTCACCGACGCCGTCGACGTCGACCCGGAGAACCCGGCCGCAATGCTGTACCTGCGCGACGACAACTTCGCTGGCGCAGTCAACGCGTTCGCCAGACGCGCGGTCTATCAGGCGGCGCGCAGTCAGCCCGACCCGACGCAGTCGCGCACGGCACCACCGCCGGCCACGAACGCCGACCTCGGTGTCGAGACTGTCGCAGACGGCAAAGCGGCCGGCACCGCCGCGACAACGCCGCACGACCCACCGAACCCGCGGAACGCGGCGCAGTTGGCCCGGCTCGACAGCGCTCCCGACACTGACGCCGGAACCGCGTCACGGCCGGTCCGCACCAGGAACCATGTCCCAGAGCCGGCAACGACGCGACGGTCCCCCGGTCTCTAACAGGACCGCCAAGCAGGCGGCGCTGACCGGCGGATCAGTAGTAGAGCAGGACGACGGAGAGCAGCGTCCCGGCGTAGAGATATGGCCCCTGAGGCAGGTGCGTTTTCAACTCGGCCCGCCGTGCGGCAATGAGCCCGACGCCAACGATCGCGGCGGCCAGTGTCGCGAGAAAGGCGGCAGCGTACAGCGCGATCCATCCCACCCAGGTCGCGGCGGCGCCCACCGCAACGGCGTAGCGGACGTCGCCCCAGTGCACCCAGGCTGGCAGCGCCAGCGCGGACACCGCCAGGGCCGATGCGGCGACGATCGCGCCGAGGATCGCGCGCAGCCACGGCTGCCATGACTGGCTCACGAGCGCATCACCGAGGAGCAGGCTCAGCAGGCCGACAGCCGCGGCGTAGCTGAGCCGGGCCGGAAGCCGCTGCACCGTAAGGTCGACGAACAGCAGGATGACCCCGAACGCCGCCCACCAGCCGTATGCGGCCAGACGCAGCCCGGTCAGGCCGGACCAGGTCAGTGCCGC
>Ga0137374_10011178_pt1 | contig 10517 bp, 14 predicted proteins | sample SagtaG_20_FD_104811 | JGI IMG/M metagenome (GOLD analysis project Ga0137374, IMG submission 104811) | Vadose zone soil microbial communities from Sagehorn Ranch, Mendocino, California, USA - Sage1_R_100_16 metaG | ecosystem: Environmental > Terrestrial > Soil > Vadose zone | place: USA...
AGGAGAGAATGATGGGAGAATATCAGCGCACCACTCGTCTATGCACCCTGGCAAGCATGTCCTCGGCCCTCGCGACAGCCATCCGCAGCCACATCGAAAAACACGAGCTTGGCGACGCGGAAAAGTCAGCGCTGATATGCTGCGAGACCACCTCGACCAAGCAGAAGAAAGGGCTGCTCGGCGGTAAGCCGGAAGTGATTCGGACTGGCGTGCTGCTCTCTCCGCAGTGGTTGATTTGGGCTACCGGTAAAGAAAACGAAGCGCCCGGCGTGCTTTCGGCCCGATTGCGAGATATTCGCGCACAGGATTACGAGAAGTCCGATCTGTATAAGCTCATGCCGGATAGCGGTATCAACATCTCGGGCCTGCGCACCGATCCGGTTGCTTTGGGTAGCGCCTTCATCGGGCTGGGGCCAGAGCCCGCAGCGCAAGCATTCCGAACAGCGCTCAAAGATGCCCTGGCCAAACACGCTGGCTAACCCGCGCTTGCAGCGGACGCGCTTCGCGCCGCAACTACGCGGCGCTCGCGTGCCCTCGCTGGCGCTCGGCGCCGCTGAAGCGCATTCGTTAGCCCGCTCAATGAGATGTCTCGGCACTCGCTCCCTGTCATTCACACCTGTTTCGTTCTGTGCTATCATTTCGGTTCTGTCTGGCTACCCATAAGCAGTGGCAAGCACTTTGCACTACGAAGGCATCAGGATGCCGATCGGTGGCAAGGGCCTCTATAACGAGAAGGCGAATAGAGTACATGGTCACTAGTGACCTCGGACCGCTAGCGCATGGTCCCCATGCCAATCTGATCCGCGATATGGCCAGGAAATGCGCTGCTGATGACCGTATTCAAGCGATCTGGATTGGCGGCAGCCTTGCTGCTGGCCTTGGCGACGCATACAGCGATGTTGACTTCCGCATTGCCGTCGAACCTGGATACGTCGACAAATGGACAAACCCTGACTGGGAACACTATCTGCCCATACCCCCATGCGCTGGTTCCTTGATGCGGTTTGGCGAGCAAGCCCTGCTGCATCATTTGATACTGAAAGATGGAACTATTGTCGATTTCTATGTACAAGATACACTACGGCAAAATCCTGAGCCGAAACTGGTCATCCTCGCCTGTCGCACGGCCGAGTTCAGAGCGATCCTGGAAGGGTTTGCGCAACCTGCCGCCGTGCTCGTGCGCGAGATTGATGGCGTCGTAATCAGGCAGTTCTTTGTTGATTACTGGATCACGACCTACAAGCAAATGAAAGCCCTGAGCAGGAAATACGATCTGTCCGCGTTCGCCGGCCTGTATATGGAACGCATGGCATTGCTTCGCGCGTGGTACATGCAGGCGGTCGGAAAAGATATCGATGCACGTCCAACACTGCACATGCTCGGCGCACTGCACAAGGGCCTGGATGGCACGCTCACGGCGCAGCAGCACACCATCCTGGGCTTGCCATCAACGACACCTGAGGAAACCGTCACAGTCATAGACGCCATACGTGCAGAGATGGCGTGCGTCGGTCGTTGGCTCGCCGATAGAGATACGTTTGTGTATCCGCACGAACTTGAAGAACTGGTACAGCGAATCTGGAATGAGCACAAGGAATCCCTCATACGGCGGTGAACTGATAGCGTGGTGTCGAGCGGGCTACCGATAACTTCCAATGTCTAGAGGGCATTTGCGGGAGTTTTTGGGCATTTTAGCGTCCCTTGGGTTCGTCGCTGCTTTGGGACGGCAGACACCCCAACTGCCCCCACCACGCTGCGGTCAGCGCAGGAGGGTGTCAGTATGGGACTCACCCGGCCCGTTTTTCCTCCGTCGCCGGCGCACTGCGTTCCCACCCCACCGAGTCAAGACCGCGCGGGGGCCAACCTTAATCGGTGCGCGCAGCGCCTCCTTCCATGGGCCCAGCGCGCGCTTGCGGAGGTCTTGACTGGTGGGGTAGACTGACCACCGCCGGCAACGGGACGCGGGGCAACCTTAACTGGTCGCGCTTGGCGCCGCGGCTGGCCCGCGCAACTCCGGCCGCAGCGCGCGCACCTCCTCAATCGTCGCCAACGGTCGTTTGGTGCCGCCACGCCTGATATGCGTCAGGTCGTGGCCGATGCCCAGGCGAATGAGATGCGCACGGATAAACTGCCGCGAGGTCAGGCCCCCGCGCTGCTCGTCCGTCAGCTTCCACGACCACACCATCAGTTTGAACGCCACCCGCTCGGCATCCGCCCGCACATTGGCGGTCCGCCCCATCAGGACATGCCAGATCACCACCAGGAGCTTGCGGGCCACGGCCACAATCGCCTTCGCCTCCCCAATTCGGCGAGCCAACCGCGCAAACTCGCGCTGCCAGTAGGGATCGGTGCGCACCGCGTTGTGGGCCGCTTCCACCAGCACCCAACGCAATTCCCGGCGCCCTTCTTTTGTAATGCGCCCGGCGCGGTGTGTTTTGCCACGATCGTGGATCCCCGCACCCAACCCGGCATAGCCGACCAATTTGGGCGCCGCCTCAAAGCGGGTGATGTCGCCGATGGCCGACAACAGCACCATCGCACTGATCAGGCCGATCCCCGGCAGCTGTACCAGATACGGCACCTGGTCGGCCCACCGGGCGGTGGTGCTCAAGCGATGCAGTTCTGCCTCGACCGCGGCAATCTGCGGCTCCAGGTGATCGAGCGTCGCCAGATCCTGGTCGACCCGCAAGCGCTCCGTACTCGAAAGTCCTAAGGTGGCCCACCAATCACGATGCTTGGCGGCGAACAGTTCCCCATGCGGCGGGGTGAGGTTATAGCGGTGGATCAGACTGTGCAGCCGATTGCGGCACATCGTCCGCATCCGCAGCAGCCGCTGGCGGTGGGCAATCAAGCCCCGCAGATCGCGCACGTGCTGGGGTGGCACCCAGACCTCCGGCACCAAGTCAGCCCGTAGCAACTGGGCGAGGACCAGCACGTCGTGCTTGTCGGTTTTCACCCGCGCCGCCGCGATTTGCTTGACCTTGGCCGGGTGGGCGACCACGACGCGCCCGACCAAGGGGACGAGTTGGTCGTAGATGTGCCAGGCATTCGTGGTCGCTTCAATCACCACAGCATCCGTGGGCTTGAGAGTGACTTGGGCCCAGCTGCGCCAGCGATCCAAGTCGAGCCGGCGCGGGGGGATGACCACCCGCTGCTGGGCGTCGATGCCACCAATCATGAGATACGCCTGGTGCAGATCGATGGCAATGTAGCGCTCCCAAGCGGGCGATGGGGGCTGGATGTGGACGGACATAGACCCTCCTTTCACCATCACGATGAGCCAGGGGCGCAGATTTGTGGGCTGGATCTTCACACATCGATGCGGGTTCAGCCACATGGGGTGGCGCCCCAGATGCGAGTATTCGACGGGGAGCCAAATAACAACACGGACTGGACGCAAGGTCGTCCCATAGGCCGCAACGGCTCGCCCAAACGCTCCACACCCCAGCAGCGTTCCCGTCACGCATCGCGTGGTAGAATAGCACTGCTGCCGCGCCCCCGGCTCGATCCCCACCGAGCGTTGGGGGCACTCAGAGGGAGCGAGTATATTCTAATAACACGGCGTTGCAGTCCGACCGCTTCGCGCGCGAGATCGTGCAGTTTTTGAAGTCGTCTTGTGCAGCGCGCTCGCGGCGGCTGAACGCCAAACCCTTGGGTGGCGCTATCAACCACGGCGCCATTTTTTTGGCTCCACGACCGGCAATGGCATATGAGAAACGATTATCTACGTCGTCCTCATCTTTCGTAATCTCATACCTGTGCTATGTAGCATCTCACGCATTTGTGCGCTTCGTCTCAAGAGGTATGACCATGCCTGTTGAAATGCCGCTGAGCGTTCATCCCTTGTCTGCATCTATCCGGTGGTTCTTCGCTATCAGTCTCACTATGGTGGTTCTCAAAGTGAGTGCAGATCTGCTAGCCTTTCCTGGCGTGGTAAGCGCAACCAGTATGCAGGCGCTGATCTACCTTGGCTTGTTTGTCGTGGCGCTGCTCCTCTATGCCGGGTTCGCCTTGCTCTGGGTACGCGATACAGCGGCCCAGGCGATCGCGCTCCAGCAGGGAACCGTGTGGGGCTGCATTTGTGGGGCTGCGTGGATGATCGAATTGAGTGTGGCAAATCTGGGCTGGATGGTACCGCAACTCGGCTGGCTGTTCGGCCTGCTTTATGCGGGTTCGGCCAGTTTGGGCTTCTTGCTGCCCGGTATGGCGGGGCTGTGGGCAGCGTGGCAGGCTCGGCAACTGCGCGTGGGGATTGAAGCAGGAGCGCTGTGTGGAATGCTCGCCGGCTTAGTGATGTTCCTGAGCTACAGCGCACTGTCGGTGCTATTGCTCCAGGTCGGGCAGCACGACCCGCAGATCGTGCGCGAGTTTCAGCGCAGTGGAATAACCAATCTGCCAACGTATATCGTGGGGGATTATCTCGCGGCGATGATCGCTCATCTATGGATTGGGCTTCTAACCGGGGTGGGGTTTGGAATGCTGGGCAGCGGTCTTGGGATCGGGTTCGCTCACATCGAGCGCGACCGTGCGGCGTAAGGACATAGCATCCAGCAGTGGAACGCACTCGCAAGCGCCACCCAACACGCCCATCCAGCCGACGCCGCTGCGCGTCCGCAAGATCGTCGCTTTTTTGAAAGCTGGTATTGGCGTACGCGTTTTCCCGATCTATCGGTTGCGGCGCGGCTGATGGGCATTCCGTTCGGGCGCAGCTTTCCTCAATCTACAAATGCTCTGCCGTGGTTTGGAACAGGCGCGCTCATCAGTTACAATAGATATCCCAATCGTCACTGCCTTATACTTTTCGTCCCGCATCGCTGGTACTTCAACTATGGACTTTGCTGATAGCTTTTTCGCCACCATCAACCGTGAGCTTGATACGTACGCACACCATCTTCGCCGGCGAATCTTCTCGACCTACCGCGATATGCCTTGGACAGACGACCACCGACGGGCAATGGAGCCACTGCTGCGTACTGAGCTCGATTATGTGGTGACACAAATCCTCGGCATATTCGACAACATCGGGTGCGATCGCGTACCTGGCGGAGTGCTCGGTTACGCGATTACTGTTCTTCCTGACGATACTGCTGGCATGGGTGATGATGATATGGGCGTTCCACTGCTTCCCGACGGGCAGGATTACGCCGATGCCTGGCGCGATTACCTGTCGAATCCTCACCACGTGAAGACCAATTGAAAGCTATCTCTTCCTGTCGACGCACTACCAGCGTGGCAGGCTGCGCCCGAACACCGCGTTGCACCCGACGACCCTAGCCTGGCGATTTTGTCGATCAAGATGCGGTATCTAAGAAGCTTTCCCGGTCTATCAATCTCGTTCTCGTAAGGCCGTGGGTGAACGCTAGCCGTTCGGCGACCTCACGACTACCCAACTTGACACGCCTAGCGCTCTGTGAGTATGCTTCGCCTTGACAGTCGTATCGGATAGCGGAGGCGTTCATTCACCCCGACACTTTGGCCTCGTCCTGTCCATCCCTCTTCCGTTGCCGATGACGTACTCGCTGATGGCAGAAATTGATGTGCGCCTTGGTGCACACCCAGCGTGGAGGAAACGAGATGAGCACGGATCAGGTGCTGCGTGAGCAACTGCTCGCACAACTGCGCGGTGGTCATGCCCACATGCCCTTCGACGAGGCGGTCGCAGCCTTTCCCCGCACCCAGATGAATGCCTATCCACCCCATGTCCCCTACACGCCCTGGCACTTGCTGGAACACCTCCGCATCACCCAATGGGATATTCTGGAGTTCATCCGCAATCCCGCGCATGTCTCACCGGAATGGCCGCAGGGCTACTGGCCAGCGCGCGAACAGCAGACGAACGCAGCGGGATGGGACAACACGATTGCTGCATTCCAGCACGATTTGCAGGCATTGCAGGCCTTGGTCGCCGACCCAGCAACGGATCTGACGGCGCCATTGCCGCATGCGCCCGACTACACAATCCTGCGCGAAATCCTGCTGGTGGTGGATCATAATGCATATCACATTGGCGAATTCGCGATTCTACGACAGGTGATGGAAAGCTGGGGGCCGCGGTAGGGTTGCGCACCTCGGTGGCCCAACCCGGCGTTGCAGCGGAGCGGCTGGATGGCGGCGATTTTGGTTCTCAGATGCGGGGAAAAGGCATTGCCGATCTATCAGTCGCATTCCTTCCAGCCGTCCGTTGAACGCCACGCCGTTCTGCGGCTACTACTCGCTCGTGCCTAGTGACACAACGCCAGACTCGGCTAGTTTCGAAGACTTTGTATCTGCTTGATGAAGTTAGAAGGCTCACCTCTACTGAACACCTCGCACGAGGAGCAACCGAGGCCTAGCCGAAGACGGTCGCCAGAATTGCGTCGGCCGCTCGGGTGGTTCCCTCGGCGCCGGTCTTCGCTCACTTGGCGATCTCGGGTTCAGACCTTGTGCAGAACTCCATCAAGACGGCTTCCTCGTCGGTTAATGGGGCGTCGGTGTCGGCGGGCATCAGTTCATCAAGTTCGGTGCGTCGTCCAGACAAGCCTACTGCTCGCGTCGACGCCAAAGATGACGGGCATGCACCATTTGCCGGTTGCTGGGTCTAGGGCGATGCCTCGGGGCCGGGGTCTGCCGTGGCGGTGCATCCACTGTAGGGCTTCGGTGCGTCCGTTGCCTTCGACAAAGGCGTCGAGCTGGATGTCATAGCTCGGCGGGTCGCGAAAGCCGTGCATTTCTATGCTCGTGACGAGCTTTTGTAAATCGTGGAGCTTGGGGTTCCTATCCCACGATCTTGCACTTTCGAGGGGGACGTATTTCAAGGTCAGTACTTCGCCCTGCAACGCCTCGCGGGCAAGGGTGTCGAGAGGTACGATGGTTGTGTTTTCCTGCACTTTTGGTACTCCTGATTACACTTTCCTGTAATCATACCAAATTGTGAGCAGAAAGAGAAGCCCGACCGAGGGATCATTGTCTTGGTCGTCGAGAAGGGATGTCTAGATGTGTACTGATGTATCGCTAAAAGCGATGAACATCGTACCTTGGCATCATGGTCTCCGGCCAGTTCTACGACGAGGACGGCAAGCCATCAGTGGTGCTGATACAGTGGAAGAGCTGGCAAGTCGAAACCGATGGTGCGGCGCTCTGGTTCCCGACGACAGGCGAAGAAGGTGGTCATATGCGTGTGACGGACTATTAGCGGATCAACGAAATGACCCAAGCGGGTGTGATTGACCGGCTGATCGAGATGGGCCGGGAGTGGGTGAAGACGCCGATCTAACTCACCCGAAACTATCGCCATCGCTACATTATTGATTATTGCGTTGACATGGTAGGGAGCGCTACTCCCCCGCCATCAACTCGGCTGTCTCCTTCTCAATCGTGATTGCCCACACCCCGCGCCTCGCTTCAATAAGCAGTGGCGACAGCGCGGCTTCCGCTCGAACGCTCCATTTCAATGTGACTCTTGACCGCCCTTCATGCCCATGGTATGCTCGGCATATCCTCAAGAGGGCGCTATAGAATCTATAAATGTCACCTACAGGGATATAACTTTGGCTCATGAGTCCTCAGTGTGCATGGGTATGATTGACTTACTTTTGAGGAGTTGATGGCCTCACGCCGCGAGCTGCGAGGCAAGGTTATTGAGGAAGGCTATGGCGTGAAGCCATACATGGAAGCTGTACCTCGGCACGGAGACTGAACACCAGGCCGTGAGCCCGCATATCTTGGCCTGGTCGTGTGATGTTAGTTGCTCCGGTCAGAGAAAGATGAGACCGCCAAGCCACTCTTTTGACTTCCCGATACATCGCCGAAACTCCTCAACCAGATTGCAGGTGTGATAGTTGCTGAGATTTTAGAGATGATTAGAAAGCGTTTACAGTTGCCTGTGTAGCACAGGATGAAAGGAGAAGAGACACCATGAGGAAGCTCGTGCTTCAGGAATTCGTCAGCATCGATGGTTTGGCCTCAGGTCCGAACAACAGCGTCGACTTCATCCCCGCCTCCACACAAGGCGATCTGAGCTTTGGCCAAGAACAGCTGGCCCTTATGGATACGGTCGACATGCTCCTGCTTGGCCGTGTCACCTATGGGCAGTTCGCCTCCTTCTGGCCGAACGTGACGGAGGGTGCAGAGAAGGAGTTCGCCGACAAGTTCAATGCAGTGCCGAAGGTCGTCTTCTCGAAGACGCTCGAGCGCGCGCCCTGGGGCCAATGGAACGAGGCGAGGATCGTCAGGGGCAGCGCCGTCGAAGAGGTGGCAAGGCTAAAGCAGCAATCGGGCAAGGACATGCTGATTTCTGGCAGCATCTCGCTGGCCCAATCACTCATCGATGCGGGTATGGTCAACGAGTATCGACTGGTGCTGTGTCCGGTTGTGCTAGGAAGCGGCCGGCCGCTCTTTCGCGACAACGTCAAGTCGATCCAGATGAAGCTGGTGAACGCGAAGACGCTCTCTCGCGGAGCGGTGTCATTGATCTATAGCCAGCAAGGCCACTGAGCAGATGGATACGCGCAGGGAACATCGTTCTGCACACTAAGACCTTATGCACCAATGGGCTTGCCGTGCCGCTCCCAGATTGCGTCAAGCTCCTGCTCGAGCGACGCAAGGGCGAGGTCAAGCTGGCCGCCCTGTGTGTACCAGCCATGATAGCGGTTGATACAGATCAAGCATGAGTTCCTGCCTCGCCGGTGTGGGCGCGCGCGGTGTGGGCCTGTAAGTCACGCAGCACGGCTAGTTTCCGCTCGCTTGGCGCTGGTGTCTCCACCACGCTGTCGGCGAAGAGAATGACCCAGCCGGTGTTGGCCTGCACCTGCTGACGTGTGACGCCGGCATGCAGTGCCACAACCGTCAGCTCCTTGGAATCCGGATCTGGCTTCATGATGCACAGATCGGTGATTACCAGCGTGGGCCCCAGTGTCCGAATGCCAAGGCGCTCCCGGTGGTCGCCGCCCTCGCCGTGCCCAAACGACGTGACGAAGTCGACGGCTGTATAGACAAAATATCTCACGTTGGCGAACTTGCCAATCTTCGCAACATTAGGCGAATAGAAGCGATATAAATATCACTTTCACTCGATTCGATGGTGTGTTCGTATTCTTTGCTAAGGATGCGACTCCAATCCAGCCAACCGAAGGTGCGTTCAATCTTCCAGCGTTACCTCTGGACGACAAATTCGCGATGTCCAGGCGAGCGTTTCACGATATCAACGACGATGCCAAACCATCGCTTCGCAAACTCGACAAGCCAGCCTTTGTAGCCTTGATCCACCAGTACGGTGTGCAGCCGTGGGAAGCGCCCGACAGAACAGGAAGAGGTTGATAAGGTCGTGATGACCGCGCGGGCCGAATTGGATGAACCAACCTTCAGCGAAGAGTGGCGGATCGGATCAACGATGGCGCAAGACGAAGCCATCGCCGACGCGCTGATTGGACTTGCAACGTGAACGGCCGCGTACCACGCAAGTTGCGACCGGCCGCGCTGAAGCAGACCTCATTTCAAGTGTCTCGTCGCGCATACCGCACAGTATCGGACGTGAAGCCCAGCAAGGGCGAAAAAGGGCAGAAGGTCTTGGCATCCACTTTGGAGACCAAGACCTTCTGCCCTTTGTAATCACCTAAGCCTTGCTCACGATTGATACTGTGTGATGTCGTCACTCAGAGCCCATGCGTCACGTATACCCAAGACAACACCATAGCGGTAGTATTCCCAGCAGGCTCGATGAATCCATCATCACTATGCTCGCCCCGCTCCTTGCCCGGCCAGCCGTGCGTCTGAGCGTCGCTCAATGACAGTATGCAGCGCAACGTCGCGCTCGGTCCGGGCAGGAGGTTACGCAACCTCAGCGAGTACCTGCTCAACCGTGCGCTTCGCCAACGCGACAAACACCGGGTTCGTCTCGGCGTAGTATGGGATGATCAGGAGGGCCTGGTGGAGGGCGTAGCCGCGTGCTCGATTCCAGGTGGCGTCGTCGACGTCGAGCGCACGACGAAACGTCGCTCGCCCGCGCCGGCCAAAGACGCTCCACGCGGCGATCACGTCAGCAGCCGGATCGCCGACTCCAACGCCGCCGAAGTCGATGACTGCGCACAGCTGGCCGCGATCGACGAGCAGGTTGGGCCTCAGCAGGTCTGTGTGTATCCACACCGGCGTACCGTCCCACGCTCTCTCTTCGAGCGCGCGCGCCCAGGCGGCAGCTGCCGCATCGCCGTCGATCACGCTCCGCGACGCCTCGATCGCCACATGTGTTGGCGCGTCGAGTTCGCGGAGCGGCTTGCGCCCACCCTGGGGCGCACCGCGGGGATCGATTCGGCGCAGTTCGACCACAAACTGCGCCAGATCAGCGGCGGCCTGGCATTCGTCGTGGACGAGGTCATCGCGATAGGGGTGGCCATCGATCCAGCGGTAGATCGCCCAGGGGAAGGGGTAGTCGCTTGTAGGCTGGCCCTTGGCAACGGGCTCGGGGACGCGCAGCGAAAGCAACGGAGCGAGCTTTGGCAGCCAGTGCAGCTCCTTCTTGAGGTCCTGAGCCCGCGAGGGCACGC
>Ga0137374_10011188_pt1 | contig 10510 bp, 14 predicted proteins | sample SagtaG_20_FD_104811 | JGI IMG/M metagenome (GOLD analysis project Ga0137374, IMG submission 104811) | Vadose zone soil microbial communities from Sagehorn Ranch, Mendocino, California, USA - Sage1_R_100_16 metaG | ecosystem: Environmental > Terrestrial > Soil > Vadose zone | place: USA...
GCCGAAGGGCTCGTCCATCAGCAGAATGTCCGGGTTCGGCGCCAGCGCCCGCGCGATCGCCGCCCGCTGCTTCATGCCCCCGGAGACCTCGTGTGGATACCGGTCCTCGAACCCGGTCAGGCGCACGAGGGTGATGAACTCGTGTGCCACCGCGCGCCGCTTGGCCGCGGGCATCCCTTGGGCTTTCAGCCCGAACTCGATGTTCTGCTGAACGGTCTTCCACGGAAACAGCGCGTAGTCCTGGAAGACCACGGTGCGCCGGCGGTCGGGGCGGGTCACCTCGGCGCCCTCGTGCAGCACGCGCCCGCGGGTCGGACGCTGGAATCCGGCGATGATGTTGAGCAGCGTGGACTTTCCGCAGCCGCTCGGCCCGAGGAGCGAGACGAACTCGCCCGACGACACCTCGAGATCGATCCCATCCAGGGCCTGGACGGGAGCGCCGGCGCCCCGCGCCGGAAACTGCTGGGCCACCCCCTCGATGGCGAGCTGGGCCGTCATCCTACCTGACGGCCTGGCTCCAGGGGATCAGGCGTCTCTCGATGGCGCTCATCGCGCCGCTCATCGCGTAGCCGATGATCCCGATGGTCACCATGCCGACCACCACGTTCTGGGTCTGCAGGAGGACGCGATTCTGCTGAATCATGTAGCCGAGACCCGAATGCGCGGCGATGAGCTCCGCCGCCACCACGCACATCCAGCCGATTCCCAGGGCGATCTTGAGGCCCGGGAAGATGATGGGCAGCGCCGCCGGGATCAGGATGTCCCGGACGAGGAGCGAGGGCCCGGCGCCGAGGCAGAGCGCGGCGTTGATCTGGGCCCGGTCGATGTTGCGGACGGCGGCGAACGTGTTCACGAATACGGGAAAGATGGCCCCGATGAAGACGAGGAAGTAGCTGGGCGCGTTGCCCACCCCGAACCAGAGAATCGCGATCGGCGTCCAGGCGATCGGCGGAATCGGCCGCAGGGACTCCACGAGCGGCCCGAGGAGATCGGTGACCATCCTCGACGAGCCCAGCACGACTCCGAGGACCAGGCCGCAGAGCGCGGCCAGGAGGAATCCGACGACCACGCGCTCCAGGCTGGCGCCGACGTGCCGGAAGAGCGAGCCGTCCGCGAGGAGCTCGTACGCCGCGGTGACGAGCTTCGTGGGAGGCGGCAGCAGGAATGGGTTGATCGCGCCGAGGCTCGCGAGCGACTGCCAGACGCCGAGCACCAGCAGGAAGCCGAGCGTTTTGCGGAGTGACGATGCGTTCAGCACTTCGCCTCCGGCGGGCGGGATCGTGTGCCGGGTAGCCTACTATGTGGTCCCCGACAAGGCAAAGCCGGCACCGCAGAGGGTCGAGCACGGGACTCCTCGGGGGATCGAACCCTTTGGCCTCGGGAATAGATGGCGAGCCGGGCGGGTTAGCAGGGACGACGGGGGGAGAGCCTGATCGACTGGAAGCCAGGGGGCGGCGGGTCGGAAGAGTTCGAACGGGTGGCCCTGGTCCACCTCGACGCGCTCTATCACGTCGCCCTGCGGTTGACGCGGAACCGTGCGGAGGCCGAGGACGTCGTCCAGGAGGCATTCCTGCGTGCGTTCCGGAGCTTCGATCGGTTCAATCCCGGAACGAACTGTCGCGCCTGGCTCTTCACGATCCTGAGGAACGTGTTCCTGAACAGAGTCCGGTCCAAGGGCCGGGAGGTCCTGGAAGCCGAGATGGGAGGCCCCGATCAGTTGGAGATGGCGACCGACACCCAGGTCGACCGGAATCCGGAGGAGCAGTTCCTCCAGACGATGCTCCACGGGGATGTCGATCGCGCGCTCACGACGCTGCCGCTCGCGTTCCGGGAGATGGTCATGCTGGTCGACATCGAGGGGCTGACGTACCGTGAGGTGGCTGAGGTCGTCGGCTGTCCGATCGGGACCGTGATGTCGCGATTGTCGCGGGGTCGGGTGCTGCTCCGCCGAGCGCTCGTCCGTTTGGCGCGCGAGCACGGGTACGTGAAGGAGCAGGAATGAACTGCGCGGAGATCCGGACCCGGCTTCCCGCCTACGTGGACGGCGAGCTCACGGTGAGCGAGATCGCCGACGTCGAGAGCCACTGCCTGGAGTGTCGCCACTGCGCGGCCCTGGCCAGCGCTGAGCGTGAGCTCCGGCAGCTGCTCCGGCGGCAGCCGCGCGACCCGGCGCCCTCCGAGCTGCGGGCGGGGATCCTCCGCCACATCCGGCGTGAGGCCGCCGTCGCGAAGGGCCGTCGGTGGCTCCCGCTGCCGGCTATCGCCGTCGCCGCGGCGATCGTCATGGCCGTGCTGCTGCTGGCCCGCACGCCACCGCCGCTCGTCGCCGATCTGGTGGACAAGCACATCGCCTACGCGCAGATCGAGCACCCCGCCGAGCTCGCCTCGACGGACCCCCGTGAAGTGGCGGAGTGGTTCCGGACGCGCGCGGGCATGCGGGTGACGGTGCCGGACTATTCGCCGTCGGGAATCCGCCTGACCGGAGCGCGGCTCGCCGACGCGCACGAGCGAAAGGCGGCCTATCTCCTCTACGAGAAGGGGCGGACGTTGCTGTCGGTGTTCATGGTTCCCTCGCTGACCTCCGAGGGGACGTTGCGGGGCGATCGGGTGAAGTATCGAGGCCAGGATTATTTCACTTACAAGCGGAAGGGCTTCCGGACGGTCTCGTGGACCGACGGCCAGGCGGTGTACGGCCTCGTGTCGATGCTCGACTACGACGCCCTTCTCGAGTGTGCCGACCGACTGCGTGAAGAGCGGGCCCGGCAGACGCGGCTGTAACACGCGATGCGCGGCTCGATCGTCGCGCTGACGCTGGTATCGCTGGCGGTCGTCGTCACCGTCGAGGCGGGCGCGTTGCGGACGGACACGTCGAAGGCGCTCGATTCCCCGCGGCTCGAGAGGAGAGAAACAGCATGACCCGCTCCATGCGATTGACCTCGATCGCTTCGGTGCTCGCCGGCCTGTTGCTCACCGCTCCCGGCCGCGCCGCCGAACTCGACGCGCTCATGCAGGGGTTCCGCGTGACGCCGACCGAGCGCAAGGCGGCCCCGGCGTTCAGCTTGAAGAGCCTCGACGGAAAATCGGCGACGCTCGCCGATCTCCGCGGGCGCCCGGTGCTGCTCTACTTCTGGGCGACCTGGTGACCGCACTGCACGAGGGAGTTACCCTCGACCGTCGAGCAGTTGCACCGCGAGCTGTCCCCACGCGGGCTGTCCGTTGTCGCCGTCAACATTCAGGAAAGCCACTCTACGGTCGCGGCGTGGGCCAGGGACAAGAAGGTCACGATCCCGATCCTCCTCGACACCGACGGCGAGGTGAACCGGCAGTACAGCGTGATCGCGACCCCGACCGTGTTCCTGATCGACCGGGAGGGACGTCTGCTCGGCCGCATCGTTGGGCCGCGTGACTGGGCTTCGCCCGCAGGAAAGGCGTTGATCGCGGGCTTGCTCGCGGTCCCCCCGACCCGCTGAACCGACGCGGCCGGAATAAGACGCCCGCCAACCGGGTTCCCCGTGTGTAGCGACATGATCGCCGAGGAGGGCCTATGAGAGCGTGGAATCGGGTCGCGGCGCTGGCGGGGACGTTCGTGGTCCTGATGGCAACGGGAGCTGTGGCGCAGTCGGCCAAGGGCAAGCCGGCCACGGTGACGGGGCGGGTCGTCGACAACGTTTGCATGCTCACCATGGGACAAAAGGGCGAGGGACACCGGGAGTGTGCGATCGGCTGCGACAAGGCCGGGGTCCGGATGGCCCTGCTCGACGAGAAGGCCAACGTGCTGTACACGCTGATGGCCGACAAACCCTTCGTGGATCCGAACTCACAGATCCGCGAGCACCTGGAGCGCGTGGTGACGATCAAGGGCGACCTCTACGAGGCGCCGGGCGGTCAGAAAGTGCTCGCGATCAAGGAAGTCCAGACGGCGCAGGCGGGCGCGGCGAATCCCTGCGCCGCGAAGAACCCCTGCGCGGCCAAGAACCCGTGTGCCGCCAAGAACCCCTGCGGGGCGAAGAAGTAGCGACGGTCTTGGGCGCCACGGTTGGTCCACGGGCCGTGGCGCCCTCCTGCCTCAGGTCACAGTCTCACGGCGTGTGAGCATCACCGGGCTCGCCGCCGGAAGTTCGGCCCAGAAGGCTTGGAGAGGTCTACCGTCACCGTGGTGCCGCCGAGCCCGTGCACCTTGTCGTGCGCCTCGACCACGACGGCGCGGACGTCGTGGGGAATTCGGATGCGTTCGTCACGTGTGAACGGCTGTTCGTCGACATGCGAGTGGAGCAGCACCCGCCGCCCGAGCTCGCGCCCATCCACCGTGCGCACACGCCACCAGTCGGCCCAGTGGTCGGGGTCGCGGTCGTCATGTCGTACCGTGACGGCGAACATCCACGTGTCGGCGTCTTCCTGGGCGACCTCGACGAAGACGACGTTGGCCTTGCCTGCCTCCGCCGACCCGGGCGCGAGCACCGCGAGGAGGACAGCCGGGACGAGCCCGAGGACCGAACGTCTGACGCCGTCGACTTCCCCGAGTGTCGTGCGATACTTCACGGTCTCCACGTTACCGCGCGTCGAACTGATACGCGAAGGAGCTGTCAAGGGCACACGAGGACGCGAATGAAAGGAGCGCCATGACCACACTCCATACGCGTCAGCTCTCCGACCTCTCGCCGGACGACCAGACGATCCTGGAACGGGTCGCCAAGCGCATGGGCCAGCGCCCCGAAGACGTGCTGCGTCCGGGGATCTTCGGCGTCCAGGCGCACTGGCCGGCCTGGCTCGAAGCCAATTACGAGCAGACCCTGCACGGCTATCGCATGCACGGGTCGCTTCCGCAGCTCGCCAAGGAAGCGATGCACGTGGCGGTCTCGATGACCAACCGCTGCAACTTCTGACTCACGGTGCATTCAGCCGCCGTGTTGCGGCTGACGGGAACCGAGCGCGGCGTCGCCGAGGTGGCCGCCGTCGCCGAGCACGTGGCCAGTCTCACGTCCATCGCGGCGGCGTTCGACCTGCGGCCCGATGTCCCGCACACCGCTCCGGACGGCGTCGCGACCGTTCCCCTGCTGGACGAAACGAGCGCTCCCGACGCGGCCGCGACGCTCGCCGAGATTCGCGGCTGGTCCAAGGATGCCCTCGGCATCGACCACATCCCCGTAGTGTGGCGCGCTCTGGCCCATCTGCCTCGCTTGCTGGAATCGACGTGGCGCAAGGACCGTCTCGTGCTGGGTGCGGGAACGCTCGACGAGCTCGTCAAGGGCTGCGCGGCGCTCGCGGTCGCGCAGCTCCGCCAGAGCCAGTACTGGATCACGTACCTGACGCATTTTCTCAGGACGCGCTGCGACCTCACGGACCGTGGCGTGGTCGAAGTCGCGGGCGCCGTCATGCACTACGTGTCGTTCAACACCATCGCGCACGGCATGCGGCTCGACCCGCCGATGGCCGACATGACCGCCGCCGACGTCGCGCCGGGCGGTCGCTTCGAACACCTCCTGCCGGGCGCCCGATTCCCCGCCGGCGCTTTGGCCCCGCCGCTCGGTCGGTGAGGCGCAAGGCGAAGAGAAAGGAGAATCCCGAATGGCTGCACGGTTGCCCTACATCGAGCACGATCAAGCTCCGCCCGAGGTTCAAGAGGTCTACGACAAGGCCCAGAAGGCGATGGGCCGCGTATCGAACCTCTTCAAGCTCATGGCGCATCACGCGAGATCCTTGCCGCCGTTCTTCGCGTGGTACCCCACGCTCCGGGAGGGCGCGCTCGACATCAAGCTCCGCCAGCTCGCCTACGTCAAGGCGTCACAGCTGAACGGCTGCAACTACTGAGCGACCCACAACGCGGCCCTCGGTCAGAGGGTTGGAGTGCCCAAGGAGAAGTTCGACGCGCTCCCGCAGTACGAGACGAGCCCGTTGTTCTCCGATCTCGAGCGTCGGGTCATCCGCTACGCCGAGGAGATGACGAAGAAGGTCCACGTCGACGGCAAGCTCGTCGACGACCTCAAGCGCGACCTGTCCGCGGAGGGCCTCATGCAGCTCACGCTGAGCATTGCCGCCGCGAACTTCACGAACCGTGTCAACGAGGCCATGGGCACAGAGCTAGAGCTCGAACACTAATCTAATTTAGCGAGGTCGGCGTTCCTGGTCCTCTCTCGGCGGTCGCGGAGCCATCGTGCCGAGGTTGCCCACGACGAATGGAATCAAATAGTTCCCGAGGATGCGGAGCCCAAGGACCCGATCGAACGACCCCGCCACGATCGCATCACCGTGGTTGACGACCGTGAGCAGTGTACCAACGACGAGCGCAATCGCGCCGCAGCGCCGAAAGACCGTCGGCTCGCACGCGGTCCGCCGGAGTTCGGCGAGGAAGCGCAGCACGTGCATCGGTTGTCCCACCAGGAATCGCCTATCTATAACACGCGATCCCGTGGGGATGTTCCAGCCCGCAACGCCTCGAGCCGACGCGCGACAATGACGCGCGGCCGTCGTCGCGCGGCGCCACGGATCGAGGAGGAGGCATGGAGCGCTACAACCTGATCGTGCTGGGGGCAGGGTCGGGCGGACTGACGGTGGCGGCAGGCGGCACCCTCGCCGGGGCCCGGGTCGCGCTCGTCGAGAAGCACCGGATGGGAGGCGACTGCCTCAACTACGGCTGCGTCCCCTCCAAGGCCTTGCTCCGCGTGGCGAAGGTCGCCCAAACCATTCGCACCGCTTCGAGCTACGGAATCCGCGGGGTGGCGCCGCTCGCCCCGCAAGATCTCGGAGCCGTGATGGACTACGTGCGGCGAGCCCGGGCGCACGTCGCACCACACGACTCCGTGGAGCGGTTCACCGCGCTCGGGGTGGAGGTCCATCTGACGGCGGGCCGACTGCAATCGGCTCACGAAGTCCGGCTCGACGGCGGACCAACGATCTGGGGGCGACACATCGTCCTGGCGACGGGATCGCGGCCACGGGTGCCCGACCTCCCCGGGCTCCGGGAGGCGGGGTTCCTGACCAACGAGACGGTGTTCGACTGCGAGCGGCTGCCCGCCACGCTGCTCGTCATCGGCGGCGGCCCGGTCGGCGCCGAGCTCGGCCAGGCGTTCGCGCGGCTCGGCGCCCGGGTGACCATCGTCTCGGGCGCCGAACACATCCTGTCGCGCGAGGACGGCGACGTCGCCGCGGTGCTTGCTGCCCGGTTCGCCCGGGAGGGCGTCACCGTTCTCGACCGCGCGCGCGCCGTGGGCGTCGCTCGGCGCGATGGCGTCAAGAGCGTGACCGTCCGTCTGCCGGAAGGCGAGCGGACGATCGACGTCGAAGAGATCCTCGTCGCCGCCGGCCGCCGCGCGAATGCCGAGGATCTCGGTCTCGAGCAGGCGGGCGTGGTCTTCGACGAAGGGGGCGTCCGCATCGACCGCACGTGCCGCACGAACGTGCCTTCGGTCTGGGCCGTCGGCGATGTCGCCGGTCCGTATCAATTCACCCACTGGGCGAACCACCAGGCTCGCATCGTCATCCGGAACACGCTCTTCCCTGGCTCCTGGTCCTGCGACTTCGACACGGTCCCGTGGACGACCTTCACGGATCCCGAGGTCGCCCGCGTCGGACTATCCGAGGCCGAGGCTCGGGAGCGCGGATTGCCATACGACGTGTACACCACACCCTTCGAGGACAACGACCGCGCCCTCTGCGACGGTGAACCCGAAGGGTTCGTCAAGGTGCTCACCCGTAAGGGGACCGCGGCGATTCTCGGCGCGGTGATCGTTCACGCCCAGGCCGGTGAGCTGCTGGCCGAGCTGGCTCTCGCCAAGAAGCACCGGCTCGGACTGTCCAAGCTCTCGACCCCGATCCACGTCTATCCGACGCTCGCCGAAGCCAACCGGGCCATCGGCGACGCGTATGTGCTCGGTCGGCTCACCCCGGTGATGAAGCGCGTCTTGACGAGGGTGTTCGCCTGGCTCAGGCGCTGAGTCGTCACCAGGGGTAGTGTCTCAGTTCGAACCCTGACTGCCTGTTCGCCGGGCGGAAGAGACGGGTGGGCCTTCGGAAACCCGATCGGACCGGCTAGCAGTCCGCTTGCATGTCGGTCAGCGGTCCGCCTGTCACGACGTACGACGACGGGTTTCCGAAGGCCCACCCGTCTCTCCCGCCCTCCCCGCGGCGCTCGGGCCGCGGAGGCGTGCAGCGCAGGACTCGCGTGGAATCCCGACGATCACGGCCGACCTCAAGCCCGCGTGTCGTAGGAAGGTTGAGGGCCCGCCATCGCTTCCGGCCGCACCCGAGAGCCTCGCCACTCGAGTCCTAGATCCGACCTTGAGCACCGCGGAGAGGGCGGGCGGGGGGGTGGGGCCTTGGGAAACCCGTCGTCGTACGTCGGGACAGGCGTACCGGCCACCGACAGGCGGGCGGTGGGCCAGACAGTCCGATCGGGTTTCCCAAGGCCCCACCCGCCCCACCCGCCCGGTGGATCGGCGGCGATTGGGTCGCCACAGTTTCGAACTGAGACACTACGCACCAGGGCGATTCCTTGACGCGCTTGGGGGGGCACGGTACGGTGGCTCACGGATGAGACAGCGAGGCCGCGCGTGCCGGCCGTGACGTGCGGCCGCTGTGGGCGCGCGAATCCACCCGGAGCGAAGTTCTGCGCCGAGTGCGGCGCGCGCCTCGCCGCGACCTGCATCGCTTGCGGCAAAGAGCTTCTAGCCGACGCGAAGTTCTGCAGCGAGTGCGGACATCCCGTCTCGCTTGCCGCGCCGTCACCGCCGACCGCCGTGGTGTCACGCTTCGACTCGCCCACGACCTACACCCCCAAGCACCTCGCGGAGAAGATCCTTACCTCTCGGGCGGCGCTCGAGGGTGAGCGCAAGCAGGTCACGGTCCTGTTCGCGGATCTCAAAGGCTCGATGGAGCTTCTGGCCGATCGCGACCCCGAGGAGGCGCGCAAGCTTCTCGACGCCGTACTGGAACGGATGATGGATGCCGTCCACCGCTACGACGGCACCGTCAACCAGGTGATGGGTGACGGCATCATGGCGCTGTTCGGCGCGCCTGTCGCTCACGAAGACCACGCCGTGCGCGCCTGCTACGCCGCGCTGCACATGCAATTGTCGATCAAGCGCTACGCGGAGGAGATGCAGCGCGTGGCCGGCGTCCCGGTCCAGATCCGTGTGGGACTCAACTCCGGCGAGGTGATCGTGCGGTCGGTGGGCAGCGACTTGCGGATGGACTACACCGCGGTCGGCCAGACGACACACCTGGCGGCCCGGATGGAGCAGACCGCCGTGCCGGGCTCGATCCTGCTCTCGGCGGAAACGCTGCGCCTGGCTGAGGACTACGTCGAGGTCAAGCCTCTCGGTCTGGTCAACGTGAAGGGTCTCGCCGAGCCCGTGGAGGTGTTCGAAGCGACGGGGGCGGGGACCGTTCGCACCCGGCTCCAGCGCTCGGCGGCGCGCGGGCTGACGCGCTTCGTCGGGCGTGATCCCGAGCTCGATCAGCTCCGCCAGGCGCTCGAGCAGGCGGCGGAGGGACGCGGCCAGATCGCGGCGGTGGTCGGTGAGCCCGGCGTCGGGAAATCGCGCCTGTTCTATGAGTTCCTGAACTCGCATCGGACGCGGGGCTGGCTCATCCTGCAGGGCAGCTCGGTGTCGTACGGTCGGGCCTCGGCGTACCTGCCGATCGTCGACATGCTCAAGACGTACTTCAAGCTGGAGGATCGGGACGATGCCCGTGCGATCCGTGCCAAGGTGACGGGCACGGTGCTCACGCTCGACGAGTCCCTCAAGGACGGTGTCCCCGCCATCCTCGGGCTGCTGGACGCGCTTGCCGACGACAGTTCGTTCATCAAACAGTCGCCTCCGCAGCGCCGTCAGGCCACGCTCGACGCCCTGAAACGCCTGATCCTCCGCGAGACCCACGCGCAGCCGGTACTCCTGGTGTTCGAGGACCTGCACTGGATCGACTCGGAGACCCAGGCCCTGCTCGATGCGCTGGTGGAAAGCCTGCACACCGCGCGTCTCTTGATTGCGGTGAATTACCGGCCGGAGTATCGTCACGGGTGGGGCCACAAGACCTCCTACCGGCAGCTGCCGATCGAGCCGCTCACCGCGGCGAGCGCCGAGAATCTTCTCCGACCGCTCCTGGGCGACGATCCGAGCGTGGCGCCGCTGATCCGGATTCTCGTCGAGCGCACCGACGGCAACCCGCTGTTCCTCGAGGAGTCCGTGCGGACCCTGGTCGAGACGCGTGTGCTCGTCGGCGAAGCCGGACGGTATCGTCTCGCGAAGGCCGGGGCACCGATCGTCGTGCCCGCGAGCGTGCAGGCCATCCTCGCCGCGCGCATCGACCGGCTCACGCCGGAGGACAAGCAGATGCTGCAAGCGGCGTCCGTGGTGGGCAAGGATGTCCCCGTCGCGCTGTTCGCGACGCTCGTCGAGCAGCCGGACGACGTCCTCCGCGAGACGCTGAACCGGCTTCAAGCTGGTGAATTTCTCTATGAGTCGGCGCTCTTCCCGGAGCTCGAATACACGTTCAAGCACGCCCTGACCCATGA
>Ga0137374_10011199_pt1 | contig 10506 bp, 6 predicted proteins | sample SagtaG_20_FD_104811 | JGI IMG/M metagenome (GOLD analysis project Ga0137374, IMG submission 104811) | Vadose zone soil microbial communities from Sagehorn Ranch, Mendocino, California, USA - Sage1_R_100_16 metaG | ecosystem: Environmental > Terrestrial > Soil > Vadose zone | place: USA...
AGGACACCGGCCTGGCCCAGATCCGGCAGACCGCCGAACAGCTCCTGTCCGGCGCTGCACTCGAGGCCCCGGCCGGCGCCAACGGCACGGTCGAGCGGCGGGACATGCTCGCCGACTACGCCGCGTACCTGCGCAAGCTGGTCGACCTGTCCGGGATCCGGCCGCTCAAGGTCGTGGTCGACGCCGGCAACGGCATGGCCGGACACACCGTACCGGCGGTGCTGGGTGACGCCGCGCTGCCGGCGCTGCCGCTGGACATCGTGCCGCTCTACTTCGAGCTGGACGGCACGTTCCCCAACCACGAGGCCAACCCGATCGACCCGAAGAACCTGGTCGACCTGCAGGCCGCGGTACGCGAACACCAGGCCGATATCGGGCTCGCGTTCGACGGCGACGCCGACCGCTGCTTCGTGGTCGACGAGCGGGGCGAGCCGGTCTCACCCAGCGCGGTCACCGCACTGGTCGCGGTCCGGGAACTCGCCAAACACCCCGGCGGTACGGTGATCCACAACCTGATCACCTCGCGGGCGGTGCCGGAGATCGTCACCGAACACGGTGGTACGCCGCAGCGCACCCGGGTCGGCCACTCCTTCATCAAGGCGGAGATGGCGCGTACCAACGCGGTCTTCGGCGGGGAGCATTCCGCGCACTACTACTTCAAGGACTTCTGGTTCGCCGACACCGGCATGCTTGCCGCGATGCACGTGCTGGCGGCGCTGGGAGCACCGGAGGCCGCTGGCCGATCCTTCTCTGAGCTGGCGTCGGCGTACCACCGTTATCCGGCCTCGGGCGAGATCAACTCGACGGTGGCCGACCAGCTGGCCAAGCTCGACGAGGTACGACAGGCCTATCAGGGCCGCGAAGGCGTGACCATCGACGACCTGGACGGGCTGACCGTCGACTTCACGGACGGCAGCTGGTTCAACATCCGCCCGTCGAACACCGAGCCCCTGGTACGGCTTAACGTAGAGGCCCGGGACACCGAGCGCATGGCCCAGCTGCGCGACGAGGTGCTCGCCCTGATCAACCGCTGACCTGATGCCGCTGACCGCCACATCCCCCGAGGAGACTGACAGACATGGCGTTGGACCCGACCCTGCTGGAGATCCTGGTCTGCCCCGGCGACCACGGCGCCCTCACCTACGACGATGCGGCGCAGACGCTGACCTGCGCCGAGTGCGGCCGGATCTTCGAAATCCGCGACGGCGTACCCGTGTTGCTGCTGGAAGAGGCGCAGCAGCCCGGCGCCCCGGCGCAGTAGGGCAATGACCGCGGACCCGTCCGAGGGCGCGACCGGACTCACGGGCCGCCGGATCGTCGACGAGCAGCTGCTCAACGACGCCGACGTGCTACAGCAGGCCGATCCCGGCATGATGCTGCGCGCCGTCGCGTCGGCAGGAGCACAGGTACGAGAGTCGGCCAGCGTGGCCGCCGAGGCGAATCTGGCGGAGCTCGCCGACGAGGGTCGGCCGCGTTCCGTCGTGGTCGCGGGGGCGGGCACCGCCGCCCGTACCGGCGACATGTTGGCGACCATCGCGGGTGCCCGGTCGGTGGTGCCGGTGATCTCGCACCGCAGTCCGGGGGTGCCCGGTTGGGTCGGCGCGGCCGACGTGGTGATCGCGGTGTCGGCGTCCGGTCGCAGTCCCGAGGCCATCTCGGCGGCCGACGCCGCCGCCCGCCGGGGCGCCCGGCTGGTCGCGATCGGCGCACCCGACTCGGAGCTCGCGTCGCTGGCGGAGCGTGCCCGCGCTCCGTTCGTGGCGGTGCCCCGCCGGGCGCCGGCCCGAGCCAGCATGTGGGCGCTGGCCGTGCCGGTGCTGCTCTCCGCCCGAGCCCTGGGACTGATCCGGCTGCCGGAGGCGGACCTGGCCGAGACCGCTGCCCGGCTGGACGCCGACGCGGACCGCTGTCGCCCGGCGGCCGACTCGTTCGTGAACCCGGCGAAGGCGCTGGCGCTGGACCTGGCCGGGTCGATCCCGGTGGTCTGGGGCAGCTCGCCGCTGGCCGCGGTGGCGGCCCGCCGGTTCGCCGACATGCTGTCGTCCAACGCCCGCTACCCGGCGGTGGCCGGCGACCTGGGCGATGCCGGTCGCGGTCGGGTCGGTCTGCTCGACGGGGTGTACGGCGGGCTCGCCGAAGCCAGTCGCGACATCTTCGCCGATCCCGAGCCCGACGCCGAGGCGGCGCTGACCCGGCTGCGGCTGGTGATCCTGCGCGACGGCGGCGTCGGCGGCGGCGAGGAGGACCGCGACGCCGGCGAGGAGCCCGCCGCGGTCGAGCTGCGCCGGGCCGATGCAGTCTCCGAGCTGGCCACCCGCCGCGGCGTACGGGTGACCGTGATCGAGGCGGAGGGTGCCTCGGCGGCGGAGCGGTTCGCCTCGCTGACCTCGGTGCCGGACTTCGCCTCGCTGTACCTCGGGCTGGCGCACGGGTTCGACCCGATGGCCGTACCGGCGGTCTCCGAGCTGAAGGAACTGATGGAGACGTGAGCGAGCGGAGCGGTTGGCACGGCAGCGTGCGCGAATCCGCCGCCGAGCGCAGCGAGGCGTGCGTGTGAGCGCCTCGGGGGGTACGCGGGCGATCGTCGCCGCGTTGCTGGCCAACCTCGGCATCGCGCTGACCAAGTTCGTCGCCTGGCTGCTGACCTCCTCCTCGTCGATGCTGGCCGAGGCGATCCACTCCGTCGCCGACTCGGGCAACCAGCTGCTGCTGATCATCGGCGGCCGGCGCTCGCAGCAGGAAGCCACCTCGGAGCACCCGTTCGGGTACGGCCGGCTCCGCTACCTGTACGCCTTCATGGTCTCCGTGGTGCTGTTCAGCGTGGGCGGCCTGTTCGCGCTGTACGAGGCGTACCACAAGCTGCTGGAGCCGCAAGCGATCCACTCGTGGCAGTGGGTGCCGGTGACCGTACTGGTGGTCGCGATCGGGTTGGAGAGCTTCTCGTTCCGTACCGCGATCCAGGAGTCCAACCAGGTGCGCGGCAACCTGTCCTGGATCGACTTCATCCGCCGGGCCAAGGCGCCCGAGCTGCCGGTGGTGCTGCTGGAGGACTTCGCGGCACTGGTCGGCCTGGTCCTCGCGTTGCTCGGCGTCGGCCTCACCCTGCTGACCGGCAACGGCATCTGGGACGCGGTCGGTACGGGTGCGATCGGCGTACTGCTGGTCGTGGTGGCGATCGCCCTGGCGATGGAGACCAGGAGCCTGTTGATCGGCGAGGCGGCGAGCGAGGAGAACCTGGCCGCGATCGAGCAGGCGATCACCGCCGGCGACGAGGTGGAGCGGATCATCCACATGCGTACGTCGCACATCAGCCCGGACGAGCTGCTGGTCGCGGCCAAGGTGGCGGTACGCCATGACGACACCGCCGCCACGGTGGCCCGGAACATCGACGCCATCGAGTCCCGGATCCGCGCCGCGGTGCCGATCGCGACGGTCATCTACCTGGAGCCCGATCTCGACCGGGCGGACCGGCCCGGTTCCTGATGCTCCGCCTGGTCGGCCGGGTCCGCCCGTACGCCTGGGGTTCGCGTACGGAGATCGCGTCGATCCAGGGGCGGCCGGTCCCGAGCGGCACGCCGGAGGCGGAGCTGTGGTTCGGGGCGCATCCCGACGATCCGTCGCTGGTCGGCGGCGACGGCAGCCTGCTCGAGCTGATCGAGTCCGACCCGGTGGGTCTGCTCGGCGCCGCGACAGTCGAGCGGTACGGCCCCCGGTTGCCGTTCCTGGTGAAGCTGCTCGCCGCTGACCAGCCGTTGTCTCTGCAGGTGCACCCGGATCTGGCGCAGGCCCGGGAAGGCTTCGCCGCCGAGGACGCGGCCGGTGTGCCCCGGGACGCGGCGTACCGGAACTATGTGGACCGCAACCACAAGCCCGAGCTGATGGTCGCGGTGAGCGAGTGCGACGCGTTGTGCGGGTTTCGGCCGGTGGCCGACTCGGCGGCGCTGCTGGAGCGGCTGGCGGTCCCGGCGCTGCGCCCGGTCGTCGCCGGGCTGCGGCAACCGAATCCGGCCGAGGGTCTCCGCGCGGCGGTCACGGCCCTGTTCGCCCTGTCCGCGGACCAGGTCGTTCCGGCGGTACGCACCGCCGCGGCCGCCCTACCCGACCCCGAGTACGCCGTCGTGGCCGACCTGGCCGACCGCTATCCCGGCGACCTGGGCGTCGTCGCGTCGCTGCTGCTGAACCTGGTGCGGCTGCGCCCCGGCGAGGCGATCTACATGCCGGCGGGGAACCTGCACGCGTACCTGCGCGGGGTCGGTGTCGAGGTGATGGCTTCCAGCGACAACGTGTTGCGCGGCGGCCTGACCCGCAAGCATGTCGACGTCGGAGAACTGCTACGGGTGCTGCGGTTCGAGGAGTTGCCCGATCCGCGTTGGCCGGCGGAGCCGCTGGCCGACGGGGTGCGCTGGTGGCCGACGCCGATGCCGGATTTCCGGCTCACCCAGGCCCGGGTCACGGGTACGCGTCTGGAGTTGCCGAGCGGGCACCGGCCACGGATCGTGTTCTGCCTCACCGGGGCGGTGGTCGTCTCGGACGGCTCCGGTGAGCTGCGGCTCGGCGGTGGCGAGGCGGCGTTCGTACCGGCCGGCTCGGGGGTCGTCGAGCTCGAGGGCGCAGGAGAGGTTTTCCAGGCGGCCACCGGCTGACCCCAGGCCGCTGGACGCAAGATGGAAAAATCCAGACATTTCCGAATTTCCCTTGACAAGGTATGAGCAGAGTGTAACTCTATAACCACGCAACGTGAAACGGATCTTCCGAGCCACACGTTGCGGGCAGGATCCGAGCCACGCGCGGGGGAATTGAACCGGGGGGATGCGCGGGACGGACGATCGGCGGATGGGGTGTCCGGCGATTGCCCGTCCCGCGCGCATGTGTGCCCGGCCCACCCGGCCGCCTCGAGCGGCCGACCCGGTGCCCGGGTGGCCGCAGCGCCATCGGCGGGTAAACAGGGCGTACGCCGACCAGCCGGCGACGGCCGGAAACCCGCGGCCGTGTTAGTGTCGCGGCTCGGAGAGCCAGTACGGCGATGACGGCCCGCCCGCGCCCGGTTTGCGAGTTCCTCAGGCCAGCTTCCGGGGGGCCGCGGCGAGTCAGACAGTGGCCGCGACACCGACCGCTACCGGCCCGCAGGTATCCCGCAGGTATTCGGAAACAACCCAGGAGAGTCAATGACGAGCACCCTCCCGCAGCACGTCGACAGCGGGGCCTCCCGCCCACAGACCCTCGCGGAAGGCGATTTCAAGGTCGCGGATCTTTCCCTGGCCGCCTTCGGTCGCAGGGAGATCCGGCTCGCCGAGCACGAGATGCCCGGCCTGATGGCGACCCGCGCGGAGTACGCCGAGCAGCAGCCGCTGCGGGGCGCGAAGATCATGGGCTCGCTGCACATGACGATCCAGACCGCCGTACTGATCGAGACCCTGGTGGCGCTCGGCGCCGAGGTGCGGTGGGTCAGCTGCAACATCTTCTCCACCCAGGACCACGCTGCCGCGGCCGTCGTGGTCGGCCCGAACGGCACCCCGGAGAACCCGCAGGGCGTACCGGTGTACGCGTGGAAGGGCGAGACGCTCTCCGAGTACTGGTGGTGCACCGAGCAGGCGCTCACCTGGCCCGGCGGCGAAGGCCCCAACATGATCCTCGACGACGGCGGCGACGCCACGCTGCTGGTCCACAAGGGAACTGAGTACGAGAAGCTCGGCGCCGTACCGAGCCCGGACTCGACGGACAACGAGGAATTCAAGATCATCCTGCAGCTGCTGACCGAGTCGCTGCAGCAGGACGCCAAGAAGTGGACCACGATCGCGTCCCGGATCAAGGGCGTCACCGAGGAGACCACGACCGGCGTACACCGGCTGTACGAGATGCACCGCGACGGCAAGCTGCTGTTCCCGGCGATCAACGTCAACGACTCGGTCACCAAGAGCAAGTTCGACAACAAGTACGGCTGCCGCCACTCCGTGATCGACGGCCTGAACCGGGCGACCGACGTACTGATCGGCGGCAAGGTCGCCGTGGTCTGCGGGTACGGCGACGTCGGCAAGGGCTGCGCCGAGGCGCTGCGCGGTCAGGGCGCCCGGGTGATCGTCACCGAGATCGACCCGATCTGCGCGCTGCAGGCCGCGATGGACGGCTTCCAGGTGACCACTCTGGACGACGTGGTGGAGACCGCGGACATCTTCGTCACCACCACCGGCAACTTCAACATCATCACGGCCGAGCACATGGGCCGGATGAAGCACCAGGCGATCGTGAGCAACATCGGCCACTTCGACAACGAGATCGACATGGCCGGCCTGGCGAAGGTGCCCGGCATCGTGAAGGAAGAAGTCAAGCCGCAGGTCCACACCTGGACCTTCTCCGACGGCAAGGCGATCATCGTGCTCGCCGAGGGCCGGCTGATGAACCTGGGCTGCGCCACCGGCCATCCCAGCTTCGTGATGTCGAACAGCTTCACCAACCAGACCATCGCGCAGATCGAGCTGTTCACGAAGACCGAGCAGTACCCGATCGGTGTATACGTACTGCCGAAGCACCTGGACGAGAAGGTGGCCCGGCTGCACCTCGACGCGCTCGGGGTGAAGCTCACCGAGCTGACCAAGGAGCAGGCGGACTACATCGGCGTGCCGGTGGAGGGTCCGTACAAGTCGGACCACTACCGCTACTGAGCGCCAGCCCAGTGGCGCAGGCCGTGGAGACCGCGCCCGCTTCCCCGGAGCACGACGGGGCGGCGGGCGCGGCCGCGTCCGAGGAGCCGGAACCCCGCCGGCTGCTCACCGGCTGGCTGATCGCCTGTGCGGCGTTCTTCCTGATCGGGGCCGGCTGGGCACTCGCGCTGCCGGTCGACGGCACGTACGACGAGAGCGAACACCTGCTCCGGGCGTACGGCGCGGCCAGCGGGCAGCTCTACACGCCGCCGGCGAAGGCGGCCCGCGGCGGCGGCGCGTACGTGGACGCCCCGCGCAGCCTGCTGCCGGACAACGTGCACTGCGCCTGGAAGGGCGAGCAGAAGCGGGCCGCGTCCTGCCAGCACACCCCGCCGGACGACACCACCCGCCACCGCGTCGGCACCACCGCCGGCCGCTACAACCCCGTCTACTACGTGCCCGTCGGCATCCCGATGGTGCTGTTCCCGAACCAGACCGGCATCATCCTGGGCCGACTGGTGTCGAGCCTGCTGTCGGCGATGCTGCTGGCCTCCGCGGTCGTGGTGGCGCTGCGGATGCGCAGCCGGTTGACGGTCGCGGCGGTCGTCCTGTGCACCACGCCGATGGCGGCCAATCTGAACGGTGCGATCAATCCGAACGGGATCGAGATCGCCGCCGGGGTGCTGCTGTGGGTGACGCTGATCGCGCTGCTGCGTACCCCCGAAAAGGTCTCGGGGGAACGGGCCGTGCGGCGGCTGTTGATCCTCGCGGCGGTCGCGGCGTCGCTGCTTTTGACGGTACGGGCGCTCGGTCCGCTGTGGCTCGCGTTGATCGCCGCGGTGGCGCTGGCGGTCGCGCGCAAAGGCCGGCTGGCGGAGTTGCTGAAGCGGCGCGACACCCGGTGGCTGCTCGCCGGAGTGTCGGCGGTCGCGGTGTACGCCGTGGTCTGGTTCCTGGTGTCGGGGGCGCTGTCCGTGGTGCCGAACAGGGGCGGCGGCCACGACCGGATCGAGGACATGGTCCGGATCATGACCACCACGCGGGCGTCGTTCTGGACCAACCAGATCATCGGCCAGTTCAGCTACGGCGAGACCACGCTGCCGTCATGGGTGATCGTCTTCTGGTACGCCCTGATCGCCGCCCTGGTGCTGCCTGCCGCGCTGCTGGCGAGGTGGCGGGACCGCTGGGCGCTGATCGCCCTCGGCGTCGTCTCGGTGGTGGCGCTCGCGGCGCTCGAGGTGCACTACTACCCGACGCTCAACTGGGCGCAGCACAGCCGGTACGTGATGCCGGTCGGCGTCGGGCTGGTGCTGCTCGCCGCCGTCGTCGGACGCTACCCGGCGGCGCTCGGCTCCGACGGCCAGTCCGCCCTGGTCCGCCTGGCGGTGGTCGTCACGGCGCCGCTGCACGTTTTCGCGCTGGCCATGGTGATGACCCGGTTCGGGCTCGGGCCGAGCGCGCCGGCGAACCCGTTCAAGGGCGACTGGCTGCCGTCGACCGGCCCGCTGCTGCCGCTGCTCGCGCTGGCTGCCGGCGTCGCTCTGCTCGGCTGGTACGCCTGGCGGGACCCGGTCCGTCAGTAGCCGATCTGGTCGTACCGGCCGGGCCGTACGAACGGCACGATCAAGGACCGCCGATCGTTGTGCAGGTCGATCAGCAGTGCCCGGTTGGGGCGGGCCTCCCACGGCAGGTTGATCGCGCCGATGTGGTTGCCGAGCGCCTGCGCGGAGACGTTGAGCGCGACCAGGCAGGCGACGTTCTCCCGCGCCCGGCTGCCGCCGATGTCCTCGGAGAACCGCTGCATGCCCCGCCACCAGGCGAGCAGGTGGACGCCGTTGGCCGGTCCGTGGGTGAGCACCGCCTGCAGGTCGTCGTGCCCGCTGCGCCGGTCGACCGACTTCTGCGCCAGCACACCCGACGCCGCGTCCATCCCGAACACCACCAGGTACGTGTGCGGCGGCCAGTCGCCGCTGGTGTCGGCGAGCTTCGCCAGCTCGGCGCGCAGCCCTGCGGCATCGACCTCCTCCGGCTCGTGCCGAGCGGTGCGGAGCGCAGCAACCGTCTCGGCGGCCACCTCCTGGGTCGCCTCCACCAGCGAAGCGACCACGAACCTGGCCGGCCCCGACGTGTGCTGCTTGGCGAGTCCGGCGACGGCGGCGTGCAGCACGTCGCCGCCCACGACGCTCGGCCCGAGCACCGCCAGGTGCCGGCCCGGAGTGGCGTCCAGCGGGAACCTGGCGGTGGAAGAGACCACGTCGACGTTGCGCCCCACCAGCAGGCCGCGGTGCCGCACGTCGGTGGTGAGCGCGGCGTACGTGGGGTCGTCCTCGACGTGCTGCTCGGCGAAGCCCTGGAACACGGCCGGCTGCCCGCTGCCCGGATGCCGGGAGTGCCACATCCACTGCCGCGCCTGGGTGAGCGTCTCCTCCTCGGCGTGCGCGTTCGGGAACCGTACGAGGGTGTTGTGGCCGACCACGCCGCCCGCGTCGTTGATCACCGCGGTGCCGATCGGCAGCCCGTGGGCGGCGGTGTTCAGGTCGGCCAGCACGTTGCCGCCGCCCGCGAGCGCCACCCGCATCGGGAACTGCCCGAAGATCGACTCGTCCTTGGTGATCAGCGCGTCCACCCCGGAAGCCGTCTGGCTCGCCAGGATCAGGTGTACGCCGTACGACCGTCCCTTGCGGGCGAGGTCCTCGAGCAGCGACACCGCCTCGGCGGCCAGCTTGTCGTTGCCCGCGAACAGCACGTGGAACTCGTCGATCACGGCCAGGATCCGGGGCATCGCGACATCGGACTTGCGCGCCCGCAGGTCGGCCAGCTTGGTCACCCCGAACCGCTTCAGGATCGTCGCCCGGCGCGACATCTCGGCGACCAGCTCGCGCAGTACGGCGACGCCGTACTCCCGGTCGGATTCGATGCCGACGGCGCGGGCATGCGGGATCCAGGTCGGGTCCAGCTCGGTGGGGGTGAACTCGGTGAACGAGACCCCCTCCTTGAAATCCAGCAGGTAGAGCGCCAGCTCGTCGGGGGAGTACCGGGCGGTCAGGCCGTACAGCACGTCGAGCAGGAAGACCGTCTTCCCCGACCCGGTACGCCCACCCACCAGCCAGTGCGGCGTGGCGTCGTCGAACGCCAACTCGACCAGCCGCCGGTCCGTACGGCCGATCGCCGTACGCAGGCCGGTGGCCGACGACTCGTGCCACGGTGTGGCCGGGATCAGGTCGGCGAACCGGAGCTCCTCCGCGGCGCGGTGCGTGGCGGCGAGTTGCCGGCAGACGGCGTCGACCACGGAGTCGGCCGGGGCCGGGTCGAGCCGGATCGGCGCGTTGAGGCCTTCCTCGCCGTACCGCTCTCCGGCGGGGTTGCCCAACGTACCGACGCCGCCCGCGACCGTGAGCACCGCGGTGTTCTCCACCGGCGGCGGCTGCCGGTACCGGTCGGGCGCCTGGTAGCCGCAGAAGACGACGTGCACCCGGGAGCGCGGACCCGCGTGCGTCAGCGCGGCCAGCCGCGCCACGGTGCCCTGCACGGTGTGCGGCGGCAGCGACGCGACCATAACCAGCAGGTACGGCAGGTCAGCCCCGCCGCGTACCTCGTGGACGTGTTTCTCGGCGGCGTCGAGCACCTTGGTCAACCCGTTGGCGTCCGTCGCGGGCGCCGGCATCATGTGCGCGTCGAACAGCGGCTGGAACGGCGCGAAGGTCGCACCCACGGTGCCGCCGTCGACGGGCAGCACCCGCAGCGAGCCGTGCGGGCAGGCCGCCAGCAGCCGCAGCAGGATCGAGCGCAGCAGCCCGGAGACCGTCGCGTCACGGGCGTCGGCGTCGATCGCCAGGTGACCCGCGCCGAGCAGCGGGATCACCGCCGG
>Ga0137374_10011200_pt1 | contig 10506 bp, 7 predicted proteins | sample SagtaG_20_FD_104811 | JGI IMG/M metagenome (GOLD analysis project Ga0137374, IMG submission 104811) | Vadose zone soil microbial communities from Sagehorn Ranch, Mendocino, California, USA - Sage1_R_100_16 metaG | ecosystem: Environmental > Terrestrial > Soil > Vadose zone | place: USA...
GTTGGAAGTCGATCTCTTCGCGGCTGCCCTGGCCCACATCGCCAATGAACAGGTCGCCGGTCTGACGATCGAAGGCGAAACGCCAGGGGTTACGCAGCCCGTAGGCCCAGATTTCGTCGCGTGTGCCGGGGTTGTTATCGTTGGCAAACGGGTTGTCGGGTGGGATATCATACGGCAGGCCATCGCCGGTGTTGGCGTTGTTGACGTCGATCCGCAGAATCTTACCCAGCAGCGTGTTCAGGTTCTGCGCGTTGCCGATCGTTCCATGCTGGTCGCCGGCACCGCCGCCGTCGCCGGTGCCGATGTAGAGGTAGCCGTCCGGTCCGAACTGTAACTCGCCGCCGTTGTGGTTTGTTTCCGGCTGGGTAATCGTCAGCAGAACCGTAGCAGCGGAATCGGCGACGTTCGGGTTGATCGTCGAACGGCTGTAGCGCGCGATCACGGTGTCGCCCGCGACGCCACTCTTGCTCGTATAGTTGACATAAAAATAGCCGTTAGTTACGTAGTTCGGGTGAAAGGCCAGGCCGAGGAGCCCCTGCTCGTTGCCGGTCGATTTGACGATCGACGTGATGTCGAGAAACGGGGTCGGCAGGACGTGCGTGCCGTCGTAGATTTTGATCAGGCCCCGCTGTTCGACGATAAATAACCGGCCCGATCCATCGCCGGCCTGAGCGATCGCTACCGGCCGCAGCAGCGCGCCCGCGACCGGCTCCAGTGCAATCGCCAGCGACTGCGGGCGGGGTGCCGCGACACCGGCCTGCGACAGCGCCATCAGGGCAAGCGCGCAGACAATAAGCGTCAAGCTGCTCCTCCAGCGACATGGCGCCTTCATGGACGCTCCTCTCTATCGTTTTCTCTTTTCTCTCATTGCCCATTGTACCTGTCCCCTGTTGCTCTGTCCAACCCTAGGTCAGGCGTGAACACGACTCACGTAACTTGCAAGCGCATCATGGCGTTCTAGCCCTTCCTGAAGCCGAGCTTCCAGCCAGCAATCCGCGCGCTTTACAACGCTCGTAGCAATGTTATAGCATAAATGAATGGCGACGTCTTTGGCGAAAGTGTCAGTATGAGTACTGATGGAACCACCCTCGCTATCGGCGCAATGACATTTCAAATTAGTTCTGGCAGTTTGCTGCCAACGCTCATGCTCGCTGCCGACACTGGCCTGCTATCAGGCACATTAACAACCCCCGGTACGTTCTCCTTTACGATACAAGCGACGAACGGGGTTGCGCCAGATGCCGAGCAAAGCTACACCATGGTGATACGAGCCAAGCTGTTCTTACCGATCGTGGAAAAACTCCAGTGGTCGTATTATGGGGATGGAAGATAGCAGGCGAAAAGACATTTGACAGCACCAAACAAACCATGTACCCTTTGGCCAGCACATCGTTTTGCAGCCATCGGAGTGCCGATCGATGCCCACGCTCTTAATCGCCACCACCAACCAGAACAAGCTTCGTGAGTACGCCGCTATTTTCGCCGGGCTGCCGATCGAACTGCGCTCGCTGCGCGATGTCGGGATCGCCGACGATGTCGAAGAAACCGGTGCGACGTTCGCCGAGAACGCCGTGCTGAAGGCCGAGTTCTACGCCGCCAGCAGCGGCCTGCCGGCGCTGGCCGACGACTCGGGGCTGGAAGTACACGCGCTGGGCGGCGCGCCGGGCGTTTTCTCGGCGCGCTATGCTGGGCCGGACGCGACCGATGCCGACCGCATCGCGCTGCTGCTCAAGAATCTGGAAGGCGTGCCGTTTCATGCCCGGCTGGCGCGCTTCGTGTGCGCGATCGCCTTGGCGCGGCCCGGCGGTGCGGTCGAGCAGGTTGAGGGCACGCTGCCGGGCGTGATCGAGCTGGCGCCGCGCGGCAGCAACGGCTTCGGCTACGACCCGCTGTTCTATCTGCTCGACGAGAACGCCACCCTCGCCGAGCTGCCGCCCGAACGCAAGAACCAGATCAGCCACCGCGCCCTGGCCGCCCGCGCCGCGCGCGAGGTGCTGGAACGTTGGATCGCCGAGGGACAGCTGTAGAGAACAAAGAACCAGGTACCCACACCGGGTACCCACACCGGGTACCCTCTGGGTGTGGGTACCCGGTGTGGGTACCCGGCGAACAGAGAACAAAGAACAAAAACATAGACAGGGACAGACAACGGACAACAGACAATGGACAACTTTTGACTCCTGACTCCTGACTCCTAACTTCTACAAAGAAGGAACCAAATCGATGTCAAAACCGGTGCCGCAGCGCAGCGAAATCGCGCTCGAACATACCTGGGACACCACTAGCGTCTTTGCGACCGATGCGGCATGGGAAGCTGAGTTCGCACGTGTTGCCGGCGAGCTGCCGAAGCTCGCGCGCTTCGAGGGCCAACTGGGCGAAAGCCCGGCGCGCTTGCTCGAATGGCTGCAAACCAGCGAAGCGCTGGTGCATGCCGCCAACAAGGTCTTTTTCTACGCCAGCATGCTGCATAATACCAACACCGCCGATCAGCGGGCCAGCGCTCAGTACGATCGCGCGACCGGCCTGCTCAATCGGGCGATCACCGCGACCGCGTTCGCCGAGCCCGAGCTACTGAGCATTGGCTTCGACCGGCTGCGGCGCTGGGTGGCGGAAGATCCGGGCCTGGCGCCGTATGCGCACGCACTCGATCAGCTGGAACGCAAACAGGCCCATGTGCGCTCGGCCGAAGTCGAGGAGCTGCTTGGTCAGGCGCTCGATCCATTTAGCAGCGCCGCGAAGATACATGGTGTGCTCTGCGACGCCGATCTGCGCTTTGCGCCGGCGCATGCTACTGCGGGCGATCCAATCGATCTGCTGCAAGGCAATATTCAGGCGCTGCTGACCAGTCCCGATCGCGAGGCGCGCCGCAGCGCCTGGGAGAACTATGCCGACGCACACCTGGCCATGAAGAACACCATGGCCGGCTGCCTAGCCACCGGCGTCAAGCAGAATGTCTTTATGGCCCGCGCGCGCCGCTACGATTCATCGCTGGAGGCCGCGCTGTCGCCCAACCATATCCCGGTTGTGGTATTCCATAATCTGATCGAGACGTATCGCCGGCACCTGCCGACCTGGCACCGCTACTGGAATGTCAGGCGGCGCGGGCTTGGCCTCGACACGCTGCATGTCTACGATATCAAAGCGCCACTGACCGACACCATGCCACATGTGCCGTTCGAACAGTCGGTCGAGTGGATCTGCGCGGGTATGCGGCCACTCGGCGCCGAGTACGTCGGCGTGATGCGCGACGGCCTGGTCGAGCAGCGCTGGGTCGATATCTATCCGAACAAGGGCAAGCGCATGGGCGCCTACTCGGATGGTCTGCCAGGCACACACCCGTTCATTCTCATGAGCTATAACGACGATATCTTCAGCATGAGCACGCTGGCACATGAGCTGGGCCACTCGATGCACTCCTACTTGACCTGGCAGAATCAGCCGCTGGTCTACTCCGACTATTCGCTGTTTGTCGCCGAGGTGGCCTCGAATTTCAACCAGGCGATCGTGCGCGCACACCTGCTCGCGACCAACGCCGATCGTGATTTCCAGATCGCGGTGATCGAGGAGGCGATGTCGAACTTCCATCGCTACTTCTTCGTCATGCCGACACTGGCCCGCTTTGAGCTGGCGATCCACGAGCTGGCCGAACGCGGCGAGGCGCTGACCGCCGACGGTATGATCGGGCTCATGGCCGACCTGTTCCAGGAGGGCTATGGCGACCAAGTACAGGTCGATCGCGATCGTGTGGGCATCACTTGGGGCCAGTTCTCGACGCACCTGTACGCAAACTTCTATGTGTATCAGTATGCCACCGGCATCTCGGCGGCGAACGCGCTGGCGGCGAACATTTTGGCCGGCCAGCCCGGCGCGGTCGACAACTACCTGGCGTTCCTCAAGGCCGGCAGCTCGCTCTACCCGCTCGACGCATTGAAGCTCGCGGGCGTGGATATGGCCTCGCCCGCGCCGGTCGAGACGGCCTTTGGCCTGCTGGCCAGTATGGTCGATCGGCTGGAAGCGCTGCTGCAGCGCTGATACAGCGGCCCAGTCAACAAGGTCCGCTAAAAGATCCTGCTCGACAACGCGCGCAAGCTGCTCAAACTGTAGCCAATGGCAAATTGTAAATTGTAAATTGCAAATTCCCTTGCTAATGCACAATTTGCAATTTGCAATTTACAATTGATCGATGGAGGAGTGCCTGTGGATGGACTCACGATGAACTACCAGCTGACGCTCCTCGCACTGATGCGCCGTGCCGAGACATTGTTTGGTCATAAGGAGATCGTCAGCTACACACCCAGCGGGGAGCGATTCAGCTACACCTATGGCGAGATGATCCGCCGCGCGAAGAAGCTGGCCATCGCGCTGCGCTCGCTTGGCGTCCAGCCTGGCGAGCGAGTCGCCGTCCTGGCCTGGAATCACTATCGCCCGCTGGAGGCGTTCTTCGGCATTCCAGCCTGCGGCGCGGTACTTCATACCCTCAATCTGCGCCTGCATCCCAGCGATCTGGCCTATATCGTCGATCATGCCAGCGACAGCGTACTGCTGGTCGATAGCGCGTTGCTGCGACTGCTCGAGCAATTCCGCGATCGGGTCAATCTGCGAAATGTGATCGTTTTCTCAGATGATGGCGCTGTGCCGGATGGCATGCTCGACTACGAGGCACTGCTGGCGCGGCACGATGAGCGCGACTATGCCGAGCCGGCGATCGACGAGTGGCAGGCGGCGGCGCTGTGTTATACCTCCGGGACGACTGGACGGCCCAAGGGCGTGCTCTATGCGCACCGCGCCCTCGCGCTCCAGTGCCTGGCCTGGACCATGGCCGACACCTTCGGCATCCGCGAGGCTGAGGTGATGCTGCCGCTGGCGCCGATGTTCCATATCAATGCCTGGGAGATGCCCTACACGGCGACACTTGTCGGCGCCAAGCAGGTGCTCGTGCGCCCGCAGCTCGATTTCCCAACTCTGCTCTGCCTGCTCGAGCGCGAGCGCGTGACCTTCACCGCCGGAATCACGACGATCTGGCTAGGGCTGCTCGACTACCTCGAGCGCAACCCCGAGGCGTACCAGCTCACCCACCTGCGCGCGATCGCCATTGGCGGGGCGGCCGCGCCGCGCAGCATGATCCGGGGCTACGCCGAGCGCTACGGGGTGGAGATCCTGACTTCCTGGGGCATGACCGAGACCGCGCCGATGGCGACGATCTCGACACTGCCGGGCGATCTGGCGCATCTGCCGCGCGAGGAGCAGTACGACTGGCGCACCCGGCCTGGCTATGCGGTGCCGTTCGTCGAACTGCGCACCCGCGATGCCGATGGCGCCCTTGTCGCGTGGGATGGCCAGACGATGGGCGAGCTGGAGGTGCGCGGGCCATGGGTAGCGAGCGGCTACTACAACAGCCCTGAGTCGGCCGACCGTGTGACGGAGGACGGCTGGCTGCGCACCGGCGACATCGTGACAATCGACGAGCGCGGCTGGATCGATCTAAAAGATCGCAGCAAGGACCTGGTCAAGTCCGGCGGCGAGTGGATCAGCTCAGTGGCGCTGGAGAATGCGCTGATGGACCACCCGGCGATATTGGAGGCAGCGGTGATCGCCATCCCCCACCCGAGCTGGCTGGAGCGACCGCTGGCGGTGGTTGTGCTGCGCGAGGGCTACACCGTGAGCGAGGAGCAGTTGCTGGCGCACCTCGCGCCGCGCTTCGCGAAGTGGTGGCTGCCCGACGCGATCGAGTTCGTCGAGCAGATCCCCCACACGCCGACCGGCAAGTTCCTCAAGCGGGCGCTGCGCGACCAGTTTCGCGACTATACCTGGCCGACGACGCAGCGGGTAGAGCGTGCGACGTGATGCGCAAAATGTAAAGCATAATGCCTAGTATGTAATCTGCAATCTGCAATCTGCAATCTGCAATGTTGAAAAGGACACGATATGCAAATTCAAGGCAGCGTCTTCCTCATCAGTGGTGGCGGCTCGGGCCTGGGTGCGGCGACGGCGCGCATGCTGGTCGAGCATGGCGGGCGGGTCGTGCTGGCCGACATCAACGCCGCTGCTGGCGAGCAGTTGGCCGCCGAGTTGGGCGAGCGCGCCCGCTTCGTGCAGGCCGATGTCACCGACGAGGTCAGCGTACAGCACGCGATCGACACCGCTCGCCAGGTCTTCGGCGGGCTGCATGGCGCAGTCTGCTGCGCCGGGATCGGCGCGGCCGAGCGAGTGGTGGGGCGCAATGGCCCACATTCGCTCGTTAATTTCATCCGCGTTATCCAGGTCAACCTGATCGGCACCTTCAACGTGATCCGGCTAGCGGGGGCCGCTATGCAGGGCAATGAGCCGGGACCGAGCGGGGAGCGCGGCGTGATCGTGGACACCGCCTCGGTGGCGGCCTTCGACGGGCAGATTGGCCAGGCGGCCTACGCAGCTTCCAAGGGTGGCATCGTTGCCATGACGTTGCCGATCGCGCGGGAGTTCGCCCGCTTCGGCGTGCGCGTGATGACGATCGCACCCGGCATCTTCGAGACACCGCTGCTCGTCAACATGTCCAAGGAAGTGAAGGAGTCGCTCGGCCAGCAGGTACCCTTCCCAGCGCGGCTGGGCCAGCCCAGCGAATACGCCGCGCTGATCAAGCACATCGTCGAGAACCAGATGCTGAACGGCGAGGTGATCCGCCTGGATGGTGCGATTCGCATGGCGCCGAAGTAGCGGCTGGGTGTGTTCGCCTGGCTCCTTGATACTTCTTTCGTATCACAGATCCAACCCAGCGCCCTTCGTGTAATCGCCGAGGAGCTTGAGCACGGTGATGTGGACATTGCTTGCATGGGCCGGCAGCTCGCCCTGCAGCACGCGGCTGATCTCTTTGCGCTCGAAATATCGCGCCGCGTCCGCCAGTGTCTCGAACTTGAACTCGACGACGCGGTGCGGCGAGGCGGAAAAGAAATTGTCGTACGACGTTAGTCCCTTCAGCTCCTCGGGCGCCTGCAGAGTTTCGGCGATTGATCGCACCCATTCGAGATAAGCGCGCTTTTGTCCCACTGGATAGTCGATGGTGTAAACATACTTGATCATCATGGTTCTCCTTCAGAATGACGAAGGTAAGGAACTGAGGGAAATTCTTTCAGTTCCCTCAGTTCCTTCAGTTCTTTTGGTTGCCTAAACCTCCGCCCCCAGGCCAGTGTTGGCGCGCACGTTCAGCTCGCTGTAGATCTTTTCAGCTCGCTCGTCGCGCGTGAGCAGCGAGCCGACGATCGCGGCGATGAAGCCGAGCGGCACCGAGACAATGCCGGGGTTCTCCAGCGGAAAAATCGGCGCGGCCTGGATGATGTGCCGCACCGTCGCCGTCGGCGCGTCGACGCCCATCACCGCTGGGCTGAGGACGATCAGGATCAGCGACGACAACAGGCCGACAACCATACCGACGACCATACCAGTCGTATTGAAGCGCCGCCAGAACAGCGTCAAAATGATCGCTGGGACGTTGGCGCTCGCCGCGACCGCGAAGGCCAGCGCGACCAGGAAGGCGACATTGAACGACCGTAGGACGAGCGCCAGGACGATCGACAGCAGGCCGATCACGGCCGCGGTGATCCGCGCGACCGTGACCTGCTCGCGCTCGTCGTGCTTCTCGCCACCCTTGATCACGCTGAACCAGATGTCGTGGGCGAAGGCCGACGACGATGCGATCGTCAGGCCCGCCACCACGGCGAGGATCGTCGCGAAGGCCACGGCCGAGATGAACGAGAGGAACAGCTCGCCGCCGAGCTGCCCGGCCAGCAGTGGCGCCGCCAGATTGTTGTTGGTCGCCGGAACGATATAGCCGAGCTTGTCGAGCTGCGCCTGGAGCGCGGCGGCCTTGTCGGCGTGTGCGGCGATATACTGTGTGGCCGCGTTGCCGGTGATATGGACGCCGATCTGCGCCTTACCGACCAGTGTGGCCGCGCCGAAGCCCAGGAACGTCGTCATGATGTAGAACGCGCCGATCAGGATCATCGCCCAGACGACCGAGGTGCGGGCGGCCTTGGCCGACGGCACAGTGTAGAAGCGCACCAGGATGTGCGGTAGCCCCGCCGTGCCGAGGATCAGTGCGATGCCCAACGAGATCAGGTCGAGCGCGCCCCACTGGCCGTTGTAGCGCAGGCCCGGCTGCGTGTAGTTCAGCGGCTGGCCAATCACCTGGCCCGCCGCGCTGACGCACTGCCCATCCTTGAGCGTACCAGTCGCGCATCCCTTAATATTGGCGATCGCGTCGAAGAACTGGATGAAGGAGAAGTTGAACCGCCACATCACCAGGAGCGAGAGCAGAATCGCGCCACACATCAGCAGCACGGCCTTGATGATCTGCACCCACGTCGTCGCCAGCATGCCGCCGAAGATCACGTAGACCAGCATGATGATGCCCACGCCGATAATCGCCACTTCGAAGGTAATACCGGGGATCAGCAGGTTCACCAGCGAACCGGCGCCAACCATCTGGGCGATCATATAGAACAGGCTGACGGTCAGCGTCGAGAGCGCCGCGACGGTGCGCACCGACTTGTGGCGCAGCCGGAATGCCAGCACGTCGGCCATCGTGAACTTGCCGGTGTTGCGCAGCGGCTCGGCCACCAGCAGCAGCACGGTGAGATACGCCACCAGCCAGCCCACCGAATACAGAAAGCCGTCGTAGCCGAAGAACGCGATCAGGCCGGCGATGCCGAGGAAGGAAGCGGCCGACATGTAATCGCCGGCCACGGCCCAGCCGTTCTGGAAGCCGGTGATCTGGCGGCCGGCAGCGTAGAACTCGGCGGTCGTCTTCGTCCGCCGCGAGGCCCAGTAGGTAATGCCTAGCGTGATCGCGATGAAGACGATGAACATCAGAAGCGACGTACTCATTGCGTACCTCCTCGCACCTTTTCAACGATTTTACTGGCCATATCGTCCCAGGTGCGCGCGCGGCGGACGTACAGATACATGAGGATCCACGCCATAAAGAACTGGGACAGCGCGAATAGATAGGCTAGATTGATCTTGCCGATGACGTTGGTGTCCATCAGGCCAGGGAAATAGCCGACCAGGACGGGGAGCGCGAAGTAGTAGACGATGAAGAAAATTGTGGCGGGAATGATGAATCGCCGCTTCGCGGCCACGAGCTGCTGGAACTCGGCGTCCGCTTCGATCGCCTGCCACTCGGCGATCCGACGGGCCTCTTCCTCGCTGAGCACCTCACCTGTCGTAGGGACGCGCATTGCGCCTGCCTGCTGAGCCATTGTGCCACCTCCTTTATTGGAATCGCATGGTCATTTCTGGCCGGCTGGGGCGTGTAATGAAGAGATTGGCCGGCTCGCTCGTACGCCAGGTCTCAGATCCTGCGCCGGGTGCCGTACCTCCTTCGCTAATCAATCTGTTTGGCCCGGTCGAGTGATCTGCCTATAGTCGACAGACGACAAGGGACAGTCAGGGATACAAAGCACTACGCGTCACGCAATTCCCTGATGCTGTCGCCTCGGCTCCGACCAACGTGCCGCGCGAGGTGTTGGTGCTTGCGTCCCTCACGCCGTTGGCCACAGCTGTACATATTTCAACTTCCCGCTTGTTCCAGGATTGCTGCAGTGCTGTGGATAGTTGTTACTAGCGTAGCCGATAAATGTCAAGCCAGATCAACGTTATGGTAAGGTTTGTGAAAAGTTTCTCTTTTAGTTGTGTATTTGGCTTGTCGCTTGTAGAAAGACAAAAAGCATGCCGTTTGGTAAAGATATTGTAAAGAAGATCGGTTCATTGCCTACATTGGCAGGTATGATATGTTAGAGAGGAGTTCATGGAATAGAGTTTTAGCTATCCTCTGTTAAGACATCTTCACTGTCGCATTCCAACTTGGCTCAACCAAACCAGGCAGTCTGATACATGAAGACGACGCTGCGCTGGATGCGCGCGACCACGCGCAGCGCTTCCTTGAGCGTGCGCCGCTCCTGTGGGCTCAGCCACGCGATCGGCACACGGTTGTCCGGCAGCTCGCCGCGCTGGAGCTGATAGCACTGATAGCGCAGCCGCAATAGGTTGATGCACTCGAAGGCCTCCTCGAGTTTGGCCGCACCAGCAGGGCTCAGGCTACCACCTTCAGCCGCAGCGCGCAGCCGGTCGAGCGTGCCGACGGCCGGGCTACCCGCCCTGAGGGCGAACAGCCGCGCCAGGTCGACGATCAGCGCCGAGCCGTTCCGCTTCAGATCGAGGACGGGGCGGCGATCGCCGTCGCGATCGAGAATCACCCGCCCGAACAGACCGATCGGCGCAGGCTGGCGAATCGCCGTGTGCGCCAGGTAGGCCAGGAAAGTGTGCTCGTCGCGCGCCCGCAACACCGTCCGGCGCAGCGCCGCCTCGATGTCGAGCGACCCATGGATCTGGCGGTAGTCGAAGAAGATCGAGATACGCAGCAGCGCCTCGGCGTCGGGCATCATGATCCAGCGCTGAAAGTAGCCCTGCCAGACTCGCAGCGGCTGGCGCCACTGTTGGTTGGTGGCCATGACGTCGCCAGGGCAGCGTGGA
>Ga0137374_10011201_pt1 | contig 10505 bp, 9 predicted proteins | sample SagtaG_20_FD_104811 | JGI IMG/M metagenome (GOLD analysis project Ga0137374, IMG submission 104811) | Vadose zone soil microbial communities from Sagehorn Ranch, Mendocino, California, USA - Sage1_R_100_16 metaG | ecosystem: Environmental > Terrestrial > Soil > Vadose zone | place: USA...
ACCTCCCGTTGCTGCCCGTTCGCCTGGTCGAGCTGCTCGCGCAACGTGGCATCGAGCTCGTCGAAGTGCCGGAGGAGGAGTTCGAGTCAATGGGCTGCAACGTCCTCGCGCTCGCGCCGCGAATCGCGCTCGCCCTCGACGGCAATCCTCAGACCCGCTCCCGGTTGGAGAGGGCAGGCGTCGACGTCCGCGTCTTTCAGGGCCGAGAGCTCTCGCGCAAGGGCGACGGCGGTCCGACTTGCCTCACCCGACCGCTTCTGCGGCGCTGAGCGCGAGCTCGACCGCGTCGGCAGGCGTCGCGGCCCGCTCGATGCCCTCGCCCTCCACCCGCCAGCCGGGCTCGAGCACGACGACCCGACGCCCCAGCCGCCGGGCAAAGCCGATCTCGGCCAGCGTGCCCCAGCTGCCTCCGACCGCGATCACGGCATCACCGCTCGCGACGACGGCGAGGTTCCGGGCATGGCCGATGCCCGTGACGACTGCGTGGTCGATCCACTGGTTCGCATCAGCTCGGCGCTCGCCGGGGAGAATCCCGATCGTCGTGCCTCCCGCTTCCTTCGCACCGCGAGCCGCAGCGGCCATCACCTCATCCAGACCGCCGGTGACGACTACACAGCCGCGCTCGGCGAGTAGGCGTCCGACCGCCTCCGCTCGCGCTTCGTGCTCGGAGCCGCTGCCGATGACCGCGATCTGCACGGGGCGATGGTAGAGCGACGCCGGGCCCGCGGCGGCACGCTCGTCCTCGGCGGCGGCTTCGCCGGCTCCTACGTCGCGCGCCTGCTCGGCCGGCGGGGCTCGACGATCGTCAGCCTCGAGAACTTCATGCTCTTCACACCGCTCTTGCCGGAGGCCGCCTCGGGCATGCTGGAGCCGCGGCACGTCGTCGTCCCACTCAGGGTGATGTGCCCGCATGCAGAGCTCCTGCTCGGTCGCCTGACCGGCCTCAGCCCGGAGCGACGGGCTGCGACGGTCGAAACCGGAGCCGGCACGTTCGAGATCGGGTACGAGCGTGCTGTGCTCGCGCTGGGCTCGGTCTCGCGCGTGCTCCCCATCCCCGGACTGGCAGAGCACGGGCTCGGCTTCAAGGACCTCCCCGATGCCATTCATCTGAGAAACCACGTCCTGCGGCAGCTCGAGGCCGCTGTGACGGAGACCGACCGAGGCCGCGCCGAGGCCCACCTCACGTTCGTCTTCGTGGGCGCGGGCTACGCGGGTGTCGAGGCGCTCGCCGAGCTCTCCGATCTCGTTCGGGACGCCATGCGCTACTACCCGGAGCTCCCCCGATATCGGACACGCTGGATCCTCGTCGACGCGGCCCCCAAGATCCTGCCCGAGATCCCCTCGAGGCTCGGCGACTACGCGGCGCGCCAGCTCGCGAAGCGGAGGATCGAGATTCGTACGTCGACGACGCTCGAGTCGGTCGGGCCCAGCACGATCGTGCTCTCGGGCGGAGAGCGGATCGCGTCGCACACGCTGGTCTGGACCGCAGGCGTGCGCGCGAATCCGTTGCTCGCCCACCTCGAGGTTCCGCTCGACGAGCGGGGGCGTGTGCGGGTCGACTCAACCCTGCGCGTCGAGGAGCGAGACGGGCTCTGGGCGCTGGGCGACTGTGCCCTGGTGCCCAACGAGGCAACACCCGGTCTGCCGGACCCGCCGACCTCGCAGCATGCACTCCGTCAGGCGAGGCGCCTGGCCAAGAACCTGCAGAGCGATCCGCGGCCCTACCGCTACCGCACCCTCGGCCAGGTCGCAACTCTCGGCCGCCACAAGGGCATCGCGCTCGTGTTCGGCCTCCCCCTGCGCGGCTTCATCGGCTGGTTCGTGACGAGGACGTACCACCTCTACCAGCTGCCGCTCCTGTCACGGAAGCTGCGCGTCGTAACCGACTGGACGGTCGCGCTGTTCTTCCGCCGCGACATCGCCGAGCTCGGAACGCTGGGCCACCCGACGAGGCTCGGTGATGACTGAGCTCGCGCGCTGCCTCGCCTTCCTCCGCGCCCTCGACCATCGCGCCGCGAGACAAACGTTGCCGTTTGCCTTCGGAGTCGCCCATCTCGATCAGAGCCTGCCTCGGGTCTGGAGTCGCAACTATCTGCTAGCCGAGGAGCACCTGGACCAGGTTTCAGCCCGGCTGCTCGCCGCCGAGGCCGACCGCGTCCTCGGGGGAGCGGGCCTGCGCCATCGCAGGATCGAGGTCCACGAAGGAGCCGTCGGCGCTCGCCTCGAAGCGGGCTTCCGCGGGCTCGGCTGGGCCTCCCAATGCGACCTCGTCATGGTCGCCGGCCGCGAGCCCGACCGCCCCGCCGATACCTCCCTCGTGGAGGAGGTCTCGTTCGAAGAACTCGAGCCGATCTGGGTCGACGGCATTCGGAGCGAGCCCTTCGGCCAGGACTCCGAGGTTGTGCGTCAGCTCGTCGACAACAAGCGGGTCGTGATGGAGACGATCGAGACGCGCTTCTTCGCGGCGCGAGTCGACGGGGCGCTGGTCAGCTACTGCGACCTCTACTCGGACGGGCAAACCGGGCAGATCGAAGCCGTGATGACTCTCGAGCCGTACCGGAACCGAGGGCTTGGGCGGGCGACTGTCTCGCACGCGCTCGCAGCTTCACGCGAGGCAGGCAACGACCTCACCTTCCTGCTTGCCCACCGAGACGACTGGCCGCAAGAGCTCTATCGCAAGCTCGGCTTCGACGAAGTCGGCTTCATCTACGACTTCGTCCGAGCTCCAGCGGTCTAGACATCCTTCGTTCGAGGAGGGGAACGCCAAGCCGCGCGCCCGATTCCCTTTCAAGCATGCGGCGCAGCAGAAGCGAGCCTCTCGGCCTGGCTCTCGGAGCCCTGGTCGCTCTGCTCCCACTCGGCGCGCTCATCTTGCTGGCACACCGGCCGTGATGTTCACGCCTCAGGTTCACTTCAAGGATGTCGGCCTGACTGCCTTCGCCGCGTCGGTGGCGGCATTCGCCTTGACGATCGCGGGCGCTAAGCGGCGTGACGCTCGGACGATCCTGGTCGGAACCGCATTCACGGTCATGGCAGCGCTGCTCGCCCTGCATGGAATCGCGACACCGGGCATTCTGGTCGAGATGAGCGGCGTCGTCGCCTTCACGGGCGGCGCGACACTGCCGGTCGGCGCCGCCGTGCTTGCTCTATCGGCGCTGCCCGCGCTGCGGCGGCCGCGAGGCGTCAAGCCGCTCCTTCTGCTCCAAGCGGTTCTGGTCCCCTCCGTGGTGACCCTCGGGGTGGTCGGAATGCTCGTCCCGAGCGCCGTCCCCGCCGTTCCGACGCCCGGAAGCACCTCCGCGCTGACGGTGCTCGTGATCGGGCTGGCTCTCTGCGGATTGTTGACGCTCCGCGCGGTACGCACCTTCCTGCTCACGCGCCGCCGGTCCGATCTCGGGGTCGCAGTCGGACTCGTCTGGCTCGCCACGGCACTGCCACCGGCGATGTTGCTCAACGGGATGGAGCTCGGCTGGTGGATCGGGCACTGGCTGGAGCTGCTCGGCATCGTCGTCGTCTTCATCCCCGTGGCGCTCGACCTCCAGCGCACCGCCCAGTCGCGACCACTCGTCGGTGACGTCAGCGGTGCCGACCTCGTCACCACCGAGGAGGCGTTCCTCGGCGCACAGGTCCGCGCGCTCACTCTGTCCCTGGCAAAGAAGGACGAATACACCGAGGAGCACACGCGGCGGGAGTGGGGAGAGAAGATGCTCGTCGACCTCGGCTTCGACGAGAGCGTCCGGCAACTCGTCCGGGATCATCACGAGCGGCTCGACGGCTCCGGCTACCCGCACGGCGCCAACGGCTCGCTGATCTCCTTCGACGCGCGCATCCTCGGGGTCTGCGACGTGTACGACGCGCTCATCTCACGCCGCGTCTACAGAAACGCTGGCCGCACGAGCGCGCCGTTGCACTCCTGCGGGAGGAAAGCGGTACCTCCTTCGACGCGAAGTGCGTCGCGGCGCTCGAGCGCGTGCTCTCGATCGAGCGCGCCCCCGCCGCGGCCGCGGTCTAACCGCCTTCCCGCCGACCTAGCGGTCGGATTCAGCGCAGTGTCTTGAGCGCCGCCGAGAGCGACTGCTTGTTCTCGAGCACGCCCTTGAAGAGGTCGCCGTGCTGCTCGACCCGTTCGAGAACGGCCTCCATCGTGAACGCGGCCGGGTCCAGCCCGTCGTTCACCTCGTCCCAGCGCAGCGGCGTCGAGACGGGCGCGCCGGCCTTGGGGCGCACCGAATAGACGGAGGCGATCGTCTTGCCCTCGCCGTTCTGGTTCGAGTCGATCAGCACACCGCGGCGCTTCGCTTTCGACCACTCCGTGGTCACGAGCCCGCGGTGCGTCCGCGCGAGCGCGCCGGCGATGATCGCCGAGAACTCACGGGTATCCGCGTACGTGTGGCGCCGTGCGATCGGCACGAGAATGTGAATCCCCTCCGAGCCGCTCGTCTTCACGAAACTCTCGAGGTCGAGCATGTCGAGTGCCTGCCTCACGAGCAGCGCGACCTGAATCGTCTCGGGAAAGCCGACGTCCGGGGAAGGATCGAGATCGAAGAGCACCCAGTCCGGGCGCTCCGGCTTGTCGATCCGCGAGTACCACGTGTTGAGGTCGATACAGCCCATGTTCACCATCCAGAGCAGAGCGAGGTCGTCGTTCACGAGCGGCGCTTCGATCCGCCTCTTCTGCCGCGGCTGGTCGCGGGTCGAGACGACGATCGGCGCCGTCGGGATCCAGTCCGGGATGCCCTTCGGCGCGTCCTTCTGGAAGAAGAACTTGCCCTGCCAGCCGTCGGGATACCGCTTCATCGTGAACGGGCGATCCTTGAGGTGGGGGGCGAGGACGGGCGCGACCCGCTGGTAATACGAGAGGAGGTCGCCCTTCGTGATGCCCTCCTCGGGCCAGAAGAGCTTGTCGACGTTGGAGAGCTTGAGCACGCGCTTGCCCTTCCGGATCTCAGTGGCCATCGGCGGCTCCTCGCGGCGAACCTCGGTCGCGTCCTTGTCCTCACGAAGGCCCTTGTACGCGGGGGCGCGCAGACGGCCGTCGTGCGTCCACTCCGCGAACTCGACCTCGGCGACGAGCTTCGGCTCGACCCAGACGATGTCGCCCTTGCGCACTCTCGGCATCTTCGGCACGCTCTTGAACGGCGGCGTGTCGCGCTCGAGCGGCTTCAGCTTGCGGAGCAGGCGCTCGATCTCCTTGTCGTTGAATCCGGTGCCGACGTTCCCGACGTAGACGAGCTCGCCGCCCTCGTCATACGTGCCGAGCACGAGCGAGCCGAGCGTGGTCGCGCGGCGACCTTGCCCCTTCGTGTAGCCGGCGATCACGAACTCCTGGCGGCCGTGGCCCTTGATCTTGAGCCAGTCGCGGGTTCTCTTTCCCGGCAGGTACCGCGAGCCGAGGCGCTTGGCCATGATCCCCTCGAGCCCTTGCTGCTCAGCCGCGGAAAGCAGCGCGTTGCCGTCGTCGAAGCCCTCAGAGAGGCGAACGGTCTTGTTGCGCTTGTCCAGAAGCTTCTCGAGCCGTTTGCGCCGCTCCTCCAGCGGGAGATCGACGATCGGCTCGCCCTCGACCTCGAGCAGATCGAAGACGTAGTAGACGATCGGTGTGCCGCGCTTGCCCTGCTGCATCGCCGAGAAGCTCGGGCGCCCCTCCTCGTCGAGGGCACAGACCTCGCCGTCGACGACGCAGTCGGGGGTCTTGAGCGCCTTGGCGAGCTCCTTCGCCACGTTCTCGAAACGCTGCGTGTAGTCCTGCTCCTTCCGGGTCCGGAGCTCGGGCTCGCCACCGGCGACCGTCGCGATAATCCGGTAGCCGTCCCACTTGATCTCGAAGGTCCAGCCGTCGCCTTTCGGGACCTCCTCCGCGAGCGTCGCGAGCATCGGCTGATACCTGCGCGGAGCGCGAGCAGCGGCGGAGTCGTCCTTTTTCCGGATGAACAGCCAGTTCTTCGGATCGCCGGAGAGCTTCGCCGGCACGAGCGCGTAGGTGCCGTCCAGTCGTTTCCCGTGGAGCCGGACGGTGAGCCCGCCGTCGCGCTTCTCCTCGACGAGCTCGTAGGTGCCGCGATCCCAGATCTCGACCGTTCCCGCCCCGTACTCGCCCTTCGGGATCTCGCCCTCGAAGCTCGCGTACTCGAGCGGGTGATCCTCGACGTGGACGGCGAGGTGCTGCTGCCCGGGCTCGAGCGGTACGCCTTTCGGCACCGCCCAGCTGGCGAGGGCGCCGTCTCGCTCGAGCCGAAAGTCGTAATGAAGGCGCCGAGCATCGTGCCGCTGGACGACGAAGATCGGCTCCTGGCCGCGCTTCTTGCCCCCGAAAGGCTCAGGGGTCTTCTTCGGGTCACGCTTCTTGCGGTACTCCGCAAGCTTCGCCACCTAAGGCACCCCGCGCATGGCCCGTCTGAGCTGACCGGTCGACACGACGGAATTCATACTGGACACGCGATGTTTGAAGATTGGCTACCCGGTCATATAAGGCCGAGAAACAGGACACGTACGTCCTGAAGAACTCATCCCTACACCAGGGGGTCAGCGCTCGAGGCCGGCGTCAGCCGGCCTCGGCGCATTGTTGGGGACCGGGGGAAAACGCTGTGGAATCTGGGGATGAACGGCTCAGCGTCCGGCTGTGGAAAGAGTTCAGGAAGCGCTTTGATTAGCGGTTTCGACCGCTCGGGCCGTGTAGATGCCCACCCTGCGATAGCGGTCGCGCCGCTGTTCACGAAGCTCCTCGCCGGGGATGACACCGAGCTCGTCGAGCGTGCGGGCGAGCGACTCGCGGAGTAGGCGCGCGGCCTCGTCCGGATTGAGATGGGCGCCGCCCTGAGGCTCCTTGACGATCTCGTCGATCACACCGAGCTCCTGACAGTGGACGGCATCGGGCTTGAAGGCCGCGGCCGCCTTGCGCGCCTCGCCGGCGTCACGCCAGAGGATTGCCGCGCAGCCCTCCGGCGTGATCACGGAGTAGATCGCGTTCTCCTGCATCAGCACGCGGTCGACCAGACCGATGGCGATCGCGCCCCCGGAGTTTCCCTCTCCGATCACACAGGCGACGATCGGCACGGTGAGGCGCGCCATCAGAGCCTGCGAGCGGGCGATCGCCCCGCCCTGTCCATGCTGCTCGGCGGCGACACCCGGGTACGCGCCGGGCGAGTCGAGAAACGTGACGAGCGGAAACTGGTGGCGTTGCGCTATCTCCATCACGCGCATTCCCTTGCGGTAGCCCTCGGGATGCGGCATGCCGAAGTTGCGCCGCGTACGCTCGTTGATGTCGCGCCCCTTCTGCTGGCCGATGAGCGCCACCGTCTTCCCCTGGAAACGGCCGAGACCGGTGACCAGTGCGGGATCCTCTGCCCGGGCACGATCTCCGTGCAGCTCGATGAAGTCCTCGAACAGGCGCTCGACGTAGTCGAGGGTGTAGGGCCTTTGCGAATGGCGGGCCAGCTCGACGGAGCGCCAGATCTCCTCGTCGGTCGGCTCGGCCTCGATGCGGTCGAGCTGCCGCTGAAGGCGCTCGAGCTCGCCCGAGAGCCGCGTACCCCTGAGGAGCGGCAGCCCTCTGAGCCGGTTCAGGCGCTCGCGCAAATGGCGTTCGGCTTCACCTGGCATTGGTGAAGAGCCTCAGCGCGCGGCCGAGGAAGGAGCGGAGCTCGCCCCTCGGCACGATTGCATCGAGGTGCCCGTAACGAAGGTTCGACTCGGCGAGCCCGAAATCGTCGGGGAGTTTCTCGCGCGTGGTCTGCTGAACGACTCTCGGGCCGGTGAAGGCGAGCAGGGCGCCGGGCTCGGCCACGATCACGTCACCAAGGCTGGCGAAGCTGGCCAGGACTCCCGCCGTCGTCGGGTGGGTCATCACGCTGATGAAGCCGCAGCGTGCGTCACGGAGATCCTCGACTGCGCACACAGTCTTCGGCAGCTGCATCAACGAGAGGATCCCCTCCTGCATGCGAGCGCCGCCCGACGCCGTCACGGCCACCAGCGGCACCTCGCGATCCACCGCAGCCTCGCAGGCGCGAGAGAGCTTCTCGCCGACGACGCTCCCCATCGATCCGCCCATGAACGAGAAATCCATAACCGCGAGCTGGCACTGCTGCTCCTCGATCGCGGCGCGCCCGATCACCATCGCATCGCCCAAGCCCGTCGAGACCTCGGCCTCGGCCAGCCGCTCGGTGTACGGCCGGAGGTCGAAGAAGCCGAGGGGATCCTCGGAGCGGAGCTCCGCCGCTTCTTCCTCGAAGGCCCCGTCGTCGGCGAGCTGGGCAATCCGGGCGCGTGCCTTGACGGGGAAGTGGTGGCCGCAGTGCTGGCAGACGCGGAGGTTTCGCTCCAGCTCGTCCTCCCGATAGTGCGAGCCGCAGGCTGGGCAGGTGTTGGGGTGCTGCTTTTCGTCCCGGGACTCCTCCGGCAGGTTCTTGTGCTCGATCGAGACGTCGATGCGTGGGCTAGCCAAGGCGCTTCGATTATTGCCGATCACGGGTTGATCACCTTCTCCAGTTGCAGACCCGGGCGGGCAACGTGCATGCCGGCCCGTTCGTAGAGCTCCACCGCACCGGTCTGGCTCTGCGCGTCGACGCCGAGGCCGCCGCGCTGGAGACCGCGGCGCCGGAACTCCGCGAAGGCCTCTTGGAGTAGGGCCTGGGCGATCCCGCGTCGCCTGTATGCGGGAACGACACCGAGGATTCGCACCCAGCCCAGGTCGGGCTCGGTCTGAGACACGTTTCCGATCAGGATTCCCGCCAGGTCGGCCCTGTCCTCGGCGAGATACCAGAGCGTGGGATCGAACGCCGGATCGTTGACGAACCAGTGAGACCACTGCTCAAAGGGCTCGGGTGTGAACAACCACGCATCCGCGAAGGACTCCATGTGCGCGTCGTACACCCGTTTTTCTTCTCCTTCGCGCAGAGTGTGCACCGCGATCCCTTCCGGCCACACGGGCTCGGGAACCACGTCGCCGAGCTCGATCTCCGTCCGGAAGGAGTGGCGGATCACGCGATAGCCGGCGTGATCGAAGGCCTCGTGGGCGATCTGGTCGTTCTCCTCCAGATAGCCGATCAGGTTCGCACCGGGCTTCTTCTTGGCCGCTCGAGCTTCGATTGCCGCCAGCAGGGGGTGGAGAGGTTCGGGCTCCAACCCGCGTAGGTCGAGCCACGCGTGGTCCCCCCAGATGCCGATGTCCGCATAGCCGACCAACGTGCCGTCCTTCTCGGCGACCAACACATCCTCGGGAAAGTCGACGTCGGGCGACTCCCAGTACTGCTGAAGCTGCGCCACGGTCGTGTTGTCCGTCCCGTGAACGCGGCGCGAGTGCTCGTTGAGAAGGTCGGCGACGGTCTCGAGCTCACCCGCCTGCGGCGGCCTTACGCGGGCGTCTGTGCTCATGCCGGCACCAATCCATCGAGCGCGTCGGGAAGCCCCGAGAGGTCGGGCAGCTCTCGGTCGGGCTCTGGATTCGCTTGCTCGCCGAGCCGGTTGATCCAGACGGAGCGCAGCCCCAGCTCGCGCGCAGGCGCGATGTCGTGGACGAGGCTTGCGGCCACGTGGATGTGGTGCTCGCGGTCGGCCGCCGTCGCCTCGAAGAAGCGCTCCCAGTGCCCGTGCGCGGGCTTGTAGGACTTCACGTCCTCGGCCACGATCGCGAGATCGAACGGGACGCCGAGCTGCCTTTCCGAGGCGGCGATCAGATCGTGATCGCTGTTCGAGAGAATCGCGAGCTGCCAGCCGCGGGCACGGAGCTCGGCGAGCGCCGCTGGGACTTCTGGAAACGGCGGCCAGTCCGGTAGCGAGCGCGCGAGCGCCCCGGACTCTCCCTCCGGTAGCTGGATGCTCTCCTCCTGCGCCAGCCGCTCCAGGGCGAGCGACAGCACCTCCCGATACGTGTGGAACGGCTCCGTCTCGAGCTCGGGCTCGAGCTCGTGGTAGCGCTCGAGCAGATGTGGCGCCGCCTCGACCCCGAAGAGCCGTTCGAGCTCCCGGCGAATACCGAGATTCCAGTCGATCAGAGTCCCGTAGCAATCAAAGGTCGTCCAGCGCTCCGCGGCCATGACGCTGAAGCCTAGTTACGACCTGCTCTCCTCCGATCGAGGCTGGTCCGAGCTCGGCACGATCGGGACGATCGCGAGCAGGCAGAGCAGCCGGCGCGAGCTTTCGGGATGTTCGGCGGTGTCTCTACCCTCGATGTCGTACTTGTCAACGACAGCGTTCAGCTCAGCCGACAACGCTGCAGTCTCTGCGGCCGTGAGCCAGAGCAACGATCTGCTCAGCCCCGTCCCCTCACGCCACTGGGCAGTTTCATTCGCCTCGGCCGACGACCAGCGGTGGAACTCGTCGCGAAGCTGCTGCAACGAGGTGTCGACGATCAGGTCCTGCGCCCGGATCGCCGGGGTCGAAAGATCGGAGACCAGCGACAGTGAACGGCCGGGCCCTCGCCAGGGCCGCTCTCGTCCGTCAGTGCGGGCATCGGCTCGCTCCACGATTCCCCAGCGCTCGAGCGCACGCAGGTGATAGCTCATCGCGCT
>Ga0137374_10011214_pt1 | contig 10497 bp, 9 predicted proteins | sample SagtaG_20_FD_104811 | JGI IMG/M metagenome (GOLD analysis project Ga0137374, IMG submission 104811) | Vadose zone soil microbial communities from Sagehorn Ranch, Mendocino, California, USA - Sage1_R_100_16 metaG | ecosystem: Environmental > Terrestrial > Soil > Vadose zone | place: USA...
CTCGACGCCGGCGCGGTGCGTGCCGTCGTGGGCCGGCGGGCGTCGCTGCTGCCCGCCGGGATCACGGCCGTGGACGGGCGGTTCTTCGCCGGTGACCCGGTCGACCTCGTCGACGTCGAGGGCCGGCCGGTGGCCCGGGGCCTGGTCAACTACGACGCACTGGAGCTTCCGGCGCTGCTCGGCCGCACGACGCTGGAGCTGGGTCCGGGGTACGGGAAAGAGGTCGTCCACCGCGACGACCTGGTCCTGCTGTAGTCCGGCCGAGCCACGCGGCGCTCGCGAGGAGCAGCAGCGCGAAGACGCCAGCTCGTCGAGCTGACCCGACCGGTGCCCGGCTGAGCCGGCGCGCCCGCCGGATCGCGCTGCAGCTCGACGAGGAGCTGCTCGGCGCGCTGCCGGCGGCCCGGGCGGAAGCCCTGCGGGACGCGCTGCGCCAGCTCGCCGTCCACGGCGGAATCCTCGGTGACCGGGCCACCGCACCGGGCTAGATTGGCGGGGTGACCGACAACCCTGTGGTCGACGCCGCCCGGCGCGCGCGGACGGCGTCCACCGCCCTCGCGACCGCCACCCGGGCGGTCAAGGACCGCGCGCTGCACGCGATGGCCGACGCTCTCGTCGACGGTACCGCCGAGATCATGGCCGGCAATGACGCGGACGTGGCGGCGGCCCGCGACGCCGGCACCGCGACCGCCCTGATCGACCGGCTCTCGCTGACCCCCGACCGCATCGGCGGGATGGCCGACGGGCTGCGGCAGACCGCCGCGCTGGCCGACCCGGTGGGCGAGGTCGTGCGCGGCTCGACCCTGCCCAACGGCTTGGAGCTGCGCCAGATCCGGGTGCCGTTCGGCGTGGTCGGCATCATCTACGAGGCCCGGCCCAACGTGACCGCCGACGCCGCCGGGCTCTGCCTGAAGTCGGGCAACGCGGTGCTGCTGCGCGGTTCGGCGTCGGCCGCGCGGTCCAACGCGGCGATCGTGCGGGTGCTGCGCGACGCGGTGGCGCGGGTGGGGCTGCCGGCCGACGCCATCCAGCTCCTGGACAGCTCGTCCCGCGATTCGGTCAAGGAGCTGATGCGCGCGCGGGGGCTGGTGGACGTGCTGGTCCCCCGCGGGGGCGCGTCGCTGATCACGTCGGTGGTGGAGGAGTCGACGGTACCGGTCATCGAGACCGGGGTGGGCAACTGCCACGTGTACGTCCACGCCGACGCCGACCTCGACATGGCGCTGTCGATCCTGCTCAACGCGAAGACCTCCCGGCCGTCGGTGTGCAACGCGGCGGAGTCGGTGCTCGTGCACGCGGACGTGGCGGAGGCGTTCCTCGCCAAGGCGTTGCCGGCGCTGCGGGACGCCGGGGTGACCGTGCACGGGTCGCCTGCGGTCGTCGAGGCGGGGCGAGCCGTGAGCGTCGACGTGGCGCCCGCGACGGAGGCGGACCACGCGGCCGAGTACCTGTCGCTGGACCTGTCCGCGTCGGTGGTCCCGTCGCTGTCCGCCGCCGTGGAACACATCCGGCGCTACGGGACCGGGCACTCGGAGGCGATCGTCACCGGTTCCGTCGCCGCGGCGCGCACCTTCGTGTCCACAGTGGACGCCGCGGCCGTCTTGGTGAACGCGTCGACCCGGTTCGTCGACGGCGGGGAGTTCGGGTTCGGGGCGGAGATCGGCATCTCCACCCAGAAGCTGCACGCGCGGGGGCCGATGGGGCTGCCCGAGCTGACCTCCACCAAGTACGTCGTGACGGGCGAGGGGCAGGTGCGCTGAACGCGCCGCCCGGCGCGACGTACCGCGGGGCGACCCCCGCGCTCAGCGCAGGGCGCGGATCGCGGTCAGCGTGGTGTGCACGTCAAAGGCCGGCCCGTCGTCGCTGGGCCAGCCGCCGTCGCTGCGCTGGGTCTCGGTGAGCCGCTTGCGCGCGGCGGTCAGCAGCCAGTCGTCGCCGGACATGCCGGCCCGGCGCATCGCCGCCCCGAGCCAGGCGACGTCGGCCGGGCTCATGTCCGGTACCCGCTCGGCGAGGATCACCTGGATCTGCGCGGCCTCGTAGAACCAGCCGGCGTGGTAGAGCAGGGCGGCGCCGAGCCAGCCGGCCGCCAGATATGACGGCCAGGTCCCGTCCTCGCGCATCGCCGCGCGAAACGCCTGGGTCGCGCGGGCGACGACCTCCGCGTGCGGGTTGGGCTCGCCCTCCTCCGGCTGGGTGACGGCGAGCCAGAAGCTGGCGTTGGCAGTCAGGTACAGCCGGGCCTCCGGGTCGCCGGGACGGGCCCACACCGGCGCCGCGTCGGCCAGCGACTCGTCCTCCTCCCAGGTCCCGTCCGGGCGCTGCCGGGCGGCGAGCCAGACCAGCGCCTTGCGGGCCGGCTCCCGGTCCAGGGCGCCGAGGTCGTCCAGCTCCGCCAGGCGGAAGCAGGTGGCGTCGATCGACGCGACGTCGCCGGCCCAGAACGCCGGCCAGCCCCCGCGCGCCGCCTGGCCCATCTCGACCTTGGCCAGTACCTCGGCCGGCGGCGCGATCCCCGAACGCAGGTAGGACAGCCGAGCGCGGTCCACGGGATCGCCGTGGGCCACGACGTAGCCGATCGCACCGTCGATGTCCGCCATGGCCGTAGGCTACCGCCGACCGGCATGGGCGCAGTTCAGCCTGCCGGTCAGTGGCACGGCCGGTCTCAGTAGATGGGCAGCGATGGGTCGACGTGCCGGACCCAGGACACCACCCCGCCCTGCACGTGGACCGCGTCGCGGAACCCGGCGGCCTTGACCGCGGCGAGCGCCTCCGCCGAGCGGACCCCGGACTTGCAGTACAGGACGATCTGCCGGTCCTGCGGCAGGCTGGCCAGGGCGTCGCCGGAGAGGATGTCCCCCTTGGGCACCAGCCGGGAGCTGGGGATCTTGACGATCTCGTACTCGGCGGGCTCGCGGACGTCGACCAGCTCGATCGGCTTGCCGGCGTCCATCCATTCTTTGAGCTCGCGGGTAGTGATCGTCGAGCCGAGCGCCGCGGCCGACGCCTCCTCGGAGACCGTGCCGCAGAAGTCCTCGTAGTCGATGAGCCCGGTGATCGTGGGGTTTTCGCCGCACAGCGCGCAGTTGGGGTCCTTGCGCACCTTGATCGCGCGGTACGTCATCTCCAGCGCGTCGTAGACCATGAGCCGGCCGACCAGCGGCTCGCCGACCCCGGTGAGCAGCTTGATCGCCTCGGTCACCTGGATCGAGCCGATGCTCGCGCAGAGCACGCCGAGCACCCCGCCCTCGGCACAGGAGGGCACCATGCCGGGTGGCGGCGGCTCCGGGTACAGGCAGCGGTAGCACGGGCCCTGCTCGGCCCAGAACACGCTGGCCTGGCCGTCGAAGCGGTAGATCGAGCCCCACACGTACGGCTTGCCGAGCAGCACCGCCGCGTCGTTGACCAGATACCGGGTGGCGAAGTTGTCGGTACCGTCGACGATCAGGTCGTACTGCTCGAAGATCTGGAAGACGTTGTCGTTGTTCAGCACCTCGTTGTGGATCACCACGTTGACGTACGGGTTGATCTCGCGGACCGAGTCGCGCGCCGACTCGGCCTTGGACCGCCCGATGTCGGACTGCCCGTGGATGATCTGCCGCTGGAGGTTGGACTCGTCGACCGTGTCGAACTCGACGATGCCCAGCGTGCCGACCCCGGCGGCGGCGAGGTACATCAGGGCCGGCGAGCCCAGCCCGCCCGCGCCCACGCAGAGCACCCGGGAGTTCTTCAGCCGCTTCTGCCCGGCCATCGCCACGTCGGGGATGATCAGATGGCGGCTGTACCGGCGGACCTCATCGACGGACAGGCTCGGCGCGGGCTCGACGAGCGGTGGGAGCGACACGGCATCCTCCGGGAGCGCGACGGGTGATACGTGAACGGTAACCCGCGCCGGGGCGGCCGGGCTTCCCGGCCGTGATCCCGGTCACCGAGCCATCCCGGTTCGCTCCGCTCACGGTACCGGCGGTCCGGCGTACCGCGCGCCGTCGCGGTAGGGCCAGCCGTTGGCGGTGCAGCCCTTGAGGCCGAGGACCTGTTTCTGCATGACCGGCGCCGGGCGACCCGGGCCGGGGCAGGCCTCGTCGCCGTGCCCGAGCTCCCGGCCGAGGGCCCAGTTCAGCTCGTACGCGCGGTACTCGTCCAGCGACGCGCCATAGCCCGGTACCGCGGTAAGCCACCGGGTCAGGTTGAGCACGAGCTGGCCGGGCAGCCGGCACGAGGTGTACTGCTCGGTGTGCACGCCCCCGGCGGAGCAGAGCTTCTCGCCGGTGGCCTGGGTGGCGAGCAGGACGGTGACGTTCACCTTCGGTGCGGTCTTGGGGACCTGCTGGAACCGGAGGTCCCCGCCGCCGGTCCAGCCTCGCGGGTCGGCCAGGATCCGGGCCACCGCGCCGGCGAACCCGGCCACGTCCTGCCCGCTGCCGTCCTCCACGGCGACGCGGTACGTCCGGGGCGGCGCGCCGCCCGGGCCGAGCACCCGGTCGGAGCCGTCGGCGTAGGTGAAGGTGTTGGGCCCGGTGACCGGCGCGCTGGGGGGCGGCCCGGCCGGCGCCACCGTGGGGGTCGAGGCGGTGGCGGCGCCCGGCCTGGCGGTGCCGCGGCCGAGGTATCCGACCCCGGCGAGCGCCGCCAGCAGGGATGCGGTCACGATGCCGGCGGCCAGGAGCAGCCGTTGCCGCCGGCGCCGGCGGCGGCGCAGCAGCGCCCGGGTGCGTGCCCCCTCGACCATGTCAGTACTGGACCCGCGCCTCGGTCGCCACGTCATCGAGCAGAGCCACGACCGCGCGGGCCACGATTTCCGGTACCTCCATCTGGGCCACGTGGCCGACGCCCTCCAGCAGCAGCAGGCGGGAGTCGGGGATGGCGCGGGCGACCTGCGGCGCCACCCGGGTGTCCACCAGCCGGTCCAGCCCCCCGCCGATGACCAAGGTCGGCGCCTGGATCCGGGCGGCCACCCGCCACAGCGAACCCGACCCGGGCAGGTACGCGCGCAGGAACGCGCCGATCAATCCGCGCAGCGTGCGCACGTAGGCCTTCATGTACCACGGGATGTCATAGCGCAGGCGGGTCTCCTCGACCGCCTCGGCCAGCCGCTGCTCGTGGATCCGGCCCGGGTCGGCGAAGCACACCTCCACCACCTCCCGGGCCAGCGCCGCCGGGTCGGTCGCGTGCAGCCGGCGCTGGGCCAGCCGGTCCACGAGGGGTACCCACAGCAGCGGGACCATCCGCCCGTGCGCCGAGCGGCGCGGGTCGAGGAACGGCATGGCCGGCGAGATCAGCGTCAGCGAGCGCACCAGGTCGGGCCGGGTACCGGCGACCCGGACCACGACCGTCCCGCCCAGCGAGTTACCGAACAGGTGTACCGGTCCCCGGCCGCAGTGCTCGATCCAGCGGATCACCCGGTGCGCGAGGGCCGGCAGCGAGTACCGCCGGGCCGGGTCACTGCGCCCGAAGCCGGGCAGGTCGATGGCCTGGCCGTCGAGCCGGTGCGCGAGCAGCCCGGCCAGGTCGGTCCAGTTGGCCGAGGAGCCGCCCAGGCCGTGCACGTAGAGGGCCGGCTCGGTGTGCTCGCCGGTCGCCGGGGTCTCCCGCAGGTACGTCACCCGGCCGTCGAGCGTCACCGGCCGCCCCGGCCAGCGTGGCGGCAGGGTGTCCGTCCGGTGAACGGAGTCCGGCGGTGCGATGACGGCGGGCTGCATGACACCCAGTGTGCCCGAGGGCAGCACCGGCGAACATCAACCGCGGATCAGCTGAGCAGCCCGTCCAGGCGGCGGTTGACGGCGGCCAGGGTGGCCCGGACGATCGCCTGCCGGGGATCGCCGGCGACCAGCGCCGAACCGGAGAGCTGCTCGACGGTGCCGCCGTAGACCAGCAGCACCACGACCACGGCCACCTCACAGCTCCCGAACGGCACCACGGCGGCGTGCTCGACGAACGACCGGCCCTGCCGCTCGCCGCCCTCCAGCGTCGAGGACAGGAGCTGATCGATCGCGTTGGTCGCGGCGACGGCGGCCAGCCGCAGCACGTAGCCATCGACGGCCGGCCCGCTGGCCACCCCGTATGCGGGGGCTCCGTTGCTGGTCAGCCGTACCTCCACGGTCGCGTCCAAGCCGAGCGTGCTCACCTGAACCTGGTCGATCATGACCCGGGGTCCGCTGCTCCCGCGCCCGATCCGGCGCGGCTCGCCGTCCCCGTGGCTGTCCCGTACCCGTACCGGCGTGACCCGGTGCCGGGCCCGGTCGTCGGCGTGCCCGGCCGGCGCCACGCCGCCGAGCTGTTCGGTGACCGCGGGCGGCAACGGGGTACGGGGGGCCGGCGGGGCGCCGGCGATCGGCACGTCTCGCGGCAGCGCCGGATCGCGGGGCAGGTTGGGCGGCCCGGCCGGGCGTAACGGGTTGTGCCGGCGCGGCTCCGCGGCCAGCCCCATCTTCTGCTTGAGCAGCCGGGCGACCATCCGGCTCACCTGGCCGGGATCGGCTCCGTCGGCGAGGTCGAGCCGCAGGGTGTGCACCCCGCCCGGGTTGGGCCGTAACTGGGCGTCGCGGACACCGGGGACGAGCCGCACCGCCGAGAGCACCGTGTCGACGTCGAAGCCGTCGGGCCGCTCGGTGGGCTGCTCCTCAAGATCTTCGTCGTAGCGCAGGTGGGTGGCGATACGGGCCAGCTCCGGCGGGGCCAGCCCGGACCGAACCCGCTCCCCCGGCTCGATGAACTGGTCGTCCGGCTCGTCCTCGGGTACCTCGGGCACGTCGGGCGGGGCCGGGATCCGTTGGGGCAGCGGGGACACGGCGCCGGGGTGCGGGAGGACCGGCGGCCCGGTCGCGGTGGGTGGCATCGGACGTCCCGGCTCTACGGAGGTGTTGTCGTGCCGGACGGTCTCTCCCGGGGGGTGCGGGGGGACAGGAGCGGGCGGCGGAGTTACCGGCGCGGGCGGGACCGGGGGTGCCGGCAGGAGCGGCACGATCTGGCCCCGGCCGCCGCTGGGCGAACGGAACTCGGCCGGGCGGCTGCCCGGGACGCGGGGATCGGCCGGTGCGCCGCGGAAGTCGGGCAGCCGGCGCGGCGGCTCCGGGCTATCACCGGAGGCCGGACCCGAACCGCTCCGGAGGTCGGGCAGCCGGCGCGGCGGCTCCGGGCTATCACCGGAGGCCGGACCCGAACTGCTCCGGAAGCCGGGCAGCCGGCGCGGCGGCTCCGGGGCCGGGTCGGGTCCCTGCGGCGAGGCGTCGGTGTCGGACTGGGCGGCGCGGTATGCCGCCTCGACCGCGGCGTGGTCCTCGACGACGGCCTGAGCTTCGGCGGCGGCCTCCGCCGCCCGGGCCGCCTGCACCGCCGACGCGGCCTGCGCCGCCGCCTGGGCGGCCTGGCTCGCCGCGGCTGCCTGGGCGAGCGCCGGAAGGTCGTCGAACGTGTCGTCGGTCAGCGCGGCCGACAGCGGATAGGCGGGGTACGTGGACGGCCGCAGCTCGGCCGGCGGCGCGGTCCGCTGCGGGGGAATCGCCGGACTCACCCGGTCCACGGTGGACGGGTCCCTCCGGTCGAGAGCGTGGATCGCTGGTCCGGTCCGGTCGGTGGGCGGCTGGGAGGGGCCGGGCCGGTCGATGGCCGGCGGCGCGGAGGTCTGCTGCGGTGCGGGCGGTGCCGGTGCGGGCGGCGCCGGTGCGGGCGGCGCCGGTGCGGGCGGCGCCGGTGCCGGCGGCGCCTGCGGGGCGGACCAGGGCGGCTGGGCGGCGGCCCGGTCGCCGTCGAGGTCGCCCTCGTAGGGGTAGGGCGGCGCGCTGGCCGGTACCTCGTCGGGGCGGGGGGCCGTCGGCGGCAGTGCCGGGCTGACCGGGGCGAGCAGGTCGGCGTAACGGGACCGGACCTCGGTGCGGCCGCGCAGGCCGGAGGTGAGCGAGCGGCGCCAGCCGCTGCTGGCCGGTTCCGTGGAAGGTTCGAGCGCGGCGCCGGCGCTGGACCAAGGCGTGTCGGTGGCACGGAGCCGCCGCCCGCCGTCCGGTCGGGCGCCGTTGGTGTCCCGCGAGGCGCCGTTGGACGTCGGCCGCCATCCACCCGCGGGGGTCGCGGACCTGGCGTCGTCGACCCCCGGCGGCTCCTTGTCCGGCTGCGCTCGTTCGTCCACCGCCCACTCCTCGGTCTCCCCCGTGAGGCTACCGTGTTGAGGTAGAGCAGTTAACTGCTAAACACGATGAGTTCGAATCAGCGCAATACGGAGGTTGCTCATGTCGGCGACGAGCGGCACGCAAACGGCCGGCCGACCAGTGCGGTTGCCCCGGTCCGCCCGCCGCAAGCAGTTGCTCGCCGCAGCCCAGGAAGTCTTCGTGGCGCAGGGCTACCACGCCGCGGCGATGGACGACATCGCCGAACGGGCGGGCGTCAGCAAGCCAGTGTTGTATCAGCACTTTCCCGGCAAGCTAGAGCTATATCTGGCGCTACTGGACACCCACTGCGATGCGCTGGTGGAGAAGATCCGCAACGCCATGACCGAGACGACCGACAACAAGGAGCGGGTCGCCGGGGCCAACCGCGCCTACTTCGAGTTCGTCGGCGACGCGAGCGAGGCCTTCCGCCTGGTGTTCGAAAGTGACCTGCGCAACGAGCCGGCCGTCCGGGAACGGGTCGACCGGGTCGAACGCCTGTGCATCGACGCGATCACCGAGACCATCATGGCGGACACCGGCGTGAGCCGCGCCCGTGCCGAGCTGCTCGCCGCCGGGCTGGTCGGCTCTGCGATCACCGCCGCCCAGTTCTGGCTCGCCGGTGGCCGGCAGGTCCCCAAGGAGGACGCCGAGCAGCTGCTCTCCACGCTGTCCTGGCGGGGCATCGGCGGCTTCCCATTGCACGGTGAGGCGCACGCCGGGACGGATCCGGCGATCAGCTGATATACGTTGGCGGCCTGGCCGCCTGATCGCTGAAGCCAGTCCGCTAGCCTGTGATGCGGGTTGGTACGGCCCCCGGAGGAGGAACGACGTGGAGGTCAAGATCGGCGTACAGTTCGCGCCCCGCGAGCTGGTTCTGGAGAGCGCGCAGACGCCGGCGGAGGTCGAGTCGGCCGTGACCGAGGCGCTGTCCGGCCGCAGCGGCACCTTGAACCTCGTCGACGACAAGGGCCGGCGGGTGATCGTACCGATCGACAAGGTGGCGTACGTCGAGATCGCCGACGTCTCCTCCCGCGTCGTCGGCTTCACCCCGGGCTGAGCCCGCACGCAGCCCCGCCCGCGGGCTCAGTTGTTCAACCCGACCGCCGTCATCCGGGCGGTGTGCGCGCTGGTCAGGCGCTTGAAGAGGCCACCGGCCAGGCCCTCGTCCTCGGTACCGGCCAGGAGCAGCGCCAGCGCCGGCCGTTCCACGGCCACCCGTTGCGCCTGGGACAGCCCCTCCCCGACCAGCCGCCGCGCCCACATCGACAGCCGGTTGGCCACCTTCGGGTCGGTACCGATCGCGCTGCGGATCTCCGACGCGGCGAACTCCGCGTACCGGCTGTCGTGCAGCACGTCCAGCACCAGCTCACGGTCGGGCGAGTCGAGGTGGATCGCGACCTCGTGGTAGAAGTCGTCGGCGATCCCGTCCCCGACGTACGCCTTGGCGAGCGCCTCCAGCCAGTCCTTGGGCGCGGTCTGGTCGTGGTAATGCTCCAGTGGCGCGACGAACGGGCGCATCGCGGCCTCCGCGTCAGCGCCGAGCGCGGACAGCCGTTCCGCCAGGCGGCGGTAGTGGACGATCTCGGCGGCCGCCATCTCGCTCAGGACCGCACGGCGGTGCAGATCCGGGGCGAGCCGGGCATCGGCCGCCATCTGGTCGAACGCCCGCAACTCGCCATACGCGAGCAGGGCGAGCAGGTCGACGACCGCAGCGGAGCGCAGGGGGTCGGACACGAGCGAAGGCTATCCAACTTTGCCCGCCCCGGCCCCTCGGTCCGGCCACTCGCGGGATTTCCCAGCTAGACGGGCCGCCGGGTACGATGGGTGGGTACGCGGGTGCCGACTGCACCCGCGCCGCGCGTGCGGCCCGTGGTGCACCAGGCACCGCGTGTGGCCCGCGCCACATCCAGAGGCGCCCCTCGCACATGACATCGGGGCGCACCGGCAGAAGGACACCCCGAACTACATGACGATCGAACCGAACCAAGCGGCCGCCGAACTGGCCGCCACCGCACCGGTACGACCCGACAGCCCCACCTTCGCCGCCCTCGGCGCCCGGCCCGAGACCGTGGCCGCGCTCGTCGACGTCGGCATCGACCGCGCCTTCGCGATCCAGGAGTACGCCATCCCCATCGCCCTGCGGGGCACCGACCTGATCGGGCAGGCCCCGACCGGCACCGGCAAGACGCTCGGCTTCGGCGTACCCCTGCTGGAGCGGGTCCGCTCCGTCGACGAGGGCGCCGACGGCATCCCGCAGGCGCTGGTCGTGGTACCGACCCGGGAGCTGTGCCTGCAGGTGGCCCGGGACATCGCGGCCGCCGGCAGCACCCGCGGCGTCCGCGTCCTGCCCATCTAC
>Ga0137374_10011218_pt1 | contig 10494 bp, 10 predicted proteins | sample SagtaG_20_FD_104811 | JGI IMG/M metagenome (GOLD analysis project Ga0137374, IMG submission 104811) | Vadose zone soil microbial communities from Sagehorn Ranch, Mendocino, California, USA - Sage1_R_100_16 metaG | ecosystem: Environmental > Terrestrial > Soil > Vadose zone | place: USA...
GCGGTCGGTTCGGCAATCCTCGTGTACCTCACGGTGATCAAGGCGCTCGGACATGCGATCGGCCAACGGCCACTGCTGATGCTCGGCGTGCTGCTCGTGGTGATCGGCTTGCAGTTCTTCTCGCTCGGGCTGATCAGCGAGATGATCACGAGCCACCACGAGGAGCGAGCGCAGGAGCGCGACCGCGCCGAGCTGCTCGTCGACGAAATCCTTTCCTGAGGCGCCGACTTGGCGGCGCCGCATAGAGGCCGTGCGGCTAGGCCACGGTTACACAGCTTTGCCCGTGCGGCCGTTTCAACCCGCTCGCTGATACGCCCGCGCGCGACGCCGGCACGACGTTCACTTTGAAGGTCTGCTACTTCGGCACCTACGAGCGGGGCTATCCACGCAACTCGCAGGTGATCTCGTGCCTGCGCGGCGCAGGCGTGGAGGTCGTGGAAGAGCACGTCTCCGTGTGGGACGACGACCGCCACGGCTGGGGAGCGGGCCCTGCTCGCGCACTCCGGCTCGCCGCCGCGGAGGTGCGACTGCTCACACGCCGGGCACCCGAAGGCGACGCATTTCTCGTCGGGTATCCGGGCCACTTCGATCTGCCGGCGGCTCGACGTGCGGCGCGCGGCCGCCCGGTCATCTTCAATCCGCTCGTCTCACTCGTGGACACGCTCGTTGCCGACCGCGGCCGGTTCCGCCCGGGCTCGCTCGCAGCACGCGCTCTCGAGACAGTTGATCGGCGCGCGTTTCGCACCGCCGACGTGGTCGTCGCAGACACGACGGCGGATGCCCGCTTCTTCGCCGGGCTCGCAGGGCTCGGCGAGGTGCCCGTCTGCTTCGTCGGAGCGGAGGACCGGCTGTTCAAACCCGGCTGGGCGCCACCGGACCGCTTCGTCGCGCTCTTCGTCGGCAAGCTGATTCCGCTGCACGGGGTCGAGACGATCCTGGCGGCGGCGCGAGAAGCACCGGAGATCGACTTCCGCCTAGTCGGCAGCGGTCAGCTCGCAGGCCTGCTCGCGGCACGACCACCGAACATCGAGCACGTGCCGTGGATCGAGTACGAACATCTGCCGACGGAAATCCAGCGCGCCGGCTGCTCGCTCGGGATCTTCGGTGCGTCCGGGAAGGCGCAGCGCGTTATTCCGAACAAGGCGTTCCAGGCCATCGCGTGCGCGGCGCCGCTCGTCACAGCCGACACGCCCGCCGCCCGCGAGCTGCTGGTCGACGAGGAGAGCGCGCTCCTCATCCCACCGGGCGACGCCCAGGCCCTTGCGCAGGCCGTGCGTCGACTGGCCGCTGACCCCGAGCTGTGCCGGCGCGTTGCCGCCGGTGGCCGCGCCGCCTACGAGCGAGAGGCGAGCGAAGCCGTCCTCGGCGCGCGTTGGCGCGCGATCATCGAGCGACTGCTGTGAGACAGGCACTGGCCCTCCGACCGACTACGCGCACATTGCTCGCCGCCGCGATCACCGCGTATGCGGCCGGCTTTGCCGCGCTATCGGCCCTTCGTCACGAGGCCTTCATCACCGGTCGGTTCGACCTCGGGAACATGGTGCAGGCCGTCTGGTCGACTGCGCACGGCGACCCACTGCGGATGACCTCTCTCCGCGGCGACCAGATCACGCGGCTGGCCGCCCACGTCGATCCGATCCTGGTGCTGTTCGCGCCCTTGTGGTGGATCTGGCCGAGCCCGCACATGCTCCTCGCCGTCCAGTCGCTCGTCATCGCACTCGGCGCGGTTCCGGTCTTTCTGCTCGCCCGCAAGCACCTCGCCTCGCCGCGAGCTGCGCTCGGCTTTGCGCTCGCGTACTTGCTCTACCCCGCAACCGGCTGGCTGACGCTGAACGAGTTTCATCCTGTCGCGCTCGCGACGCCCCTCCTTCTCTTCGCCTTCTGGTACCTCGACGAAGAACGGCTGCTCCCGTTCGCCCTGTTCGCACTCGCTGCGTCGGCCTGCAAGGAAGAGATCGCCCTCGTCGTCGCGGGCTTCGGTATCTGGTACGCCGTCGCGCACAGGAGTTGGACGGCGGGGACGGCGATCGCGCTGGCCGGCGGAGCGTGGGCCGCAGTCGCGATCGGCGTCGTGATCCCGCACTACAACGCCGGCGCCGAATCCGACTTCTATGGGCGCTACAGCGAGGTGGGCGGGTCCGCAGGCGGGATCCTCGAGACGGCCCTCACGCATCCACTCCGAATCATCGAGGCGGCGTTCAGCGGACGAGACCTCCACTACCTGCTCGATCTCGTCGCGCCGCTAGCCGCACTCTGCCTGCTGGCACCACTCGTGCTGGTGGCGGCGCTGCCAGAGCTCGCGATCAACCTCCTCTCGTCGACGACGACCCAGACGTCGATCCACTTCCACTACACGGCCGGATTGATCCCCCCGCTGATGATCGGCGCGATCTTCGGCGCGAAGCGACTGTCGCGGTGGGCGTTTCCGGTCGGAGCGGCGATCGTGCTCGCAGCGATCGTCGGGAACTATCGGCTTGGACCGATCCCCGGTTGGCGGCACGTCCCGGGCGGGCAAACGTTCCAGGCGACCGCGGGGCGCGTGACTGACCACGACCGCATCGCGCAGCGCGCGCTCAGGCTCATTCCCAGCGGGGACGTCGTCAGTGCGACCAACACACTCGGCGCGCATCTGTCCGCGCGCCGCCGCGTGCTCAGCTTTCCGTACCTCGAAGACTCGAAGTGGATCGCGGCCGACGAGACGCAACCGGGTTATGCGGACCGCTACGCGCCGATCCCCACCGCCACTCAACTGGCCGCGTTACGACGAAACCCGGAGTGGCGGCTGGTGTTCGAGGAGGACGGCATCCTCGTCTTCCGGCGCAGGCCCGCGTAGCCTGACCACCGCCAGCACGAACAGCGCGAGGACGAGCAGATCGCGGATCAGCACGAGCCAGACGTAGCCGCCGAGTGCAAACACATCGCTGTAGTGGAAGAACCACACCTGCGCGAGCACGAGGGCTACCGCCGCCAAAACCCAGGCGGCCGGCTCGAGCAGGAGCACGAACGGAACGAGCCAGACGAGATACTGGGGCGAGAAGAAGCGCGTGCAGGCGAGAAACCCCGCGGTCGCAGCGGCAAAGGCAATCGCGAGACGCCTCGGATCGTCACGTCCGCGCAGATAGAGCCGGGCAACCGCAACAACTGCGAGGGCCTGCACGATCGAGCTCAGGACGGCCAACGTCTCCGGCAGCGAGCCGACCAGGTCGTAGGAGATCGCGTGCCCGGTGCGATGCACGACCGTGGCGCTGTACAAACCCAGCCGGTCTGCCGCGGCGAGCAGCGAGCCGGCGAGGCTCTCGACCTGCAGCGCCCTTGCGGCCTGCGCGCGGAAGCTCTCGGCGAGACCGTGAGGCGCAAGCAGCAGGAACGGCACGACGAACAGAGCGGCCATTGCGCCGAACGCCGCCAGCGCGCGCAATGCAAGCCCACGTCCACGAATGCGCCAGACGAAGATCGCAGCCGGCGGAACGAGGACGACCGGATAGACCTTCGCCGCGAATGCGGCGCCGAGCAAAGCGAATGCAGCCACATCCCGCTCGGCCAGCAGCAGCGCGAGCGCGGCGAGCGTGAGCAGCGCCGGCCACGCGTCGTACGTGTTGAGCGAGATCGGCCCGAGCGCGATCGGCGACAACGCGAAGAGCAGTACGGCGGCCCAGAGGCGAGCCGTCGAAACGCCCAGCCGCACGAGCAGGGACGCGACGAGCAGGAGCGTCGCGACGCCACACAGCGCCATCAGGCCCTTGAACACCGCGTTGTAGTGCGAGGAGCCGAAGGCCGCGGGCGGCAGGAACACTGCAAGCGCTCCGGGCGGGTACTCCATGAAGAAGTCGCGGTAGGGCACGCGCCCGTCGAAGACCGCGTCCGCAAACCCCTGATAGAGATGAACGTCGCGGAACCGCTCCGCGCGGAAGAGCCCTCCATCCGGAACGGCGCAGGCTGCGAGGTAGACCGGAATCGCAGCAGCCCCAGGCCGCAGCCAGCGCCTACGGGGGGCCAGGGACCTGGGAGAAGCCGTCGGCGGCGTCGTTCCCCGAGCTCGTGGTCGTCTGTGCCGGCGACGAGTAGCCGCCCGAGGAGCTCGACGAGTAGTACCCGCCGGTCATGGCGTACTGGAGCTTGTGCGTAGTCCAAACCGGCGAGGTCTTCGGCGACGGGAACACCTTCGGGAACGGTGCGTAGGTGATCGCCCGTTCCATGAACAGTTTCCAGATCGTCGCCGGGAAGGTCGGCCCCGAGACCGAGATGCCGTGCACGGACGTCATCGGGATCTCCCCTTTCGGATAGCCGATCCAGACCGTGGCCTCGAGGCCCGGGAAGAAGCCAGAGAACCAGGCATCCGCGAAATTGTCGGTCGTCCCCGTCTTTCCGGCCGCCGTCCCACCGAAGTAGGCCCCGACGCCGGTGCCACTCGTCATGTTCTTCTCGAGAATGTCGACGACCTGCGCCGCAACCCAGTCCGGAACGGCGCGCTCGCGTCGCGGCACGCCCCAACCGGCCTCAGTGTCCACCTTGCCGCCCGGCAAGATCACCTTGCGGATCGCCATCGGCTTCGAATAGACGCCGCCGGCCGCCAGGGTCGAGTACACAGACGCCATGTCCATCGGCGTCACGACGCGCGAGCCGAGGCCCATCGACGGCACAAACGCTCCTTCGCTTGTGCGCAGGTCGGTACGGACGCCGAGCCGGTAGGCGATGTCCGCGATGTTCTCGGGACCGACGTCGAGCGACAGGCGCGCGTAGACGCTGTTGTCGGAGCGCAGAGTCGCGTTCTCGATCGACGTCGGACCGACGTACGAATGGTCGTAGGTCTGCGGGCACCAAGCCGTCGGCGGATCGGTGTCACAGGAGCCGCTCTCGGTCGGGTCGTATTTGAACGGAGCGGAAAGGTAGGTCGTTGACGGGCTGATGCCCTGCGAGATCGCGGTCGTCAGCACGATCGTCTTGAACGTCGAGCCCGGCTGACGGCGCGCGGACGAGGCGAAGTTCACCTGGTTCTTGGGATTTCCAGGGCTCAACTCGGTCATCGCGCGAATCGCTCCGTTTCTCGGGTTGATCGAGACGATTGCCGCTGCCGGATCTGATGAATAGGGAAGTGTCCGTTTGATCGCGTCGAGCGCGAAGCGCTGCAGGCGCCGGTCGATCGTCGTGTACACCTTCAGGCCGCCCGACCTGACCGTGTTTGCACCGTACTGGCGCTGAAGCTCCTCGCGGACGTAGCTGAAGAAGTACGGCTCACGGATGCGCGAGTACAGCCGGCCGGCCTTGAGGTGGAGATTGCGCTGGGCGACCGCGTTGGCGTACTGGCTCGACGTGATGTCCCGGTTGCCGAGCATCGCCCTCAAGACCTCGTCGCGCCGGGCGATCGCCTGCGCCGGGCGCTGGAACGGATCGAAGACGGACGGAGCTTGCGGCAAGCCGGCCAGCAACGCCGACTGATTCAGCGTGAGCTTGCGCGCCGGCCTCGAAAAGTACGTCTGGGCGGCCGCCTCGATCCCGTAGGCGTGGTTGCCGTAATAGACCTGGTTCATGTACGCGTTGAGGATCCAGGTCTTCGACTTCTCGCGCGCAAGCTTGATCGCGAGACACGCTTCGGTCGCCTTGCGCCCCAGGGTCTGTGACTTCTCCTTGATGTAGAGATTGCGAACGAGCTGCTGCGTGATCGTCGATCCTCCCTGCACGACTCTCCCGGCCTGGATGTCCGCATACAGCGCCCGCACGATCCCGAACCAGTCGAGCGCGCCGTGCTTGTAGAAACGCCGGTCCTCGATCGCGATCGTCGCCTTCGGCGCCCAGGGGCTGATCTCGTCGAGGCGAACCGGCTGTCGATTCCGTTCCGCGGGAATCGACCCCAGCAATGATCCGTCGGCCGCGAAGATGAACGAGTTCTGCCCGACCTCCACCGGATTGAGCGTGTCGAGGTCACAGCTGTTCATCCAGACGGCAGCCCCCGTGAAGCTCGACACGACCAGGAAGAGCACTGTGCCAACGAGCACGGTGGACACGAGCTTGCCCATTCTCTTCCGCCGGTTCTTCACCCGTTGCCGGCGCCGCTTCCTCAGGCGATCGAGCAAAAACGTGTCTGACTGCGACCGCCCGCCGCGGGGTGGCGGCGTCATGCGTAGACACCTTCGGCGCGCAGCACTTCGTAGGCGCGGAGGCGGAGCTCGCGGCCGAGCCGCTCGGCCGAAGGGCGGTCGCTCGCCGGCACCCGCACAACGAGGGTCGCATTGCCGGAGAGGTCGCTCACGAAGACCTCGACGTCGCCGGCGATCGTTCGCAGCCGGTCCATGACGGCACCGAGGTCTTGACCTAGTGGGACCTGGAGGCTGATCTCGGCGACCTTCTCTCGACTACGAATCGTGGAGTTGCGGATGGTATCCGAGGCCAGCTTCTCGTTCGGGATCACGAGCCGGTCGCCGTTCTCGGTCCGGACGAACGTGTAGATGAGCCCGATTTCCTCCACTCTTCCCTCGGTGTTCTCGATCACCACGTCGTCGCCGAGCCGCAACGGCTGGGTGAATGCAATCAGCAGCCCGGCGACGAAGTTCCCGAGCGTGCGCTGGGATGCGAAGCCGACGACGATGCCGATCACTGCCGAGGACGCAAGCAGCCCGCCTGCCACGGCCCGCACCTGTGGGATCACGAGCAGGGCGGAGAGAAGTCCCACGAACATGATCGTCGTTGTGATGCTGCGACGCGCAACGCGATAGCGAGTGATCGCTTCGGGCGGAAGATCGCGGCGGGCAATGCGGCGATCGATCAGGCGCGCCACAATCGTGGTGACGAGCAGGACGACGCCGACGACGATCAGTCGCTGCCAGAACGGCATGGCTCTCTATTCGACGGCAGTCTCGCCCTCCTCTGCGAGGCTCGACCACCGGAATCCCTCGAGCCGCCCGAGGACCTGCTTCCGAGTCGCCGCTGACAACTCGGGATCGTGGTCGCTGACGTAGACGAGATCCGGATCGACCAGCTGCAAGTCGTGCGCTACAACGTCCCCGAGGACAACCAGCTCCTTACCCTCGGACTCGATGAAGACGCTCGCATGGCCCGGCGTGTGGCCGGGCGTCGGCACAAGCCGCACGCCGGACGCGATCTCGAGCTCGCCGTCGATGAGATCCACCGAGCCGGCGTCACGCAACGGTTTGACACGGTCGCGCAGGTGCGGCCGTTGCGCGAGCGATTCGTCAGACATGAAGCACGACCATTCATCGGCGAACACGGGTAGCGGGCGTTGGGGAAGAAGCCGTCCCAACCGACGTGGTCGACGTGCAGATGCGTATGCACGACGAGGTCCACGTCAGCAGGACTCGCGCCATGCCCGAGCTCGGCGAGGAGCCGCGCGCCCGCATCCGGCATGAATGCGCGCGGCTCCGGCCCGAGCCCGGTGTCGACGAGCAGTGTCCGTGCCGGCTCCGCGAATGAGAACCGCGTTGACGGGGAGCCGCCACTCCTCGCGGCTGCTGAGCATAGGGAACGCGTCCGCGATGGTTGCGAAGCTGCCCTCGCCGTCGACCAGGACAGAGACGTCGAGCGCGCCCACTCTCACAGCGGCAGTGGCTTTCGTCCGCCGAACCCCTCGTCGACTCGGTGCCAGTAGTGAATCTCGTCCTCGCCGAGCTTCCAGCAGAGCAGGACGACCTCGTCACCGCGCCTCGCCGGAAAGTCCAGCAGCCCTTCCTCGAGCGACTTCACCTCCGCACCGACGGCGTTGATGCGCTCCGCGCACTCGGAGATCGCAGCCGCTTCGCGCTGAATTGCGTCGGCCGCCTCGTGCAGGTCGCTCGGGACCATGTCGCCGCCGTTTCCTGCGATCCGCGTGACGAGCTCCGCCTGCTGAACCTGCGCCGCGGTGAGATTGCGCCGATGCTGGACCATCCGCTCGACGATCGGCCGCAGCTCGACGAGGGCCTCGTTGGCCTCTTCAGGCGTGAAGGTGCGGGGCATTCGACAATATGATCATGCGGCCGTGCGCGCGGGTCAAAGGCAAGCGCTGGACATCTACCTCTGGAGCCGCGCGGCGATCTGGATCGCGGCAATCTTCGCCTTTTTCTTCTTCGAGCCCAATCGGCATCCGAATGCGGACCGCTGGGACACCTCGCGCCTGCACGACCTGGGTTACTTCACCGACATCTGGGCCCGCTGGGACAGCGACTTCTTCCTTCGGATCGCCCAGAACGGCTACGACGACGCGTCGGCTGCGTTCCACCCGCTCTACCCGGCGCTGATCGCCGCGCTAGGACGCGCTTTCTTCGGCCACTACGTCCTGGCCGGGCTCGTGATCTCCCTGCTCTGCTGTCTCGGCTCCTTCGTCCTGCTGCGGCGCCTTGCCGAGGAGCGCCTGGGTGCTGAAGGCGCGGGGCGGAGCGTTCTCTACCTCGCCGTCTTTCCGATGGCGCTCTTCCTCCAGGCCGTCTACAGCGAATCGCTGTTCCTCTTGCTCGTCCTCGGCGCATTCGCGCTCGCCGAGCGCAACCGCTTCGCGGGTGCTGGGCTCGTCGCCGGCCTCGCCATCCTCACCCGCGCGGCCGGGCTCGCGCTTCTCCCGGCGCTCGCCCTGCTGGCCTGGCACCACCGCGACCGCCTGCGCGCTCTCGCCGGTATCGCGCTGGCGGTTCCCGTTGCGGCGGTCTATCCCCTCGTGCTCTGGCAACAGGTCGGCGACCCGTGGGCATTCGCGGACGCGCAGGACCGTTGGCACCGCCACCTGTCTCGGGCCGGGCCTCTCGGCGGGGTCTGGGACGGTCTCGTCGCAGCGTGGCGCGGCCTGGAACAGTTCGTCGTCGGACACGGCACACACGTTCCCGGCGCAAATCCAATGCACGCGGCCGCCGAGAACGTCCAAGCGCTTGCGTTTCTCGCCCTTTTCCTCGCGCTCACGGTCGTAGCGTGGAGACGGTTCGGCGCACCATATGGGTTGTTCGCCGCGTTGAGCCTCGCCATTCCCCTCAGCTATCCCAGCTCGCGCTGGCCCCTGCTGTCCCTACCGCGCTTCGGGCTGGTGGTCTTCCCGCTCTTCCTCGCCCTCGCCGCCGTGACCGCGACCAGGCCACGGCTGCACACCGCGGTCGTTGCCTGCAGCGCCTTGTTCCTCGGAATCGCCGTCGTGCAATGGGCCCTGTGGCAGTGGGTCGCATGAAAGCCTGCGATCTCGACGCGGTCACCCTTGACGCGCACGGCACGCTCGTCACGCTCGCCGATCCCGTTCCGGCGCTGATGAACGTACTCTCGGAACGCGGCGTCGAGCGCACCGAGGAGACCGTTCTCGCCGGCTTCCGAACCGAAGTCGCACACTACGCTCCGCGCGCGAGCGAGGGTCACGACGAGGACGGCCTGGCGCGACTGCAACGGGAGTGCGCCGGCGTCTTCCTCGAGGCGGTCGGCGCGGACCTCGACCTGAATGAGTTCGCGCCCGTCTACGTGGGCGCACTCCACTTCGAGGTCCTCCCAGGCGTGTTCGAGTCGCTCGAGCGCTTGCGAGCGCTCGGCCTCGAGCTCGCGGTTGTTGCGAACTGGGACCTCAGCCTGCAGCGGCTGCTCGGCGAGGCCGGGCTCGCCCGGTACTTCACGGTCGTGGTGCACGCCGCGCGTAAGCCGGCGCCTGACGGGCTGCTTCACGCATTGAGTGCGCTGCAGGTCGATCCGGCGCGCGCACTGCACATCGGTGATGACGGCGCCGATCGGGATGCTGCCGCCGCGGCCGGCATGCGGTTCGCACCCGCACCGGTCCCCGCTGCAGTTGCTGCGATCCGGTGAGAGCCCCACTCGCACTCTGGAGTACCTTCGTGCTCGCATTCGCGACGTTGAGCTACACCCTCCGCCTCACCAGTGGCAAACCCCCGAAAGACCTTCTCTACAAGTGGTCGACCGCCGCGGGGAACTTGATCCAGTTCGCGATCATCGCGGCGATCATTTACGGGATCGCCGGTCTCTCCCGCGATCGCCGGGGAGTGCTCGCGCTACGCCGCCCGGCCTCGTGGCGTACGGCGATCCGGATTGGAATCGGTGTCGGGATCGGAGTCTTTGTCCTCACACTCCTCCTCACCCCGCTCCTCGAACCCGGGCGTGAGCAGGGCATCACCCCCGACACCTGGCAGCCGGAGCACCTGGCTGCGTACGTCGCGAACGGGATCGTGGTTGCGGTGGTCGCGCCGATCGTCGAGGAGCTGACTTTTCGGGGCCTCGGTTACTCCCTGCTCGTCCGGTACGGACGCTGGGTGGCGATCATCGGCACAGGCCTCGCCTTTGGGCTGGCGCACGGCCTGGTCGACGCGTTTCCGCTCCTCGCGGCGTTCGGCGTCGGCCTTGCGTATCTGCGCAGCAGGGTCGACAGCGTCTACCCGGGGATGATCGTGCATGGGCTCTTCAACGCAATCGCGCTCACCGTTGCCGTTTCAGGCAAACCGCAGGCGGATATTCTCGGCGCGTGCGCTGCGGTCTGGCCTGTGCTGTCGCCCTTCTGATCCTCGTCCCGGCCGCCACAGGGGCGACGCC
>Ga0137374_10011235_pt1 | contig 10487 bp, 12 predicted proteins | sample SagtaG_20_FD_104811 | JGI IMG/M metagenome (GOLD analysis project Ga0137374, IMG submission 104811) | Vadose zone soil microbial communities from Sagehorn Ranch, Mendocino, California, USA - Sage1_R_100_16 metaG | ecosystem: Environmental > Terrestrial > Soil > Vadose zone | place: USA...
GGCAGCGAAAGCGAAGCTCGATCAGGTCAACGCGACCCAGACCATCCCGGCCGACGTGGCCCAGGCCAAGGCAACAGTGGCCAGCGCCGCCTCAAAGCTGCAGACAGCTTCCCAGACACTCGAGCAGCTCACCGCTAAGCTCGAGCAGGCCAACGCCGACCTGGCCGCGCAGGAGTCGGGGCTGGCCGCCGCCCGGAAGACTGCCGATCAGACCTGTACCAAGCTCGGCTCGGGCTCGGCCGAATGCGTATCGGCCAAACAGAAGATTGATGCGCTGCAGCCCGACCTGCTGCAGGCCCGGAACACGCTCAAACTGCTGCAGGGCGACGGTTCCTGGGAGCATCTTGCGGCCCAGAAGGAGGTTCTGTCCGCTCAGGCCGCGTACGACGCGGCGGCGGCGCAGCTGAAGCAGGTTCAGGCGGCCCGCTCGGTGCCGCTCGAGCTGATCCAGGCCCAGACGACCTATGACGCCGCCGTCTCCGCATTGACCAGCGCGCGGGCCAAGCTCGACCAGGCCAGGGTAGGCGCCACCAACGCGGACCTGGTGGCCGCCCAGAGCGGCCTGGACCAGGCCCGAGCCGGCGTCCAGAGCGCGCAGGCAAAGCTCGACCAGACGCTCGAGGGCGCCACCGACGCCGACGTCGTCAGCGCTCAGGCCACGCTCGACACAGCTCAGGCCAACCTGTCGGCAGCGCAGACGAGGCTGGCCACTCTCGGCCAGGCCACACCGCAGGATCTTCAGGCGGCCCGCATGGCCGCTGCCAGCGCGCAGGCTGGGCTGGTCAGCGCCCAGGCTAAGCTCGACCAACTTCAGGCCGGGCCCAAGGCCACGGACATCGCGCTGCAACAAGAGGCGGTGCGTCAGGCCGAGCTGGCGGTCAGACAGGCGCAGATCAATCTGGAGGACGCCACCATGGTCGCGCCGTTCGACGGCGTGGTCGCCGCGATCAATGCCAAGGTCGGTGAACAGGCTCCTGGTGGGGGCGACGCCGTCCAGGTGCTCACCAACCAGCGCGACGTCCGAACAGACACAACCGTCGACCGATCTGAGCGACCGGTGGTCGCCTTCTACGGATCGGTGCCGCTGTATCGGACGCTGCATGACGGCGTCGAGGGTGCCGACGTGCGGCAGCTCGAGGAGAACCTGGCTGAGCTGGGCCACACGGGATCGACCGCCGATGGCACCTACACGTCTGCCGTCGCCATGGCGGTGCGGAAATGGCAAGCCGACCTCGGTCTTCCCGAAACCGGAACCGTCGAACCCGGCCAGGTCGTGTTCACGCCGGGGCCGGTGCGGATCGCCGAGGACACAGCCCGCGTCGGCGACGCCATCGGTGGGAATTCGGGCGCCTCCGTCGCAGCGGGATCAGCGCGACCGTCGGAGGCTGGTGCATCGGGTCGTGGCGTCGCGGTGCTCAGCTACACCGGCGCGACCAAGCTGGTCACCGTCCAGCTCGGGGTGGCCGACCAGGCCCTCGCCGTCGTGGGGCGCAAGGCTGCTGTCAGCGTTCCCGGACAGCAAGCCGTGGAAGGGCAAATCTCCCAGGTCGACAGCGTTCTCACGGCAGCGAGCACGACTCCCGTTCCGAGTGGCCCGAGTTCGGCGGCCTCCGCCGCGCGCATCAAGGTGGACGTGGCGATCGCCGATCAGGAGGCTCTCGGTTCGCTGGGCGGCGCTCCCGTGGATGTCGACTTCGTCGTCGACGAGCGCAAAGATGTGCTGGCGGTGCCAGTCGCCGCGCTGCTCGCGATGGTCGAAGGGGGCTTCGGCGTCGAGATCGTAGATGGCGACACGACGCGCATCGTCGCCGTCAGGACCGGGATGTTCGCCGGCCGGCGGGTCGAGGTCAGCGGTGAGGGCATCGCCGAGGGCATGACGGTAGGGGTCCCGAAGTGAGCAGCTTGGCCGAGGCGACCGTAAGGCTGCGCGGGGTAAGCCGCGAATACCCCGGCGGGGTCGTCGCGCTGCGCGACGTCGACCTGGACATCGACCGCGGCGAGCTGGTCGCGATCGTCGGGCCGTCGGGATCGGGCAAGTCGACGCTGCTCAACGTGATGGGCACGCTGGACCACCCGAGCGCCGGCCGGGTTGTCATCGACGGTTTCGACGTCACCGAGCTGTCCGACCGAGAGCTGTCGGGGCTGCGGGCGTTCCGGATCGGGTTCGTCTTCCAGCACTTCCACCTCGCGCCGGGCGTGTCCGCCCTGGACAACGTCGCTGACGGCCTGCTCTACACCGGCGCCGGCCTGCGCGAACGACGGGAGCGCGCCGAGGCGGCGCTGCGGCGCGTCGGGCTCGGCCACCGGCTGGCCCACCGGCCGCACGAGCTGTCCGGCGGCGAAAAACAGCGCACCGCGATCGCACGGGCGGTCGTGCGTGAACCCGCGCTGCTGCTGGCCGACGAGCCAACCGGCGCGCTGGACAGCCATGCAGGCGAGGGTGTGATGCAGCTGCTGCTCACCCTCAACGAGGCGACCGGTGCGACCGTCGTCGTGATCACCCACGAGCTGGTGGTCGCCTCGCAACTGCGCCGCCGGGTGTCCATGCTGGACGGTCGGGTGGTTGACGACCGGACGGAGGCGGTGGCGTGAGAAGACCACCGCGATCCGGACGGTTGAGCCCACTCGACGTCCTGCGGCTGGCGGCGTACGGGCTGCGGGCCCGCCGACTGCGGGTGGTGCTCTCGGCCCTGGGGATCGCGATCGGGATCGCGGCGATGGTCGCCGTCGTCGGGATCTCCACCTCCAGCCGCGCCACGCTGGATCGGCTGCTGGATGCGCTCGGCACGAACCTGCTCACCGCGGCGCCGGGCAGCACGCTGTTCGGGGAGAACGCCGTCCTACCCGACGAGTCGGTCGCGATGGTCGCACGGATCGGGCCAGTCGAGACCGTCACCGCGATCGGGCAGCTCCCCGACGCGAAGGTGTACCGCACCGACAGGATCCCGGCCCCCCAGTCCGGTGGAATCGGCACCTACGCGGTGCGCACCAACCTGCTCGACACTGTCGGCGCCAGCGTGGCCTCCGGAACCTGGCTGAACGATGCATCCGCCCAATATCCGGCCGTCGTGCTCGGGGCCAGGGCGGCAGAGCGCCTCGGCGTCGGCAGCGTTAATGGAGACAAGCAGATCTGGCTCGGCGGGTGGTGGTTCACCGTCGTCGGCATCCTCGACCCGGTCCCGCTCGCGCCCACACTCGACCTCGGCGCGCTGATCGGGTGGCAGGCCGCCCAGCGGTACCTCGGCTTCGACGGGCGCATCACGATCGTGTACACGCGGACCGACCCCGACGCCGTCGAAGCCGTGCGCGGGGTGCTCGCCAGGACCGTCAACCCGGCGCGGCCCAACGAGGTGAACGTGTCAAGGCCGTCCGACGCGCTCGCCGCCCAGGCCGCCGTGAACACCACCTTCACGGGCCTGCTGCTCGGCCTCGGCGCCGTCGCGCTGCTGGTCGGCGGCATCGGCGTCGCCAACACCATGGTGATCTCCGTGCTGGAACGCCGCGCCGAGATCGGGCTGCGCCGCTCGCTTGGCGCCACGCGAGAACACATCCGCATCCAGTTCCTCGCCGAGGCCCTACAGCTGTCCGTCCTGGGCGGGGGCGCCGGCGTACTGTTCGGATCGGTTGTGACGGGTGTGTACGCGACACTACAGGGCTGGCCCACCGTCGTCCCCGCCTGGGTTATTGCAGGGGGCATTACAGCAACCCTGATTATCGGCGGCCTAGCCGGCCTCTACCCCGCCATCCATGCCGCCCGGGTCGCCCCCACTGAGGCGCTCGCTGCCACCTAGCTTGGCCCGCTCCCTGGAGGCTCAGCAGCAGCGTCGTCGAAGGATGCATCCCCCTAAGTGAGATGCTCCTGCGTGTCGCCAACTGTGAGGCCACTGGGCGGCCCGAGCACGCATGGCTCGAGGCGTGTCAGGACGTGCAAGCGCCAGATTGAGGGCGCAACCCAGCCAGGGTGACCATGACGAGCCGCCGCACCGCGGCCTTGGACGGCAGGCCGCTAGCGGCTGCGAGGGCGTGCACACAGTAGCGCGCAAGCTCCTCGCGCCACATCGCCGCGTACATGGCCAGTCTGTGCGCCTTCAATCACTATCTCTCGAAAGAAGTCGCTGAGCTGCTGCTTGGCGTGATCGATGTGCTCACCTCGATGATCAGCGCCGCGAGCTCGGTGCCGTGGCGTCGCTCGTAGGTGATTAGCGCGTACGCTTCGAGCACTGTTTCGAGCCGCTCGCCAGCGTCGCTAGCCTGGTCGCGCACCTGGACCAAATAGTCGAAATGCCGGGCGATGTGGCGTTGCAGCCAGGCGATCAGGATCGCTTCGACCTCGGGGAAGTACTTGTACAGCGTCGCCCGGCCGATGCCGGTCTCCTCGGCGATCTGCGACATGGTCACTGACGTCACGCCGTGCTGAGTAACCAGGGCCGCGGTGGTCTCGAGGATCGCGTCGCGCACGGCGCGCCGATGCGCCGCGACGGTCTCGGTCCACAGCTTCGGCACGGCGCGTCGTATCGACGTGTACCTCGATCCCGGCAGTCCGCAGCGCCGAATGGGCGGCGTTGAGCTCGGCCTCGACGCTCGGCGCGTGGCCACCCGTGACTGCCTCGCGGACATCGCGCACGGCCTGCCGCGCCAGGCGCTGTACGTCCGCCAATTCGACCTCGCAGCGGGATCACCCTTCGCACTCAGGCGGCTTGCTAGCTCGGCCTAGACCGCGATAAGCGACAGCGTGCGGCCGAGCAGGTCGTGTAACTCGCGCGCCAGGCGCTCACGTTCGCCAGCCACGGCCAGCTCGGCCAAGTCCGCCCGGGTGGCGTGCAAATCGGCGTTGACGGCGATGAGTTGGCGCACGGCGGTCATGCCGAGACCGGCGAGCACGATGGACAACAGGATCGAGTGGCCCGGCCCGAGCGGCTCGGGTCGGAAGTGGAGTGTGTCCGTGAAAAGTCCCGCCAAGGCGATCGGCGCGGCCGCGGCCAGTGCCGTCAGACCAATGCCGACGGCAGCCGCTGGCGGGCGCAGCCCGGCGCCCACGATCAGGGCTGGATACAGCCACAGGAGCGGCTGCGTGAAGCCGAGGAGCGGCCGAGTGTAGCCGAGCACGTCAAGCAGGACGACGTTGATGAGCACCATGATTGCGGCGGCAGCGAGCGCGCGGCGCTGCGTAGCGGGCCAGGGTCGCCACCAATAGAGCAAGTGCGTCGCAGCCAGCACGAGCATGCAGATCGCGGCGGCAACCTCGTCAATCGATCGCCGCGGCTCAGCGAGCAGCTGCGCCGCGCCGACAAGTACCGGCGCGATCGCGAACGCGACTCCCTCGAGCAGCAATTCGGCAGTATCGCGGCCTGGCAGCGCGAGTTCATCGCGCTGGCGCAGGCGCTAAGCGGTCGATCGGGCTGGGTCGTGCTCAGCTATGGGCGCCAGGACGGACGACTCTACAACCAGATCGCCGAGGACGGGTCACAAACCGTTATTGACGCGGTGCCGCTGGTGGTGCTGGACATGTACGAATATGCCTATCACCAGGAGTTCGGCGCCAATGCCACTGCGTACATCGACGCCTTCATGCGCAACGTCGACTGGATGGCTATTGCCAATCGACTGACGCAGCCGGTCGATCGGGCAGCGTCTGCCCGCACCGTCGCCGATCACGAGTCCATCTCCGTCGAAGAGCTGGCGACGCGCCGCGCGAGCGGCGAGCCGCTGCAAATGATCGACACCCGGCCCCGATTCCACATCTCGCGTTCCTCGGAGATGATCGAGGGCGCGGTGTACCGCGATCCCGATTGCGTGCACGAATGGTCCCACGAGCTGGCGGCTGATAAGGCGGTGGTTGTCTATTGCGCATACGGGTTCAACGTCGGCTGCGCGGTGGCGGCGGTGCTACGTCAACAGGGGTTGGACGCCCGGTTCCACAGGCTTCACGGCCACCAAGCTGAGGCGGATGCCGCCACCCAGGGCAGGCTGATCCGTTGGGGCGCGTTGGTACGACCTGACGGTCACGCTGCTCACACTCGGCCGCGCTCCCGCGACGCGCGAGCGCACCGCGGAGCTCGCCGCCCTCACGCCAGGCGAGTCCGTTCTGGAGGTCGGTTGCGGGACAGGTGAGCTCAGTCAACGCGCTCGTATGCGCGTCGGACCCAGCGGCCAGGTCTGGGGGATCGACCCATCCGCCGAAATGATCGCTGTCGCCCGTGGCAAAGCGAGCGCGCGGGTCTCGATATTGACTATCGGGTCGCGAGCATCGAAGCTCTGCCGCTCGCCGATGCCAGTGTTGATGTCGTGCTCAGCAGCCTGATGATGCACCACCTGCCTGGTGAACTGAAGCAGCGTGGTCTCGCTGAGGTTCGTCGAGTCCTCAAGCCAGGCGGTCGGCTCCTGATCGTCGACCTCGAGCGGCCGAGTGGACTGCTGTCTCACCTTGCGCTCACCGCCCTCATACACGGCCAAGCGAAGGACTGGGCTATCTCGCGAGTGAAGCCACGGGAGCCGCGCTAGCCGTCTGATCGAGTGCGGCGCGCAGCCCGCTGGCGAGCTTGGCCGCGTCGTCGTTCGCCCAGAAGTGCATGTAGAACAACCGCGGCTCTTCGGCGAGGTGGTGCTGGTGGACCGCCGCGACCTCGATCCCGCTCGCGCGCAGCGTACTCGCGACGGCGTTGACCTCGCTCTCGCGGAGGACGAAATCGCCGGTGATCGCCGCGGTCGAAGACCCGGTTGGCTCGAAGTTCAACGCTGTTGCGACGCCTTGAGCCGGCACCAGCTGGTGACCCATCTCGGTAATCGTTTCGGCTCGCCCGACGCTGAACTGCTCGACGCTGCCGTTGAGCCGGCCTGTGTAGCCGAGGATGCCATCGAGCACACCCGTGTCCAATTGCGGGCCACTCGGCGGAGCCACTGGTGCAGGCGGGCTGGCTGGCGAAAGCGGCGTCGCGCTTGCCGAAAGCGCGTCATGCAGCGCCGTCGCCAGTTCGAGCGGATCGCCATGACCTTCGTAGTGCATGTACATGACGTGCGGCGTCATGTCGTTCAGGTGGTTGTGCAGCGCGGTTACGGCGAAGCCGTTGGCGACGAGGCCCGACATGACACCGTTTACTTCCTGGTCGAGGAGGACCAGGTCACCCATGACCATGGTGTCGTCGTCGTACTGCTTGAACGCGGCATACGAGCCAAGCGCGAACGTCGCCTGGAGCGGTACTCCTTCGACGCTTACATGCAAATCGGACCGCGGCATGCCGATGCGGAACACGTCGCCTGGCATCATCTGGCCCGAACGGCCGAGCGCTTCTTCGACGGCTGCCCAATCCGTCTCTTGCAGGCGCGGAGCGGCCGAGACAGCGCCGCCGATCACGGTTGCGATCGAGGCGACCAGCGCGCACGTGATGGCACTGATTCTTCGAGGTGCGATACGCATCGGAAAACTCCCTGTGTGTTTAGGGGTTTAGGGGCCCGCTATCGAGCAGTTACTTCGACGTCGTCGAAACAGGTGACTGAGTCGGCCTTGGTCCACAGACCGATGCCGCCGGTCTTGTAGCTATCGTCGCTCGAATCGGCGACCTGCTGGCCATTGAGAAAGCCGCGGAACTGGTTGCCTTGTACCTCGACTCGCAATTCCTGCCACGAACCAGGGGCTACGCGGCTATCCGAGCCCTTCAGGCTGCTGCGTCGGCCACCACGATAGATGTAGAAGTTGACGTTGTCCTCGAGCGCGTTCGCGCGCAGGATGTAGTAGTTGTCCTTGTCTTGAACGCGGAAGATCAGGCCAGCGGCCTGGTCCTCTTTGCCCGAGATGGGCTTGAACCGCGTACTCAGCGTGAGGTCCGTATATGGCTTGGTGTCCAGCGCGAGCGCCGGAAATTCAGCGGTTCCCGTCTGGCAGAGCGCGTTCGGCTGACTGGGCGCATCTGGTTCAGCGCGCACAGCCCACTGGCCACTGAAGGACTGGGAACCGCTTGGCAGCCCGCCCACAGGATCGCCGTCGAACGTCCAACGCCCGGGTGCGGCAGCCGCCGAGGGCGAAGGAGCGGCCGCCGCCGGCTTGCTGGCTGGCGAGGGTGAGGCGACGACGGCAACAGGAGAGGCGGCTACAGGCGATGCTGCCGCCGCGGGCGACGTAGCAGTCGCTGCAGCAGGTTTGGTAGTCGCTTGCGTTGGCGTGGTGGGCTGCGTTGGCTGCGCGCACGCCGCGACGGCGAGCAACGCGGCCGATGAAATCAATCGGAGTACGAACATCAATCTCCTTATTGCGGTATCACGGCAACATCGTCGAAGCAGGTGACTGAAACGGCCTTCGTCCACAGGCCGACGCGTCCTGCCGTGTAGTCGTCGTTGGTGGCCTCGACGACTGGAGCGCCATTTAGAAGTCCCGTGAAGTGGTTGCCTCCTACAACCTGGACCTGAAGCTCCTGCCATGCGCCGCTGTTCACCCTTGTCGAGGCTTCCTTGATGAGACTGCGACGACCGCTCGCGTACTTGTACAGGTTGACGTTTCCCTCGAGCGCATTGGCGCGCAGAATGTAGTAGTTGCCCCCGCCCTGCACGCGGAAGATCAGGCCCGCCGCCTGGTCGACCCGGCCCGAAATGGGCTTGAACCGGGCAGTCATGACCAGGTCGCCCAGGACTGCGTCGCCAAGCGCGATCGCCGGAAACTCGCCCACGCCTGTCTGGCACAGCGCGTTGGGTAGACTTGGAGCATCCGCTTCGGCGCGCACAATCCAGCCGCCGAAGCGCGTTTCGCTCAGGGCCTCGGCGCCATCCACCAGGGCGCCGTCGGCGACGTCGTCGAAGCTCCAAGCCAGCGGTTCTTGCGGCGACGCGAGGTCCTCCGACTGGTACCGCACCACAGCCCGTCCAGCGCCCGCGAGGGTGATCAAACCCAGATTGAACAGGCCGAGAACGATCGCCAACGCGGCGATCGTCAGGACGACGGGGAGCTGCCACATGGGTTGCTTCATCTACAACACGAACAGGTCGAGCCCGATCGCGACCAACCCAGCGATGCCAGCCGCACCGACGACTCGATCAGAGGGCTGGCCGCGGTCGGTCACGAGGCCGAGAACCAGCGCCGTCATCAGACACGCGAAGACGCCACTGCCGGCGTCGGCCCAACTCAGTGGAATGACCGGCGCATCGACGTCGAAGTTCGGTACCGCCTGAGTCGCGTTCAGCGTCAGGTTCCACATTGCGAAGCCGACCGCGGTGGTAAGGCCTGCTGTTACGAACCGCCAGTTCAGACGTGCCCACTGCCACGCGCCCCACAGCACGGCCGCGGTCAGCACGCTCGCTATCGCGGCAAACAACAAGATGTCTCGAAATGCAAACATCCAGCGCTTCCCTCCACAGTAAGCCCAGGACCTCGCCGGAACTATCCCCCTTATGTGCGCGAACGACTTACAAAAGGGCTATTTGACAGGGCTAGTCCTTGTGGGAGGAGTGGGCTAGCCCATCTGGCTTAGGGGGAAGCCGTCCCCGCCGTGCGGCGAACCCTTGCCCGTTCTATTCCGTGACCACGCTACGCGCGAGCGACTGGACCTGCAGGTTTTCCACGAGGCGTCAGACGAAGATGGAACGCATCGTGGGAGCAAAGCCCTCACTCGACGACGATCACACCCACCATGCCCTCGGCCATGTGCGGTGTACAGAAGTATTCGTATCGGCCGCGCGTTTGAAACGTGAACGTAAACCGCGCGCCGGTAGAGAGGCTGTTCGAGCTGAAGGAACGGTCGTTTGCCACCACGTCATGGATGTTCTCGCCATTGTTTGCCCATTGCACACGTGTTCCGACAGGAATCGTTAGCTCGCTCGGGATGAAGTGGTTGTCGCGAATGTCGACGTTCTCGACTCGTGTCGCGGGTGTAGTGGTCGGGCGCGCAATGGCCGGCGTCTGAGTCGGGACCGATGTTGCCGGAGCGCTGGCGACTGTCGGGGACGCTACAACAACTGTTGCTGTTGGAGGCGCAGGCGTTGACGTCGGCTGTACTGCAACGACACCACCGCCGCAGCCAGTAATCAAGAGGCTCAGCATCGCGACTTGCAGTTTCTTCACGGCACCTCAGATCGCGAGCACATTGACGGCGAAGGAGACGCCTGTGAGTACAGCCCGCGACCGCTCCCAACCGGGTATGTTCGGTGGCAGACCGAACGCGCCGTAGACGGTTAGGAACAGGTAAGTAACGACTGGGCAGAGCCAGTCGTTGGGGCTCAAGGCACCGATCGGATCCTCGTTGAGCTCGGGAGTGTTGCCGGAGAGCCGCCAGGCCAGGATCGAGAGCCCGACGACCACAGACGCGGCAAGCGATTGCGCAGTCGACAGGATGGCCAAGCCCATGCGCCGCGAAGCAAAGCGGAGCACCAGGAAGCTTGCTACAGCGCCCACCGCCGCAGTGCCGGCTACCCACCACACCGGGAACACGGACGGGAAGGGCGGAAGTTGTGGCACGGCGCAGCTCTGACTACGTCGCCGCTGGCCGCACGGTCAGCAACCGCAC
>Ga0137374_10011240_pt1 | contig 10485 bp, 8 predicted proteins | sample SagtaG_20_FD_104811 | JGI IMG/M metagenome (GOLD analysis project Ga0137374, IMG submission 104811) | Vadose zone soil microbial communities from Sagehorn Ranch, Mendocino, California, USA - Sage1_R_100_16 metaG | ecosystem: Environmental > Terrestrial > Soil > Vadose zone | place: USA...
GCGAAGGGATCCGCCGGGCCTTCGCCTTCGACCGTGACTTCGGTGCCCAGGGCTTCGAGACCATTCCCTGAGATCGATCTCTGGAAGGCTCCGCAGCTTCAGTCCCACAGCCGCTCCAGGTGCCACCGGCCGACAAGTCGATCCTCGTACAGGTCCACCACTGCTCCTCCTTTGGCCTCCACCCGCCAGTACTCGCGGTCGCGCCCGTCCTCCCACCACCGGCCCTCGATTCGCCACCTGCCGATCACGTCGCGGACCTCGTAGCGTCGCCCCCGCCACAGGAAGGCGGCGGGCATCCCGGCGTCTCGCTCCACCGCCACCTGCTCGTCGTAGCGCTTGGTCATGGGGACCGTCCGCGTCCCGGCTCCTTCGAACATATGTTCGAGCGAAAGGGTAACGTACGCCTACGACATGGAAGCTGTCAAGCCGGCATCGCCGCCCGCAGAAGTCGGGGTCCGGACGATCGGGGGAAGCCATTCAGGTCTTTCGCAGCAGGCGTCCGACCGGCCCGGCTGACAGCGCCACGAGCAAGAGCACCCCCACCGAGATCAATGAAATCCATTGGCCCATGCGCCACCCAGCGGGGTCGTAACGCAAGCTCACCTCGTGCCGGCCGGCAGGCACGAACACGGCCACGAGCGCATGATCGGCCGGCCGAAGGATCGCGGGCGCCCCATCCACCGAAGCGCTCCAGCCATCCTGCATGGCGTCCGCGACCACGAGGTAGCCGGCGCCGAGGGCCTCCACTTCGACCCGGACCTCATCACCGCTGTCCTCAAGGAGCCTCACCCGAGCCCCCCCGCCCGAACCTGGTGGTCCCATCTCGCTCAGGATGACGGTGTCGGGAGGAACGCCGTGGGCAAGCGCCTGAATCCTCTCCGAGGAATCGCGCATCACACTGGCCCGTGCGGCCCAGCGGATCCGAGGCAGGGCCTTGAGCCGTTCGTAGATAGCCACGCCCTCTGCGAATACCAGCTTCAGTCCGTCCGCTTGGCCCAGCACGACCGACAGGGAGGGCCGACCGGTAGCGTCGGCGGCCAGGAGCAGCACCCCGCTCCCCCTGAGCGACAGCCGCACCCTCCATGCCTGACCGGCCTGTGCCTCGCTCCCGAACTCCACGACCGGGATCTCGAACAGGTGCCCGGCGTCGGCAGGATGGAGGCGCCGAGCACCCTGGGTCAGCACCTTCCCCGAGTCGTCCAGGACCTCTGCCTGGAGGACGACCCCGCCTGACACCTGCAGCCTCTCGATGTTGCGTACCGCCACTGCCCGGACCCTCCCCCGTGGGATGGTCGCGGTGAGAGTGGATCCCGGGCGAAGGACCACGTCTCCAACGGGAGGAGACACGTCCACCTGGCGCCCCAGAACCGGGGCACTGAGCGGGTTGGCAAAGTACCGCACCGACATCCGGTCCAGTACGGGAGACGTGATCACCTCCCGGCCGGTATGCAGAAGGGCCCACGTGGGGCGCACCGGCGTGAACACGTGGGGGTCTGCCACCGTCATGAGCCGCCTCCACCTGGGGTCCTCGAACACGTGGGCATTGAGCGAACGCAAGCCGTAGAACGTCGCGGTGCCCGGATACATGGCTTTGCCTCCGCTCGCCATACGATCGTTTCCCAGATGCCGGTCGAGGAACTCGTGCGCAGGCGTCGACGGGTAGAACAACGCCCTGGGAACGCGAGGCCAAAACGGCAGGGCGAAGACGAGCGATTCGACGGCGATCAGAACGGGGATGACCCAGAGGGCCACGCCACCGCCGTCGTTGCTCCTTCGCCGGCGCAACCCCGGCCACGGGCCGATGCCCGCCAAAGCGAGGGCCACGGCGCCGGCAACGAGAGGCACGACCGCGTGCTGAGCGACGTATCGGCGCTGGTGGACCTCGGCAGCAAGGTTCCATACCTCTCGCAAGCCGAACACTGCCAGGCCGGTCACCGCCGCGGCCACCGCCAACGTGAGCAGCCGGCTGCCCCGAGCTCGTCCCTCCTCCTTGTCGGCGAGCGACTGCAAGCCGATGGCTGCCAGAACGGCCAGGAAGAACCCGAGTAGACAGCGGAGTCGACCGATGAAGCTGAGGTCGAACAGCGGCATCGCCTGGAGAGCCCTGAGTGGCGGCCCACCGGCATACATGAGCGCCGCCACGACCCCCGCTCCGACCCACACATAGGAGCGGACCGCCGGAGGCAGCCGACCGGCCGTCGTGCCGCCTCGTCTCACCCGAGTGGCCGCAACCAGGATGAGAACGACCGCGGCTGCGCCGATGAAGCCCTGCAGCTCCTGATAGTTAAGAACGACGTACGTGGTTCGGTGATAGTGGAGCCCGCCGAAGTAGTTCCCATCGACCGGGGATCCGAACGAGTTGGGAAGCACGAGGGTGATAAGCGCCCGAAGGGGAAGGTGGGCACCGGCCCCCTGGCGTCTATAGCCGAGATCGAGCTCGCCGAGCCGATTCAGGAATGGAAGCATTTGCAGCGCCGCCATGCCCGACGCGAGGACGACCCCGGCCCCGAAGAGTCCCAGCAGACCTAATCTCTGCCCAGTCCGAGAGTAGGAAGCTGACGCGGCACGGGCCAGCATGTACGCGCCAACCGCGATCGCGGCGTACGCGGCCAGGGGAGGATACCCCTCGACCAGCATCAAGGCGATCAGCAATGCCACCGGGAGGATGGCTCGAATACTCTTTCTCTGGACGAGAAGTTCGCCCGCCCAGAACAGGCCGGGGATCATGGCGCCGATGTGGCTGTGGGGCCAGTTCGTCCATACGACCTGGAACCCGGAGTTGACATAGACCAGACTCCCCACCAGCGAGGCAGGCGCTCCGAGGCCGATCCGCCTCAGGAAGGCGAAGGTGAACAAGACCGCGACCGCCATCTCCAGCAGCTTCGCGGCGGCCGGTGAGTACCAAAGAGGAAACACGAGGTACGGAAGGTTGAGGGGGGACAACGATCCCGTGGTCGGCTGCGTGCCGAGCGGCAGCCCACCGGAGGGATAGGAGGTCCACAGCGGATAGTCCCCGTGGTACAGGCGCCGCCGATACTCGGCCAGCTTCGGCATGCCGGCGTCCACCACGTCCTCGAGGATGGGATTCGTCCGACGGAGCCCGGAAGGGGCGGTCTGGCTCCATGGGTCGACTTCATAGAGGAGGTCCGCCGGAAAGAAGGCGCGAAGCCCGATCAGAGGTGAACCGATGGAGAGGAACACCGTAACCACCACGATGCCGAGCGTCCACCGGAGAAGTCGCCGTCCTGGGTCTCCTTGCCCGGCGCTCTCCTTCTCGAGGGTCACGACAGCGTCCGGCTATCACGAAACGCCGCAGATATCATCTAGTAACGGGGCGAACTCACGAGCGCCAGAACAAGGTGAATTGGGAGGGACATTGACGCGCGCCGAAGGCTGGACCCCAGAGAGGTGCCTCCACCTCGAATCTCGGCGGGACAAGGCCCAAAAGATCGCCGACCTGCTCAGCTCGTGGCAGGAGCTGAAGGGCGCCCGCATCCTGGATGTGGGGACCGGAGCGGGCGTGGCGGCGGCGATGCTGGCGGAGCTGGTCGGCCCCCAGGGAAGGGTCACCGCCGTGGACGTGCGGGACCTCAGGCGCGTACGAGACGGATTCGACTTCCATCTCCTCGACGGCGTGTCCTTACCGTTTCCGAAGAACTCGTTCGACATCGCCATCTCGAATCTCGTCATCGAGCACGTGGGAGGCCGGGAGAAGCAGCTCCTCCACCTTCAGGAAATCCGGCGCGTCCTGTCCGACGAGGGGTGCGCATACGTTGCCCTCCCCAACCGATGGGCTCCCGTCGAACCCCATTTCCACGTGCCTTTTCTGACGTGGCTTCCGCAGCGATGGCGAAGCCCCTACATCCGCCTGACGAGGCAAGCCGGAGTGTACGACTGCTTCCCCCTCAGCTTCTCGGAGGCCACCGAGCTGTTCCGCCGGGCAGGATTCGGGTTCACGGAGCACACGTATGAGGCCATGCAGGTGATGCTTCGAGTCGAGCACCCCTCCACCGTCACTCAGATGCTCCTCAGAACGCCTCGGTGGCTGTTCACGGCGCTCCATCCCCTCGTCCCGACCTTCATCTTCAGGCTCCAGCCGCTCGAGGGGCGCTGATGGGCCGGCATGCTGTTCCTTCGTCGCGATGGCTAGATAGGAAAACGGCATCCGGCGAGAGCCCCGGCGTCTGAGCTCGACCCGGTCGAACTGCGCCAGCATTTGCCGCAGGGCATACTCGGTGAAGCGCCAGAAGTCCTGTGGTTCGTCGTGCAGAGGGAAAAATGCCGGCACCTGAACGATCACCATTCCTCCCGGGCGGAGGGCCCGATGGATCCTGTCCAGGGCAGACTGGAAGTCGTACACGTGCTCGAGCACGTTGAGGCAGAGGATCACGTCGAACTCGCCCTGGAATTCCATGGTCGTGGCGTCCACGACGGCGTGGCCGAAGCGCGGGTCGGCGTCGGACTGGATGAACTCGTTGGATGGATCGAACAAGGCCTTGACCGAGTAACGCTCTTTGCCGAAGTCCTGCCTTCCGCTCCCGAGCTCCAGTACTCGCTGTCCCCCCACACCCCGTGCCAGCCGACGTACGTTCCGGTGCATCCAGCGCCTATTGCCGATGAGGGCATGGGTGAGGCCTCTCAACAGTGGTTGCATCAAGAGGGTCCTCGACCAAGGGGGGTCGATGGTGCCGGCGCTGTGACGCGTATCATCGACGCGCCGAATTATCCCTAACCTGGTGGCCGAGGTCCATGCGATCTAAAGAACTGCTGGGTACGCACGAGCCTCCGGCACACCCAGGTCGTGTCGCAGCGAGCCGATCACTCTCCATCTGGGACTCGGTTGGGATCACCGCGCTTTTCTCCGCGGGAGCCATTGTCTCCGGGCTGGTCGGACTGCGCCTCGCGCGTGGTGACCCCGGTTACGGGAGAGAGATGTTTGCGGTGCTCTCGATTGGTTTGATCGGGGCCGCGGTAGCCGTATGGCTGGGCGCTCGGGCGGCCAATCGCGAAAGGCTCCCGTTGCGACGCCTCCCCGGATCGCTGGTCCTTCCCTGGGTCCATCCGGCCCGGGACGGGGTCATGTTCCTCTTCGGCTTCCTCGTCAGCATACCCCTCCTCACCCTGCATACCAGCGTCATCCTGGGAGATGCCGACTCCGCCAAGCTCCTCGCCACGATCTTGTACGTGCAGAGGGAAGGCCCTGGATACCTCATCCAGTCGCAGGAGAACCTCCTTCCCCATCTGATCCTCGGGCCCGCGGTGGCGTTGGGGGGCATCGCCGCGGCGAAGGCCGTCGCCGTGCTCAGCCTTCAAGCCCTGTGCGGTGTTGTCTCCTACATCGCGTGGAAGCTCACCCGCTCGGCGGCAGGCGCTGTGGCCGCCGTCCTAGCCCTGCTCTCGTTTCGATCGATCCCGGAACGGGCAACGCTCCTTCCCATGTACGCAGCCATGCTGGCTCTGGGCTTTCTGGGAGTCTATTTCTCCTGGGAGGCCACCAGGTTCGAGGGGCGCCGACGATGGCTCTTCGCCGTCCTGTCGGGACTGTCTTTGTACCTGAGCACGGAAGCCCATGCCCTCGGCCTCGTCTTCCTGGCTGTCCCACTGTTCCTGGTCGTCACCATGCCCATCCGAAAGGTGGTGCACGGCCTCTCCATGGTGTACCTGGCACTGGCGGCCTTCTACCTACCCCGAGCGCTCCTCAATCTGGCTGACGGAGGGCTGAGCCACTTCTTGACCTATCGAGACGACTACTGGGTCAGTAAGGGGTACGTGTCGTTGATCCAGAAGGACTTCTGGATCCTCCCCACTTCGTCGTTCAGCATCTCCCGGTACGTGGCGGACCTGCCTCGGCGGATACCTGCCCTGGCGGGGAAACCGGGGCTGGTTCCGCTGGTCGTGGCCGTTGTCGCCTTCCCGTTGGCTCGGGGTCGGCTTCGCTGGTTCGCCGTGCTCTGCTTGGGCTACTTCATGGCGCCCCTGGTACTGCGACGGGCTCCCTTCTACCCCCGCTATTACACTCCGCTGGCGGTGGGGGCGGCCATGTGTGCCGGCGCCGGGGTATCCCTGCTGGCCACGCGCCGGGGAGCATTTCTCAAGTTGCTCGCGGCGGCGTCCGTCGCCCTGTTGCTGCTCACGGCATCCTTCAATGGGGCGGCAACGCTTCGGGCGACCCGTTCTCAGCAGATGGCGATTCTGCGCGGACCCTTCCGGGCCCTGGCCGCCAGGATCGACGATGGGAAGGGGGTGATCGGGGCTCGCTCCACCTACCTCCTCTTCGCCTCCACGCATGTCCGAACCTTCGGAGGACAATTCCTATCGGAGCGCGACTACGTCACCTACCTCACCTGGCCGTCGGACCAGGCGGTCATCGGGGTGCTGCAGAAGAACGACATTGGCTGGGTTGTAGTCAACCCTAAGCGGCGCCTCGAGACGACCTATCACGACACGTGGCTCGTGCCGACCTATGGGAAGCGAGCACGACACCTAGAGGCGCTCCGGTTCAGCCCGAGCTTCTGCCCAGTCTTCGAGGAGGCCGGCTACATCTTATACAGGCTAGGGCCGTGCAAGTAGACGAGGCGGAGGCGCCATGATCGTGGTGACACACGCCTTCAGCCGACGCAACGCCGGCGATAGCCTCCTGATCAACCTCACGTTGTCTCACTTGGAACGCGCCGGCTTTCAGCCTTCGGAGTGCTGTGTCTTGGCCCTCGACGCGGAGTCGTTTCGCGATCTCCCCTGTGTCAGGCAGGTCCCCAGTGAGCCGTGGAAGAAGGTCTCCCTCCACGCGCTCTCGGGCGCCGGGCAACTCGCTATGGCCGGGTTGACCCTAGTCTCACGAGGGCGCCTCAGGCTGGGAGAGATCGCCAACACGATCGCGTCCGCTCGCGGGATCGTGGCGACGGGGGGCGCCTACCTGAGGGCGGGAGCTCCGGTCCCGGCGATGGGTTCCCTGCTCAACCACGTCCCCCAGCTCGCCCTGGCGGCGGGATCCGACGCACCGGCCGTCTACCTTCCTCAGAGCATCGGGCCGCTCACAGGCTCCGTGGGCCGTGTCATCGGCCGGCTACTGTCGAAGGTCGATCTCGTGTGCGTGCGGGACGACGAGAGCCTCCAGGAAGTTCGTCGATACGCGCCGGCCAGGCGCCTTCCGGACCTGGCGGTTATGCAACTGGCCGAGTCCTTGGAACACCTCCGACCGAAGGATGGCGGGGGCGACGTGGTGCTGGTCGCCCGCGATCTCGGCGGCGACCCGGGGTATGAGAGGAGGCTGCAGGTCCTGGTCGAGCTGCTGGGGCCCGTCACGTGGGCCGTCCAGGCCGACGCGGTCGGCAAAAAGAGCGACCGGCGATTCTACGAGACGCTTCGAGTCAGGCCCCGAGGTTCCGTGGCCGAGACCCTCGACGGAGCAGAGGCGGGGACCGTGGTCTCCGTGAGACTCCATGGCGCCCTTCAGGCCTTGCTGGCCGGCTGGCCTGCTATTCACCTGAGCTACGAGCGCAAGGGCTGGGGAGCCTATCAGGACCTGGGGATCGAGCAGTACGTCCACGACGCCAGGAACTTCGATCCGGTCCTGGTGGCTAATCAGGTCAAGGAACTCCGCGCTGACCCCCATCCGTACTGGGCGGCCATCCAGGCGAGACGTCCGGAAGTGCTGCGAGCCTCTAGGGCCCTGACATTCGATCTGCGGCGGCTCCTTGGCGGCTCCGCTGGGTCCGATCGGTCGAAGCCCGCTACTCTCCCCGAGCGGGGGAACGACTGATGCGACTCGGGACCTACTATCGCGTCCGGCTCCTGCACCGTCTTGGTCACCACCGGCTCGGGGGCCGCATCCTGGACGTGGGAGGACTCGACGGCCTGTGGGCCTCGTCCCTCCAAGGAGCGGAACGATACGTAATCGACCTCGCACCCTCCGCCGCTTATCCGGACGTCCATTACGTGCGCGGAGATGCATTGCGGCTGCCATTCCGGGACGACGCATTTGACGTTGTCTTCGGCCTCGACGTGCTGGAACACGTGGCCGACGAGGATTGCCTGGTGGCGGAGGCAGTACGGGTCCTACGTCCGCGGGGTCGGTTGATCCTCACCGCGCCGAGCCGGTCCATCCGCGTCTTCCCGAAGCTCGCCCAGGGATGGGTGAATCGCCGATGGGGACACGATCGGGTTCCGGGATTCGATCGGAAATATCTGGAAGCACTCCTGAACAGTCATCGATTCACCCAGATCCGCATTCTGCCTGTGGCCATGAAGGCGTTGCGCTGGACTTACCTTCCCCTAGCCGCGTTGTGGCGCGTTCCCGGTCCACTGGGCCGCTGGATGACGGACCTGGCGGCCGCATGGGACGCCGGGCACTTGGAGGGCGAGGAGGGAGGGCTGTTGGTGGAGGCCACTCTGTAACCTTCCACCGGGCCACCTGGGCTATGCTCCGGGTCTAGCCCATGTCGCAGAGAAAGTATCAATGGATCCTCAACCGCTTCAGCGCGGGTCCACTGGATTTGGCCAAGCGGCTTCTCCACAAGAAGGTCATCGGACCGATCAAGTACCGGGCGCCCTCTGGATACGATGCCGAGCGCTACTGGCGAGATCGTTTCCAGAAATACGGATCCTCGCTGCGTGGACCCGGGGACGAGGGGCTGTCCGAAGAGGAGAATCGAAAGCAATACCAGAAGGCCGCCCGCGCCCTCATCGAGGCGGAGCGAGGCGCCCACCTGGATTTGTCCGCAGCTCGGGTCCTGGAGATCGGATGTGGCGCCGGATTCTATGCCCAGTTGCATTCAGACCTCGGCATGAAGACGTATACCGGCGTCGACGTGACGGACGTTCTTTTCGGGCGGTTACGAGAACGCTTTCCCAAGTATCGGTTCGTTCGAATGGATGCGACTCGTGACACCATGGAGGGTGAGTTCGATCTGGTCCTCATGGTTGACGTGGCACACCACATCGTCGCGGATGAGGCGATGGATAGGGCCATGGACAATGTCAAACGGGTCCTGGCACCTGGAGGCATTTTCTTCGTAGGACCCGTCATGGCAAGGAAGAAGCGCCACCTTTTCTACGTCAGGTTCTGGTCTGCCCAGGAAATACGATCAAGGGTCGGCGACTTCGATCACTTCGTGAGCGTTCCGTTCCGAGCGGGTGCGCTCTTGGGCTTCCGCAGCAATGAGGCGTCTAAGGAGCGGTACAACCCCCCAGCCGATACAGCCTAAATCCGCCTCCTTTCATCGCCAGGCAGAAGTCTGGACTCTCGGCGATCGCGGAGACCTGGCGTGCGACCTTCCCGTAGTGGGGGAGGAGCCAAACGTCCGCGTATGTGGTCTCCAGATCGAGCCGCGGGCCGATCAGGACCCATCCGATGTCCCGGGCCCGCATCATCGTGATGACCTGCTTGTCGGAAGGCCACGTCAGGTACGTGACCAGCTCTTGCTCGGAAAGGAACTGGCCGCCGTAGGTGGGGATGCGCGGAGTGGTGAACAGTATGCTCACGGACCGAGATCCGATCACGCCCTTGCCGTCGTCCACCCGGTCGGCAAGAGCCCGATACGGGCCACGGAGGACCAAAGCCTGGCGGCCTTGCGACTTGTCGAGCACGGACACGAAACTGGTCCCCGCCACCACGGCAAGTACGGCCAGATAGACGGCGGCCAGCTTCCGGCCCGCCCGGAAGCCACCAAGGAGCAACGGTAGGCCGGCGCCGGCCGCGATCGATGCGCCCACGAGGACGGGAGTGTAGTAACGGGGGAAGAATGGTCCTCTAGTGATGATGATCGGGATGACGAAGTACGCCAGACAGACCAGGGCGAACCATCGGAGCCGTCCGGTACGAAGCGGGAGCGCGACCGCCGCGAGAGCGAGAGGGACGAGTCCGGTGACCCCTGTGATGCGGGGGACTTGAGCCGGCAACTTGGCCAGGTACTCCCCCATGCCGAAGCGTACCGGCAGACGGTAGAAGTGGACTTGGAGCTCATTGAGGTAGCCCTTGGTGATCCAAAAGTCGACCCTATTGAGGAATAGATAGCTGAGCCCACCGTCCGCGAGATTGATGACCGCTCGGGGCAGATAGAACAGGGCCAGCCACAGGTAGACACGCCACAGACCCAGGAAGGCCTGCCGAAACGACGTGGTGACAAGGACGAAGGCCGGGACCACGAAGAAGAAGAGGCCGATGTTATGGGCCTCGGCGGAGAGGGCCAGGCAGAGGCCTGCCGTCGAGGAGAAGAGCAGGCGACGCCTCCCCTCGGAATGGATGGCGCGGTAGGCGAAGAAAACACCGAGGTACGCGAGGGTCAGCATCAGCGGGTACATGGGGAGCAACCCCGCCCGATCCGGGATGACCCGGAACGCGAGGAGCGCCAGAACCGAAGCAAGCGCAGCCGCTGCTGTACGAAAGAGCTTCCAACTCATGTAGCTAACCACTCCGGCCAGGACCTGAACTGAGGCCACGCTGACCGCCTTGGCCAGCGTGATGCTCCCCAGAGCCACGGCCGGCCC
>Ga0137374_10011243_pt1 | contig 10482 bp, 13 predicted proteins | sample SagtaG_20_FD_104811 | JGI IMG/M metagenome (GOLD analysis project Ga0137374, IMG submission 104811) | Vadose zone soil microbial communities from Sagehorn Ranch, Mendocino, California, USA - Sage1_R_100_16 metaG | ecosystem: Environmental > Terrestrial > Soil > Vadose zone | place: USA...
ACGTTCTTCCAGGTAGGTCGAGCCGTCCAGCGTTACCCCGAGGTGACCAGGCGGCTGGCATCGGCAGGTCATGTGATCGGCCTTCACGGCCATACCCATGACTTCACCCGGTACCTGCGCCATGACACCCTCGCCGAGGAACTGGAGCACGGGATGGCTGTCTTCGCACAGCTCGGGATCCGGCCAGCGCTCTACCGGCCGCCCTGGCTGCTGCGGATCCCCGCGCTTCGCGGCCTCCTGCACGACCACGGGCTCCAGGCGGTGTCCGGCGAGTTCTGTCACCCACTTGAGGTGGCCCAACCCAGTCCCGAACGCATCGCCCGACAGCTGTGCACGCCGCCGGCCCCGGCTCCATCATCATTTTCCATGACGGACGCGATGGCAAAGGCGGCGACCGGGCCGCCACCGTCAAGGCCGTCACGCTGGTCGTTAACCAGCTCCACGAACGCAGCTACAGCTTCGTCACGGTCGATCGCCTCCTCGACGTACCCGCCTATCAAGCCCCTGCCGGTCAGCCGGCGAGGGAGTGAGCGCGAATCAGCAAAAACGGTGCGCCCACACGCCCGGTGGGGATCCCTGGTAACCGCCGCTACTTCGACCCTCGCGCACCGTGGCTTCATGCGGGCTTCATCCGTGGACGGTTATCGTCGCGGCCATGAGAACCCAGCCACCGTCCGCCGCGAGACCGCGGTTCGCGCTGGTCGGCGTACCTCATCCAGGCCTGTCATGCACCGGCTGACCGACTGGCTGCTAGGCCTGCACGGTCTGCCCGTATACGGCTTGGTGGGTCTGCTCGTCTTCGCCGAGGACGCATTGTTCGTCGGGTTCGTCCTGCCCGGCGAGACTGCTGCTGTACTCGGAGGAGTAGCGGCGAGCGTTGGCCACGCATCCCTTCCGGCAATCCTCGTCGTCGTGATCGCGGCCGCCATCGTTGGCGACACCGTCGGGTACGAAGTCGGCCGGTACCTCGGGCCGAAGCTGCTTGGCAGTAGGCTCCTGAAGCGCCGGGCCGAGCGCCTCGCAGCCGCTCGGAAGCAGCTCGCCGAGCGAGGCGGTACAGCGGTGTTCTTGGGGCGGTTCGTCGCGTTCTTCAGAGCCACCATGCCGGCCCTCGCCGGCATGTCCGGCATGCGTTACCCGAAGTTCCTGGCCTTCAACGCCGCCGGAGGGATCGTCTGGGGCACCGCCGTCGTACTCATCGGCTACCTGGCCGGCAGCTCCTACGCCAAGATCGAGAAGACCTTCGGACGCGCAACCGCCCTGATCGCGGTCGTCGTCGTCCTCGCCGCAATCGTCACATGGCGCATCCGCCACCGCAGATCAGACAAAGCCAGGCAGTCATGATGCATGTTGATCGCCCCCACAAGCTCGCGACGTGGGCGGTACTGACCGCTGCAGCACTCGTCGTTCTGCTCGCCAGGATCTTCCCGGACGCTGTCGAACACCGTGGCCAGATCGATGCGGCCGGCGCCGAAGTCGCTGTCTGCGCCGCTCGAGCTCACAGCCCCAGCGACGGCGGGACCGAAACCCTGGAGCAGCTCGCCGATTGCGCCCAAGGCAACGACCAGGTTCGACGCGAGCTCGGCGACATACTGTCGACCCTGGTCGTCCTCACCTTCACCGCCGCCGGCGTGTGGCACATGACCTCCAGCAAGCGTCACCACGACCATCGTTCACCCGGCCGCGCCTGAGTCGAGAGCGACCGAAATCGCTACAGGACTCGCTGGAGTCGGGCACCAAACCCGTGCAGCGCCGACTCGCCCGGGATGACGTTCCCGCACAGATCACACAGCTCGGACTCGAATCCGGTCTCCTCGTCCGGTGTGTCCACGGCTACCGGTCTACGCCCGACCTCCGAGAGCGCCAGCCCCTGGCCCACCTGGTTCGCTGTTTCATAGGTGGTCGCTCGTGAAACAACGCGCCCCCACACCGCGCACACACCAGGCGCTGTGTTTCATGAGTTGTTGCAAACAACTGAACGGGTGAAACGTACTCATGAAACTGTCAGTCGCTGTCAGCAGCGACTACCAACGCGTGGAAGCGCACGCGTGCCCAATGTCCACATGTGCCGTCCCGCCCGGCTCACCCTGCCGCACCACGAAGGGCAAGGTGGCGATCCGGTACCACACCGCCCGCTTCCGGCTCGTGGCACAGCTTGCCAAGGTGCTGAACGTGCCCACCCCCGCTGTACGTAGGCCGGGGTCGGTGTGGACCAAACTGCCACGGCCGGTCGACGGTGGTGGCGAACCCGTCGGGCACGTGCGGATCGGCTAGGCCCGTGCGTCGACCACGCGCCAGTCTTTGGACTCCCAGCTCGACGCCCTCGCCGAAGCCGGCGTCACCCGCGTCTTCTCCGAGAAGATCTCCACCCGCGCCATCAGGCGACCCGAGCTGGAAGCCGCGGTCAAACTCGCCCGCGACATCCGCGGCTCCGGTGTCCGGGTCACCCTGGTCGTCCACGAGCACAAGCGGCTCGGCCGCGGCATCGACTTGGCCACCCTGGCAGAGGAGTTGAAGGCGCACGATGTCGGACTGGAGTTCCTCACCGGCGAGCTGAAGGGCTCCCGCGACCCCTCCGGTGTGGTGTTCACCGTGCTGGCCGCACTGTCCGGCATGGAACGCGAATACATACGGGACCGCACCCTCGAGGGACACGAGTCGGCCCGCCGGCGGGGAAAGACCATCGGCGGAGCCAGCGTCACCGACGACGCCATGCTGTCCATGGCCCTCCACCTACGCGACCAACACGTGAGCCTGCGCGACATCGCCGCAAAGCTGGTCATCACCAAGGGCGCAAAGAAGGGACAGCACCCCTCACCCAGCACCATCCTCCGCCTGCTGCGCGAGCACGACGAGCAGACGATGCTGGCCGCCGCGGCCGAGAGCGCCTGATCACGTACGACGCCATACACCGGCGCCTTTGCCCAAGGCAACGCTGGGCGGACATCACCTCATCGAGCCCTGACAACGGTGATTGCGATCTGCAAGATCGATGGGCGAACCGTCAGCGTCTCGGTCCATCGATACCGCGAGCGATGGGCCGCCGCCGCGGCCGATCTCGGTCAGGTGGCCATCGGTCTGCACGGCGCGGGCATCGAGATCTCCGAGATCGCACTCGTCTCCGGCAACGACACACTGAGCGACTACAACGCACCGCAGCGCTGATTGCATGCAGCGCCGCGCACCAGCGGCCTTCTTGTCCGGCCGCAGAAAGTCGGCAGCGCGGTGCCGACTTTCTGCGATGCCGTCGCCGGGACATGGCTGCAACGCTCGCCTTTCAGTGTCCGACGACGTGTGGGAGGCCGACGATGAGAAAAGCAGGTGAGGTCGTCTTGATTCCGAACTGGTTGATGCCGGCCAAGAGCGAGTGATGCACACGAGTTCAGACATCTGTGCAGCCGACTCCGGAAATCGACATCAGGGGTCAGATCCATCCCGCGAGTCTCTCAGAACTGGTTCTCAGAACCGTTAGATTTCGACAGGTGTTTTGCGAATCGCTGCGAGCGTGACCGCAGCCCGGATCGGGCGGGCTCGCGGGACTCTCACAATTGACCATTTATGCGAGGCAGCCTCGCCGGTGACACGGCTCACCACCGGACCCAGGGATCGGGCGCCGGCCACTGCCCCGTCGCCGCGGAGCAGGCTTACCGGGAACTCATCCGCGCATTGGTCCAACCGCCGAGAACACCGGCCACCAACTTTGGCGGGCTGGGACAGCTACCCAAGCACCGGGCCTTCTGCGCCGCCATCTCCTGCGGCGGCAACTCCGTGTCTGGGTAGCCACCTTCCGTGGCGTCGGGGATCTCGCCTTTCGGCCATGGTTCGCCCACCTCCCAGAGTCAGGTTCTCGGACAGCCCACGTATCTCATTCTGCGCGTGCTTCGCACGACCTGCTGCACCTCGTCTGTGTCCTTCGAGCGCTGGAGTTGGCTGCCGGAGCATCAACGTCCTGATCTCGGCAGACGCGGACGTATGCTTCGAGTTCGCCGTGATGGCTCTGCGCCGCCACCGCAGGTGGCGCGGCTCACCGATGAGTTCCATCGGGTCGGGCGGTCGGTGTATATGGGTACCGGTGTCCACCAAGGAGGACACATGACTGAGATCGAGCCGACCGCGCAACTCGTCGAGGAGTTCAGTGAGGCGGACGCCAGGGCCGTGCCATGGGCCGAAGTCGTCGGGGTTCTGGAATCGTCGGAGATGTTCTGGTTGTCGACCGTGCGGCGCGACCGTCGTCCGCACGTCGCTCCGTTGCCGGCGATGTGGCTGAACCGCAAGTTGCACTTCTGCACCGGCGCGCACGAGCAGAAGGCGAAGAACATCGAAGCAAACGCCAATTGCATTCTCACCACCGGAACCAACTCGTATCGCTCCGGTCTCGACGTCGTGGTCGAGGGCACCGTCGAGCGGGTCCGCGACAACGGCACCCTCACCCGCCTGGCAGCCATGTGGAAGGACAAGCTCGACTGGGTGTTCGAAGTCGGCGACGGCGTCTTCCTCGACACCGAGCCGGGACATTCGGCGCTGGTGTTTGCGGTCAGGCCGTCGAAGATCCTGGCGTTCAGCAAGGCGCCGTACGGCCAGACACGCTACGTCATTTGACACATCCGTTCATCGGCATGATCGCGTGACCCGCGGCAGATGCGGACGTTACTCGGTCGAGCGCCGGAGCCGGCGGATCTCAGCGACGAGAATGGCAGGTACGTCCGAGCCGCCGCGATGACATCGAGGTCTGATGCGTTGGCGGGGGCGCTGTCGGGAGACACGTAGATGTCCTCGGCTCGATCATCCGCTTGCCCAACCATGATGAAGCTATCGCCCGCCACGTGATCGCGGCCCTCCACCATGGACCGCCAAAGGGCGGCAGTAGCGGTCACTTTGCGACGGCGTCTGGAAGACTGCGCTCATGTTCGAGTACCACGGCTGGGTGACGGTCCGAGATTCACTCGACGGCGACTGCGAGGCAGCCGACTGCCTGACGCACGCGACTCACAACGCTGTGGTGGATGTCCTCGGTCGGGTCCGCAACGACCTCCAGTTCGCGGACATACGCGTCGTGAACGGTTCATGCCATGTGTTGCTGTCAGGTCTGCGCAACCACAGGCAAGACGCCGTCATCGACGTCTACCGAGAGGTCGCAACCGCTGCTCCGTGGTCCTACGGCGTGCTCTACATTCAAGACGACGAAAGCGGCGACGATGCAAACCGTTGGGTCACTTGGGTGATGAAGCGCGGAGCGATTACTCCACACCCGGACCGGTTCCTGTCTCCGCACATCGGCGAGGTGGAAGACGCCGACGATGTGAGTCGCTAAGGGCGGCGCACCGCCCATCGGCATGACAGCGCGGATCGCGGCTACTTGTTGCGTTTCGTCTGCCATGCTCGCGGCATGGCCGCACCTCTTGTTGTCAGGATCTCCGACCTTCGGCAGGCGTTGGGCCGTGCCCTCGACGCCACCGAGACGCTGCTTGGTCCGGAGGTTGCCCTGCACGCCGACTACTACTGGCACCTGCCGGTTGATGCGGCGTTCGATGTGTACGTCGAACCTCCGACGCTCACAATGGGCCAACTGAGCGACGATCTAGAGGCCGTCCGCGACCCGAGCGACGGCGTCCCTGAGAACGCGAGGCACGACCTGTTGCACCTGGTCGGTGTCCTTCGAGCGCTGGAGTTGGCTGCCCGCGCATGACGTCCTGATCTCGGCATGACAGCGCGCATCGCGGCAAATCAGTGCGTTCTTGGTTGCTACCCAGGACGGGGCAAGGTCTGCGCGGGTGGCGTATACCCCGGTGAGGTGCTGGTAAGCGCGCCGTGTGCTGTTTACGGCGTGATGGTGATGTCCAGCGGCGTCGATAGCATGTTGCCGCTGTCGGTGTGTAGCGCGATGACCAGCCGCCATTGTCCTGGCGGGACTGCGTACCCCAGGTCGGGAACCATCGAGGCTGTGCCGATCAAGACGGGCACAGGGCGGCTCTGGTGAGGCCCGATCGCAAAGCCCACGCGTGACGCGTTGCGCGGGCCAACGTACAGACCGACGATGCCGCCGGAGCGGTCGGTCACCGCTGAGGTCAGAGCACCGTTGGTGAGGAGCACTTGCTCCTGCGCGGTTCGATTGGTTACCAGCACGTCCTCGTGCGCGGACCGGCCGGTCCGGACCGACAACGAAGACAGGGCTTCCACCTCGAGGCCGGCGGATTCGGCGGGTGCTCCGCGTAGCTGGGGTAGGTCCTCGCTCACCCACAGCTGTCTGGTCGGAAAGGTCATCGCCCCAACCTGCAAATCCAGGAGGCTCCCGTACTTGGCGTCCAGCGTGGCCGCGATGGCGGTTGCCCAGGCGGCCAACTGGATGCGGAACAGCGGCTCACGCCGCTCGCTGTAGGGGTTGGGACCGACCACGAGCGCACCCGGCGACTCCTCGAGCAACAGGCGCAGATCCGCACGCAAACTCTGCCAACCAGTCATAGCCAGACGGTATCGGAAGCGTGCGGTCGCCTGGCCGCAGGCGGAGGACGATCAAGACCCCGAAGGAACGTCCTAAATTCGGCAGATCAGTGCGTTGCTCCGACACGTGGACAGACTTCAAGACTGTCGCACTCAGTTGGCGGAGATGTGTCGCGGATCTGTTGGCGGATCACAGACGTAGACGTGAGCGCCTGGTCGGATGTCCAGAAATCCCCCATAGACTCCCCGGCCATGACCGCCCAGGAGCAGTACCGACGCATGGTCAAGGAATGCATTACGCCAGCGCTGCGGGAGCGAGGGTGGCGGGGAGGATCCGGCAAGTACTACCTAAACGGCACGACCGGCCACGTCGGAAGCGTGATTCTCTCCGGCAATCATCGCCGGTCCAACTCCCAGGTGCGGGCGTTCCACATGCACATCGGCGTGCGCTCAATGTATCTGCAGGAATTTCAGGAAGGGACCGGGCGAGCACCGCTCTCGAAGCGCCCCTCGCACGCAGTGGAGCATGACTGGTTGGACGAGGTTGCGACCTTCACGATCACCAGCGAGGACGATCCGCTGGACGTGGGCGCCTTCGTCTGGACGGTCCTGGAATCGCAGGCCCTCTCACCGGTCGTTGCCAGCCTCGACGACGCTGGGCTGCGCCGCGCCGTTGACGAATGTCCCGTCGGCGCTGGGTACGGCGGGGCGCGCACTTTGATGGACATCGCCCACGGAAACTTCGAGACCGCCAGCCGCACAATCGAGTCCTGGGCAGACTCCGCCAGTGGCGACAGTCTCGATGTCTTGTACTTGCGCACCCGACTGCGCGAGGCCATGACGAGAGATGACTGAATCAGGACGTGCCGTCGGTGGGCTTCGCCAGGCAATCTCCGTAGGGCCGCTTCGACTCGGGATTCGAAGACCGCCACCTGCGCTGAACGACTGCCGACCAACGTCCTGACCTCGGCATGACCGCGCCTTGCTGTCTGCGGCACGTCAGGCGCATCGAAACTTCGGTGGTCTTGGCGTCATTTACGCGGGCGTCTCAGGGCAGGTCTGGGTGAGGGTGGTTGGTGATGAAATCACGGACTGCGTCGTCGCCGATGAGCCCTTGGTCCAGCAGCCACTGGACGGCTCGGCGCTTCGCTCGCACGTCTCGAAAGGCGTGCCAGGCCGGCACGAGCTCGGCGTGTTCCTCGTATAGCTCGTCCTTGAATCGGCGAAAGGCTCCCTTGCCTCGGATTGCCCGCGCCAACCGTCGTCCGACACTCTCGTCGCTGACCCCCTCCGCGAAGTCAGCCATGTCCTGGTACCAGACATGGGAAGGGAGCGGATCGATGGGAATCAGATCCAGCTCGTCAAGCTCGACAGGGTTCTCCCCATCGATGCCGGTGTCAGATGTCCAGAACGCAACCTGTCCTGTGCTTGGGTCAATCAGCCAGCGGTGTTCGTAGTCGGTCTGGTCCGACAGCGCGATTGCAATCTCGTCTACGTCGAGCTTGGCTAGGTCGAGCACCCGTTCAGCGTAGATCCCTTTCCGGGCTGCGGCAGATGCGGACATCATGCGGCGGGCTCAGCTTGGGGCCGCAGGCTCGAGAGTGGCTCCCACAGCACTGGCACCTTTCGCATGATCAGGGCGTCGTCGAGTTCGGCGGTTCCGGGCGGGAAGATCCCGGCGTCGTCGAAGAACGACGAGTGCGCATGAGTTACCGAAGTGGGTTCAACCTTCCATGCGGAGGTCTTCAACCCCAGCCCGTCGAACCGGTTTGGCTGGCGTGTGGCGGAGTATCCGACTGAGCCCGTCTCGAAGAAGGCCGAGGCCTCCTCAAGGCCGGCGAAGAGGCGACTGTCGCCGAACGCGTCGGTGATGTGCACCGAGACGTCGACCCAGGCGGCGCCGTCCAGAGAGGTGTAGGCCACCCGAACATCTTCGTCGGTCTCGTCCACGCGGAACCGCGCCCGGTGATGCTCGCCGGGATAAAGGCGGCCACCGAGCAGGAGGTTGGCCCACGAGTCGCTGTCGCGCCTGGGGATGTAGACGCCTGTCTGCGGGCCGTTCGCCGTGTCCCACTCGACCGCCACGCGGTGAGCGGCGTTCTCGCTGCGCAGCCCGACCTATCGCGGCGTGTGCCGCGGGCGCATCTGGCCCAGGCGGATGAGGCAGATGCCGGCAACCGCGGCGCCACCGACCAGCTGCGGCCGGAACGGCTGGGGAAGCACTCGGGCTATCACCTCAGGGTCCACCCGGTAGTTCACCAGTAGCCGGCGCTCGATCTGACCGTGGATCCCAGGAAGCAACACGTTCTCCTCCGATCGGTGGTCTCCGTTGTGCCCTCGGAATACCGACCGCCTGAGGAGAACCGGGCTGACAGCAGACTCTCGCACTCGCGCGGACAGCAGAGTGACCGGACCTGCGCTGACGGCCCACGCGGAACCGATGCTACGTTCAGCGTTGCTTGTCCGGCGGCACGATCTGAGTCTTGTTCTTGGCCTCCGCCTTCGAGTGCTTCTCGGCGCGCTTCTCTTTGAGAGACTTGCCCGCCTTCTTGGACATGTGTTGGCGGGGCGATTTGTCGGCCATGGCTTCTCCTTTGGGAGGAAGCCGGTCCGGCTTCCTCGACCCACCGTACGTCTGCAGCCCTCAGCAGGAACGGCCGTGTCCCACCCCAGCAGCAAACCCTCAGTTGATGTCGAACTCGTTGCCTTCGGGATCGGTCATCGCGACCGCATAGTGGTCGAGACCCTCCTCGACGACCGTGTGCAGCCGTGTGGCACCGAGAGACACCAGCCGCGCCGCCTCGGCCTCGACCCGCTCGCGCCGCGTGTCGAGCGGCGTACCCCGGCCTCCGCTCGCGTTCACGTCGATGTGGATGCGGTTCTTGATCGACTTCTTCTCGGGGACTATCTGGAACCAGATGCGCGGACCCTCACCGTTCGGGTCCTCGATGCGGTCATCGCCGATGCCAATCTCGTCCTCGGGCACGCCGATTGACCTGTAGAAGTCGTCCCACGAGTCGAAGCCGGGCGGCGGAGGCGCGATGACGTAGTGCAACGCCTCTGCCCAGAAATGCGCCAGCGGTTCTGGTGACGTGCAGTCGATCACCAGCTGGTACGAAACGGCCATCGGACACCTCCAGGAATGTTCGAACGCGATCACACTGCCACGCCCGACCGACAGCCCATCCGAACCCGACCCCTCGCGCATCCGGCACGACCGAGCGGACTGCGGCATGGTCGGGCGTTCCGCTCCGACAGCGGCAGATCCGGATGAGCGCTGGGGTGGGCTCGTAGCCCCACGCCTGCCCGCTCAGCACTCAAACACCGACCAGCAGATGTCGTTCCGCAACCGCTGGTCGTCGAGCACGAGCTCGCGAATCGCCTCCGGAAGCTGGTCACGCTGCCATTGGCACTCGAGTCGCCCTGCGGCCTCGCTCTCGCCTTCCGGTGCTGCAGCACGTGCGGCCTTGATCGCATAGGCGGCTGCACCGAGTTCGTGCGCGGCGACGTGTGCGACCGCTCCAGCCTGGCCAGCGGCGTACGCGGCATGCCGTGCTGCCCCACGCAGGCTTCTGGCCGCGCCCATGGCATGGCCGCCTGCCGCGCGAGCCTGCATCATCTTGACCTCACCATGCACCCAGGCGCGGGCGTGCTCGATCGCTTCGCGCGGTCGTGGGTCCTCAGGCTGAGCCGACTCGAAGAGGTAAAGGACGTGCTCTGCGCACGACGCCGCCCAAAGAGCGAGGAGATGGTGATCCGAATCAGTGAGGGTCCCACCGCGACGAATCGTGATGAGGCGAGGGTCCCGAACCTTCGGGAGAATCATGGTTCGGCGCTCCTTCGAAGGGGACAGGCCGCCTCTTCAACCGTAGCGACGTTCGAGCACCACAGCGGGCCGTCCGGCATCGTGCGCCTTGACCCGGGATCCCCTCACACATCCTGCACTCGGCACGACCGGGCGTCCTTGTGTCGCCGGGGCCGATAATGTCTGTGACATGCGGTCGGCGGCTATGAGCGGACGCTGGTTGATCTTGTTCGCGAGCT
>Ga0137374_10011255_pt1 | contig 10480 bp, 10 predicted proteins | sample SagtaG_20_FD_104811 | JGI IMG/M metagenome (GOLD analysis project Ga0137374, IMG submission 104811) | Vadose zone soil microbial communities from Sagehorn Ranch, Mendocino, California, USA - Sage1_R_100_16 metaG | ecosystem: Environmental > Terrestrial > Soil > Vadose zone | place: USA...
ATCAGAACGAGGCTCGGCAGCTGAACATTCGGTTTGATTTTGTTCATTCTGTCAAAGCAATTTCGTTTTGCATCGTGCGCGCGTGTGGACAAGATCGACATCTTCGCGAAGCGTCTCGTTTTCAATGCCCAAACACACGCTTACTGGCAATATCAAACGGCATCGCGCTTTTCACTCCAGGGTGTTAGGAAACCGGCGTGATGTGCTGGTCTATTTGCCCCCTGGTTACCGGCGTTTCTCGACGAAACGCTACCCGGTTTTATACCTGCACGACGGCCAGAACGTTTTCGACGCAGCCACTTCGTTTGCCGGAGTCGAGTGGGGGGTCGATGAAACCGCGCAGGGATTGATTCATCGAAAACTTATCGAGCCGCTCATAGTCGTGGCTGTGGCAAACATCGGTGAGGAACGAGTCCATGAATACGCGCCGACGCCGGGTCTAATCGAACCGAAAGATCACCCCAGGAAACGCAGCCGCGGCTTGGCCCGCATTTACGGGCAATTTTTGATCGAAGAATTGAAGCCGTTCATCGACAAAAAATATCGAACGAAGCGAGATGCCGAATTTACCGGGCTGGGTGGATCATCGCTCGGCGGTTTGGCCACACTGGCGATCGGAATTTTTTACTCAGAAGTATTCACACGTTTAATTGTCATGTCGCCATCGATTTGGTGGGACGATTACGCGATTTTCCGTCTTGTCGGCATTCTCGGTGAAAAGCCGCCGCTGAAAATCTGGCTCGATACCGGGACGGCCGAGCCGGGCTGGCAACTGACGCGCGAGTTACGCGATTGTTTAGTCGACAAAGGCTGGCAGCTCGGTGTCGATCTTAATTATCTCGAACTCAAAGGCGGGAATCACAGCGAAGCGGCTTGGGCAGCACGAGTCGAGCCGGCTCTGCGATTTCTGTTTCCGCCGGGGAAATAAATTCAAGTACCAAGAATGTCATTCTGAGCGAAGCGAAGAATCTCGGATCGTTTCCTGATTGGCTGTAAGAGAAACCAACAGTCAGAGATGTTTCGCTTCGCTCAACATGACAGAAGGGGGGGACGCGCCAATGGTTAGATCACCCTCCCGACCGGCGGAACCGGTGGAGGATTAGGCGGTAACGGCTCAGGAGGAGGCGTCGGTGTTGGCGGAGCCGGTTTGGGCGGTGATGGACTCTCTGGCATCGGGTGCTTCCCTTAGAGAATCGTTCTCACTGCAGCCATTTGCCGTAAATTTGATAAACGCGAATAAAGCCGCCGATAAAATCCCAATCTTTTTGATACGAGAAACTAAGAGTGCTCGGGGACCAGGTAAGCTCGCGCGGCGATTCTGGATGATTGGGGTCGTAAACGAGAAAACGTTCAATTCCATCATTCTGAGAGCCAGGTTTTCGTTTGTAGACCAGGACCGCGTGATTGATGCTGAGACGAGGATAAGTTGTGAGAAAAGCGACGAATGACTCGCCGCGCGCCAAAGCTGCATCGAGATTGGTGTGGGTCTCTTTGTGGTAATTAGAGTCGTGTACGATAAGCATCCGAAAATTTCCGGGCCGAAAATAAGTCGGCCAGCCAAGACCGATATTTGCTCGCACAACTTCGCGGCGCGCCTCGCTCATTGCGCGCAAGTCGGCGTAGCCCGGGAAGACGACGCGCTGATTTGTCGGCAATGGATTTTCCCAAGCCGCCCGACGGGTGACCCTTCGAATGCGAGCGGCCAACGCCCTGTCGTCCAATGGGGGGGCATGCGGATCGAAGCGAGCAAACTTCTGAAACTGCATCGTCGTCCGGCACAGGACAAAACAGCGGCGCGTGTACCTTTTCGGCTCTCCTTTCTCTCTTTGCCGCAAAAAGGGATGACCTTCGCGATACTCGAAGACAGTGGCGTTGGCGAAACCGACCGTGTCGCGGTCGAAACGAAAATCCGACGCTGCCGCGCTGTGTCGTAGAAGGACGAGAACTACGAAAGCGCCGAGCTGCCAAAAGCCTGCCGCTGTGCGCGAATTGCTGGGAATCACGTCAAGGACGCGTCGAATCGTTTTCACTGCAACGGCTTGCCGTAGGATTGGTAAACGCGAACGAATCCGCCGATGAAGTCTATATCTTTCTGATAAGCAAACGCGCGCTCACGAGGCGACCAGGTTAGCTCGCGCGGTGCTTCGGCATGGTTTGGATCATAAGCAAGATAATGCTCCAGCTCGTCTCCAGGGAGACTTTTGTTCCGGGCATAAACCAGCACCGCATGATTAATACTTAGTTTCGGATAAGTGGAAAGATAGCCAACGAACAGGTCACCATGCGAGAGGGCGGCATCGAGACTGGCGTGAGTTCTCTCCTGATATTTGCGGCTGTACTCGAAAAACATTCGGCCATTGCCTGGCCGAAAATAAGTTATGAACCCGCTGCCGATATTCTCTTGAAACACCTGCGTGCGGGCTTTGCTCATTTCCCGCAAACTTGCGTAGCCTGGAAAAACGATTCGCTGATTTTCCGGCAACGGAGCAGCCCAAGCCTGTCGTCGCGTAACCGAGCGAATGCGGACGGTCAAAGCTTTGTCATCCAACGGGGCGCCTCGCGGATCGAAACGGGCGAACTTGCGGAATTGCATCGCGGTGCGCGTCATGACAAAACAGCGGCGGGTATATTTGTTGGCCGGATCATCGCTTGTTGATTTTGCACGCAGAAAGGGAACCCCATCTTTATACTTCAGCACGGTGGCGTTTTGAAACGCCAAGGTGTCGCGATCGAAACAAAAATCCGACGCTGCGGCGCTCGCTTGCACCGTCGTGAGAGCAGCGACTGCACTGAGCCAGTAAACCCCCGCTGATTTACCCCAAGTCCCAAGCATCACATTAAGAAGCAGTCGAAGCGGTGACGCTTTTGCCTCCCGAGAAGACACCGAGCCGTCTAAATTTTCCGTATCGCCGTTCCGTTAGTTCACCGATTGGAACCTGAGAAATCTGCTCGAGAGCACAGCTCAGCGCTTTGCCAAGATTCGCAGTGACCGAATCATAATCGCGGTGCGCGCCGCCCTCCGGTTCAGGCACAATTTCATCCACAACTTCGAGTTTCAATAAGTCCTGAGCAGTCAGCTTTAGCGCCTCCGCTGCTTCGGCTGCATGTCGTCGATCTCTCCACAAAATCGCCGAACACGCTTCCGGACTGATCACGGAGTAGTAAGCGTTCTCGAGAATCAATACATGATCTGCAACGCCGATCCCCAGCGCGCCACCCGATCCGCCTTCGCCGATCACTGCAGCAACAATCGGGACGCGCAGTCTCATCATTTCACGAAGATTCACAGCAATTGCTTCTGAAATATGACGTTCCTCCGATCCGATCCCGGGAAAAGCGCCCGGCGTATCGATTAATGAGATCACTGGCATGCCAAATTTTTCGCCCAGCCGCATTAACCGCAGCGCCTTGCGATAGCCTTCAGGATGGCCGCACCCAAAATTGCGCATCACATTTTCCTTGGTGTTGCGTCCTTTCTGGTGCGTGATCACGACGCAACGCTGGCTGCCGAGCATGGCCAGACCACAGGGCATTGCTTTGTCATCCGCAAACCGGCGGTCGCCATGCAGTTCAACCCAATTGGTAAAACACCGTTCGACATAATCCAGAGCAAACGGCCGTTGCGCATGTCGCGCGATTTGGACACGTTGCCAGGCCGTAAGATTGCCATGAACCCGGCGGCGCGTTTCGCGAAGCTTTGCCTCCACGTCTTTTATCGCCGGATCAAGATCGACATCGTGTTGGTCGGAATGATTCTTCAAATCCTCCAAGCGCCGTTCCAGGTCAAAGATCGGTCTTTCAAAATCCAGCGGTTGCCATTCCATAAGTGCTAAAGCGTTCTAAAGCGTTGAACCGTTGCAGCGTCAAGTAAGCGCGCCGACTGCGCCGCTACGACGGATCATGGTCGGCGGTCCAGGATCAATCGATAATAGTGACAGGGGTGCGGTTGTTTACAAGGCTGCTTAGCTCCTCGACATCAGTGGCCGCCAGGCCGAGGCCTACCGGAGGGGGCGGTTGGTCAAGATTAGGATGCGCAGCATCCGGCACCGAATACAGAGTGTACCCCGCAGCGCCGGCGAGCCGAATCCATCGGGTGCTGCCAAGATACTCTTTGCTGCCGATACCCACACGTTTCCCGCCTTTCCAAGCCATTGTTTCGGCTACTTTTGCCGTGATTTTGGCCGGCTGTTTGGGGGGCAACTTTGCTTCACGCACATGATATTGCTTGAAAAACGTGCCGTGATTGAGAACCACAACCAGGTTCGCCTTCCTCTGAATCACCATCGCGAAGTCGGGGTGGGAAATGAGCAGATGCTCCCCAATGTGCAACATCGTGCTGCTCATATTGTTCATGCGCATGATCAGCTCCGGTGTCGTCTTCAGCTTTCGCGAAATCTTTGCCAGCACGTCTCCCGATTTCACGACGTACTCGGTCTTCTCCGGAGAGGGATGACGCGATAGCAAAATGTCGACGTTTACTTCCCCGAGCAGATCCCGCGCTTCGTCGAGATGTTTTCCGGAGGGATATTTTTGAATGAAGTTTACGAGTGCATCGCGAGCTTCGGCCAGTTTTCCATCCTGGCGGAGTTGGAGCGCCGCCTGAAATTCCGGCAGGCTGATGTCCACCGCAGGTGGCGGAGTAACTTCTCCACGCTGCTCCTTTTTCACGGCGATTTCTTCTTTGACAAAGGTGTTGTAACCGAACCAGGCAGCGCCGCCGAAGATTGCCAATGCTAGTAGTAAAACAAAAAGCCACCTCATAGTTTGCAACCCGCGATTGTGACTGCGAGCGAAGCTCGAGACTGGCCCTTAGTGAGGCGAGAGCAGAAGAGGCAGCAGATTCCCATCACTCTGGGCAAATGAACATCCATCACAAGAAGAATCGTGTGGGACGAATCAAGCGCCCGGACAATAAGATCGGCTTCTACGAGGCTTCCGTGCTCGATTCGGTTCCGGGGAAGAACCGATGCCACAGCCGTCCGATCGTAGGCTCTTCCTGGTTGCTCCAGGTAAAGTGGCAGTCCTGGCAGTAAAACTCCTTGGGAATGATTTTCATCGCACAAAGCACGCCCACGAGCGCCGGTGTCATGAATTTTCGGGTCATCTGTGGATATTCAATATTGGAAGAGCCGCATTGAGGACAACGAATCAGAGCGGCGGAGATGTCGGGGTCGGTGGCTTCCCAGTCGATCATCAGCTCCTGGGCCTTTTCGAAGTCGGTGTCTTCTACCATCACCTTTGCATTCGCTTGCGGGCGCGACATGAAGCCGACCTGTTGGAGCGGCGCCTCATTGTGAACATCGGCCTTTATGCCTGCGTTCTGAAAACGTCGTTTCAGCTGCCGCGCTTTAGCCGGCTCGTTGAACGTCGCAATAGTCACCATAAATTTTCTGGCGCACCAACGCGCATCGTGTGATCAAACATCAAATCATTGCCGTGCGCAAGATTTTGGCGTGACGCAGACGATGCTATGTGCGCTCAGTTTCTGCAGGCTCGCCGTTGCACGAGTCCGCTCGAATGGCGGACGCGATTGCCTGCATCACGTTCCCGGCGGAAACCATTTGTAGAGCATCAAGTAGACAAACACGCCTGTGACCGAGACGTACAGCCAGATTGGGATCGTCCATCGCGCGATCCGCTTGTGACGATCCCATCGGCGACGGAAGACTTGGACAAGCGTTAGAATCACCAGCGGCAGCGTCACAAAAGCAAGCAAAACGTGCGAAGCCAGTATCGGAAAATAAACGGCGGCGATCCAACCTGTGTATCCTGACGATTTTTCACCAACCCGGGCGTGATAGATGATGTAGCCAACCAGGAAGCAGGTCGATGAAACCACGGCCGTGATCATGCACAACATATGACGCCGCCATGCCCCGTGGCGGATGAAGTACCAGCCCATCGAAATGAAGATTGTGCTCAACAGATTAAGCGACGCATCAATGGCAGGTAAATCGGAGGTTGAAATCATGTTGAAGCGTTGAACCGTTAGAGGGTTAAATTGGCCTGTCGCTTCAACGCTGCAACGCTTTAACGCTTGAACGAATCCTGATGCCGCCCGTCCTTGAACCACCGCAAGTTCGGCCTTCCACAAGATATCGACGCCACACCTGGAGGCGCCGAATGGGTCTCGGGCTGATGCGTCTGGCGATTCTCGGCGCAATCTGTGGCGTTATTGGCGGCGGTTATTATCTCGCCCGGCGGGGATTTGGGCGTGAATGGCGCTACCGCGTCGTCGAGGAATTACACAAACGCGGTGTCGAAGCCGACATTGGCCGCCTCACGCTGGACCCGTTTCGGGGCTTGGTCGCAAGAAATGTAAGGATTTTCGATTACAAGAATCGCGAAAACACACTTGCCGTTATCAGCGAGGTATCGCTCGACATCAATTACGCTGCGCTCATCCATCGTCAGCCGTTTCTCAACGCTCTCGATGTACGCGATGCGCAAATCAGGCTTCCGCTCAGAACGGCGGAAGGAAAAGCCGACAAAGCGCAACTAACAAATTTCCGGGCGCACGTTTATTTTCCGCCTGAACAAATTTATGTCAGTCAGGCTCAGGGCATCTTCTGCGGAATTCGGATTTCTGCGACCGGCCAACTGATCAAGCGAGAGAATTACCAGCCGTCGCCCCCGATTTCGCCCGACGAATGGCAAAGGCGGTTATCGATCGCGCAGCGCGTGGTGTATGAACTGGAAAAATTCAGGTTCCCGGCTGCTCTTCCATCATTGCAGTTAAAGTTCAGCGGAGACGTCGCAGAAATCGAAAAAGCGCGCGTAGAGGCGACGCTGAGCGGCGAGCGATTGCAACGCGGCAGCTACGAGATGAGAGACTTGTCTGCCGCTGCCGAATGGAACGACCAGCACTTGACCATCGCGCATTGCGAGTGGAGCGACAGAAAAGGCAATTTTGCTGGGCGCGCTGATTGGAACCGCGAAATCGATAGCGCCAATTTCCAAGTTCGCAGCAGCCTGGATTTGAAGGCGTTTCTTGATGCGGTTGAACTGGGCGAACCGCTCGTCGGAATGGAGTTTCACTCGCCGCCTCTGGTCGAAATCTCGGGCTCGTTACGTTTCGGGCCGGATGGATTTCGGCCGGATATTATCGGGCACGCCGCCTTTCGGCAGTTCAGCTACAAGACGGTCCCGTTCTCCGATCTTACTGCCGATTTTTCCTGGGATGGCCAGCGCACGTTCGTGCGGGATCTGCGCGTGCATCACCAGACCGGCCAGTTGCGAGCTGATCTCTTGGATGCGCTAAACGATTTTCGCATAAACATTGAGAGCACAATATCTCCAGGGGCACTCCGTGGGCTCGTGCCGCGGGAGTTGAATGAATTTCTCCGTGACTGGGAATGGCAACGTTCTCCGACAATTCGGCTTGCGATCCGGGGCAAAGACCGCAATCCGGGCAGTTGGCAAGGCGATGGAAATATCGTCTTAGGGCGCAGCCGCTTCCGGGGCACATGGATGAACAGCGCCAATACCAGAATTCACTTCGCCGATGGCGCGTTCACTTGCCAGGATCTGCATGTGGCGCGCGATGAAGGGATCGGCACAGGTAGTTTCACCTACGACTTCAAGAAACAGGAGGTGCGTGTTTCAAACATCCGAAGCTCATTGAATCCGGCCGAAGTAATTTTCTGGATCGACCCAAAGGTTTCGAAAACAGTCGCGCCGTACAAATTTCGACGGCCGCCGAACGTCATCGCTAATGGCGTTTATCAATTTCGCGGCGGCAAGAACACGCGTCTGGAGGTAAACGTCGAGGGTGCTAATGGAATGGACTACGTTTTCCTTGAGAAAACGCTTCCCTTCGACCACGTCTCAGCCCGATTGCTCTTCACTTACGATCGGTTGCAGATCACGGAAGTTCGAGGCGGTCTCCTTGCCGGCACGTTACGTGGAAATGCTGATATTTCGTTGGCGCGAAACGATCCCCGTTACCGCGCAAGCCTCGCGGCTAATGGAATCAATTTTCCGCTGCTGACTGATTTATTCTACAACTACAAAACCGCACAGGGCGTTCTGAGCGGCACATATGATTTCACCGGACTCGGCACTGATTGGCGCACCATGCGCGGTCGTGGAAAAGTAGAGGTAAGCAACGGAAACGTTTTCGCCATCCCAGTTTTCGGCCCGCTCTCAGGAATTCTGAATCGTATTGTTCCCGGCAGCGGATACAGCATCGCTCACGAAGCGACCGCGAATTTCAAGATTGAGAACGGAATTATTCATACTGACGATTTCGATGCAGCCGGCGCGCTCTTTAACATGCTGGGTCATGGAGACATCTATTTTCTCGACGACAAGCTGGATTTCAGCGTGCGTCTGAATATGAAGGGTCCCGGTGTTGTACTCACGCCGATGTACAAGCTTTTCGAATACGCCGGTACAGGAAGCCTCAAAAAACCCGATTGGCATCCAAAGGTGTTTTAGACCCATCTTGTCATTCTGAGCGAAGCGAAGAATCTCAGATCATCGGTTTCAAATCTCTGCGAAAGGGAAACAATCAGAGATGTTTCGCTCCGCTCAACATGACAACAAACGCGTGCCGCGGCAGGCCAACCAATCACTGATCACCGATCACCAACCACGACTTCTCCTGGGCGCGCACATGTCCATCCGGGGCGGTGTGAGCATGGCGATTGAGCGGGCGCGTTCAGTCCACTGCACGGCCATGCAAATGTTCGTAAAGAACAACATGCAATGGTTTGCCCGCCCGCTGGCGCGCGAAGAAATCCGTGAGTTCATCGATCACATCCAGCGGGGAGAGCTGCTGGCAGTATTTGCCCATGCTAATTACCTCATCAATCTTGCTGCGACGAATGCGCAATTTCACACGAATTCTATTCGCGCTTTGTCCGAGGAACTTACGCGCGCAGACCAACTCGAATTGCCATTTCTAGTGTTGCATCCAGGTGCGCACCTCGGCGCAGGCGAAGAAACCGGGCTCGACAAAGTCGTCGAATCGATTGACCGCGTGCTGGCTGGTCTTCCAAAAATCAAAACACGGATCGCACTGGAGACCACTGCGGGCCAGGGATCATGCCTGGGATACAAATTCGAGCAACTTGCCTACATCATCAGCCGCGTCCGCGAGCCCGAGCGTGTGTGTGTTTGCCTCGACACCGCGCACGTTTTCGCCGCCGGTTACGACATCAGGAACGAATCTTCGCTGCGAAAGACCTTTAGCGAATTCGATCGAGTGATTGGGTGGGATCGTCTTGCTGCGATTCACCTCAACGATTCCAAAACCGCCCGCGGTTCGCGAGTGGATCGGCATGAACACATCGGCAAAGGCCGAATCGGTCTCGATGCTTTCCGATTTATCATGCGCGATAGCCGGTTCCGCAAAATTCCGAAGGTGCTCGAAACACCGAAAGGCAAAGACCTCGCTGAGGACGTAATGAACCTGAAGACACTGCGAAGCCTCGCAAACAAATGAACCTGAATCGTTAGAAACGTTACATCGTTAACAAGAGATCCCTTTGTAACTCTTTTAACGATTTAACGTGGGGAAGCCCTTACTTGATTAGTCGGATCGTCAGTGGATAACGATAGAACTTTCCTTCGCTTGCCTGGATCGAGGCAACGATCACCAGCACCAGATTCAAAATGTGCAGGATCCCCAGGATTACAAAACCGATCAGCACCAGACATAGAACGCCAGCGATCACGTTATAGATCAACATCGATATCTGGAAATTGAGCGATTCCTTCCCATGCGCGTCGATTTCCGGCGAATCGCCCCGCTTAGCCAACCAGACAATCAGGGGACCAAGAATGTGACCAGCCCATGGCACGAAAAATCCGGCTAGCGCCGTGGCGTGGCAAAGCACGTTCCAAAGCCGAACGTCGGAGGAAGATTTGGATGTTTCCATGTTTATCCTTTCGCTTGTGCAAAACCATTGAGTGCCCGCTTGCCAAGCGAAGAGCAAGAAAAAAAGATCAGACTGCCGCTTTTACACGTTCAATGTGCGCGCCGAGCTCGCTCAATTTCTCGTCGAGATGTTCGTACCCGCGATCGATGTGATAGACGCGGCTCACTTCAGTAACTCCATCCGCTTTCAATCCCGCAAGCACCAACGCGGCCGACGCCCGCAAGTCGCTCGCCATCACTGGCGCGCCAAAGAGATGATCGACGCCCTGGATCACCGCAGTCGCGCCTTCAAGATCGACATGTGCGCCCATCCGCTTTAATTCAGCGACATGCATGTAGCGCTGCGGAAAAATGTTCTCTGTGATGACACTAATGCCGTCTGTCGTCGAGAGTAGCGCGCACATTTGCGCCTGCATGTCGGAAGGAAAACCTGGATACGGCTCCGTCGTTAGCTCCAGCGCACTGGCATCTCCATTCGGCAAGATCGAAATCGCATCATCTTTGACGTCGATTGGAAGGCCGCATCGCGCCAGCGCGTCGGTGACCGCGCGAACATGCTCTGGATTTACGCGCTTGACGGTTACTTCCTTACCGGCA
>Ga0137374_10011260_pt1 | contig 10475 bp, 10 predicted proteins | sample SagtaG_20_FD_104811 | JGI IMG/M metagenome (GOLD analysis project Ga0137374, IMG submission 104811) | Vadose zone soil microbial communities from Sagehorn Ranch, Mendocino, California, USA - Sage1_R_100_16 metaG | ecosystem: Environmental > Terrestrial > Soil > Vadose zone | place: USA...
ATGAGCCGGCTCTTGCGGCGCCTCATCGCCGCCATGATCCTAGGTGTCTTCGTATATGCCGCGTTCGCCCTGTGGCGTGGCGTTCACGAAATCGGCGAGAGTCTGGCCCGCTTCAGTTGGTCCGCGTTCGCCGTCGCCTGCATGCTCGCGTTCGGCAACTACCTGACCAGGTTTTTGAAATGGGAGTACTACCTCGCGCGACTCGGAATTCGAGGGATCCCCAAGCTCGATAGCCTGCTCACTTTCCTCTCCGGTCTGGTGCTGACGGTCACACCCGGCAAAGTGGGCGAGGTCTTCAAGTCGCTGGTGCTCTACCAGACGCACGATGTGCCGGTAGCGAAGACGGCGCCGATCGTCTTGGCCGAACGCCTCACCGACGTGCTCGGGATCGTCATCCTGATTGTCGCCGGAAGTGCAGGCTTCTCGGGAGGACTGGGCTGGGCGGCAGCCGGATCGATCTTGGTGTTCGGGATACTCGTGGCCATCAGCTCCGATAGAGTTTTCGAGATGTTGGTCCGCCTCGTCGAGCGCGGCCCCCAACGGATTCGCCATCTCGTACCCAAGGTCCGCGAAGCATGGGCGAGCCTGCGGACGATGACCGAGCCGCGCGCGTTGGTCATCCCTACGCTCCTCTCGGTCCTGGCGTGGTTTCTCGAGTGTTTGGCGTTGTGGGTGATCTTGCGGGGGTTCGGCGAGAGCACCTCGATCTTGGTGGCATGTTTTTTTTACGCGACCGCAACCCTGGCCGGCGCGCTCATTCCCGTGCCCGGGGGTCTCGGCGTAACCGAGGGAACGCTGGAGGAGCAGCTCTGGCATTTCGGCAACGTCAGCAAGTTCACCTCCACGAGCGCGATGATTCTGGTGCGTTTCGCGACGCTGTGGTTCGCGGTGTTCGTCGGCTTCGTAGCGCTCGGCTGGATGAGATGGCGCTACCCGGCGCTCATGCGGGATGCCGAGGCGCTCCCTCACGCAACGCCTGAAGCGCGAACTTGAAGTCACTGGGCGGCTCGCGCTCGAAGTGGAGGCTCTTGCCGGTGACCGGATGGACGAACCCGAGCACGAAGGCGTGGAGCGCCTGTCTGCCCAACCGTTCGGCCACCGCGCGTAGCCACGGATCGCGGGGAGTGCGGCCATAGATTGGATCACCGAGAATGGGCGTATGCCCGCACTCCGAGAGGTGCACCCGAATCTGGTGCGTGCGCCCGGTCTCCAGTCGGCATGCCACCACCGTGGCCTTGCCGCCAGCCAACCTCTCGAGCACGCGCACCCGGGTCACCGCTCTTTTACCTCTCGCGACGCGACTCGTGAACTTCACACGGTCGGCGGAGCTCCGTCCGTGAAGCGTTTCGTACAAGCGAGTCTCCGCATTTCCCACGACGATGGCGAGATAAGCGCGTTCGATGTCGTGGCGCATGAACTGCGCTTTCAGGCCTTCGCGCGTGCGCTCGTCCTTGGCGACAACCAGAATGCCGCTCGTCCCTTTGTCGAGCCGGTGCACGATGCCCGGGCGTACCCGCTGCTCCGATCCCTCGTCGATCGTGAACGAGCCGCGCGCCAAGAGGCCGTGGACGAGCGTCTTGCTTTCGTGCCCGCGCGCCGGATGCATGACGACCCCGCCCGGCTTGTCGACGATCATGAGATGCTCATCCTCATAAAGGACGTCGAACGGCACCGACGGGTCGGGCTCCAGGTTCGAGGGTTCGGGTGGCGCCGGAGTCAAAGCGACGATGGCGCCGACCGGAACGGTTTCGGACGGCAAAGCGGGACGGCCGCCGAGGGTGACCCGCCCTGCGCGAATCCAGCGCTGCACCGCGGCGCGCGAGCTCGGCGTCCCGCTTCTCGCCAGCAATTCTACGATGAACTTGTCGAGCCTCTCTCGCGGGTCGGCGGCCGATGCAACGAACCGGTACGCTACCAAAGCTTGGATTTCACGTGCCCTTTGGATTTGATCAGAATGTCGATGAGCGCGCGGTCATAGAAGTTCTTTTGATAGAGCTCGGGCGACACGCGGCTCTTGTAGAGCGCGCGTCCTTCTTCAATCTCTTCCGAAAGGGCCGAGAACAAGTTATCGCTCTGGATGCCCTGCAGGATCTTCTCTTCGTTGTAGAGCGAAAGATCGCTGGCAATGGCACGCGCGAGCCTGCGCGCAGCCTCTTCCGTTTCGATCAGGGGCATCTCGTGGTCTCCTCGTCGGGATTTCGAGTATCGCGCTCGCTCGTCCCCGCTGTCAAACCCGTAAAAAGCGAACCAAATCCAAATCCCAGTGCCGTGATCAGCGGAAACGTCAACATCGAGTAACGCCCCGAACCGAAGAAGACGGCGTGCACCGCGGCGGTCGCAGCCACCGCGAAGAACGTCGCCGCCGGGAGCACCGGACCGTCGAGGAGCCGCTTACCCAAGAGCGCGAGCGAAAGCGCAAGCCCGAGGACCGCCAGGTAAGCATGCACTTGGAAAAGCAGGACGGTGGAGACCGCGGCAACGTACCCGCGAGCCTTTCGGCGGGGTCCCTGGATCATGGCCGCGGTGATCAGCGCCGCCAGGTAAAACAGTCGTTCGTACGCCGTTTCGATGATGCCGAGCACGAGCTTCGCTCGGTCGCCGAATGCGCCGGGGTTCGACTCGTGCAGGTAGAAGCCTGGCGCGCCGGCGTAGTCGAACGTCGCGGCGAGCCGCGCGGGAATCAGCCCGAGCCAGCGAGCGGGGTTTTGCGCGATATTGCGGCGCGCCTCGCGTCCGAAGCAAGCGTCCTTCTCGGCCTCGTCCCATACCGAGCGGCACGCCTCCGGAACGGCGACGGGCGACCAGCTACCGCTCGCCTCGTCGCTAGCACCGATCAGCAAGTTCCAACCTCCATTGAAGCTCACCAGCGCACATTGATGCATGCGTACACAATTTCGCGCGGTCCACGGCGCGCAAACGGCAAGCGCCAGGGCCGTCGCTACGCCGGCGCGGCGCAGACGCTGTTGGAGCGGAGCACCTCCTTCCGCGCAAACCGAGCCCCAGCAGGGAGCGAGGAGCAGCGATTGCGGCCGAATCAAAGTGGCGACACCCATCACGACGCCGGACGCGACGAGACCTCCGCGAGACCGGCGGGATGCTGCCCACGCCCCGATGACGAGGAGCGCGGCGGCCACCCCTTCGGTCATGAGAGCGGGTGTGTACATGACGAGACCAGGATGGAATGCCACACCGAGGCCCGCCGCGAAGGCCCATCGCGGTGTCGTGAGCTGAAGAGCGAGACGATAGGCTGCGATCGCGGCGATCGTCCCGAGGACCGCGTTCATCCAACCGCCGACGGCCGCCGAGTCTCCCCCGAGCTTGTAGGCGAGCGCCAAGAGCGCGGGATACCCGATCGGATAATGCGCGGCATAGGTGATTTTGCCGTCCGGCCATAGCCACGTCGATCCGAGTCCATGAGCGATGCGAACCGCGAGCGCGTGGTAATAGATACCGTCGGCCGCCGCCGGAAATCGTCCGCTCGCCCAGAGCAAAGCGGCGGCTCGGGCAGCGAAGGCGACTGCGCCGATCATCAGATCGCCGAACATGGCTTTCTTACGGAAAGCTCGAGATGAAACCATGAAGTTCGAGAGCGGCCACGAGCTCGCACACCGGAAGGCCAACGACGTTGGGGTACGAGCCGTGGATGCGATGCACGGCGAAAGAACCGATCCCTTGGATGGCGTAGGCTCCCGCTTTGTCCAGTCCCTCTCCCGTGGCCGCGTAGCGCGCGACGGCAAGCGAGGAAAGGCGCCGAAATTCGACGGAGGTGCACACCGTTTCCGCATGCACGATCGCGGCTGAATCTTTGCCGTGCGGAGGGCCGAGCGCAAATCGCGTCCTCACCTCGTGCGCGCGCCCCGATAAACGCTCGAGCATCGCCCGCGCCTGCTCGATGTTTTGCGGCTTGCCCAGGATCTCACCGTCGACGACAACGACCGTGTCCGCCACCAAAAGAACGCTTGCACGCTCGGCGCGACGGTCCGATGCGACGCTGACGAACTTGTCGCGCGTGATTCGCTCGAGGTAGTCGGTCGGGTCCTCGCCATCCCTTGCGCGTTCGTCCACGTCCGCCGTCAAGACGACGAGAGGAATCCCGAGCTGCTCGAGCAATGCTCGACGGCGCGGAGACGCCGAGCCAAGACCGAGCGGAGACGTCGAGCTGATCACGGCGGCAGGATAGGATGAACCAACCCGACTTGAGTAGCTCTCTCTGCAGGACCTTCGGGATCTTGATAAAACCAACGCGTGAGAACAGTCGTCACCATGATCGTGGCCGCGGCCCTCGCCAGCGCGCGACCAGCGTTCGCTGATTGTACGCCGCCGACTCACCTGTCGACCTGCATCGAGGCCGACACGTTCTGGCCGCACGCCGGCCCAGGTTCTTTCGCGTTCATTGGTGCCACGGAAACCACCGCACCGGGACGGTTTGGGTTCGGCCTGGTAGCCACGCACCTCGCGCGCCCGATCGTGTTGCTCGTGCCATCCGCTGATCCCGCGGGAACCGAGGTCGTCGCGGTCGATCGACTGTGGAACGCGACCTTTCTCTTTTCGTATGGGCTGTCGGAGCGTCTCGAGGCCGGTATCGCTCTGCCGATCAGCGTGTATCGCACCGGCACCGGTATCTCATCCATCCGCTCGCAACAGACGACGTCCATTTCGCACACGGCGATGCGCGACGTGCGAGTGGGTGCATCGTATGCCCTTTTGCCGCGCGCCTCACGTTCCCCGCCTCAGCTCTTCGGCCTGATCGCCCGTCTGGAGCTCGCCTTACCGACCGGCGCCGCGTCGTCGTTTGCCGGCGACCGCTCTTTCGTCGCGATCCCCGCCTTGACCGGCGACGTGCGGCTCGGTCGTGTCTTCGCGGCGGGCGAGCTCGGAGCGCGCCTGCGAAAAACGACCGACCTGCTCGGCAGTCGCGTGGGACCCCAGCTCGTATCCGCGCTCGGAATCGGTGCCGACCTTCTCGAGAGCGATAGGCTGCGCATCCTCCTCGAAGCCATTGCCCTGCCCACGTTGGTCGAACAATACGAGCTCACGCGCGCCGGCACGCCCCCCCCACTCGTGCCCGCAGAATGGCAGCTCTCGGTGCGCACCGCAGTCTTGATGAGCGGCGACTTGTCGCTCGGCCTCGGCGGCGGTGGCCCGCTCACGTTCACGGGCGAGTCGGGGATTACGACGCCGAACTACCGCTTCATCTTTTCGCTACGTTACTCGCCACTCGAGCGGAACGCGGCTGACCCCGGCGCTAAAATATCCGCTCGGTGACGAAAATGGTGTCGCCCGACTGGAGGGGGATATCGGGTAGCGATCCTTCGGTGATGGCGTCGACCGAAAGCACGACGGTACGCACTTGTTTGCCGCTCTTGCGCGTCAAATTGATCCGATCCCGGTTGGCGATGGCGTTGAATCCCCCCGCCAGCGAGATCGCCTGGATCAGCGTAAAACCCGGCGTGAGCGGGAATGAGCCAGGTTTCTGCACCTGGCCAAGCACCGACACCCGCTTGGAGTTGTACTCCTTGACGTCGACCGCAACGCTCGGGTCGCGCAGGATATCCCCCTCGATGAGCTTCTTGCGGACGAGCTCCGCCATCTCCTGGGGCTCGAGTCCCGCCACTTGGACCCGGTGGACGTAGGGCAGATCGACACTGCCGTCGGGGGCGACTCGGAACTCCTTGGGCAGCTTGTCTTCCCCCACGATCGTGAGCACGAACGCGTCGCCAGCGCCGAGGGTGGTGCTCTCCACCGGAGGCGGCAACTTGATTTTCGAGCTCGGGCGCCCGGCACAGCCGGCGAGAGCGACCACGGCCGCAAGGAGGACGACCAAAGACCTTCGAGTGAAACGATGCATGGACACTACGACCTTGGGCACAAACGATCGGGACTGATCCTTAGTCTCGCGAGGGCCGGAAAAAATTCAAACTACATGAACCAACGCGCCCCGATGAACACCTCGAAACGCTTCCATCCTAATTCGTCGTTGTTGATGCGCACGTCGGTAATGTTCGAAGTATAGCGGAACGTCGTGTTGATGCCGAATGTGTCTGCAATGCGGTACTCTCCGAAAAGTGAGGCGTCCGCCCTGAGCGTCCCGAACGCAGAGTGAATCTCCGCGCGATTCTCGTTGTACACGGTCGGATACCGCACCGATGCGAGGCCTCCGTCGACGACCAAGAGGAAACGTCCACCGAAAAAGTGCGTGAAGTTCACGTAACCGCGATCACGCACGAAGTAATCACCCAGGTAGCTGTTGTAGAAATCACGCAGGTAACCGATGGCTGCCGTCGACAAAGATAGCGTCGCACCCGCCGGGTCGAGGCCGGGGTTGGGGGTGATGAACCACTTGAGCTCGGCCTGCCCGATCACGCTGTCGAACTGCTGCGCGTTCGCCCCCTTGTAAAAGCTCGAGCCCCAGCCCACCATCGCCAAGAGAGCAAAGGATGGGGTGACCAGACCGTTCAGCCCGAGACGCGCTCGAACGGGATCCGAGTCGAGCTGCCCTGCCGTCGGGCCATTGTTGTAATGGACAAAAGCAACCGACGCATCGTACATGAACGCGGTGCGCGGCAAAAATCGCCATCGACCTCGCGTATTGATCTGGTGCTGGTCGTTACTGAAATGGCGGAAAGCCGTGTCTTCGAAGTAGGTGAGGCCGTACTCGTAGCCGAGCCGCCAATCGAACATGCCTCCGCCAGGTGTCCAGACGAGACCCCCGCCGAAGCGAGCATTGATGCGGTTGAAGTTGAAGTTGGGGTCGTCGGACGGCTGGACCGACCGCAAGAAGTCGGCATAGAGGTCGCCTCCCCAGGGTCGCCCCGGCAAGATGTTGAGCTGCAGGTTGCCAAGCCCGGCAACGTTGCGCTGTTTCGAAAGGGCATCCTGGTTCTCGCTTTTGGTGGCGATGAACTCGCTGTAGCTTGCCGCGACGCCGGCGCGAAAGGTGACCTTGGGGGGCTCCGGAGCTCCGCCCCCTTCCGCTTCGCGGCGTTGCGGACTGATGGTCGCAAGGCTGAAGGATGGCGTGATCCGCAGGCGAAACGTATCGATTTCGCCCTCGTTCTTGGAGCGCAAGAAGTAATTCGTGTCGTAGCCGAACTCCGCCGCGATACCCGGATGAAGCTCGAGATCGCCGGCCCGAATGCCGATACCTTCCGTGTAACGGCGATCCCTCAGCCAGACTTGGTCTTGCGCGAAGGCGGCGCTCGAATAACCGAGCCCCAGACCGAGTACTGCGCATGTGAGCCGACTTGGTTTCATCGTCCGGTGGGGCGCCTTGGGCAGAGGGGGAGCTACGTATCACAACGCTGAAGTCGTCGTCAGCATGGGAAAACGCCGCGGCGACCGGCTACTGCGGTACTAACTACTTGATGCAGCTCGCGCACACCGGAGGTGTGGCGATGATGGGATTCTCGGGATACGACGTTACGTCTTCGGTCGGTTGACCCGGTAGGATCGTGGTGACGACCTTCGTCTCGCCGAACATCACCGCCTCTTCGCCGATGCACTGGTTGGCTTCGGCGCCGAGCTGCTCGACTCGCTGCCGCAGGACGGTGAGAATCGTAAATTCGTGGTTCGCGAGATCGGCATCTTTGCGCAGGGCTGCCTGCTCGAGCTGCCCGCGGCGATCCTGAGCGGACCGCGTCGCCACGTCGACCTGATTGAGCTTGTCGTTGAGACACAACGTTTTCACGACGTCGCGCTGGGCGCGCGCCTGCTCGAGCATGCGGCGAATGTTGGACCCCGTGACGCCCATGCGAGCGATGAAAGTATCGGCTTGCGCGAGCTGCTCCTGGGGCGTGAGGTTCACCTGCCGCTGCAGGCCGACCGATGTTTCGCTGCCCGGATTGGCCTTCGTGGTCTGCGCGTCGGCCGCGCCATAGACGGCGCTGAACAACACACAGATGGATAGTCCCCAACCGATTCTACGCGTTCGCATCAACCCTCCAAGCGCGAAGCCCCAGGACTATAAAGCGGGCGAAGCCATGCGTCAACGCTCCAGCGCCTCGGTATTATGGCGGAACCATGACTCTTTCTCACGGTGCGTTTTCCCGGGCACGCCAACTCGACTGCTGAGCAACACCCATCCAACTCTCCTAGTTGCCCTTCGGCATAGCAGCATTCACCTGAGCTCGTCGCAGAGAAGTGCTGGGGCCTTCAGCCGACACGACACATCCGAGGGGGTGCGCCCCCAGGCGGGACGGACTTAGGATCTATCTCTGCAGCGCGAAAGTGACCGGAATCACGATCGAGGCCCCGCCGCCTTCCGGCGGCGAAAATGTCGCGCTCTGAACACGACGCACGACGCAGCTCACGACCTCGTCGCCGAGTCCCGCGCCCCCACTCGGAGTCGCCGAGACGACCTCCCCGTTGGGACCAATCTTGGCGGTGATCCGCACCGAACCTTGCAGATCGGGATTGCTGGCGAGGCCGCGGTTATAGCAAGCGCGGAAGCCCGCCCGCATTCCAGCGACGACGCGATCGGCGTTCGACACCTGCCCACCGCGAACTTCAGATGCTCCCACATTGGCATTGCCCTTCGGGCCTTCGACGACGGCACCTTTTCCCGCGCCGCCTGGCGTGCCGGCGGTGGTCGCGCCGATCGCACCGAGACCGCCACCGCTCATTCCCGGTCGAAGCACGCCGCCACCCCCGCCGCCGAGGTTCAAACCGCTGCTGCCACCCACCGACACGCCGGCGCCGGACTGCGCCGCCTGATCGAGGGCGCCCGTGGGAACGTCGCCACCTTTGAGCACGCCGGCCGTCGCGGGACCCTGGCTGTTCAGCGCACCGAGCGTCGCCATCTCGAGCTGATCGAGCTGAGCACTGAGGCGTGCGCGCTCGCCAGTACTCATCGAACCGCCCTTGCCCGCGCCGGCGCCTTTGCCACCGCCCCCCTTCGCTTCGGCGGTCGCTGCAGCGGTCGCCGTCGCGGCCGTGCTGACTTCCTGCGGGGTTTCGACGGGCGGTGGAGGCGGAAGAGATTTGACCGAGTCGATGAGCCCGGCGATGTTGAGCTCGTCATCGACGACGGGATCGAGCCAATCGGAGTAGATGGCGCCCACCATGCCGAAGTGAAAGAGAAACGAGAATGCGGCGATGATGGTCATCGTCCAGTCGATCTGATTGGACAACCCACTCTTGACCGACACCGGCAATTGTGGTTTCGGCTGCACGGGCGGAGGTGCGACGAACTGGAAAAGGAACGTCGTCTCACCCACGACCACTTTGCCGCGCGCTTCCTCGCTCAACCGAACTTGGTAGCCGCCTTGCGCCGAACGCCTGGCCTGGCCACGGAGTGCCGCCAAGTCGGTGATGCCCGTCTGCAGCGCGACGCGACCGGTCATCCCATCGAGAAAATTGAGGTGGTATTCGTTTCCGATCAACTCGAAGAGCCGGAAATTCGGCGGCACGTTCTGGCTCGGCACGACGAACATGCTCTTCTCGCTCGGCCCAATCGTGACGTGAGATCGGTGCTTGATGACCCTTTCTTCGATCACCCTCCCACCCTGAACGAGACCGATTCGAAGCACCTTGGGCCCCGACACCTGCGGCATGGCGCGCATGACCGCGGTCATCTGACCCGGGCGACCGCTCGAAACCGGACGTCCTGCATACGGCTGTTGGTTCATTCCCTATTTCTCCAAAGGAGGAAGCTTCCCCTCAGCGTCGTGACGCGGTGAGCTGACAGCTGCGTGGATGGCAAGGTTCCGTCCTTTCTAGGCTACACGCACCGTGGGCACCGGTCCACCAACAATGGTCGGCCTAACCGCCGGCTTTAACTGGGCGAATCTCGGACGGATGCTGCCTCGAGAACGCGCGCAACCCATCGATCGACGGCCTTTCGGATCTCGGCGGCAACGCGATTGGCCTCCCGGCCGGTGGCAAGCGCGCCGACCACGCCTGCGCCACCCCACGCGATGACCGGGACGATTTCCGCCGCGGCAATCGCCCCGCGCGCCAGGGCGAAGAACAGCACGCAAAGGGGTCCCGCCGCCGAAAGCCGCGCGGCCGTCACCGGTATGTGGCTCCCCCATCGTAGGGCCGAGGCAACGTCGCCCAGATACTCGTTCACCGAGGCCGTCCTTTCGGCGGGGTTACGCGACTGGAGCACCGATAGAATGAGCTCACCCTCCCAACTGGGCCGTTCGCCGTGCATCAGATCGGCCATCTGCCGCAAGCGAGATGCGCCGACGGCCGTGCCCAACGCGCGGGCAAGCGCATCGAGGTCGAAGGCTGCCACCCGGTGCACACGCCGGAGCCGCTCGAAGCTCGCCAGCACCGACGCGACCGCGAAGAGCATGGCGAGCCAACTCACGACGCCGCGAGCGCAAGAGAATTAGAACGGCTCTTGGTAGACGGCGCGCTCGACCTGATCGAGGAAAGGCTGGCGCAGCTCCTGGAGCGTGAGCTTCGGCTGAATGCGGTTGACGTCGACGGCGGCGATTGGCTTCTGAATGCGCCCGACGATGGTGACCTCG
>Ga0137374_10011266_pt1 | contig 10473 bp, 10 predicted proteins | sample SagtaG_20_FD_104811 | JGI IMG/M metagenome (GOLD analysis project Ga0137374, IMG submission 104811) | Vadose zone soil microbial communities from Sagehorn Ranch, Mendocino, California, USA - Sage1_R_100_16 metaG | ecosystem: Environmental > Terrestrial > Soil > Vadose zone | place: USA...
CGAAAAAATTGCTAAAAAAGCCCAAGAGCTCCCACTATATAAAGAAGGCTATTTTGTGCGTAAAAATCATGCGCGAGTTGTCTGGTCTACCTTTGAAACAAAAAAAGTGATCGAAAACTTTTTTTTCCCGAAGTAAATCGGTCATTGCTACTATGAGGATGAGACTTACAAGAGCTCAAGCCTTGGCCTATCTGGAAAAAGAGGGTTTTGCAATGTCCGAGTCCACATACGGTCGCATCAAAAGAAATTTGAAAAAGAATCAATACCAACGACTTAACTTCATAGCCGGATACGGTTTTGAAGAGCAGCATCTCGAGAGAATAGACACATGCGAACTCATGTTGAAATTACACTGGCAAAATTATACGGAAGAAAAGAGTCCGTACAAACGCTCTTTAATTCTAAAGGAAATTCGCGAGTTGCAGCCTCTGATATCAGCGTATTACGATTCAACCCGGTCAGTCATGAATTGTAGACTTCGTCAAGTAGGTATTTGATTTATCATAAGCCGGCCGCAGAGGACATATTTTAGGTTCCGAGCTGAAAATTGGTTCCGATCCCGTCTCGCAATTCCTGCATAAGTTAAGTCTTAATTCTCCCTGGATATCTCTTACCATTTTATTTTCTCTTTGCCTTGTACCGTAATCTAGTCTTACAACATTCGCATTTTAACATCTGTAAAAATAAAAAAGCACTGACATGTTGAGAAGTAACGTACTCGGTCTTCGTAGGCTCCGGTACCAAACCCGTTATATTTACAAACATCTGTACACTTCAAGAGCTGAGCTTATATCGATTTGGAGATTTAACGGAGAGCTCTATTTAAGGAGAGGAGGGAGCGGAATAAAAATTAGAAATGGATCTACATTATAATTTATGATTAATCTAATCAGGTGATGTAGTTTCCTTTTTGAAAAACTTACGTAACCATTCTAAGTTTTCCTATTATTAAACTCTTCAAGTAAATTCTTTTGCGCTTCTCCACTAGCCTTCATAATATTGCTCAATTCCATGAGTTCACGCCTTAACCTTCTGTTTTGACCACTCAAGACTTCCGTCACTCCCGCTGTCTCACCGTAAGATTCAGTGAATGCTATAACCGCATCATCAAGTAATTTTATAATAAATCGAGAGTCGACTAATGGGTTAATGTTTACCTCTTCATTAAGCTCATTATATTTTTCCTTTAGACTCATGTAGCTCCTTAAAGAAAATGGGGGCAATTTTGTCACTTTCAAAAATATATTCCCATCTATTCTTAATTTCTTCAGATACCCATACCTAGGTTACAACCTCTCCCTTTCTAATAGGTGTTGTATTTGATATTAAAATAAAACATAGAATACTTAAGAATGGATTTAAGAAAAGAATGAAAAATTGTAGAAATGGAGTACGTGAACCGACTTTCAAAGGGAATGAGTGTAGGTGTTTTATTTATGGTTATACTACTGATATAGAGCTAATCGTCAATTGTAATCTTTAACTGTTTGGGATCTAATTTATTCAATTCACCATGATAATCCTTGGGTATATAATAATTCGTTTATCACCCGTTTGCTAATGGTTGACTCAAACTTTACTTTAGTCATTGTCTTTTCTGTCATAACATAATATACTTACTTCGCAGGGAATATCAAACGACTCTGGAAATTGGAGGCCCGCCAATTTAGATGGCACTATTGTCAGAGTCTAGGAACAGGGACCAGAAAGGTAGAGACAAAACAGTTAAGCTTTGGAGAGTTAGACGCGAGGCTGAGGAAGGTTAAGAAAAAATACTATGGCTTCTAGAATGACTTACATTAGAGTATTAGAGTCACGCCGTTGATAAAATTCGTGGTTAAGGCATAGATATTAGAAAAATATTTTTTTGTTGGTCTTGTTATTTTTTTGATATTGACGAAACCGAAACAGAAGTCTTCTCCTCGATCGACTGGAGGAATTGGCGATTCTTTCGAGAATCAAGTAGGGGCCATTTACCTCACGTCGCTTCTTTTAGAATCTATCCCGCCTGGTCGTCTCCACCACTGCGCCAAACGAATTTACTTCCAGGGTAAAGAGGATTGGATTCCCACAGGGTTCGATGATCTTGCGCGATACTTGATAATAATTTCCAAAGCAAAATCTTTATTCAGATCAAGGTCAGCCTTTCATTTACTGAAGAATTTAGGCAAGTTATTACAGATTGTTGGTTGTCTTTCAAAGATTCAAAGGTCTATTTGGAAAAAGGCGACCTAAATTTGATAGTGGTAAGCGAGAGTGGTGATGACTATTCCGCGTTCAGAGAATTATTGGACCGTGCTGAACATGCTGGTACTGTGGATAACTTTTTGACGCTTGTGACTCATCCCCATGTGTCTTCAGAGAAGATTAGAGAACATTTTGGCCTTATTAAAAGAATCTTAACAGAAGCTGATCATTGCAAACTACAATAATAAGCCAAGCACTAATATACAAAAGAATGAGCAATATTAATAATTCAACTTGGCTAGTTGGTCATTTGCAATTTGCAAAATGTGTGTAATGCATCATATACGGGGAATTGTTTGCTCATATTGTCGTAGTCATCGCGTGAATTACGGCTGAATCCAGTTGCTATGGCAACCAGTCCTTCAGATTGAGGTGTTAGCTTCCGATTTGGAGTATCAGCACCTCTAACTATCTTTGCTAGTTCTAATAACGATTGGTCTTTTTTATCTAATTCATATTTCTCTATTATTGCATCAAAGGAACAATCGTCACCATGGTGACCCAATTCGACATTTGGGATATCAAAAGGAATAGCATTTTCCCTCTTTGCAATCTCTATGACTTTATCTGCGGCAACAAAAAGAAACTCTGGATCCTTATCTATAAAATTCTTAATAAGCCAAGGACAAGCTATTCTATCTACCTTTGCGTGCTCTCTCGTTATCCACTTCATATACTAAATTCATGACTCTGCCTATTTGAGGAGTATCCTTTTCATAACACAAACTTTGACTAGCTTTCGAGCACTTGAACTTTTCCAAGAAAAAGATAGGAGTCGGCAAATGGAGGAAATTAGAACCAAATATTAGTTTGAGTTTGACTAATCTTGGTCATTAGAAATCACCAAGAAATATGACAAGTGAATTAACTTCAGGTTGCTAATTCGACAACATTTTCTATTTGATACTTTCTATTTAATTTTTTCATAATTTGCAAGTCTCTCATTCAGTAATGTATAATGTAATTCGTTTATTTTCCCTTTAGCGTACGCATCTTCTATATCAGTTTTTATTCGCGACAGCTGTTCTACTTTATCATTTTTGGATATTGTATTTAGATAGTTGATTTCTTTTGTGAAAATTTCTCTGTAACTTATTGATATTTCATTTCCTAATTTGTCATACTGTTCTTTGTTTATCTTACCCTTTGTGTACTCGTCTGTTATATTATCCTTTAAATTATTTAATTTTTCAATATCGTTACTGTCTAACTTACCATCATTGTACAGATTTTTGGCTTCGTTATGACAATGGTCTGATTTACTTACCTGTTTTCTTCTATTTCTCCATTCTATAACTGTTGGAGTTAACCATGAACCAATAAAAGCGGTAGCAACGACTGTAAACAGAGTAGCCACATATTGTGTCGGAATTGGAGGAGGAAGTGCTTTGAAGTTAGCAGTAAAACTCCCAAATTTTGTAATATTGAGTGTTGCTTCTTGTTTGTCAGGCTTCATATTAAAAAAATCTAAAATAGAATCAACAATGTTCGATGGAGATGAAAATTTTAATAATTGAGTGGAATTCCTGCCTAAATTCTCCTGCCAACTAACAAATTCAAAACCCTGATTTGGTTTAGCAGTACATTGAGAACCAGAATATACATAGAATTGTTCTCCTATTGGAGCTGTTAATTTGTCCTTATCGCATTCTATACGACCTCCGTTAAATGGTTCGGTGCTAAACGTCACCTTCGCTACAACTTTATTTGCTTTTCCATCAATTACAGAAACAGAATTATCCCAATTATTAGCAACATAAATTGTATTTGTATCAGAATTAACACCTATATCCCCAGGTCCCTTTCCAACTGGTATGTCATTTCCTATCTTTGTCTTACTATTTCCATCAATTACAGAAACAGTATCATCATCATTGGCGACATAAATTGTATTTGTATCAGAATTAACACCTATATCCCCAGGTCCCTTTCCAACTGGAATGTCATCTATCTTTGTATTATTTGTCAGACTAATTACAGAGACGCTATCACTATCATTATTGGCAACATAAATTGTGCCTAATGACGAAATAACATCTATATCGCCCGAAGTTCCAACTGGTATGTCATCTATCTTTGTATTATTTTCTCCATCAATTACAGAAACAGAATTATTGTCCTGATAGGCGACATATATTATATCATGCAATTGGTTTACAGCTAAATCCCTAGGTCCCTTTCCAACTGGTATGTCATCTATCTTTGTATTATTTTCTCCGTCAATTACAGATACTGTGTTATTATCTAGATTGGCGACATAAATTGTATTTGTATCCTCATTTACACCTATAGCCTCAGGAGAACTTCCAACTGGTATGTCATTTCCTATCTTTGTATTATTTTCTCCGTTAATTACAGATACTGTGTTATCAAGATAATTAGCAACATACATCATATTTGTATGTGAATTTACACCTATACCGGTAGGTCCCTCTCCCACTGGTATGTCATTTCCTATCTTTGTATTATTTTCTCCGTCAATTACAGATACTGTGTTATCAAGATAATTAGCAACATACATCATATTTGTATGTGAATTTACACCTATAGTCTCAGGTGCATTTCCAACTGGAATGTGTGCAATTTGTTTTGAAGATGACTGATTTGTTATCTCATACAGAGTTTTTTCATGTACTTCTGGATAGAGGAATGCGTATGTATTACTAAATAATACGACAAATGACGTCAATACAATAATATTAAAAATAAGTAAAAATAATTTTTGAACGTCATTTACCATTAATTCAAACCATAAGTCAATCTAAACTAGTGAAAGATAAACATTTGTTATGATTAGATGTTATCGTCAAACCTTTATTGTTAAATTGGTTCAATTTTTTAGGCTTTTGAAATAACAAAGCTTTTTCTTTGGTTTCAAATCTCCATTTGCAGGTGAAGTGAGGGCTCCTGTTGGGGTAATGCGAATATTGTAAAATATTGTATGTTGATGACGTTGCTAAATCTCCAACGATAGGCTATATAAAAATGAGCGATACTAGTACCAATACTCAAGCAAGCGGAAATACGACCGGACTTGCTAATCCATTTGCAAGTAAAGACAAAATTGATGCAAAAATAAAGAAGATTCGGCGGTAGATAAAATAGAGAATCCAACAGGAATACAAATCCAGATTGGTGATTCAAAAGAAATCAAATGTAAATTTGGAAATGTGTTAAATGACTTTTCGTGTGAAATTCCATCATTCCAGACACAGTAGTGCTACCAAGCACCACTTCATTTTTTTAACTTGACGGTCATTTTATGATTATTCATTTCCTTGGGTCAACTACAATCCGTTCAACCCTCTTTAGCCTATTATTTATTTCCTCAACTAACAACTGCATTTCCGTCAAGAAAATGATGTAGCTACAAAAAGGCAAAGTGTTACTAGATAGATGAGCTTAATCTAACATATTACAGCATGTTGCTACATGCTATCTAGTCAACGTCAATATACAACTTAAAGCAGTGGTTACAATATTCCCAACTTTCTAAATACTTTTGGAAATAAGACACTTCATTCAGATCATAAATTTCATGGCAAATAGTGCAGCGACTATTATCCATTCGGGAGATTTAGATACACAGGCTAAGAAATTTCTTTCCGAAGCAAAAGAGAATCCTAAGTGGAGACAAGACAGTTTATGAGATTTATTATGTATCAGATTGAATGAGCAAGAGAGTAGTAATAGCCGAATCCACTATTTCAAATTATTACAAGGCACGTAAGAAATCTTTTAAATCCTTTCATACCAAATATTTGAAATGAAAATAGTATTTCAAGATCCTACCTTCTCTTCGCAGCTGCTGAGAACGATAGGCCAGACATATTATGGAGGAGCTGATATAGGGGAATGTCTTTCTACCGCATATCGTATTGAGGAAGGCAACTTTGAAAGCTGGTACTCTCAATGGTTAAAGACAGCTCAAAGAGTCAATAAATATGCCGATGAATCATTTTCGTCAGGTCATAAAGCAAGTGCAAGAGATGGATATCTTCGGGCTTCAAATTACTATAGAGCTGCAGAATTTCTTCTTATAGATCCAGAAGATCCAAGGATTTTAGAGACGTGGGGAAGAAGCAAAGAATGTTTTAACAAGGCTGCAGAGCTTTTTTCCTCTACCATCGAATCAATAGAAATACCATACGAGGGAACATCACTGCCAGGACATATGTACACTGCTGGTGAGAATAAAAAAAGACCAACAATGATAGCGCATGGGGGGTTCGATTCCACCCTGCTCCAGCTTTACAAAGAGGGTACAACTGTCTGACCTTTGAGGGTCCAGGACAAGGAGGAGTAATACGGAAAGCGAAAATACCTTTTAGATTTGATTGGGAAAAAGTCGTGACACCCGTTATGGATTATGCTCTAGATCGGAAAGAAGTAGATCAACAAAGAATAGCTTTGATGGGTATAAGTATGGGCGGTTACCTGGCTGCCAGAGCCGCTGCTTACGAGCATAGGATATCTGCTTGCATCTTTAACGATGGCGTGTACGATGGACGCCAAGCCCTTGAATCGTCATTTCCTCCAGCCCTACGTAAAGCCTATGAGAATGGTGATGAAAAGGTGGTTAATGCGATTTTAGAAATCCTAATGGAGACAGACCATAATCTAAAGTTCAATATGAAACATGGAATGTGGACAACAGGGTCCAAAACTCCCTTTGAGTTGATACAGAAAAGTACAAGCTTTACTCTAGACGGTGTTGCCGACAAAATTAGATGTCCAACGCTTGTTCTTGAAGCAGAGAAAGATGACTCATTTCCTGGACAACCACAAAAAGTATTCAATGCACTTATTTGTCCTAAGACACATATCTTATTTACAGAAGAAGAGGGAGCTGAAGAACATTGTCAATCCGGTGCCCCAGCTCTATCAAATCAGAGAATTTTTAACTGGCTTGACCAAACCTTCAAGAGAAGTGGAGAGTAAATAAATCAACATTTAGAGGGTATTGAAGAAATCGAAACTCACAAGAAGGGCAGGTCTAATGAAAAATGTTACAGAATAGTCTTAAGTGGTAGTGCTAAGTATGTCCAATGAGGAAAAATACAAAATTCGTAGGCATGACCATAGTTACATTAGTATTAGTTATTGCAGGAATTTTCGCGGCCAGCACTTCTCCCCAAGCATCGGCTGTTGTAGGTAGATTCGTTACTGGTGAGGGAAAGGGAACTCTGGGTTGTCCTGATGGCACAAGTCAGCCAGCGGCTATCACTTTCTCCGCTACTGACAAAGGGAAGGCGGTTAGTGGAACATTTAGCATAGCATTAAGTGATGGCACAGCAACCGGAACCGGAGATGTTACTAAAGGACAAATAGCAAAGAATCACTATGTGTTAGAAGGGAATTGGAATCGTGGCGGTTTATGTCGTCTGACGGATTCTCATAGTTTTTTAGTTGAGTAGTAGGGGTAATCGAAAACGAGGAAGATGAGGAAGATAAAGAAAGAAGTTACTGTCCTAGTTGTTATGATAAGGTTAACGTTATTCAATACTTAGGCCCTGTAATTCTAGGGAAGGATGAATCAGTGCCGCGTGACTATGATCATTGGAAGCAATGTTACAGATGTGGAAGAAAATATGCAACTTCTGAGGTTAAAAGGGAATCGAAAATTTCTGATATTGTGGATGTGGAAGAGGTAGATCCAGATTCAGATTCGTCTAATGAAGTTCAGCCAGTGGAAGCGTTAAGATACGATTCTAGAGGTAGAAAGACAAGAAGAAAGGGTAGGCTACAACAATTCAGAGATAGACAAAATATGTCAAGACCTGGACGAAATAAGATAAGAGATCCTGACGCAATAGCAGCAATAAAGAAAGGGTTGAAAGTTACAAATTATGAAGAATGCCAAATAGGACAAGATTAGACTAATCAATCACCTCATTTTATATCCTTTCAAACTTAATCTAAGTGCATCTAATAAATCGTCATAACTAGTCTGTTCTTTATCAAGAGAGTATTCTTTTGCTACAGCGGTCTTTAGTGAAATAAGTAATTTATCAAACTTTTCAGGGATTGCTAAATATTCCTTGTTAATGAAGGTATGAAGATTAGATAACATGTTTTTGTGCTCTGTGACAAAGGTGACTGGAATTACTCTATTGTCTTCAGGGGATACGTCATCAATCTTTTCATAATCTGGATCTTCTCCAAATTTTATTTTTAGATCGGTAATGAATCCCCTATTCTGGCCGTCAATAAAGAACCATGTATTCTTGTATTTCTGGTGAAGGTCGAAACAAATATCTGCAATCTTTGAATGATTCAAGTGTCTAGTTTCGCCAAATTCCTTTGCGTATAACACACGAATCTTTCCTAATTCCTTATTGTGTTCAGTCAATACGATTGCAGTCCTACTTGAACCAAACCCTGGATCTACGCCACATGAATGTAGACAATGCTTGTTGACTGGTATCTTATCTTCAGAGAATTGTTCACCTAATTGAACTGCTCTATCGATTAATACTGGAGAAAATACGTTTCCTAATTCTCCTGCATATTCTAAACAAAATTCCCCTGGGAAAGTTCTATCTTCTTCAATCTCATCAATCTCTTTTTGGGTATAGATTTTACCCGGGCCTACGCCCCAATGATAGTCAAATTCTAGCAAAAAGTAATGATGTTTTATTTTCTCTTTTATTTTTTGTATGTAGTCTATTGAACCTGGTGAATGGGAAAGTAAATCCTTGTAATCAAAATTACCCCTATTTAGTTCAAGGGATTTCAAGAATTCTGACCATTGCTTATCCATCTCTGCGTATAGTCCTTGAGGATTCTTTGTTGTAGAATTAAGGACAATCATAGTATCAGATTTAGGTCGGTAAGGAGTAATAACGGACATCATATCTTCCTGCTGTCTTCTCGTATGATGGTCAAATTCATCTGCTAGTATAAAGAAGACATCAGTTTTTCCTCTGGGCGCTTCTGGATTAGCTGCGGGGTATGCCCTGAATACCGAATCATTAAGGGTAATAGTTCTCTGAGTATAATCCATATTTTGAATCGCTCCAGGATAAAATTGTAGAAAAAGATTCCTTAATCTTAGGATATGATCGTTAGCAAGTTCTTGAGTGATGCCGGTTATAATGAACGCCTTCTTGTTTCTGTAATTATTACCAGATAGCGATAACCATGCAGGATATTCTAGGAATAGTTGTGTTATTCCAGCACCACGAAACTTCTTTATCCTTATTTTTTGAAAATATTCTAATACGTTTAAAATAATTTGCTGGTAATCGAATAGTGGTTTTTCTTCATTGTGTTTAACTGGACGACCGATTAAATCCCAGAAGCAGCAAGTTGAATTACCTCTATCAGTTAAATAATCCTTCCTTAATCTAGAATGTTCTTCATTTGTTATCTGATGGGGCCAGAAGGGGATTCCTTTTGAATCATTAAGTAAATAATCGTAATCGTCATTACTTTTGTAGCCAGAATGTTGCTGTAATCTGCTTAGTTGAGCTCTGAGTTCTTTGAATGTCATCTATCATTATCCCTTTAAAGCCGCTATCACTGCCGCCAGAACAGTCGATAATACTGAGGCGATAATTGGAATATATTCCTTCATCTTCTCGTATTCATTTGCTTTTGTTAGAATTCTGTCCTTGTCAAAGATTTTTAGATTTGAAAAAATAACGCGCAAAGGCTCGAGCTTTCCTCTATCAAAAGATAACGCTAGTGATTTTATCTGTTCATCACTCCCTTCATTGAAGAAAGTATCGTAAATAGAACTTACATCCCTGAACCCCAGCTTTAGATTGTCTTTCAAATATTCTTCATACCAATTGATAGATTGGATCAGAAGGCCTGTCCTGTAAGGTTCGATATTTTTGTCCGCCTGGAGGATACAACTTCTTGCTATATTGAATAAGGTTACCTCATAATTGAAGAATAAAATTGTCTTAGCTAGCCTGTTCACGGAGAGCCATGCATAAGAAAATGCAGCGAAAAACATCAATATCTGAACATCATTGGCGATTAATCCAATTCTTGATGAAACAAGGATAACTATAAAGAAAAAGAGAAATAGTATCAAAGCAATATAGAACGATCTTTTTAAATGCCTGTGTTCGAAAGCCAATATATCAGCACGCTTGAGAGTTTTATTCTTAAAATATATTATTGATACTATAATTGGGGATAAGAAAACTAAAAAGACTATAGGATAAGAGTTCAGTAAAGTCCAGGATCGAGTTATTAATAAAATGAATCCAA
>Ga0137374_10011267_pt1 | contig 10473 bp, 10 predicted proteins | sample SagtaG_20_FD_104811 | JGI IMG/M metagenome (GOLD analysis project Ga0137374, IMG submission 104811) | Vadose zone soil microbial communities from Sagehorn Ranch, Mendocino, California, USA - Sage1_R_100_16 metaG | ecosystem: Environmental > Terrestrial > Soil > Vadose zone | place: USA...
AACGACGCTTCAATGTCGATCTGCGTAAACTCCGGTTGCCGATCCGCACGCAAATCTTCGTCGCGAAAACATTTTGCGATCTGAAAATATTTTTCCACGCCCGCGACCATGAGCAGCTGTTTGTATTGCTGCGGCGCCTGCGGCAGCGCATAGAATTTTCCCGGCGTGATGCGGCTCGGCACCAAGAAATCCCGCGCACCTTCCGGCGTGCTCTTGGACAGAACCGGCGTTTCAACTTCGACGAACCCCTGGCTGTCGAGGTAATCGCGCGTTGCTTTTGCGGCCCGGTGGCGAATCCGCAAATTGCGCGCGAGCCGTGGCCGACGCAGATCCAAATATCGATGCGTCATCCGCAAATCTTCATTTTGCGGCTCGGTGTCGAGTGGGAATGGCAGCGGGTCGGCGCGATTTAGAATTCGCAGGTCGCTCGGAATGATTTCAATGTCGCCGGTCGCAAGGTTCGGATTTTCGGTGCCGGGCAGACGTGCGGCGACCGCGCCCGAAACTTGAATAACATCTTCGCCGCGCAAAGTGTGCGCCTGCTTTGCAAGTTCGGCATTTTCCTCCGGACGAAAAACGACCTGGGTCAGTCCCTGGCGGTCGCGCAGATCAATGAAAATCACGCCGCCATGATCGCGAGTGACATTCACCCATCCGGCAAGCGTGATCTGCCTGCCGATATCGCTTTTGCGAAGTGAATTACAGTCGTGTGTGCGAAACATGCGATGCGCCCAAAAGTACCGCGTCATTCTGGGCGAAGCCAACAATCACGCAAGCGATTAGCTTCTGGGGAGCGCGCGCCTCTCGCGTGCTGGTTTCGGCGTCGCGCCGAAACAGGCTTGCAAGAAACGTTGCGGGTCGTGTTGTTCGCAATTTGAAGAGTTCGCGATCGCGAGGACGCGCTCGCCAGCACGCGAGTCTGAATTGCTACCGTAGCCTCGCGTCCACATCCGCTGCAAGATTTTCATGCGACACCAGCTCTTGCTCACCCGTTGCCATGTTTTTCACTTTCACCTGCGGCCACTCATCTCCATAAAGAAGCGCGACGCGCGCGCCTAAATCTTCGGCCGCTTGGAACTGCCGGGCGACTTTCGTTGGCGTGAGCGGGTAATCGATGCGGTAGCCGCGGTCGCGCAGTTGCTGGATTTGTGCAAGCGCGTCGACACGGCGTTGTTCCTTTGCGATAACAACGTAGATGTCGATCCTGCTGTCGTTCGCTATTGATTTCTGCATCGCTTCGCGTGCTCGCGGGATTTCGTTGATCAATTCGCCCAGAACGACGTCGCCCATTGCAAAACCAACCGCAGGCAGAGAAAGCGTGCCATCGCTCAGCTGTGAAATGAGATTATCGTAGCGTCCGCCACCGGCGATGGCTCGGAAATTTCCGGACCGATCGAACACCTCGAACACGATTCCGGTGTAATAGGCAAGCCCACGAACGATTCCCACATCAATCGCCACGAAATCGGCGAGGCCGCGAGCCCGCAGCTCCTCAACGAGTTGCTCCAGCTTTGCGCTTTTGCCGCCGCTCTTCAATGTCGCGAAGACGGGATCGGCAAGGTCCCCGAGTTTTTCTGCCGTCTTCTCACGCGGCTCGCGCGCGGATTTATCGATCGCTTGCAGCAAATCATCCCACCGCTCAGCCGGCACGTTCTTGTCACGGAAGAAATCAGTCCAGAATTCACGGTCGCTGATCCGGATCACGAAATCTTTTTCGGTGAATCCGAACGCACGCAGAAGATCGATGCAGAGTGCTACGAGCTCGATGTCGGCGGCGAGGTCCTTCTCGCCAATGATGTCGCAATTGAGCTGAAAATGTTCGCGCAGCCGGCCGCGCTGTTGCTTCTCGTATCGGAAAAATTGGCCGATGGAGAACCATTTGAGTGGTTTCTTGAATTCGCGTTCGTGCGCCGCAACCACACGAGCAAGCGTGGGCGTGAGTTCAGGACGTAGCGCGACTTTGCGTTCGCTTTTGTCTGTGAAATTGAAAAGCTGCTCGACAATTTCTGCGCCGCTTTTCTTCTTATATAGCTCAGTGGCTTCCAGAGGCGGGCCCTCCCATTCCACGAAGCCGTAGCGCCGCGCGACCTCACGCCAGCGTGCGAAAACGTAATTGCGCCTGGCGCAGTCCTCGGGCAAAAAATCGCGGAAACCAGGTAAAGCCTGCATAGGCAGAGTGTTACGTTGTTAGAGAACAGGCGCTTTGATCATCGCCCCGGACACGACCACCGGCGACGGAATTTACGATATGATGGCGAACGTAAAAGAACTCCCGCGTTAAAGGCCCGGGAAGATACATGATCGTGCACATCGATTGAATCAAAGCAGAGGGAGAAATATGAAACAAATCAGATTAACAAAAATATTGGCAGCAGGCTTGGTTTGTGCGGCATCGCTGGGGTTGGCGCTCGCACAGACCACAACGACAACAACGAGCATAGACCCAGTGACCGGCACAACGACAACCCAACAGACGACCACCAGCACTGCGGGAAACATTGTCACCTACACCCCAGACTCGGATTACTTCATGTTCCGAACGGCGTCAGCTTCGGCGCCCGTACGGTATTACTACACGAAGGATACGACGGTGATTGATCCCGAAGGTCGCACTGTAACCTGGTCGGCGATCCGCCCGGACATGCCGGCCACCGTTTACTACTCAACAGTGGGCGATCGGGTTGTGGTGCGCAAAGTAGTATTGGCCTCCCAGCCAGCCGCTGTGATTAAGCAGGAGGAAACGACTACCACAACAACGACCAGGCCGTAGCGACAGAGTTGTTTTCCAAGTAGAAATTGCAAGCGCCCGCGAAAATCTCGCGGGCGCTTTTTGCAGCTGCAGCCGCCCGTCGGTCGCGGTGGAATTGGTAGGGCGGGCAGTCCTCTGCCCGCCGCCTGCGGTTCAGAAAATCGGCGCGCACGGAGTGACGCGCCCTACCTGCCAACGGCCTATAGGGCAGTGGCCACAGTGCGCCTGCGTTATTCCATCCAAGCACCGAGTTTCCCGTTGCGTTCTTCTCGGGTAATTTGCAGACGCGTGACTGCATCCAAAAAGGAGAAGCCTGATCTGCAGAAGAAAGTACATGAGGTGCCGCATAGGCCAGGTGTGTACTTGATGCGCGACCGGTTCAACCGCGTGATTTATGTAGGTAAAGCACGCGACCTGCGCAAACGGGTGAGTTCGTATTTCCTGCCCTCCAAATTGGCCCAGGCCGATTTGAAAACGCGGGCCATGCTGGATGCGACATGGGATTTTGAAACGCACACCGTCCGCAGCGAAGCGGAATCGGTTTTGCTTGAGGGCAAATTGATCAAGGAATACCGGCCGCGTTACAACGTTTCGTTCCGCGACGACAAGCGGTTCCTCGTGGTCAGGGTCGATCTGTCGGAGGAGTGGCCCCGCTTTCGCCTCGCCCGATTCAAAAAGGACGACGGCAGCCGCTACTTCGGCCCATACGCACATGCCGGCGCGTTGCGGCAAACACTGAATTTCATGCGTAAGAAATTTGGCGTGCTGACGTTTGGGCGCGGCGTACCGACAGAGCGCGAATTGAAGTCCTCGACATATCAGGTGCCCGTCCGCTTGAGCGAGACTAGCGCCGAGCAATACCGCGAGCGTGTCGAGCAAGCGTGCGAGTTCCTGGAAGGCAAATCGCGAGAGATGATCGCCGTACTCGAAGAACAAATGCACACCGCTGCGGAGAAAATGGATTTCGAGAAGGCGGCCGAGCTTCGCAACATGGTCGCGGACTTGCGCAGCACGACGCGGCCGACCCGCCGATTCACGCGCGGCAGTTTGCCCGGCACCATTGATCCAATGGCGGACGTGCAGGCGCTCGCTGACGCACTGCATCTTTCAGATGCGCCTCGAGTAATGGAGTGTTTTGACATTTCGAACATCTCCACGACCCACGTAGTGGCCTCGATGGTCTGTTTCCGCGATGGAATTCCGGACAAAAACAATTATCGGCGTTACCGCGTGCGCACGGTGGAAGGACAGGATGATTTCGCCAGCATGGCCGAGGTCGTGCGGCGGAGGTACTCGCGGATTTTGCTTGAAGCCCGAGCCGCAAATTCCGACGCAGCGGAATTTTCGCAGGAAAATGCGGCAGAGGCCGTGGCGCGAATTTCCAGTCATCCCGAGCGAAGTCGAGGGAGCCCGCCGCAAAACGCGCAGGTAGCTTCCCGGGATTCCTCGACGACGCTGCGCTCTGCTCGGAACGACGAGAGCTTTGTTGCAGTTCGCTTACCCGACCTGATCATTGTCGATGGAGGAAAAGGCCAACTCTCAGCCGCCTGCCGTGAATTGCAGCGACTGGGATTGCACGATCTTCCGATTATCGGCCTGGCGAAAGAACACGAAGAGATTTATCGACCGGGCCGTGCATTACCGTTGCGACTTCCAATGGATTCTCCCGCCCTGCGATTGCTCCAGCGTATCCGCGATGAGGCGCATCGGTTCGCTAACGCATATCATCAGTTGCTCATGAAAAAACGAGTCGAAGAAAGCATTCTCGACGATTGCCCCGGGGTGAGTCAGAATCGGAAAAGTTTGTTGCTACAGCGGTTCGGCTCCGTGAATCGCCTCCGCAAGGCGACTGTTGACGAGATCGCGGCAACCGAAGGTATTGGTCGAAAATTGGCCGAAGAAGTTCACCTGTTTTTGCAGAGGCATTGATTTGTCCGCAGTGTCGCCGAAATTCGCTGTCATTCCGAGCGAAACGAATCGGAGTCGAGGAATCCCGCGGAACAAACCCGATGAGAGTATCATGAGATCCCTCGACTTCGCTCGAGATGACAGGCCTAAGTTGGGATTACTTGAATGACTCGCACTCGAATCTGCCAAAATCTGCGGAATCTGTGGATTGCGTTTTGGCTGTTTGCCCTGTCGCCGATCGCTGACGCACAGACGCTCATGCCAGCGCCTGCGCCCAGTCCGAGCGCTTCGCCGGAAGAAGAGACAATTGTCCCGACGTTTGAGACACAAAAGCTGGCGCGCACTTTTATGCTCGACATTCCGGCGCCACGCGGACAGATCACGGACCGCAACGGAGTGCCGCTGGCGCAAAACCGGCTCAGTTACAATCTGGTCATAACTTTCCCAACGCCGCTGAATTTTTCCGATGCGCAGGCGCTCAGCTACACGCGAGAAAAGATAGATGAGGCTGGGAAGTTAATAGGACGCAGGTTCCGTATTTCCGATGAGGCGATCCTTCGTCATTACCGCAACCGGGGCATCATGCCGTTTGAGATCGCACCCAATCTCACGCCGCAGGAGTACGACGGAATCAAGGACCAGCTGCCGCCCGGAATGATGGTGCGTCCTGTGTACGTCCGGATTTATCCGAACGGAAAGGTTGCCGGGCAGATTGTTGGTTACACCGGAAAAACGGGCCGCAATCCGGACGGCATTGTTGATAACCACGAAACGATCTGGCCGCAAACGGAAGGACGCGAAGGACTCGAACAGACGTTCAACGACATGCTTACCGGGAAGAACGGCGAATACAAACTGACCTTCGACAAGGACGGCCGGAAAACATCGGAGAAACTCCTTACCCCGCCGGAGCCCGGATACAACGTGGTGACCACTCTTGATTTGCACCTGCAAGAGCTGGCCGAAAAAGCGCTGGCAGCAAAAGCAAAACGCGGCGCCATGGTGATTGTGGATCCGAACAGCGGCGACGTTCTCGCGCTGGCGTCCTGGCCCACCTACGACCCGAACGTATTCGTTCCGTCCATTTCAGCTGATCAACTCAAAGCCTTGCAGTCGGATCCGGACATTCCGCTCTTGCCGCGTGCATATCGGTCGTCCTATCCACCGGGATCGACATTCAAAGTGGCCGTGGGCATTGCGGCGCTGGAAAGCCATGCCGTCTACCCGCAGGACCAATATCAATGCGTGCCTGCGATTCAGATCGGCAACGTCACGTTCCACAACTGGAAAAAGGGCGATCGCGGCGCGCTAAACTTCGTGCAGGCGCTTACGGAATCGTGCGATACATGGTTTTATCAGGCCGGCATAAAGACCGGCTCGGCGCCAATCATTGATTGGGCGTTGAAGCTGGGCTTCGGCGCCAAATGCGGCATTCCGCTGCGCGGCGAAGTAGAAGGCCGCATCCCAAATGATGAATACATGAAAGCGACGCACGGTCGCAAAATCCTCAATGGCGATATCGCAAACATGTCGATCGGCCAGGGAGACATTCAGGTTACTCCGTTGCAGATGGCGCAGGCCATGGGCGTCGTTGCAAACGGCGGAACCTTCTATCAGACACGGCTCGTTCAACAAGTACAGACGTTCGACAACCAAATCGTCACTGCCTACCAGGTGCGCGCCAAACGAACGCTCGATATGTCGCCAGAGACGATGGAACAAGTGCGCACGGGAATGATCGATGTCGTGAATGGCGCCAGCGGCACCGCGCATCAGGCCAGCCTCGAAAATGTCGAAGTTGCCGGTAAAACCGGCACCGCGCAATGGGGACCAAAACACAAAGAGCGCACCGCGGCATGGTTCGCCGGATTTTTGCCTGCTGACCAACCGCGATATGCGTTCGCAGTTGTTTACGAAGGCGATGTCGGCAAGAACGTGCACGGCGGTTCGCATGCCGCGCCGATGATCGCAGAGGTGTTCAAAGACGTGTACAAGGGTCAGATGATCGCCGGCCGCCTGCAGCAGCGCGCCCAGCAGCAACCCGAAATCCGCCGGGCTGAACCGGTCGAGGAACAAGACGAATCAGATTAGTGGGAGCCGCAATCTCCGACCGCCAACCTGTAGCCGCCGCCCTGTGGGCGGCGCATTGCAGGTGTTTTCGCGCAGCTCAGACAGCGTTTCGCACAGCGAAGCGGCTACAGATCACACCGCCGCCGTTTCTTTCGGCAGCTCCATGGTCCCCTTGAACTTCGGCGGTTCTTCTTCGAGGCCAAAATTGTCGGAATAGAGTTCCTCGATTTTCGCCATGTCGTCCGACGTTAGCGGCGCGGTATCGGGCGCTTTTGCAAATTCAATGAGCTGTTCTTCGTTGTAAATATTCGGCAGCGTCGAAGCGACGCGATCATCCGCCAGCAACCATTGCAAGGCTGCCTGCCCGAGCGTGCGCTCGGCATTTTCGAGAAAGCGTAATTGTTCGACTTTCTTGACCCCGTTTAGCAGCCAGCTTCGCGGTCGATGGCTACGATGATCAGTCGGCGGAAACTTGGTCTCAGCCGTGTACTTGCCCTCGAGCATTCCGGACGAATGCGTCACGCGAATGAGAAACATCGTGTTCTTGCCGGCTTCCGTAGCCGCATCGTGAAACGCGCGCCCAGGGTGTTGCTCGAGCATGTTGTAAATATGCTGGACGCTCGTGAGATCGCGCTCGCGAATACAATTCACTCCCTCATACAGCCAGCCGATCGCCGGTCCCAGCGCGATGCCGTAATATCGAACTTTTCCTTCGCCCTTTAATGTCTCCAGCGTCTTCCAGAGCGCGTCGTCGTACACCTGTTCCATTCGGATGTTGTGCAATTGGAGCAGATCGATCCGGTCCGTCTTCAGCCGTTTTAGCGCCGCGTCGGTCGCGCGCGTGATGGCTTCGGGAGAAAAATCCTGCGGTATTTCGCGCTGACCGCGCCCTCGCGTCTCCCCGTGATGGACAAAGTCGTAGCCAACCTTAGTCGCGATCACGATTTCATCCCGCTGATTCGGGAACGCTTTCGCGATCAATTCTTCGCTCAAGCCGTTTCCGTACGTATCCGCTGCATCGAACAAGGTGACACCGAGATCGAACGCCTTATGCATCAGCGCCGTCGCTTCGCCCTCGGTGAAATTTCCCCACCAACCAGTGGAAATCGTCCAAAGCCCGAACCCGACTTCGCCGACTGTGAGGTCAGTATTCTTGTAAGTCCGGAAACGCACGAATGTACTTAAACACAGAGAGCGCAGAGGTCACGGAGAGAATTTCCGTCAGTGTAACCTCCGTGCTCTCCGTGGTAGAATTCAAGCGTGAATCGAACACGTGACGCTGCATTGTTGATCGTCGCTCACGGCTCGACTGTGAACCCGGATTCGAGCGCGCCCACGCTTGGGCACGCGACGGAGATTCGGCGTCGGAAGATTTTTGCTCAGGTGGAGTGCGCGTTTTGGAAAGAGGAACCTAGCTTGCGCGACGCGTTGTTTCTGTTCGATCCCGAATCAATTCGCGAGGTTTACGTGGTGCCGAATTTCATTAGCGAAGGCTATTTCACGCAGACGGTCGTCCCGCGCGAGCTAGAGCTGAATGGGCGGATCACGAAACGAGCAAATGGACAGGTCTGGAGATATTGTGAGCCGGTTGGAAATCATCCACTGATGACGGAGCTGCTGCTCAAGCGCGCACGCGACGTCGCACCCGATGCAGTTCCCGCCGAAACCAGCTTGCTAATCGTCGCCCACGGAACGGATCTAAATGAAAACAGCGCCGTCGCGGCGAAACGCGAAGCGGAGAAGATCCGAGCACTCGGCAAATACGTCGCTGTGCTCAATGTTTACATGGAAGAAGAGCCTCTCGTGTCTGACTGGCGCAAATTAACCGAAACTCACAACGTCGTCGTGGTGCCTTTTTTTATTTCTGACGGCCTGCACAGTTACGAAGACATTCCCGTTCTGCTGGGGATCGTAGACGCGGCGCCCTCGCCGCGTCCCTCTCAGGAAGACGCGACGAGGCGTCGCGTCCACCATGCACGTGGCGAAATTTTCCGGCACAATCCATACAGGATGGATGGTCGTGATTTATTTTATGCTCCGTCCATCGGCACCGATCGCGGTTTTGCCGACATCATCATCGAGCAGGCGAACGCGGCCGCAAAAAGGTGAAATCGTGCTGGCGCTCGGCTTCTTATGCGCGAGATTGCTTCCCCGCGAATGAAGGAAACAACGTGCAAGAAGCTTCAGGAGATCGGGGGGTTTGCGTTGGCCGGCGGGTGCACGCGAAAACGAATGAAGCAACTCGTGGAGATGATTCGCGCCGCGCGCGATTATCGTTGGGTCGGCGTTTATAAGATCATTAAGGACGAGTTCGTGATCATGGCCGAGAGCGGCGAGGAACCGGCGACGTATCCACGTTTTCCAACTAGCCAGGGGTTGTGCGGTGCGGCCCTGGAGTCCGGCAAGGCCGTTATCGTAGGCGACGTGAGCAAGGATCTCCGGTACTTACCGACGTTTCATACAACTCGTTCCGAGATCATTGTGCCGATGCGCAACGACCACCGGCACGTTCTCGGGATGCTCGATGCGGAGAGCGATAAATTGAATGCGTTCGACGACGAAGACCTCCAGTTTCTCGAACGGGCAGGCGGCTTGATCGCTCATTGTTTGCACTAACGGATGTGCCGGCGCGCCCGGGGTGGCGCCCTACCAATGCGGGATTTGATTGAGGAAATTTTCAACGGCATTGCTGTGCCATGTTCCTTCGGTCAAATCCTAGTTCAAAAGGGAGACGGCGCCGGTTTTGTCCTGTTGCATCGCGATGACGAATCGCTCGATAAGTTGCAGAAGTATCAGGACGCGGAGAACGCGATCGAAATCGCAAAGTACGATGACGCGGGAAACTATCGTCCGCTCAAAACCGCGCCGAACTTGCGGCACGGCTGGTGGCTGGCGCTCGCCACCGTCGAAGAACTGAGACGTGCGCTGGATTATTTTTATCCAGGCCGGCTCGCGGTTTTCGCGGCGTGGAGAAGCGGCTACCTCAAAACGACGCCGTTGCGCGAGACACTGGATCGTCAGTCAGGAATGTATCGCGTTGCCTCAAAAATTTCCGATCCACAGATCAACGATCTTGTAGCGGACTTTTGTCGGTCCGATAGCGGATGTCTTAGGACGATTGTATGGAAACGCGATCGCGATGGTGTAATCGCATCGACGAAATTGCCGAACGAAAAGTTTGATCCTGTGTATGATCAAGTGATAGCGGCTTGTAGCCGTCGCCCTGCGGGCGACGGGCGCGCTTCGAACAGCGAAGCAGCTACAGTTCCGTTGCTTTGCCAGGAAGCGTGCAATCTTCTGGTCGCCGAGTGCCGCAAAGTCGTGAAGGGCGAAAACGCCAGAGATCTGTAGCCACCGCCCTGTGGGCGGTCTATCGCATTTCAGTATTATCACAGGGCTGACGGCGCACAGCGCCGTGCTACAGGACCAGATTTGACGGCGGTCAGACATCGCCGCTACAGCTCACAGATGATCATTCGCGCGCGCATTGTTGTCACGATGCACGGAGCGCCCATCGAGAACGGTGCGGTCACTGTTTCGGAGAATCGAATCGTCGACGTTGGCAGATTTGATGACATTAAGAGGCGCAACGCCGGCAACGCTGTCGATCTCGGCGAACAAGTGTTATTGCCCGGGCTGATCAACGCGCATTGCCATCTCGATTACACCTGTCTGCGAAGAAAGATCCCGCCACAGAAGTCTTTCACCGATTGGATCAGGGCGATTAACGCGGAGAAGTCGGAGTT
>Ga0137374_10011268_pt1 | contig 10473 bp, 10 predicted proteins | sample SagtaG_20_FD_104811 | JGI IMG/M metagenome (GOLD analysis project Ga0137374, IMG submission 104811) | Vadose zone soil microbial communities from Sagehorn Ranch, Mendocino, California, USA - Sage1_R_100_16 metaG | ecosystem: Environmental > Terrestrial > Soil > Vadose zone | place: USA...
CTCCCGCTCTTGCCCTCCGCGCTCCGTCAGTGGCCGGCCGCTCGCGTGGCTCGCGCCCGCGAGCGCCGTGCCCGCTAGATAGCGCTCCACGACCCGACTGCCGTTTCACGGCACCTCACGAGCAGTCCGTGGCTCTCGCTCGATCTCGCTGGAGGCCGGGCACATCTGGCGCCCGGCGCGGCAGTGCCTCATATTCCTGCCCTTAGGGCACACCACCGCGGTCTCGATGAGCCTGGTATAGGCCTTGCAGTCTCGCCAGTCCAGGGACCGACGAATCGAGCACACCATGGTGGCGCGCGCGGGCAGGACGAGAACGGGGATCGAGTCGGCCACGACAGGCGGCGGCTTCCCTTTCCTCACATTGTTCCTGGGCATCCTGTCGGCGGGGTTCCTCGTCGCGATCTCGGCCCCGCCGTACCTGGGTTACGTTCAGGACGCCAGGACGGTGGAGGCCAGGCTCCTGGCGCGCTCTCTCTGGACCGTGATCCAGAGCCACGCCATGGCGAGCTGCGGGACGCCCTCGCGGGTGTCTTATGGGTATTCAAGCGCCGGCTTCAACAACGGGGGCAGCACCGTTCCAGCGCGCTGGCGGGTCGCCGCGGGCGGCGCCACCACGGTCACGCTCGACTGCGCGACGGGCACGATCACCGCCGATCAGGACGTGTTCACCATCGCCGGCGTCGCGAGCGGTGTCGATTCCATCCGCGTGAGACTCGCATACGCCACGGCGGCGACGCCGCCGACACACCTGACGTGTAGCGTCGACTCCGGAAGCTCATTCAAGCCGTGCTAGGAACTCGAGAGGCGGCGCAGCGAGAGATGCGGGCCCGCCTCGCCGGCCACCGCGTACCGGTACTCGCGTCCCGGTGACACGCGAATGGTCACCGTCTGGCCGTCGCGCTCCATGGTGACGTCGGGCAGGCTGCGCCACGGGTACGTCGCCACGTTGAGGAGCACGTAGTCGCTCTTCTCGATCCCCACGGGAAACACGAACACGAGAGCGCGCAGGCTGAGATGGGGCACGTACGGGTCCTGGGCGGACACGGCGGCGGCCGGCGGGACCCCCGCCAACATGCCGTAGGCGGCGCGCTGCTCCGTCGCCGGCCACCACCGCGCCAGGGCGAAGTTGTTCACGGTCCGCGAGGCCAGCGCCAGGCTCGCCACCATGGCGACGCCCAGCACCGCCGCCGGCCAGCGGTCCGAGCGCCGCGCCACGCGCGCATAGCCGGCGATGGCGGCCACGATCAGGAAGGGCAGGACGAAGGCCTGGTACTGGGTGCGGTGGTTCTGGAGGATCGGGTCGCCGCTCAAGAGGTTCTGCGCCAGCGCCGGCAGCGCGCCGAGCAGATCGACGGGTGACAGGAGCGGCAAGAAGCCGAGGGGAGCCAGCATCGCGAGGAGGTAGACGAGGCGCCCGCCGGTCAGCACGCTCTCCAGCACCGCGAGCGGATGAAGCAACGCCCCGGTCAGGATGCCCCCGAGGGATCCGCCGAGATGGGCGTAGCGACCGAGATGCGGATACGCCGCGCCGCGGTACCACGGGATCACCCACCGGATGTCGACGACGAGAACGGCCAGCGCCGCCGCCGCCGTCAGCGCCCCCGGCAACCAGCGCCGCCGTCCCACCGCCAGCCACGCGCCGAGACCGACCACCGCCAGCGCGGCATCCGCCCGGCACAGGAGCGTCAGCAGCGAGGCGGCGATGAACATCCAGGGACGGCGCGTCTCGGCTGCATAGATCGCGGCCAGCAGCAGAGGGATGGCGAGGGCGGCCGCGTGGAAGTCGCGCACGTTGATGCCGTGCAGCGACGGGTTCACGAGATAGAGCACAGCGAAGGCGGCGGCCGCGCGCCCGTCACCGAGCCGGCGCCGCGCGATTCCGAAGACGGCGAGCGCGCCGAGGGCGAGGGCCACCGACTGGGCGATCAGCAGCGGCACCGGGCCCGGCGCCACCCAGAAGATCGGCACGAAGAGGTACATGATCGGCGAGAGATGATCGCCCCACGCGTGCATCTCGGGCAGGCTCACGCGCGGGCCGCGCCCCCCGGCGAGATTCCAGGTGAGCTGCACGTAGTAGCCGAGATCGAGAGCGTGGGTCAGGAAGGTCAGGTGGCGACTCACGGTGACGAAGGAGAAGGCCAGGGCGTAGGCGACGACCCCGATCAGGAGCACGCGCCGGGGATGGAAGGCGGGTACGACGATGGGCGCCACGACCAGCCGCAGGGAGACCGCGCCCAGGAGCAGCAAGAACAGGATTTCCGGACGTGCCCACCAGTGGACGAGGGCGGTCAGGAGCGCCAGCGCGAGGGCGAGCGCGGTCGCATCGAGGAGCCGCGCGGCCGGGGGCGAGGCCAATCTTCAAGGACCGGATGGCGGCGGCCCGGCTTCGCGGTCGAGGCGGGTGTAGCGGCCGTGAATGCTCTCGAGCCGTCGCGACCGCTTGAGCCCCGACCAGTGGAGCAGAAACCGGGTGACCACCCAGAGGATCTTCATCCCGTAGACGCACGACGCCGAGAAGCTCGCGGAGGAGGCTTCGGGGAAATAGCGGACGGGCACGGCGATCTCGGCGATGCGGAAGCGGGCGGCGACGGCCTGGGCGATGATCTCCTGATCGAACACGAACCCGTCCGAGTTCATCCTGAAGTTCACCGTTTCGAGCACCTCGCGGTGGAAGGCCCGATAGCCGGTATGAAACTCGGACAGCTTGAGGCCGAAGGCGAGGTTCTCCACGCCGGTGAGGAAACGGTTGGCGATGTACTTCCACCACGGCATGCCCTTCTGGATCACCGACCCTCCGCCCTTGAGCCGAGAGCCGAGCACGAGGTCCGCGTCCGCGTGCAGGATCGGCTCGATGATCTTCGGGACCAGCGTGGGGTCGTACTGGTAATCGGGGTGGACCATCACCACGACATCGCAGCCCGCCCGCAGGGCCTCGGTGTAGCAGGTCTTCTGGTTGGCGCCGTAGCCGTAGTTCTTGTCGTGGACGAAGATCTCCAGGCCCAGCTCGCGCGCGATCTCGAGCGTGGCGTCCGTGGATCCGTCGTCCACGAGGATCACGAGGTTCACCGTGTCCTTGGGCAATTCTTCATACGTCATCCGGAGGGTCCGCCCCGCATTGTAGGCGGGCATGACCACGACGACCTTGGCGGGGGGCGCCATGGGCTCTCCTAGCCGCCCGCGAAGGACGACCGATCGGCGCCGGTCCTTCCCCCCTCGGCCGCACGCTCGACGGGCCGAGCGTCCGTCTCGCGCGTCGCCGTCGGCCGCCGCCTTGCGTCCGGACGTGTTCGCGCCGCCTGCGAGTTCTTCAGCATGTCACCGGTCCGACGGGAGGCGGCACGCGGCGACGAACTGGTAGGCGAGGCCGCCCGGCCAGCGGCGGGATGCCCACGCGCTCAGGGCATGGGTGGCGCGGAGCCAGCCACCGTGAAGGCGACGCGGCACGACGAGCGGAAGCGGCACCGGGGTCACGCGCACCTCGTCCACGGCCAGGCCGGCGCGAGCCAGGAGCGCCAGGAGCGTCCGGCGCGTGAAGAAGCGCAAATGGGTGCGGTCCAGGATGCCGCGGTCCGCGTAATCGAAGCGGCCCGCCAGGAGAGACAGGCGCACCCAGAGGTGCGCGACATTGGGCACCGACACGATGACGCGGCCCCCGCGCGCCAGGTGCTGATTGACCGACACGAGTACCGGGAGGGGGTCACTCAGATGCTCCAGGACGTCTCCATAGACGATGGCGTCGAACAGGCCCGAGAGCTTACGGCTAGCCTCCGCCAGGTCGGCCACGATCACCTCGTGGCACCTGGACCGAGCCCGATCCGCCTGGACGGGATCGCGCTCCAGAGCCGTCACCGTCCAGCCGCGACCCGTCATGAGCTCGGCCAGGAATCCGTCGGCGGCGCCGGCATCCAGCACCCGCCGGCCGTCACCGTGCCCGAGCAGCGAGAGGACCACGCTGTGGCTCGAGTAAGGGTCGTCCTTGAGCTGATACGGTGAGCCGCTCACCGGCGTCTCTCTGGTCGCGACGGGCATGCGTCGTACCAGGATAGCACCGCCGCCGGGCGCCCCACCCAGTTTTATCGTTCGACGCGGACGACGGCGGCGCCCGGCAGCCGCTGGAGGAAATCCTCCACCGCCCGCTCCACGTACTTCCGGTCCTTGGACTCGAGCGTCACCTTGACCTTGTACCCGGCGTTGAACAACTCCGGATAGGATCCCAGCATCAGCTCTGGATGCCGCCGCAAGAGCTCGTTGAGGTGATCGGCCAGCGTCCCCTCCGGCATGTTGATGAAGACGCTGCAGAGGTAGAACGGCGACTCGCGGAAGCGCTCCCGGAGGGCGTCGAACTTCTGCCGGAAGATCTCGGGCACGCCCGGCAAGACGTAGATGTTCCGCACCACCACCGCCGGGAACGCCAGCTCCTCGCCGGCCATCAGCTCGGCCCCCTCCGGCACCTCTGCCATCTTGAGCCGCGCCTCGTTCAGCCGGCCCTTGTGGAATCCCTCCAGCACCCGCACCAGCCGCGGGTCGCGGACCACCGGCACGCCCAGGCCGCGGGCGACGCCCTCGATGGTCACGTCGTCGTGCGTGGGCCCGACCCCGCCCGAAGTGAAGACCACGTCGAAGGCCCGGCTGTGTTCGCCCACCTCGAATGCGATCAGCTCCACCTCGTCGGGGATCACGGAGATCTTGCGCACTTCCACGCCCAGCGTGCGGAGTTCACGGCAGAGGTAGGAGGCATTGGCGTCCACGACCTTGCCGGACAGGATCTCGTTGCCGATGAGGATGATGCCGGCCGTCCTCGCCATAGACGCAGCCCATGGTAGCACGGACTTCCGCCGGCCCCGTAAGGGGGAAGAGCAGCCTGCGAGTGGCGCGGCTTCCTGCTAGAATGTGGCGGGTGAACGGACCGCGGGCTGTCGCCAAGGAGACCGCCATGAACGCTGACGCGTCACCGATCAAGCTCTCCGGCTGGGCCCTGATCCTCGGGGCGTCCTCGGGATTCGGCGCCGCGACCAGCCTCGCCCTGGCGCGGGCGGGCTGCCATATCTTCGGAGTGCATCTCGACCGCAAGTCCACCCTGCCCAATGCCCAGCGCGTCGTGGCCGAGATCCGGGCGCTCGGCCGCGAGGCGCGGTTCTTCAACACCAACGCCGCCGACGAGGAGAAGCGGACGGAGGTCGCGGTCGAGATGGAGCGCACCCTCCGGGAGCGGAACGAGATGGGCCAGCTCCGCATCATGCTCCATTCCCTCGCCTTCGGCACCCTGCGCCTGTTCGTCGCCGACCCGATGAAGGAGGCGGTGAGCAAGATCCAGATGGACATGACGCTCGACGTGATGGCGCACAGCCTCGTCTACTGGGCGCAGGAGATCGTGGGCCGCGGGCTCATGGGACGGGGCGGCCGCATCTACGCCATGACCTCGTCCGGCGGCTCGCGCGTGCTCCCCCACTATGGTCCGGTCTCCGCCGCCAAGGCGGCGCTCGAATCCAATATCCGCCAGCTCGCCGCCGAGCTGGCCCCCCACGGCATCACCGCCAACTCGATCCGGGCGGGGGTGACGGCCACGCCGGCGGCCCGGGCCATCCCCAACTACGAGGAGTTCTCGAGGGAGGCCGCGCGGCGCAACCCGCACCGCCGCCTCACCACCACCGAAGACGTCGCCCGCGCCATCGTCGTGCTCTCCCATCCCGACACCTACTGGATGACCGGCAACGTGCTGGGCGTGGACGGCGGCGAGGACATCGCCGGCTAGCAAGACTTTCAACGACGCATGCCGGACTGGGCGGCCGTCGTGATCCTGGGCGTCATCGAAGGCGTCACCGAGTTCCTGCCCGTCTCCTCCACCGGTCATCTCCTGCTGGCCGAGAACAGTCAGCTCCTGCCGGAGCAGTCGGAGCTGTTCAATGTCGTCATCCAGGCCGGCGCCGTCCTCGCCGTCTTCCTCGCGTTCTGGCACCGCGTCAAGGATCTGACGCTGAACCTGAAGGCGCGCGACACGCGGGACTATCTGCTCAAGCTGATCGTGGCCTTCGCGCTCACCGGCGCCGGCGGTCTGCTCGCGAAGAAGGCGGGCTTCGCCCTGCCCAAGGAGACCGGGCCCGTCGCGTGGGCCACGCTGGTCGGGGGCGTGCTCATCCTCGTCATCGAGCGCTGGGCCCGCCAGAGACGCTTGGGCTCGCAGATCACCTGGACCATCGCGGTCGCGGTGGGGCTCGCCCAGCTCCTGGCCGCCGTCTTCCCCGGCACCTCGCGCGCCGGGGCCACGATCCTGGTCGGCCTGGCGTTCGGCCTCAACCGTCCGGCGTCCACGGAGTTCTCGTTCCTGCTGGGTATTCCGACGCTCTTCACGGCGAGCGCCTACGAGATCTACAAGGCGCTCGAGCAGCCCGCCCTGGATCCTCCGACCGACTGGAGCATGGTGGCGCTCGGCTCGCTCGTGTCGGCCGTCGTGGCCTTCCTGGTGGTCAGGTGGCTGGTCCGCTGGGTGCAGGCCCACACCTTCGTCGCCTTCGGCTGGTACCGCATCGCGCTCGGGCTCCTCATGGTGACCCTGGCCCACGGCTCCCGCTGATGGCACCCTTCCGGAAAGGGCCCGTCTGCGGAGGGACGGCGCTCCTCGGCCGCCCGCGAGGGGGTGAGCGACGACGCGGCTACTTCTTCCTCCGCTCCTCCAGCGCCTTCAAGAGCCGCTCGGCCTGGTCGATGTTCCGCCGCGCATTCGCATTCTCCGGCTCCAGTTCGAGTACGGCGCGCCATTCGGTGATGGCCTCGGCGGGCTTCTCCTCCCGATAAAGGCGCACGCCCTCGCGGTAGTGCAGCTCCACCGCGCGCGCACGAGCCTGCTTCAGTAGCGCCGCCGAATCCTCGTAGTCAGGCTGCAGACGCGCGAGCTGAGCGAGCGATCGGTACGACTCCTCGTACCGTCGCCCGGCGAGATGGGTCTTGCCCTGCCAGTAGAGCGCCTGCTTCTTGACCGTGAGGCCGTCCCGATTGCCGGGGCTGCCCGCGAGGAACTTGTCGATGTCGGAAAGGGCTTCGCCGTAATCGCGGCGATCGAGGGCTTCGCGCGCCTCCGCCAGCAGGGGATTGACCTCGGTATACTCCTCCTTCGCGGGCTCGCCCCTGGGCGCGCTGGGCGCGACGGCAACGGGCGGCGCCACCGCGGGCGCGGGCCGCCGGGCCTCCGGGTGGATGAACGGCACGCCGGGGATCTCGGGGATCTTCAGCGTCGTGCCCGCGACCAGCCGCGGGTTCGGGGGGAGCTGGTTGGTCTCCCAGATCACCTCCGACCGCGAGCGATCCCCGTAGTAGCGCTGGGCCAGCGATTGCAGCGTGTCCCCCTGGCGCACCGTGTGGTTGACGAACTCCACGTCACGCGCCTCGTTCTGCAGCGCCTGGAAGGCCGCCCGGTTGAAGGGATCCAGGGCGAGCGCGGCCAGGAACTGCCGCCGCGCCTCCGCCCGCGCGCCCCGGACGAGCGCGGCGCGTCCCGCTTCGATCTTCTCGGCCACCGCTCGCTCGATCCGGCCGTCGAGGGCCTTGAGGGATCGTTCCGCCGCCGCGTCACCCGGATCGATGGTCAGCGCGATCTTCCACTCCTCCTGCGCCCCGCGCAGCTGACCGTCGCGCTCGAGCGCTTCCGCGCGCTCGCGATGGCGGCCGACGAGCGCCGCGCGCGGGTCGGGAGCGGGAGGCGGAGGGGACGCCACGGGAGGGGCTACGACGGGAGCCGTCGCTTCCGGTGGCGGCCCCGGCTTCTCCGCCACCGTGGCGCAGGCGCTCACCACCAGGGCCAGCGCGAGGGCGGCCGCACGCGCGACCGCCGAGCCCCGCTTCACTTGAGGTCCTCCTGCTGATAGACGTTCAGGTTCTTCACGAAGTCCTCGAGCGTCATCTCCGAGTAGATCTGGCTCCGGTTCCCGACGAGCGGGCGGACGAAGGAGGCATTGCCTTGGCGGCGCACGGAGAACCCGGCCACGTAGCCGTACTCGCCGAGCTTGCTCAGCAGGCTCTCGTCCCAGCTCCCGTAGGGGTAGGCCACGATGGGGCTGGGTCGTCCGAGATTCCGCCGGAACATCTCTTGAGGCTGGCCCAGCTCGGTCTGCATGCGCCGCGCGTACTGCGCGTCCGTCTCGCCGGGCGTGCGGCGCAGATCACCGTGGGTCTTGGAGTGAGCCTGGACGTCGAATCCCTCGGCGGACAGCTCGCGCAGCTCCTGCCAGGAGAGCGCATGGCGGCCGGCGCCGACGTAGTCGATGTAGACGAAGAGCGTGGCGGTGAAGCCCAGTTCCTTCAACACCGGGTACGCGTGCTGCCGGAACGACTTGTAGCCGTCGTCGAAGGTGAGGACCACCGCCTTCCGCGGCAGTTGCCGGCCGAGCCGCGTGAACTCCACGAACTCGCCCAGGCTCACCACCCGGTAGCCATTGGCCTTGAGATACCGCATCTGCTCCTCGAACTTCGACGCCGCCAGGAGCAGCCGGCCCTTGGACTCGGGGCCGAGATTGTGATAGCAGAGGATCGTGACGATCCGGTACCCGCCCGGCTCGACGCCCGACGGGTTCCAGGCACGCCGGGGGATCACGACCTCCTGGCCCGGCTCGAATGTCCGGGCCCCCGCGTAGTCCTCGATCATCCACCCCTTGCCCGCATCTCCCAGGTATCGCGTCGCCAGGCTCTCGGCCGTGTCGCCGGGCTTGGCGAACGTCACGATGAAGTCCTCCGACTCGAATGCCCCGGGCAGCGGCGGGGGCGCCGGCGGCGGCGCGGGGGCTGGGGTCGTGGCGGCGGCGCGGGCGGGCGCGGCGGGTGCCGGAGACGTCGACGGCGCCGGAACCGCCGACGCGCACGCCCCGGCGACCAGGGCCGCCCCGCCCACGATCAGCACCCGACCGAGCCGGTGGTAGCCCATCACAGCGTTGCCGCCCCCTGCCCGGTCAGCCCCAGAACCTCGTAGACCTCGACCTGCTCCTCCTTGCCCTTCACCTTGATGGCGCCGAGCGCGCGGACCTCCACCACGTCCCGAACCAAGTCCCAGGTGCGCTGGCTGATGAGGATCTGCCCAGGCTTGGCGTTGGACTCGAGCCGCGCGGCGAGGTTCACGCTGTCGCCGATCACGGTGTACTCCATCCGGTCCGCCGTGCCCACCGTCCCTGCCACCGCCTCTCCCGCGCTGACCCCGATCCCGATGGTGACACCCTCCTTTCCCTCCCGGGCCCGCTTCTCGTTGAGCCCGACGATCCCCGCCCGCATGTCGAGGGCCGTCTGGACGGCCCTCGCCGAATGATCCGGATGGGCGATCGGCGCCCCGAAGACGGCCATCACCGCGTCCCCCATGAACTTGTCGAGCGTGCCGTCGTGCTTGAAGGTGGTCTCGATCATCAGCGTGTAGAAGTCGTTCAGCAGCGAGACGACCTCCTCCGGGCTCAGCCGCTCGGACAAGGGCGTGAAGCCGCGCACATCGCAGAACAGCACCGTGACCTCTCGCCGTTCTCCCGTCAGGACCAGGCGCTCGGGATCCTTCAGGATCTCCTCGACGACCTCACGCGCCACGTAGCGCGTGAAGGCGCGCTTGATCATCTCCTTCTCGCGCAGGCTCCGCGCCATCTGGTTGAAGGAATCGGTGAGCACCCCGATCTCGTCCCGCGACGGGACCCGGAGGGCGACGTTGAAGTCCCCGGCCGCGATGGCGCGCGTGCCCTCCACCAGCCGGAAGATCGGCCGGGAGAGCAGCGTCGCCAGCCCCACCGCCCCGCCGATGCCGGCCGCGATCATGATGAACGTGATGAGCATGGCCTGGTTGCGGGCCTTCGCGAGCGCCACCTCGATGGGCTTTTGGCTGAACCCGAGATAGAGCGCTCCCACCGGAACCCGGCTGTAGACCAGCGGCACCGCGAAGTCGATGAGGCGCCGGCCCCCGGATGCGTACGTCTGGATCAACAGCTCGTCCTTGAGCGGCGCGAGGTCCCGGGGGCGATTGATGGGGCCTTCCGTCGCCGACGCGTCGGACTGGGCGAGGATCTTGCCGTCGGTGTCAGCGACGAACGCGTAGGCCACGTCGGGGTCCTTCATGGCGTCCTTCACCAGCACGGCGAGGGTCAACTCGTCGCCGGTCACGAGCGGGGTCTTGGCGCTGGCCGCGAAGTTCTCGGCGATGGTGAGCCCGCGCTTGGTCATCTCGACGGTGAGGCTCTGCTGCTGCTGGCGCAAGAGGAACAGACCCACGAGGACGACGGTGAGGACCACGAGCGAGGTGATGAGCAGGCTCAGCTTGGCCTTCAGCGGCAGCCGGATTCCGGTGTCCGCTGGATGCGCCGCGCCGCCTCCGTCCTCCATTTTCACTCCCGCTCCGTCATCCCTCCCTGAGGCCGCTCGTCGCCGCCGGGTTGCTCGGGCCGACCCGCCACGGGGCAGAGCTGCGCCACCCCGACCAGGCTAGCATGCCACCCCGAAAAACCGAGCGCATTCCGGCGC
>Ga0137374_10011269_pt1 | contig 10472 bp, 10 predicted proteins | sample SagtaG_20_FD_104811 | JGI IMG/M metagenome (GOLD analysis project Ga0137374, IMG submission 104811) | Vadose zone soil microbial communities from Sagehorn Ranch, Mendocino, California, USA - Sage1_R_100_16 metaG | ecosystem: Environmental > Terrestrial > Soil > Vadose zone | place: USA...
GAAGATCTTCCTGAGCACGGCGCCGTCCATCCGGACGATCCAGCTCATGATCTACACGCATCAGATGGACACCACTCACAAGCCCACGGGGCCCTACAACGGGCCGACCGCCGACAAGCGCGTACGGCAGGCGATCGCCTACGCCGTCGACGCCGACGAGATCATCAAGGGCGTGCTGGACGGCAAGGCGACCCGCGTGGCCACCATGCTGACCAGCATGCACTTCGGGTTCGATCCCGGCCTCAAGCCGATCAAGCAGGACCTGGCCAATACCAAGAAGCTCTTGGCCGAGGCCGGCTTCCCCAACGGCCTCGAGATCACGCTGAACGCCCCGCAGGGACGGTACGTGCGCGACAAGGAGGTGGCGGAGGCCGCGGCCGGCCAGCTCACGAAGGCCGGCATCCGGACGACGCTCCGGACGCACGAGTTCGTGACCTACCTGAACAACATGGTCTACGTCCACAAGGCGGGCCCGGTGTGGCTGATCGGCTGGGGGCACCCGACGCTGGAGGCGGAGGCGATCTACGTGCCGCTCTTCCGGTCCGGCAACATCTTCGCCAACTGGCACAACGACGACTTCAACGGAATGGTGGACGAGGCGCAGACGATGATGGACGAGAAGAAGCGCCTCGCACAGTACCACCGGATCAACAAGCTCTGGATCGAGGAAGTGCCGGCCGTCCCGCTCTACCAGCAGATCGACCTCTACGGCGCCAACAAGCGGCTGGCCTGGAAGGCGCGCAGCGACGAGCTGATCAAGGCCTACGATATGGCGCTCAAGGACGGCAAGTAGGGGAAGTCCGGTGCTCGGGCGCTACGACCGCGTCCGGAGAGGGAGCAGCCCCCGTCGTCGCCCTCAAGTCGGATGATCGACGGATCGCGCGGCTCAAACGCCCGCTCGAACGCCCGAGGGTTGAGATAGCTCGGCGCCGAATGCCGCCGCTGCCCATCTTATGGGTAGGCAGTGCGGCGGACTTGCGCTCGGGGTCGGGAAGGATGCCCGGCCTCGGGGCAGTGTGCCTCGACTGTGGGGGGTGCCGGCGCTTCATAAGCGGCTGTTTTCCTGTGATTCCAAACCTGGCACGGCTCATGCGGTGCCTCACTGGCTCGTGAATCGCCCAAAGCGAGGGGCGAGGGAACCGACCGGAGGGCGCAGCATGCGCGCTCAACAGGTGATGCCAGGCAGATGGACGTCTGGTACGACGCGATACTCCAGGATCTGTCGGAAGTAGTGGACGACGCCGAGGTCTCTCCCGAGCCAGAGGCCACCACGGACGAAGAGGACGGCGGCTAGGGGCCTCCCGGAGCGGGACGCGCCGACGGGGTTCATCGGAGCCTTCGTCCAGCGCGCGCCCGTGGCCAGTACCACAGCCAATGGCGCGGCGTAGAGCGACGGCGATCCGCGCCCGGCGACTGAGCCGTATGCCGCAAAATGGCGTGGACACGCCGGATCGCTTTGTTATAATCCCGCCAGACCGAACCCGAAAAGACCAATTCCAGCTACGACTCTCGCCGCTACATGCAGGACGGGAGCAGCGCGGAGGAGTTTTACAATGGCTTGGCTCGGCAATCGGCCTTGGATCGAGGACGAGGAGAGTCCGCTGTACGGTCAGGATGACAACACCCCCGAGGAGGAAGACGACGACGACCTCGAGGAGGATGACGACGACTTCGACGACGACGACTTCGACGACGACGACTTCGACGACGACGAGGACGAAGACGACGAGGGCGACGAGGTTGAGGGCGACGAGGGCAAGTAGCTGAAGCGACCGAACGAAATCCTTCGCAGGGAGGCGACTATGGCGCTGATGGGTGAGGCAGGTTGGCTTTTCCTGTTGCGTTGGATTCACTTCCTCTCTGGCATCACCTGGATCGGCCTCCTCTACTACTTCAACCTGGTGCAGGTCCCGTTCTTCGCCGAGACAGAGGCGCCGGTGCGGAGCGGTGCGCAGCAGAAGCTTCTGCCCCGGGCCCTCTGGTGGTTCCGCTGGGGCGCCATGTTCACGTTCCTCTCGGGCTGGATCTACCTGCTCCACTACTGGCTCGGTCGGAGGGGGGTCACCGATCCCGGGACGTGGGTCATCCTGCTCGGCGGCATCCTGGGCTCTGTGATGTGGGCCAATGTGTGGTTCATCATCTGGCCCAAGAACAAGATCGTGATCCAGAACGCCATCGACACGGCGGCTGGCAGGCCCGCCAATCCGGCGGCGGCCCCGGCGGGCGCCCGCGGGGGCTTGGCCTCCCGCACCAACGTGGTCCTCTCCATTCCCATGCTGTTCTTGATGGGCTCGGCCAGCCACCTGCCCCTGCCGATGCCGGGCAACGGCGCCTTCTTCTGGATCGTCGCCCTGATCATCGTCGCGCTCGTCGAGGCGAACGCGCTGTGGGGAAAGCCCGGCCAGGGCGCGGCCAAGCCCCTGGCCACCATCAAGGGAACCCTCTGGGCGGGCTTCATCCTGACGGCGGTGTTCTACGTGTGGTTCGAGATCGTAAAGGCCTAGTCTGACCGAGGAGACAAGACAGGCAAACCGGGCGGGGCTGAAATCCCCGCCCGGTCTCTTTCAATACGGAAACGCGATCGAGCCCGGGATTGCCCCTGTCAAGTCAGGGTGGTCGAACCGCGGCTGGGTTCAAGGAACGAGATCCGCGAGCAGCGCGGCCTTCGCTTCTCGCGAGAGTTCTGTCCGGGCCCGTTCGGCCGGGTGGTCCACCACGAGGAAGACCGGCGAGTCCCGGAACGCCTGCACGGCGCGGTCAGGGAACGCGAAGCGGACGAAGTGGACGGCGGAAAGCTTGCCCTTCTCCTCGTCGGAGTGGCCCGCCTCGAACTCGCCCGGGACTGCGAACTCCTTGCCGACCTGCATCCAGACGTGCTGGCCGGTGTCGATACCCATCAAGCGGTCGAGGATGGGCTTGATCTGTTCCTTGTCCTCGATCTCGATCATCATGGTCGCCGACAATTCGCCTGGGCGGGGCAGCAGCGCGCCGTAGACATCGATCTCGTCCTGGACCCTGGCCTCGTCGGTGATCCGCTCGGCCCGGCACATCTCCTGGATCTGGAACAGCAGGGTATCGCGGTTCTCGAATAGGAACGAGAGAAAGCGTCCCACCGACACGCGGCGCGCACGCTTCAGCTCCATCACGCGCCGGCGCGTCTCGTCGCGGACCTTTTCGTATTCGAAGAAGTTCAACACGTCCCCCGGCTCGATCTTGCTGTAGGTCATGTCAATCCTCGACTTTCAAACCGTAGGCCTCGGCCAGGATGCGGATGGGATGGTGCGCTCGCCGGCCGGTCCCCTGGTGGATCTGCAGCGCGGCCAACGGGCAGTCCGTGGCTACGCGGTCGGGCTGGGCGGCCTCGATGTCCCTGAAGAGCGGCTGGGCCAGCTTCATGGAGAGCTCGAAGTACTCCTTCTTCATTCCCCACGTGCCGTCCACCGCCGAGCACCGCTCGACGGTCTCGACGCGGGCGCCTGTGAGCCGCAGCACGTCGGCCGACTTGGTGCCCAGGTTCTGCGCCTTGAGATGGCACGGCAACTGGTACGCGATCGTGCCAGGGGCGTTCGGGAAGCCGGTGTCCAGCCGGCCCTCGCCGTGAAGCCCCGCGAGGTACTCGAAGAGATCGCGGGTGTGGCCGGCGACCAGGTTGGCGTCCTCGGACCCGTCGAGCCACGGGTACTCCTGCTTGAGCATGTACGAACAGGTCGGCCCAGGCACCACGATCTCTCGCCCCTGTCGCACCGCCTCTGCGAGGGTCCTCGCGTTGTCGGCGATCAGACGCTTGGCTTCCTTGACGGCGCCCCCGTCCAGATACGGCATCCCGCAGCAGCGCTGGGGCGGCAAGGACACGTTGATCCCGTTCCTCTCCAGCACCCCCACCGCGGCCTTGCCGGTGGCGGGGTCGTTGTACTCCACCGAGCAGGTCGCGAACAGCGCGACGCGGCCCCGGACCGCGAACGGCGCGGTCTTTCGCTGGTCGAACCAGCTGGAGAAGGTCTGGCGATGGAACGCCGGGAGGTTCCTGTCCCGATGGATCCCGAGGGTGGCCTCCATGAGCTGGCGCTGCACGGGAAGCGCCGCCATCCAGTTGGAGAGGGGCGCGGCGAGGCTCCCGAGCTTGCCCACCAGCTCGGTGTTGCCGAGGAAGCGATCCTGGAGCGTCACGCCTTTGCGTTTGGCCTCGGCGGACCGCGCGCGGAGCATCAAGCGCGGGAAATCCACCTGCCAGCGATGCGGCGGCGTGTACGGGCAGTGGTTGTAGCAGAGCTTGCACTGGTAGCAGAGGTCGACCACTTCCTTGACGTCGGCGGCAGGCAGCTTCTCGACGTCGCCGTCCACGGCCTCGGCGTCGAGCCGTTCGAACAGCACCTTGAACGACGGGCACAGCGGCAAGCAGCGCCGGCATCCCGAGCAGATATCATAGACGCGGCGCAGCTCGACGTCGACCTGATCGATCTTCCAGAAGTCGGGCTGCCGGATGTCCAAAGTCATGGGATTTGGGGGGAGGTTTCGGAAGGGGGGTAAAGCCCCCCTCCGAGTTTCTCAGATGGCGTCAGCGGGGTCCTTGCCGGCGATCTGGTGCATTCCCTTCGTGAAGCGCCCCGCGTGGGACTTCTCCGCCTTGGCGAGCGTCTCGAACCACTCGGCCAGCTCGGAATAGCCCTCGTCGCGCGCGGTCTTGGCCATGCCGGGATACATCTGGGTGTACTCGTAGGTCTCGCCTTCTACGGCGGACTTCAGGTTCTTCTCGCTCTTGCCGATGGGCGCTCCCGTCACCGGATCCCCGACCTCCTTCAGGAAGTCGAGGTGCCCGAACGCATGGCCGGTCTCGGCATCGGCCGTGTCCTTGAACAGTCCGGCGATGTCCGGAAACCCCTCGATGTCGGCAACCCGGGCGAAGTACAGGTACCGGCGGTTGGCCTGCGACTCCCCCGCGAATGCCTCCTTCAGGTTCTCGTGACTCTTGGAGTCCTTGAGACTCTTCCCTGCCATCGTGACTCCTCCTCTCAGAGTTAAGGGTGAGCAACGAAGCTGACTATGTCTCCGACAACCACGCCGACGACGGCGGGCGCCGGCGCGAGGACCGGCGGCTCGACCTCTTGCGGCACTCCGCGCAGCGCCCATAGAACTCCATGCGATGATGGGTGACACTAAACCCGCCCTGCGCGGCCACGCGACTGCAGAGGGCCCGGGAGCGGGGCGCGGTGAGCGGACCGTCCACATCCACGATGCGTCCGCACCAGAGGCACGTGAAGTGATGGTGCTCGCTGGTGTTCCCGTCGAAGCGGGCATGCGGTCCGGGCAGCTCCTTGAGCAGCCCCTCGGCGACCAGCAACCGGAGGTTCCGGTACACTGTGCCCAGGCTCACGCGGGGCAGGCGGCGCCGCACCATCCGGTGCACCATCTCGGCCGTCGGGTGCGAGCCCGTTGCGCGGACGACGTCCAGCACCACGCGGCGCGGGCCGGTGAGGCGCAAGCCCACGTTCCGGAGGGCGGCGTCGGACGCGGTATCGCCCGCCCAGCTCCGGAGGCGCCGAGACTTATTAGGAATGATTGTCATTACGAGGAGGAGGTTACCGCCGCCGGCTCGGGGTGTCAAGCGTCAGCCGGGACCGGACTCCCCGCCGGGGCTTGCCGTTGCCCGCGCCTTCGGCCCTCTAGTACACTTCCCATCTCAGGAGGATCCATCCCATGTCCCAGCCCCCCTGGCTCCGGATCGAGGGAGCCCGGCAGAACAACCTCAAGAACGTGTCCGTCGCGATCCCCCACGATCGGGTCACCGTGATCACCGGAGTCTCCGGCTCCGGAAAGTCGTCCCTGGCCTTCGACACCCTGTTCGCGGAGGGGCAGTGGCGCTACATCGAATCGCTCTCGGCTTACGCGCGCATGTTCCTCGAGCGGCTGGACCGGCCCGACGTGGACCGCATCGAACACATCCGGCCGGCCATCGCCATCGAGCAGAAGAACCCGGTGCGCACCGCCCGCTCGACGGTGGGCACGGCCACCGAGCTCCACGACTACCTGCGGCTGCTCTTTGCCAAGATCGGGCGCGTCCACTGCCTGCAGTGCGGCGCTGAGGCGCGGAGCGATTCGGCCGAGCAGGTGGCCGACGCCCTGGTCCGCGACCATGCGGGAGCGCGCGCGCTGATCTGCTTCCCGCTGCCCCGGTCGGCCGCCAAGGATCCCGCAGCGCTGTTCCCTGCCCTGCTCCAGCGCGGATTCGCGCGCGTGCAGGCGGGCGAGACCGTGCTCGAGCTGGCGGATGCCGCCGGCCGCCCGGCGACGCTCCCGGAGGGTCTCGAAGGCCAGCCGCTGAGCGTGGTGCTCGATCGCGTCGTCATCGCTCCCGACGCCCGGCGCCGGATCACGGACTCGCTGGAAGCCGCGCTCGTGGAGGGGGGCGGCGAGGCCCACGTGGATCTGGTCGGGGGGAGCGTGATCGCGGTGAGCCGTGAGTTCCGCTGCCCCCAATGCGGGTCGGGGCTCACGCGCCCGCGGCCGCTGCTCTTCTCGTTCAACCACCCGCTGGGCGCCTGCCCGGAGTGCAAGGGGTTCGGCAACATCCTCCGCTACGACGAAGCCCTGGTCGTGCCGGACCAGACCCGGAGCCTGGCCGACGGCGCCGTGCAACCCTGGTCTCACCCTTCGGGCCGGTGGTATCAGAAGCAGCTCCTCAAGGCGGCGAAGAAGCACGGCGTGGACGCGACACGGCCCTACGCCCAGCTCCCATCAGAAGCCCGCAAGTGGATCTACGAGGGCGACGACGGCTTCGCCGGGATCCAGGGCTTCTTCGAGGAGGTCGAGTCCTACCGCTACAAGCTTCACGTGCGCGTCTTTCTCTCGCGCTACCGGAGTCCCTTCCCCTGTCCGCGCTGCCTCGGGGCGCGCCTCCGCCCCGAGGCGCTGTGCGTGCGAGTCGGCGGCACCACCATCGCGGAGCTCGGCCAGAAGACGGTGGAGGAACTGGAGACCTTCCTGGACACGCTGCCGCTGGCGGGCTGGGAGGAAGCGGTGGCACGCGACGTGCTCAAGCACCTGCGCGCCAAGCTCACATTCCTCCTGCGCGTGGGCCTGGGGTATCTGACGCTGGCGCGGCAAACGCGCACGCTCGCAGGCGGCGAGGCCCAGCGCATCAACCTGGCGAACCAGCTCGGGTCGCAGCTCGTGGGTACCCTCTACGTGCTCGACGAGCCGTCCATCGGGCTCCACGCGCGGGACACGGCGCGGCTGGCCGAGCTGTGCCGCGAGCTGGCGGCCGCCGGTAACACGGTGGTGACCGTGGAGCACGACCGCTCGTTCATCGAGAGCGCCGACTATCTCATCGAGATGGGCCCGGGCTCGGGGGAGCGCGGGGGCGCGGTGGTGTTCGCCGGCACCCAGGGCGAGTTCCTGAAGGATCCCCGGTCCCTCACCGCCCGCTACCTCAGCGGCCGCGAGACGATCCCGCTGCCGCTCTCGCGCCGCGAGTGGCGGCGGACCCTCGCGCTTCGGGGGGCGCGGGCTCACAACTTGAAGAATGTGACCCTACGGATCCCGCTCCACAGCCTCAGCTGCGTGACCGGCGTCTCGGGCTCGGGCAAGTCCACCCTGGTCCACGACACTCTCTACCGGGCGGTCGCGCGCCACTTCAAGGTGGAGTTCCAGCCACCCGGAGAATACGCCGAGCTGCAGGGGCTCGAGTACCTCCGCGGCGTCCGCCTCATCGACCAGGAGCCCATCGGCCGGACGCCGCGCTCCAATCCGGTGACCTACGTCAAGGCCTTCGACGAGATCCGCAAGCTCTTCGCCGGGCTCACGCGGGCCAAGACGCTGGGGCTCGGGCCAGGCGCGTTCTCGTACAACGTGCCGGGCGGGCGCTGCGAGGCCTGCCAGGGCGACGGTGTCCAGAAGCTCGAGATGTACTTCGTCGAGGACGTCTACGTCACGTGCCAGGAGTGCGAGGGCAAGCGTTTTCGCCCCGAGGTCCTCCGGATCACCCACAAGGGCCGGAACATCAGCCAGGTGCTGCAGCAGACGGTGGACGAGGCAGTGGCCTTCTTCGCCGCCGAGCCCATACTCGTGAGACGGCTCAAGCTCCTCCAGGAGGTCGGCCTCGGGTATCTGCGGCTCGGACAGCCGGCGACCACGCTGTCGGGCGGCGAGGCCCAGCGGCTCAAGATCGCGGCGGAGCTCTCCGCGCGCCCCACCACCGATCACCTCTACATCCTCGACGAGCCCACCACCGGGCTTCACCTCGATGATGTGAGGAAGCTCCTAGCGGTGCTCAATCGCCTGGTGGACGCGGGTAACACGGTGCTGGTCGTGGAGCACCATCTCGACGTCATCAAGACCGCCGACTGGATCGTGGACCTCGGGCCGGAGGGCGGCGACGCGGGCGGCGAGATCGTGGCAGAGGGCACGCCCGAGCAGGTCGCCCAGATCGACGGCTCTTACACCGGCAAGTTCCTCCGCGATCTCCTGCCCAAGGTCAACGGTAAGGCTGCGCCCGCGCGGGCGATACCGTCGCCCCCCGTCTCTTGACCTGCTCGACGGCCTCGGATACAGTCAAACGGCCCGAAGCGCCTGCCACTCGAGCCGCGAGGAGACCGAATGGGATCACTCAAGGACAAGTACTGCATCGTCGGAGTCGGCGAAACCGAGTACAGCCGGCATTCCGGCCGCACGACCCGCGCCATGGCCGTCGAAGCCGTCAAGAAGGCCATGGCGGATGCCGGGCTCGGCAGGGACGGCGTGGACGGCATGATGTCCTATCAGGGTGGCGACTCGACGCCCTCCAACTGGGTGTCGCCGGACCTCGGGCTCCGGCTCAACTTCTTCATGGACGTGGTGGGCGGCGGCTCCTCCTCCGAGGCCCTTATGGGTCTGGCCATGGGCGCGATCGAGGCCGGCATGTGTCACACCGTCGCGGTCTTCCGCTCCATGAACGGCTACTCCGACTTCCGCATCGGCGGCACCGGCGCCCGCGCCGCGCAGCCGGTGCGCGGGCTCGACCTGGCCCAGGTGCCGTTCGGGATGCGCAGCGCCGGGCAGAACTTCGCGCCCACCTTCATGCGCCACATGTACGAGTACGGCACCACGTCCGCGCAGGTCGCGCGCGTGCGCGTCGCCCACAGCAAGCACGCCTCCCAGAACCCCAAGGCCCTCTTGAAGGACCGGGTGACCGTCGAGGACGTGCTGGGCTCGCGCTGGATCGTCAAGCCGCTACACCTCCTCGACTGCTGCCTCGAGACCGACAATGCGACGTGCCTGATCGTGACGTCGGCCGAGCGCGCGCGGGACCTCAGGCGCAAGCCCGTTCACATCATGGGCGTGGCGGGCCGCGTGAACAAGCCGCGCACCGACTTCCACTGGGCGCACGGCCCCATCTCGCGCGTGGCCGGCTACCACGCTCGAGACATCGTCTTCGGCCAGGCGGGTATCGGACCCGAGGACGTGGACGTCACGGGCTCCTACGACGCCTTCACCTTCACCACGATGCTCCAGCTCGAGGAATACGGCTTCTGCAAGAAGGGCGAAGGCGGCGCGTATGTCGCGAGCGGGGTCATCGAGCTGGGTGGCCGGCGTCCCAACAACACCTCGGGCGGCCATCTCTGCGAGGGGTACACCCATGGCATGTCCATGGTGATCGAGAACGTCCGCCAGCTCCGCGGCCAAGCCGACGACTACTGCCCTGGAGGAGCCGAGGGCAAGCACAGCTACGACTTCTCGCCCGGTAAGTGCCGGCAGGTTAAGGACGCCCGGATCGCGATGAATCTCGGCTGGGCCATGCCGCCGACCGGCTCCGCCCTGATCCTTCATAATTAGAGAGAGCCATCATGCCCACCGCCGAATACCGCGGGATGAGCCTGGTCGTTCCTGAGAACGACTCGGAGTGGCGTGAGTACTTCACGCTCGCGCGCGGCCGCCGGCTGATGCTCCGCGCCTGCGCCGACTGCGGGCTCATGCGCTACCCGCCCAGTCACGGCTGTCCCTGGTGCGCTTCGCTCCAGTGGAGCTGGCGCGAGGTGAGCGGACGCGGTCACATCTACTCCTACGAGATCGTCGCGCACGCGATCCAGCCGGGCTTCAAGGAGTGGACGCCCTACCCCGTGGTGCTGGTGGAACTGGACGAGCAGCGGGGCGCTCCGACCGAGCACGAGGCCATCCGGCTCATCGCCAACCTGGTGACGACCGACTTTCGTCCCGAGAAGGAGGAGAACGTCGCCATCGGCAAGCGCGCGCGCGTGATCTTCCAGGATATCTCGGAGAACTTCGCCCTGCCTCAGTTCACCCTCACCGACGAGCCGCCCGTCGGTCGCGTCTGGCGGTTCCCGGGGTAACCGATCGGAGGGGGCCTCGACGGCCCCCTAAATAAATAGCGCTCGATGATTCGGAGTGGTAACGAACGCCGCGGCGGCTGCGGGTGGCGTCGTGTGCGCCCCCGGGCGGCCGGGCGGAGTGGGACCCCCGAGTCCCGTTCGCAGCTCGAA
>Ga0137374_10011272_pt1 | contig 10471 bp, 12 predicted proteins | sample SagtaG_20_FD_104811 | JGI IMG/M metagenome (GOLD analysis project Ga0137374, IMG submission 104811) | Vadose zone soil microbial communities from Sagehorn Ranch, Mendocino, California, USA - Sage1_R_100_16 metaG | ecosystem: Environmental > Terrestrial > Soil > Vadose zone | place: USA...
CCACGTCCTCGACGTCTGCCTCGCCAACCCCGACCGCGATGAGGCGGCGGATATGGATCGGTTCATGGCGCAGCTCACCCGCAAGGTGAAAGTCCCGCTCATGATCGACTCCACCGACGCGGGGGTCATCGAGCTGGCGCTCCGACACTGCCAGGGCAAGGCGATCGTGAACTCGATCAACCTCGAGGACGGCGAAGAACGTTTCGAGAAGGTCGTGCCGCTGCTGAAGACGTATGGCGGTGCGGTCGTGGTCGGGTGCATCGACGAGGACAAGCAGCAGGGCATGGCCGTGACGCGGGCCCGGAAGCTCGCCATAGCCGAGCGCTCCCATGCGCTGCTCACGGAGAAGTACGGCCTGCCCGCCCGCGACCTCATCCTCGACGCCCTCGTCTTCCCGGTCGGCACAGGCGACGCGAACTACATCGGCTCGGCGGTCGAGACCATCGAGGGCATCCGTGCCATCAAGGCCCGCTTCCCCGAGTGCAAGACCATCCTGGGCATCTCGAACGTGTCCTTCGGGCTGCCGCCGGCGGGGCGGGAGGTCCTGAACGCCGTCTTTCTCTACCAGTGCACCAAGGCCGGGCTCGACTACGCCATCGTGAACACCGAGAGGCTCGAGCGCTACCCCTCCATCCCCGAGGACGAGCGGCGGCTGGCGGAAGACCTGATCTACTGGCGCGGGGCGGACCCGGTGGCGGCGTTTGCCGCGCACTTCCGCGGCAGGAAGAACGAGGCCAAGACAGCCGTGGCGCTGCCGCTGGACGAGCGGCTGGCGCGGTACATCGTCGAGGGCTCCAAGGACGGCCTGCTCGATGATCTCGCGCTCAAGCTCGAGGAGGCGGGAGCGCTCGAGATCATCAACGGCCCGCTCATGAAGGGCATGGAGGAGGTCGGCCGGCTCTTCAACGACAACCAGCTCATCGTGGCCGAGGTGCTCCAGTCGGCCGAGGCCATGAAGGCGGCGGTCGCGCATCTGGAGCCCCTCATGGAGAAGGACGAGAGCGCGACGCGGGCGACCCTGGTGCTGGCGACGGTCAAGGGCGACGTCCACGACATCGGCAAGAACCTGGTCGAGATCGTGCTCAAGAACAACGGCTACCGGATCATCAATCTCGGCATCAAGGTGCCGCCCGAGGACCTGATCGCCGCGTACCACCAGCACAAGCCTGACGCCTTCGGGCTGTCGGGGCTCCTCGTCAAGTCGGCCCAGCAGATGGTGACGACGGCCGAGGACCTGCGCGCTGCGGGGATCGAGATCCCGCTCTTCGTGGGCGGCGCGGCGCTGACGCGCCGGTTCACGGCCACGCGCATCGCGGTCGAGTACGGCGGACCGACGCTCTACGCCAAGGACGCCATGGACGGCCTCGATCTCGCCAACCGGCTCTTCGGCGCGACCACGCGCGAGGCGGCCCTCGAGCGACTGCGGGCCGAGCAGGAAGCGCTGCGCGCGGGCGGACAGGCGGTGGAGGAGGCGAGGCCCGCGCAGCCGGCGCCCGCGGCGGCGCGCTCGGCGGTGTCGCGGACGAACCCCGTGCCGACGCCGCCCGACCTCGATCTCCACGTGTTGCGGCGCGTGCCGCTCGCTCACATCTACCCTTACCTCAACCTCCAGATGCTCCTCGGCAAGCACCTGGGAGTGAAAGGCTCGGTGGCGCGCCTGCTGGCGGAGCGCGATCCGAAGACCGCCGAGCTTCACGCGGTGATCGAGAGGCTCGAGCGCGAGGCCGCCCTGCGCGGATGGATCGAGGCCAAGGCGCTCTACCGGTTCTTCGAGGCGCGCTCTTCCGGCGACGACCTCATGCTCTACCGCGACGGGCGGGAGGCCGCGCGCTTCCACTTCCCGCGCCAGCGCGGCGGCGAGCGGTTGTGCCTGGCCGACTACGTGCGCGACATCGCCTCGGGCGAGCCGGACTACGTCGCGCTCTTCGTGGTGACGTGCGGCGCAGGGGTGAGGCAGCTCTCCGAGCGCTGGAAGGAGGAGGGCGAGTACCTGCGCTCCCATGCCATCCAGGCCCTCGCCATCGAGCTCGCCGAGGCGCTGGCCGAGATGCTCCACGCGCGCCTGCGCACCCAGTGGGGCTTCCCCGATCCGCCGGGCCTCCTGCTCGAGGACAAGCTCAAGGCGCACTACCGCGGTCTTCGCGTCTCCTTCGGCTATCCGGCCTGCCCGAACCTCGCGGACCAGCGCATCCTCTTCGACCTGCTGGATCCGGCGCAGATCGGACTCGGCCTGACCGAGGGCTTCATGATGGACCCGGAGGCGTCCGTCTCCGCGCTCGTCTTCCACCACCCGGAAGCCAAGTACTTCAAGGCGGAGTAGCGTGTCCGTCTCGCCGCGGTTCCTTGCGCTGCTCGCCGCCGAGGGGCTCGAGGGCAAGCGCGCCCTCGACGTGGGCTGCGGCGCGGGACGGGTCACGTTGTGGCTCGCGCCGCGCGTGAAGCACGCCGTCGGGCTCGACCGGGACGCCCGCGCGCTCGATGAGGCGCGGCGGCTCGCCGACGGCGCCGGCATCGCCAACGTGGAGTTCCACGAGGCGGACGTCGAGCGGGAGGAGTACGAGCCCTGGAGACCTGCGCTGGTGACAGCGCACCTGTGCGCTTCGGACGCGATCATCGAGCGCGCGGCGCGGGCGCTCGATCCGGGGCAGTGCCTGGCCATGGTCGCCTTCCACGTGGAGCAGTGGAAGGAGACCGGCAAGGTGTCCCGGTTCGCCTATGACGAGGCCCGCATGGCGCGCGCGCTCCGCTTCCACGGCTTCGCCCCCGAGGTGCTCGAGGTCGAGCGCGAAACGATCCGCTTTGCGTCGGTCGCCGAAGGCCTCGCGGCCGCCGTCGGGCTCGAGGACAAGTGGCGGGCGGACGGGCGCTGGTTCCGCTACATCGCCTTCCTCGAAGAGGGCGGCCGCACCCTGACGCGCGCGCACCTGATCGTCAAGGCCCGCAGGTCGTGACGCTCGCGTCCGCGACGCTGACCGAGTCGGTCAAGTCGCGCGCCCTCGACCTGGGCTTCGATCGGGTCGCCATAGGGCCGTCTTCGGCCCCGGAGCACGCCGACGCGTTCCGGCGCTGGCTCGAAGCCGGCTATGCCGGCACCATGGGCTACCTCGAGCGCCGCCTCGGCGAGCGCCTGGAGCCCGCGCGGGTTCTCCACGGCGCGCGCTCGGTCGTCTGCGTGGCGCTCAACTACTACCAGGGCGAGACCGTGCCCGATCGGTCCTGGGCGCCCGTGGCGCGCTACGCATGGGGGCGCGACTACCACGACGTGATGACGCCCCGGCTGAACGCCCTCGGCAGGCATCTCGCGGAGAGCTGCGGCGCCGTCAGCAAGGGCTACGTCGACACGGGCCCCGTCCTCGAGCGCGACCTCGCCGCGCGGGCGGGACTGGGCTGGGTCGGCAAGAACACCATGCTGCTCCACCCGGACCTGGGCTCCTGGTTCCTGATCGGGGTGCTGCTGACCTCGGCCGCGCTCGACTTCGACGAGCCGCTCCCGGACCGCTGCGGCTCCTGCCGCGCCTGTCTCGACGCCTGCCCGACGGGAGCGTTCGCGGCGCCGTACGTTCTCGACGCGCGGCGCTGCATCTCCTACCTGACCATCGAGCACCGCGGAGCGATTGATCCCGCGCTCGAGGGCGAGCTCGGCCCGTGGCAGTTCGGCTGCGACATCTGCCAGGACGTCTGCCCGTGGAATCGCAAATCGCCCGTGACGGGCGAGGGCGCCTTCCTGCCGTCGGCGCCGCATCCGGGAGCCGAGGCTATCGGCGCCATGAGCGATGAGGAGCTCCGCGCGCGCTTCGCCGGCACCGCTTTGCTGCGCGCCAGGCCCGCGGGACTCCGGCGCAATGCCACGATAGCTCGCGGGAATGCCGCGCGGGCGGGCCGCGCCTCGGGGTGAGCGGGCCGACGGGGGCTTCATCAAGCCGGACCTTCTCGACCTCTGGTATCCTGCTCCCGACATTGACGCGCTGGCCCGGTACCTCGAAGGGTACGAGCCGCACCGCTACGGGCACACATGGATGAACCGCACCCCGTAGGCTTGGCACCGAGGAGATCGCTGATGAGAAGTCCCGCTGGCCGCCTGGCCTGCAGCGTCGCACTCGCCGTGGCCGGCTGCCTGCTTCTCGCCGGGCCCGCTCCGGCGGCCTCCATCAAGGGCGCCGTTGTCTATGCCGGCCCCGCGCCCGATAAGAAGCTGATTCCGATCAACATCGACCAGTACGTGTGCGGCAAGAGCAGGGAAGGCGACGAGCTGGTTCTTGGGCTCAATCGGGGCATCCGCTGGGCGGTCGTGTCCCTCCAGTCGCTGCCGCCCGGTACCCGCTGGGAGCCGTCGTCGAAACCGGTGCAGATGGACCAGCAGGCGTGCGTGTACGTTCCCAGGGTCGTGACCGTCCCGGTGGGCGGCACGGTCGACTTCCTCAACAGCGATCCGCTCCTCCACAACCTCCACAGCGTCAGCACGGAGAACCCGACGTTCAACCGGACCCAGCCGAAGGGGCGGACGATCCCGGTGGTGTTCAGGAAGGCCGAGACCGTGCGGGTGGATTGCGATCTCCACACCTGGATGCGGGCGTGGGTGGTGGTGACGGAGCACCCCTTCTATGCCGTGACAGGGCCCACCGGCGAGTTCGCGCTCGACAATGTGCCAGTGGGCAAGTACACGCTCAAGATCTGGCAGGAACTGCTCGGCACAGTCACCCGCGAGGTCACCGTCGGCGACAAGGACACCACCGGTGTCACCGTGGAGATGGGCAAGAAGTAGCCCGGCTCCGGGAGTGACCCCGCCTCAGGGTGTCACGGTGATGGGTTTCGAGGCCTCCCAGGCGGCCGAGTGGGTCGGCTCCTCGAGGGCCTTGAGCACGCCGCCCTCATCGAGGGCGATGGTGAAAGTGACCTTGGGGAAGGAGAAGACCGGGTGCAGCTACGCTCGGGAGATCTCCGTGCCGTTGATGTAGAGCGCGATGTAGCGCACGAAGTGCTCCCCGAGCGACGGATGATCGCTGGTCGCGCCCACGCTGATCGTCACGTCGAACCACTGCCCCCGCTTGACGGTGGCCGGCGCCATGATCTTCGGCGTGTGCTTGGGATCGGGCACGCTCCGCATCGCCTTGTACTCCGGGGTGAACTGCTCCTCCTGGCCCGCCCAGGCGGGCGGGACGGCGAGGACAGCGGCCGCGGCGGCGATGGCGCACACGGCTGTCCATCGGATGGTCGTGCTCATGGCTCCTGCCTCCTTGTCTCGGCGCTCACGCGTCGCCCAGCCACTTCTTGATGGTATCCAGCAGCTGTCGCGGGCTGTACGGCTTGGCGAGGTAGGCCGAGGCGCCAGCGTCCATCGCCTTCTTGTCGTCGCCGCTGAGCGCGAACGAGGTGACGACGATGATGGGGATCTGGGCGGTCTCGGGCTCGGCCCGGATCTGCCGGGTCGCATCGAGGCCCGACAGCTTGGGCAGCTGGACGTCCATGATGATCAGGTTGGGCTTCTCCCGGCGCGCGGCCTCGACGCCCGCCTCGCCGTCATAAGCCTCCGTGAGGTCGTACGGATGGCGGGCGAGCAGGTCGTGGACGATCTTCCGATTGAACTCGTTGTCCTCGACGAGCAGGATCTTCTTCTGGCTCATACTGCCTCCGTGGCTTGCGCGATCCGCAGGGGTATCGCGAAGCGGAACGTCGAGCCGCGCCCCGGCTCGCTCTCGACCCAGATGCGGCCTCCGTGGAGCTCGACGAAGGTCTTGGTGATGCTCAACCCGAGGCCCGTGCCGCCGAACTCGCGGCTGATGCTCGAGTCCACCTGGAGGAACTCGCCGAAGATGTGGTCGAGCTGGTCGCTGGGGATGCCGATGCCGGTATCCGCGACGCTGTAGACGATCTGATCGCCTTCGAGACGGGCGCCGATCACCACGCCGCCCCGCTTGGTGAACTTCAACGCGTTGCCCACGAGGTTGGTCAGGCATTGGGTGATGCGCTTGCCGTCGCCGTAGGCAAGCGGGATATCGGGCTGTACGTCCGCCGTGAACTCGAGCCCCTTTTCCTCGGCGAGCGCGCGGAGCGACGTGCGCGCCGTCTCCACCACCTCCTGGACGGAGTACTCGGTCAGGGAGAGCTCCATCCGGCCCGCCTCGATCTTGGAGAGGTCGAGGACGTCGTTGATCAGCCTGAGCAGCTGCTGCCCGCAGGTGCGGACGTCCTGGATGGGACCGCGCACCTCCGGGGGCACGTCGCCGTAGATGTCGTCAAGGATCATCTCGGTGAAGCCGAGGATGGCGTTCATCGGCGTGCGGAGCTCGTGGCTCATGTTCGCGAGGAATTCCGACTTGGCCTGGCTCGCCCGCGCGAGCTGGCTGTTGAGCGCCTCGAGCTGGCGGGCGGCCTCGCGCTCTTCCTCGTAGAGTCGGCGAAGCTCGGCGCTCATGTTGTTCATCCGGTCCGCGAGCCCGCCGAACTCGTCGCGATTGTCAACGGTGACGGTCGTGCTGAAGTCGCCCTTGGCGATGCGACCGAGGACGCTTTGCGCCTCGCGCACCGGCAGGATGAATGACCACGAGATGAGGAAGCCCAGGAGGAGCGCGAGCAAGAAGGACGCGAGGACGAAGCCGCCCATGAGGTAGAAGGCGCGGCTGTTCGCGCGGGTCGTGGCGACGCGCTGACGGGCCATGCCTTCCTCCTCGATCTGAACGACCTGCTCGACGAGGCCCTCGACCTGCTGGAAGAGCGGGTAACCGGTGTTGAGCTGGAGCTGCATGGCCTCGTCGATCTTGCCGTCTCGGACGAGGTTGGCGACGTCGGCGACGGCGGCCATCACGTCACCCTGGGCGGTGCGGATACGCTGGATGACGTCGCGCTCCGCCGCCGGCGCGGCGTCGTCGATCTGGGCCAGGGCGCTGTTGAGCCGGTTGTTTTCCCGCAGGATGCTTCCGATAGTCGCCTCGTCCCGCAGGATGAGCGCCATCGCCGTGTAGTTCATCTGCAAGGCGAGGGCATGCTGGCCCTGGCGGGCCGAGGTGACGCGCTCGTGGGCGTGGTGCATCGCCTCGCTCTGCTTCGACATGGTGCTGATGATCTCGAGGCTCATCGCCCCCATGGCGGCGACGAGGAGGGCGACCAGCAGGAAGGCGGCCAGGAGCTTGAAATGGACGGACAGGCGCAGGCGCGCGACCGCGCGCACGAGCGGGCCCAGGGGGGTGTAGGTGAGGAGGAGGTGTGCCGCGCGCTCGCTCGGCCCCGGAGCGGCCGCCGGGGCGGATGCGGGTCTATCACCGGCGGATCCGACCTCGTGAAGGGGCATGGGCAGCGCACCGGAATGCTAGCAACCGCGCGCGGGGGAGTCAAGGTCGGCGCCGCGAGGCGCGACTCTTGACACGCGATGCGGCCGGGGCTTAGCGTCGATGCAATGCCTCCGAAGATCCTGATCGTGGACGACACGCCCCACAACGTGAAGATGCTGGTGGATCTTCTCTCGGCGAAGGGGTACGCCACCGTGACCGCCGCGTCCGGCCAGGAAGGCCTCGAGCTGGTGGAGGCGGAGCGCCCGGACCTGGTCCTGCTCGATGTGATGATGCCCGGCGTGGACGGCTACGAGGTCTGCCGGCGGATCCGCGCCAACCCCAACTACGGCATCCTGCCCGTGGTCATGGTGACGGCGCTGGACCCGGCGCGCGAGCGCATCAAGGGCCTCGAGGCCGGGGCCGACGACTTCCTCACGAAGCCGGTGAACATGGCCGAGCTGGTCGCGCGGGTGCGCTCGCTGCTGCGGATCAAGGACCTCTACGGCACGGTGCAGGCGCAGGCCGCGGAGCTCGCCGACCTCAACGCCAACCTCGAGCAGCGGGTCCAGGCACAGGTCGCCCAGCTTGAGCGCCTGGGCAGGCTCAAGCGCTTCTTCTCTCCGCAACTCGCCGAGCTCATCGTGACGGGCGGCGCCGAGGACCCGCTCAAGAGCCACCGGCGCGACATCACCGTCGTCTTCGTGGATCTCCGCGGCTTCACGGCCTTCGCCGAGACGGCTCCACCGGCGGAGATCATGGACGTGCTCCACGAGTATCACCGGGAGATGGGGCAGTTGATCCTCGAATGCGAAGGCACACTCGAGCACTTCGCCGGCGACGGCCTGATGGTCTTCTTCAACGACCCGGTCGAGGTGCCGGACGCCCGCGAGCGGGCCGTCCGCATGGCGGTGGCGATGCGCGGTCGCGTCGAGGCGCTCGTACCCAGGTGGCGCCAGCGCGGCTACGATCTGCACTTCGGCGTGGGCATCGCCAACGGGTTCGCGACGCTGGGCGCCATCGGCTTCGAGGGACGCTGGGATTACGGCGCCATCGGGCCGGTCTCGAACCTCGCGGCCCGCCTGTGCTTGGAGGCCAAGCCGGGCCAGATCCTCGTCTCCCGGACCTTCCTCTCCGCCGTCGAGGCGATCGTGACGTCGGAGCCCGTGGGCGAGCTCGTGCTCAAGGGCTTCGCCAAGCCCGTCTCCGCCTTCAATGTCCTGGGCCTCCGGGGTGGCTAACGGGCCCGTGTTACACTTCTGTGGCAGAGGATCCATGTCATGGCCATCCTGAAGGTCGCGCGCCTGGGACACCCCGTGCTGAGGCAGAAGGCGCTGCCGGTGCCCGTCGGTGACATCCGGTTGCCCGACACCCAGCGGCTCATCGACGACATGGTCGAGACCATGCGCGAGTACAACGGCGCGGGTCTCGCCGCCCCCCAGGTGCACGTCCTGAAGCAGGTCTGCGTCATCGAGGTCAACGAGAACCCGCGCTATCCGGACGCCCCGAGCGTCCCGCTGACCGTCCTCGTCAACCCGGTGCTGACGCCGATGACGGAGGAGATGGAGGACGGCTGGGAGGGTTGCCTCTCGGTGCCCGACATGCGCGGGATGGTGCCGCGGTTCACGTCGGTGCGGCTCGATGCCTATGACCGCGAGGGGCGCCCGATCGAAGGTGAGGCCAAGGAGTTCTTCGCCCGCGTCATCCAGCACGAGACCGACCACCTCCACGGGATGGTCTACCTCGACCGGATGCGCGACTTCTCGACGCTGACCCATCTGGCGGAGTGGAACAAGTACTGGCTCGGGAATCAGGGACAGGATGACTGATCTGGCCGGTAGCGCCAACCATCTCGCCCACGGTCAATATGCCTCAGGCATGTTGCGGATGAATGTCGATTAGAGCGGTTGCAGTCGTCAAAGATCTTTTTTTCGTCGCGCGGATCAAGGAGACGGCGCGCATGGTCGGCACGCCGCTCGCCTTTGCCCGGACCCCGGAAGAGCTCAAGGCATCGCTCGCGGAAGCTCCAGATCTCGTCATCCTGGACCTCACCACGAATGGCTGGGACTACGAGGCTTTCTTCGCCGCGCTCGAGAGCGTGACGCCGCGCTCTCCGGTGCTCGGATTCACGACCCACGCGCTGGCCAAGGCCACCCAGCCGCTCCACGGCCGCTGCACCCGCGTCGTCACGAAGGAGACGCTGACCCAGGAGCTGCCGGAGCTTCTCAAGTCCGGAGTCGCGGCATGACGGCTGAAGAATTCGTGAACGATCTGGATGGACGCAACCAGACGATCCTGAAGCGGCTGGATCCGGAATCCACGCTCAAGCCTGAAGTTACGGGCGACCTGACGGTGCTCAACCTCCTCAAGGTCGCGCTCAAGAACGAGATCGAGGCGACAGAGATCGCCTCGCGCTGGCTCGTGACGACCGACGACGTGGAGGTGAAAATGGCCTTCGCCCGCCAGGCCGGCGACGAGGCGAAGCACTACCGCATGATCGCCGACCGTCTGCGCGAGTTGGGCTTCGATGCGCGGAGCTTCAATCCCATCGCCAAGGGCTACGGCCCCCTCTTCCAGTACCTCGACGGACTCGCCACCACCGTCGAGCGTGTCGCGGCCGGCCAGTTCACGCGCGAGGCCATCGCCGTGGTGAAGAACCGCCAGTTCATCGAGTTCTGCGAGCGGGCGGGGGACGCGGAGACTGCCAGACTCTATCGAGAAGTCATCGAACCCGACGAGTACTTCCACCACCAGCTGGGCCGCTCGCTCCTGCTCCGATTCGCCGCGACGCGCGGGGCGCAGGAGCAGGCCAGCCGCGCGGCCGCGCGGACGCTGTCGCTGGCGGAGGAGCTCCAGCAGGCGGCGCTCAAGACCGCCGGCATCCACCACGCTCCCGGCTGCTGATGATCGCCGACTCGCAGCTTCGCGAGTTCGCCGAGGTCACCGGGAGGCCCGACGGCCGGATCGATCTGGCGAGAGCGGCGCTGGCCATCGCCCGCTGGGAATACCCCGGGCTGGATGTCGGCGCGTATCTGGAGCGGCTCGACACGCTCGCCCGCGGCGTGGACGGGGCACGCCGCTCGACCGATCCCGTCGGCCGCCTCCACCGCCTGCGCGAGTACCTCTTCGTGGAGCAGGGTTTCGCGGGCAACCGCGAGGACTACTACGACCCTCGCAACAGCTTCCTCAACGACGTTCTCGACCGGCGG
>Ga0137374_10011275_pt1 | contig 10469 bp, 7 predicted proteins | sample SagtaG_20_FD_104811 | JGI IMG/M metagenome (GOLD analysis project Ga0137374, IMG submission 104811) | Vadose zone soil microbial communities from Sagehorn Ranch, Mendocino, California, USA - Sage1_R_100_16 metaG | ecosystem: Environmental > Terrestrial > Soil > Vadose zone | place: USA...
CAGGGCGTGATCTCCCAGACGAGCTGCCCGCCGAGCCAGAGCAGAGCCACCCCGACGACCGCTTTGAAGGGCAGCGGGTCGCTCAGGTAGAGGACGCGCGGGAAGGGTCCGATCAGGGCGCCGACGAACGAGCCCAGGCAGGGCCAGAGCGCGAAGTCGAGATTCCACTGTCCGGCCCGCCAGAACCCGAGAAGGGCTCCGATCGGGTTGATGACCGTGATGAGGAGGTTGGTCGGGCTCACGGAGGCGTTGTCGAACCGCAGAATCGACATCGCGTAGGGCAGCGAGTAGATACCCGTGCCCTGTCCGACCAGGGCCATGATGTAGCCGCTGGAGAAGCCGAGCCAGAGCAGGTGCCAGAGCGGCACCGCGACACCCGCCAGCGGGAATGGGCGCTCACCTCCCACGAGAAAGCCGTGCTGCAGGTAGCTGGCCGCTATGCCCATGATCAGCACGGCCGTGATGATCGGCGCCTGCTCGCACAGCAACTCCGTCCGCAGCGACCGCGGCGCCGGAGTCGAGACGGCTACCTGCGTCAACTCAGAAGAGACCGACGACGTTCCCATCGTCGTCCAGGTCGATCTTCCAGGTGTTCGGCTCCGAGGGCAGCCCGGGCATGGTCCGCATCTCGCCGAGGAGCGGGTAGAGGAAGCCCGCGCCCATGGACGCCCGCACGTCGCGGATCGGCACGCGGAAGCCCCGGGGCCGGCCCTTGAGCGCGGGGTCGTGGGAGAGGCTGAGATGCGTCTTCGCCATGCAGACGGGCAGGTTCGCGTACCCGAGGTCGGTGTACTTCTTGATCTGCTGCTCCGCGGCGGGGAGGTAATCCACGCCGTCGGCGCCGTAGATCCGGGTGGCGATGGTCTCGATCTTGTCCTTGATCGGCCGGTCGAGCTCGTACAGGAACCGGAACTGCGTGGGCCGCTCCGCCGCCTCGAGCACCGCCCGCGCCAGCTCCTCGGCGCCGGCGCCCCCCTTGGCCCAGACCTCGGAGACGTACGCGCCCTCGGCGCCGGCCGCGAGCGAGCGCTGGCGGACCAGCCCGATCTCGGCCTCCGTGTCCGTCGGGAAGAGGTTGATGGCGACGACCACGGGGACGCCGAAGAGGCGCGCGTTCTCGATCTGCTTGTCGAGGTTGCTGCACCCGTCCTCCACCGCCTTCAGGTCCTCCCGCGTCAGCCCCGGGTCCAGCGGCCGGCCGGCGACCACGCGGTACCGCCCGCTGTGCATCTTGAGCGCCCGCACCGTGCAGACCATCACGACCGCATCCGGCGTGAGGCCGGAGTAGCGGCACTTGATGTTCATGAACTTCTCCATCCCCATGTCGGCGCCGAAGCCGCTCTCCGTCACCACGCAGTCGGCCAGCTTGAGCCCGACGAGGTCGGCGATGATCGAGCTGTTGCCGTGGGCGATGTTGGCGAACGGCCCGGCGTGCACGAAGACCGGCGTGTTCTCGGTGGTCTGGAGCAACGTTGGCTTGATGGCGTCCCGCAAGAGCACGGCCATGGCGCCTGCTGTCTTGAGGTCCTCCGCGCTCACCGCGTGCCCCTGGTCGTCGAGGCCGATCACGATCCGGCCGAGCCGCTGGCGCAGGTCCTTGAGGCTCGTCGTGAGGCCCAGGATGGCCATCGCCTCCGAGGCCACGGCGATGTCGAAGCCCGACTCCCGCGGCTGGCCGTTCTCGCGCCCACCGAGGCCGATCACGATCTTCCGGAGCGCGCGGTCGCTCACATCCACCACGCGGGGCCAGGTGATACTGAGCGGGTCGATGCGGAGCTTGTTGCCATGGGTGACGGAGTTGTCGACCATGGCGGCGAGCAGGTTGTGGGCCAGTGAGATCGCGTGGACGTCTCCCGTGAGGTGGAGGTTGAAGTCCTCCATGGGGACGACCTGCGCGTAGCCCCCGCCCGCGGCGCCGCCCTTGATCCCGAACACGGGGCCGAGCGATGGCTGGCGGATGGCCGCGATGGTGCGGCAGCCGATCCGGTTCAGCGCCATCGAGAGCCCGATGGTGGTCGTCGTCTTGCCTTCGCCCAGCGGGGTCGGGGTGATCGCCGTCACGTCGATGTACTTCCCGTCGGGCCGCCCCGCGAGCCGCTTCATCACGGGCAGGGTCACCTTTGCCTTGTGCTTGCCGTACAGCTCGAGCTCGTCCTCCTCGAGGCCGAGGCCGGCGGCGATCTCGGCGATGGGCTTGAGCAGCGCGCGTCGCGCAATCTCGAGGTCCGAGGGCATGGATGAGGTGCCTCCTGGTTTTCCTGGATCAGCAGGGATCGGGGTTGGCCACGCCTCACCCTGCCCTCTCCCCCTCGGCGGGGGAGAGGGGTTCATCATGACGCCCTCTCCCTCGTGAGGGTGACGGCACGGGCTCGATGCGCACGGCGCAGACCTTGTACTCCGGGATCTTCGATGCCGGGTCGAAGGCGGCGTTGGTGAGGAAGTTCGCCGCCGAATCGGCGAGCTTCACGAAGGGGACGAAGATCGCCCCGGGCCGCACCGCCTCGCTGAGCCGCGCGTAGCCGTGGAGCTCACCGCGCCGCGAGGTCACGCGGACGCCCTCGCCGTTCTCGACGCCGAGCCGACGGGCGTCCACGGGGTGCAGCGCGACCTCCAGCCGCGGCGCCAGCTCCAGCAGCCCCTGCACGCGCCGGGTGATGGTGCCGCCGTGCCAGTGGTACAGGAGGCGGCCCGTGTTGAGGACGAACGGGTAGTCGGGGTCCGGCAGCTCCGCCGCCTCGACGATCTGCCGCGCCGGGATGAACTTGCCCTTGCCGCGGGGGAAGGACTCGGCGTAGAGGTAGCGGGTGCCGGGGTGATCCGGCGTCGGGCACGGCCACTGGAGACCGCCCTCGCGATCGAGCCGCTCGTGCGAGAGTCCTGCCAGGAACGGCACCAGCCGGGCCATCTCGTCGAAGATCTCCGCCGCGCCGCGATATCCCCACTGACGGTCGAGATCCAGGCCCAGCCGCTTGGCGACCCGCCTGGCCAGCTCGGAGGTGATCCACCAGTCGGGCCGGGCCAGGCCCGGCGGCTCGAGCGCCTTGCGCACACGCTGGACCCGGCGCTCGGAGTTCGTGAAGGTGCCTTCCTTCTCGGCGAAGGCGGCCGCGGGCAGGAAGACGTGGGCCCGCTCGGCCGTCTCGTGCATGAACAGGTCCTGGACGATCAGGCAATCGAGCTGGGCGATGGCCTTCTCCGCGTGATGGAGGTCCGGCTCGGAGAGCAGCGGGTTCTCGCCGACCACGTACATGGCCCGGATGCCGCCGCTCAAGCAGCCCTCCACCATCTCGGTCACGACCAGCCCCTGCTCCGCCGGCGGGCGAACGCCCCAGGCCCGCTCGAACCTGGTCAGGGTGTCCGGCGCGTAGTCCTGGTAGCCGGGCAGGTTGGTCGGGATGCAGCCGGCATCTCCGCATCCCTGCACGTTGTTCTGCCCGCGCAGCGGCGAGATGCCACCGCCGGGAGCGCCGAGCTGTCCGGTCACCAGCGAGAGGTTCAGGAGGGCGTGGGCATTGTGGATGCCGTTGACGTGCTGGGTGATGCCCATCCCCCAGATGAGACAGGAGCCGCTCCGCGGCGGGCGCGCGTACCAGCGAGCCGCCCGCGCGATGTCCTCCCCCGGCACGCCCGTGACGGCCGCAGCGCGGTCCAGGGTGAACTCCGCGAGGGACCCGCGCCACTCGTCGAAGCCCTCGGTGCGCGTCCGGACGAAGTCGACGTTGGCCAGGCCCTCGTCGAGGACGACCCGGGCCATGGCGTTGAAGAGGGTGACGTCCGTCCCCGGCCGGTGCTGGATCCACAGGTCGGCCTGATCGCACAGATCGATGCGCTTGGGGTTGACGACGATGATCCGGGCGCCGCGGCTCATGGCGCGCCGGAACCGGATCGCGATGACCGGATGGTTGGCCGAGGCGTCGGCCCCGACGATCATCAGGCAGCCGGCCTCCTGGTAGTCGACGTAGGAGTTGGACGTGGCCCCCGAGCCCATGGAGGCGAGCATGGCCTCCACGGAGGGCGAGTGACAGAGCCGCGTGCAGTGGTCGACATTGTTCGTCGCCATCACCGTGCGGCAGAACTTCTGGATGAGGTAGCCGTCCTCGTTGGTCGCCTTCGCGCTGGCGAGGGCGCCGAAGCGGCCGCGGTGGCGCGCGAGGCCCTCGGCAGCCGTGTCCAGGGCCTCGTCCCACGAGGCCTCGCGCCACCGCCCGTCGCGCTTGACCATGGGGCTCGTGACCCGATCGCGCGAGTGCACGAAGCCGGTGCCGAAGCGGCCCTTGACGCAGAGCATCCCCTCGCTCGACGGGTTTGCCGGCACGTCGTCCGTCATCACCGCGAGCCGGTCATCCTCGCGAACCGAGACGGTGATGCCGCAGCCCACACCGCAGTACGGGCACGTGGTCTCGACCCGGCGGACGATCTTGGCCGGCGCCTCCTTGGGCCTGAGCGCGCCCGTCGGACAGGTGGCCACGCACTGGCCGCAGGACGTGCAGACCGATGACGACAGGAGGCCGTCGGCGACGACGCCGACCTTCATGGCATGCCCGCGGCCCAGCATGGCGATGGCGCCGATCTGCTGGACGTCGTCGCACGCCGTCGTGCACCGGCCGCACAGGATGCAGGCCTCGCGGTCCAGGACGAAGAAGGACTTGGAGGCGTCGGCGTCGAAGCGGTGGAGCGGCGGCCAGCGCGGCTCCAGGATCCCATGACGCGCCGTGGCGCCTCCGACCTGGCCGAAGCCATTGCGCTGCTCGCCCTCGCTCAGCATGGAGCGCGTGAGGTCGAGCACGAGGGCGCGGACACGAACCACGTCCGGGTGCGTCGTGCTCACCGACATGCCGTCGCGCGCCGGCAGATGGCACGCGGCCGGGGTCCCGCGCAGCCCGTCGACGTGCACCAGACAGGTCCGGCAGGCGCCGAGCGGGGGCCGGTCCGGGTCCTTGCAGAGCTGCGGAAGAGGGATGCCCAGCCGGTTGACGGCTTCGAGGACCGTCGCGCCGGCCGGAACCTCGACCGGGCGATCGTCGACAACCAGTCTCATATCGAACCCCCCCTAGCCGGGCAGACAGATCCACCGGTCTGGCCAACCCCCGGTGGCAGAGAGGAGACCCATCCAGAGAGGCAGAGACATTTTGAGATATCTTCTGCCCAACGGGACGCTTGTCAAGGGCAAAAACCCCCAGGGAAAGCGCCGCGATGCGTCATACAGCCGCCAAGGATCCTCCCCTTGCTTCTTCCCCTCATTGGGCATAGCTTCTGCTGGCAGTCTACCTTCCCCGGAGAGGCATCATGGCGACGGTCCACAAGACGGTCGACGAGAGCTATCATCCCGATCCGGAGGATCCCGTGCCGTGGGTGGTTCGCGACGCCCGTGGATTCGCCGTCGTGGGGCCGCCCTGTGAGCGCTGCGGCGCCTGCGAGTGCGTGCCCTGCCCGTGCCACGGCGCGCCGATCCACGAGCGCGGCTGCGTCGGGTTGTCGTTGGCCTATGTGCGCCTCGACCAGTGGACGGCGCTCTGCGACTCGTGCGCCGCGCTCGAGGGAATCGTGGTTGTCCGCTGCGACTGTCCGGTCGCGTCACCGTGCGATTCCTCGGCCGCCGCGCACGCAGACGGCTGAGATGTCTGCGGGACATTCCGCTTGACTTGCGCCGGGGGACCGGTGTAAATCGCAGAACCGTGCGGGCCCCCGGTTCCGATAAGCCGGCTTCGATCGAGATCGACGCATCGAGGATGACCTTCGGACGCCGCGGCGACGTTCACGATGATCGTCCTCCCGTAAGGCCGTCTCAAGGAGGAGCAGCCATGGCGACGACAACACCTCACGACCCCACCTCTCCCGAGCCGAGCCGGCGGCGGTTCCTGAAGCGGGTCACCGCGCTTGGTGCCGCGATGGTCGCCGGCGCCGCGCGACCCGGAGTCGGGACCGCGCAGTCCCCGGCCGCGGCTGACAAGCCGGCACCCGACGATCCCACCAAGGAGCTGGGGAGTCCGGTCAGGCCCTATGGACAGCGCTCGCGCTTCGAACAGGCGGTGCGCCAGCAATTCCCCACCAAGACGAACGAATCCTCGTGGACCTTCACGCCGCTCCAGGACTCCCGCGGGATCATCACGCCCTCCGCGCTCCACTTCGAGCGTCACCATGCGGGCGTGCCCGATATCGATCCCGCCAAGCACCGCCTCATGATCCACGGGATGGTGGACCGGCCGATGATCCTGACCATGGACGAGGTCCGCCGGCTCCCGTCGGTCTCGCGCATCTACTTCATCGAGTGCTCGGGCAACGGACTCACGGAGTGGGCGAAGCCCACCGCCAAGGGCGTCCAGGGCACCCACGGCCTCACGAGCTGCAGCGAATGGACCGGGGTGCCGCTCTCGCTCCTGCTCAAGGAGGCCGGGCTGCAGAAGGGCGCGACCTGGCTCGTGGCCGAGGGCGCCGACGCGGCGGTGATGACGCGCAGCATCCCCATGAAGAAGGCCATGGACGACATCCTCGTCGCGTACGGCCAGAACGGCGAAGCGATCCGCCCGGAGCAGGGATACCCGCTCCGGCTGGTCATCCCGGGATGGGAAGGCAACAGCCAGGTCAAGTGGCTCCGCCGGATCAAGGTCGTGGACAAGCCCTACATGACGCGCGAGGAGACCTCGAAGTACACGGACCTCATGCCGGACGGGACGGCGCGGCAGTTCACCTTCGAGATGGAGGCGAAGTCGGTCATCACCTACCCCTCGGCCGGGCAGAAGCTCCCGGGCCCGGGCTTCTACCAGGTCACCGGCCTGGCCTGGTCGGGACGGGGCAAGATCCGGTCGGTCGAGGTGTCGACCGACGGCGGCAAGAGCTGGAAGCCCGCGCAGCTCCAGGAACCGGTGCTGCGCTTCGCCCACGCGCGCTTCACCTTCCCGTGGAAGTGGGACGGGCAGGAGGCCATCGTGCAGTCGCGCTGCACCGACGAGACCGGGTATGTCCAGCCCCGGCTCGCCGACCTCGTCAAGGTCCGGGGCGTGAACTCCGTCTATCACCTGAACGCTATCCAGAGCTGGAAGGTGGCGGCAGGCGGGGAGGTCTCCAATGTGCATGCCTAGGCTGGGTTTCCTCCGACAGGCTCCCAGGACGCTGCTGGCGGCCGGCATCATCTTCGCGATGGCCCACCTCGGCGCGCCGAGCGTCCTCGCCCAGTCCCCGACCTACGGCGTCGGACGCCTGCCAACACAGGCCGAGTTCAAGGCGTGGGACATCGCCATCGGGCCCGACGGCCGGGAGCTCCCCCCCGGAAGCGGCACGGCGAAGGCGGGGAAGGCCGTCTATGACGCCAAGTGCGCCGTCTGTCACGGGCCCACCGGCAAGGAAGGGCCCCAGGACGTCCTGGCGGGTGGGAAGGGGACGCTGAACACGCCCAAGCCGCTCAAAACGGTAGGGAGCTACTGGCCCTACGCGACCACGCTCTGGGACTTCACCAATCGGGCGATGCCGTTCAACGCGCCCGGATCCCTCACGCCGGACGAGGTATATGCCGCCACCGCCTACGTGCTCTACCTGAACGGCATCGTGGGTGAGACCGACATCATCAACGCCCGCACGCTGCCCCAGGTGAAGATGCCGAACCGTGATGCTTTCGTGCCCGATCCTCGGCCGGACGCGGGGAAGGGCGCGAAGGCGGGGAACGAAAAGGCGGCGGCCAGGAAGTAGCGCGCGGACGGCGGCTCGCTTCCTCGTCCTCGTCTGCGCGGCTCGTCACCGTCCACACCGGAAGGGAGGATGACTCATGAGGACGCGCCTTCTCGCCCCCATCCTCGCCATCATCCTGCTCACCTGCCCGGCCGCCGGCGCCGCCGACAAGAAGGCGATCCGCCTCTGGCAGACCGAGACGGAGCCGCAGACACTCGCGGTCCTCAACCACATGGCGGCCGAGTACGAGAAGACGCATCCCGACGTCTCCATCAAGATCGAGGGGCTTGCCTGGGGCGATCTGGAGAAGAAGCTGACGGCGGCCCTGGCGGCGGGCGCGCCGCCCGACGCCGCCCACGGGCAGCCGATCACCTGCGCCTCCTTCGCCGCGAAGGGACTCCTCCGCCCGCTCGACGACCTCGCCGACGCCATCGGCCGGGACAACCTGCTCGACAGCTTCCGCAACCTCTGCGTCCGCGACGGCCGCTTCTACGGCGTCGGGCACTCGCCGGCCTCCTCGGTGTTCGTCTACCGGAAGGACCTGCTGGTGCAGAAGGGGCTCAAGGTCCCCAGGAGCTGGGACGAGCTGATCCAGGTGGCGGAGGCGCTCAAGGAAGTCAAGGACGGTCAGGTCGCGCGCTACGGGCTGACCATGACGGGCCAGCCCCTCTTCGTGAACATCGCGGTGGGCGAGCTGCTGAAGGGTAACGGCGGCCGGCTCTTCGACGCCGAGGGGCGACCGACGCTCACCGAGCGGCCGATGATCGAGCTGCTCGACTTCTACAAGAAGCTCAACCGCGTGCTCCCGCCCGGCTGGACCGGCCACAGCTATCTCGACACCTTCGCCAACCTCGCCACCGGCAAGGCGGCCATGCTCTACCAGGCCTACGGCCGCGGCGTCGGCTACATCGAGAAGTACGCGCCCAAGGACATCGCCGACCCCGAGCATTTCGCGGTGGCCGACAAGCTCGTCGGTCCGTCGGGGAAGACACCCGCCGCCCAGCTCGACTGCGAGCCCTGGATGGTCTTCAAGGACGCCAAGGGCGGCACCGAGGCTGTCGACTTCCTCAAGTTCTTCTTCAAGGACGACAACTACATCCCGTACCTGCACTCGGTGCCGATCCACCTCCTGCCCATCACCAAGTCCACCTACAAGAACCCCAGGTACCAGGACAACGCGACCATCAGGAAGTGGAAGTCGTGGGTGGACATGCAGGAGCGCTACTTCCGGAACGACTGGATCAAGCCCGTGCTCGTGATCGACTGGGACGACATGAAGAAGCCCTATCTCCTGGAAGTCATGGGCTCGGGCATCCTCGTGGACATGGTGCTGGACTCGGTGAAGGGCATGTCATCGTCCGACGCGGCGGCGAAGGCCCAGAAGCGCGTCGAGGAGCTGCTCGCCCAGACGGGGTACCTGAAGAAGTAGCCTGCGCCAGTGCGTGCCCCCTCACCCTGCCCTCTCCCCCTCGGCGGGGGAGAGGGAATCACGACGACTCCCTCTCGGAGGGTGCATCGCCGGCTCTCCGAGCCCGCGCTCGGAATCCTCGGCATCCTGCCGGCGCTCCTCCTGATCGGGGCCCTCATCCTCTACCCGGTGGCCTACGCCGTCTGGCTCTCCCTCCTCGACAAGCACTCCTTCTTCCCGACCGAGCGATGGGTGGGCCTCGGCAACTACCTCGCCATCGCCCGCGACGTGGAGTTCTGGGAGAGCCTCTGGCGGGGCGTGGTCTATGCGGCGAGCACGACGGTGCTCCAGCTCGGGCTGGGCGTGGCGGCGGCCCTGGTCCTCCACCGCTCCTTCCACGGCCGCGCTGCCGTGCGCGCCCTCGTCCTCTTCCCCTACATGATCCCCACCATCGTGGCCGTCATCGTCTGGCGCTGGCTCCTGAACGAGACCTACGGGCTGGTGGACGACACGCTGCTGCGGTGGCGGCTCATCCGCGAGCCCATCGTCTGGCTGGGCGTGGATCACATCATGAGCTCGCTCGTGGCCATGAGCGTCTGGCAGTTCACGCCGTTCGTGATCGTGACCGTGCTGGCGCGGCTCCAGACGATCCCGCCCGAGCTCCACGAGGCGGCCCGGGTCGACGGCGCCGGTGGGTGGGCGCGCTTCCGCCACATCACCCTGCCCCAGATCCGCGCCGTGCTCTTCGTCGTGATCCTGCTGCGGGGGATCTGGATGTTCACCAAGTTCGACACCGTGTGGCTCTGGGGCGAGGGGGCCGGCGCCGGACGCGAGATCAAGACGCTGCCGATCTACGCCTACATGCGCACGTTCACGTACTACCAGGCGGGCTTCGGCGCCGCCCTCGCCGTCATCATGTTCCTCATGCTGATGGCGGCGACCGCGGCCTACTTCCGCCTCTTCTGGCGTGAGGAGAGCGCGGCGTGACCCGGCTCCGCGCGCGAGCCGGGCGGGTGCTCCTCTACGCGGCGGCCCTCGCCCTCGCCGCCCAGGCCGTGCTCCCGCTCCTCTGGATGCTCTCGACCTCGCTCAAGCCGCCGCGCGAGGTCTTCGCCACGCCGCCCACCCTGATCCCCGGCGCGCCCACCCTCGAGAACTTCGCCCGCCTCGTCTCCGACACCGCCTTCCTCACCTACTTCAGGAACAGCGTGGCCGTGGCCGGGCTCACCGTGCTCCTCACGATCGTCGTGGGCGCGGCCGGCGCCTACAGCCTCACGCGCTTCGCCTTCCCCGGCCGCGAGGCGGTGGCCAAGCTCATCCTCTGCACCTACATGTTCGCGCCGATCATGATCGTGATCCCGATCTACATCCTCGCCCGCCGGCTCGGCATCGTGAACAC
>Ga0137374_10011279_pt1 | contig 10468 bp, 9 predicted proteins | sample SagtaG_20_FD_104811 | JGI IMG/M metagenome (GOLD analysis project Ga0137374, IMG submission 104811) | Vadose zone soil microbial communities from Sagehorn Ranch, Mendocino, California, USA - Sage1_R_100_16 metaG | ecosystem: Environmental > Terrestrial > Soil > Vadose zone | place: USA...
TTATGAGGGTGAGCTCTTCATGGGTGGCGCCAAGAATTGCGAAACCTACTTTTGTCTTTTAGGCGGCAGCCGCTTCGCCGCTTTGATGAGACCTCTTTGAAACTCGTTTGGCTCATGAATGTCGCTTGGTCTGACATGACCCGGTTGAAAACGGGCGGCGAAACGCTCGCTATGCCAGCGCGCGAATGCCGCGACGATTCCCTCGTAGCGCTCTTGCGGAGGCGAAGGCCGGGGCATGGCCTCGGTCAACGCATACCCCAAGTGATTGGCTGACGTCACTCTCTTGCCCATATCAGGGATGCTTCCGTCGGCCTTACGGCAAAACCGGAGCAAAATAGTTTTGATGATCGACGTATGGTCGAATACGGTGGATACGACTTTGCTTTGCGCCACCCACGGCGAGATTAGAATCGCCGGAACGCGCACGCCGTAGCTCCGGAAAGTGGGTTTGTCGTCCTCTGCCGGAGGCGGCGCGACGTGATCGTAGAAGCCGCCATGTTCGTCGTATACGATGACGAGCAGCGTCTTCTGCCACTGCTCCGGGTTGCCGGCCAGCGCGTGATAGACGGCCAGGACAAACTCCTGGCCGTGGCGGATATCGGCGGGAGGATGATCGTCGTTGGCCGCAAACGTGCCGGCGGTGTTGACAAAGATCGGATCGATCCAACAGACGCTCGGCAAGCTCCCCGCGGCCGCCTGCTCGTAGAAATCGTTCAAGTTATAATTGCTGAGGGAGCGGTACTTGCGATCGATCAGATTGAGCGTCGAGCCGAAAAAGTTGTCGGTGTACCAGCCCCACGCGACCTTCTGCTTGTCCAGGTGACGGACGAAGGCCGGCAGATTGTAAATGGGTATGGCTTTGTTGTCTTTGCTGCCGTCGGCACGGCCGGCCGCCGCGTACAATCGATTGGGCCAAGTGGCGCCGGGAACCGAGGAGAACCAGTGGTCGCACAGAGTAAACTCAGCGGCCAGGTAATCGTAGGTGAGAAGGTCTTTTTTGTTGTAGTATCCCATCACGAGATCCCGCTCGGGGTCGCCAGGGTGAGTTGTAACGTAGTTTTTGACGAAACCACCGTTGTTGTTTGCCAACTGCTCGGCCACGCACCGGCCGCTATGGCATGGATCCTGGTTCGATTTGAAAGCGGTGTGATCGAGATGATGGATGAAATAATCTTTCTGTCCGTCGCTGTTATTCAAACCGGGAGTCAGCCCATCGACATCCGGTCGGTTTCCTTCCAACTTCAGATAACCGAGCATATGGTCGAAGGAGCGGTTCTCCATCAACAGGACGACGATATTGTCAATCTTACGCAAATTATCCGCAGCGGGATCGGCGACAACGTCCACAAAACCCGTGCGCAATCGGCGGCTCCCGCCCAAAGCCTTGCTCCGGCGATCCCCCTCCTGTGCCTTCTTCGTTCGCGGCCGGGTTGCTAATCGTTTAGCACCAGTTCGGTCGAAACGTCTTTTCGCTCTTTTCTTTCTTTTTGCCACGGCAGTTACTCCTCGTACGACAGTACCCGCCCATCAATTCGCTAGGCGAGATAAAAAGACTGAACTGCTTGAACCTAGCCGTTGATATGGTTGGCGCGCGGCATCGGGTTTCCTTAGAGATTGCTTTTCGGCGTCAAAAAGCTGCCGCTAAGCTTCTGAACGACGCCTTTTACGCCTACCTTATGTTGTCAAATCAAGATGTTGCCTTGGTCCGACCCGGGGCGGGTCTGGGAATCGATGCGCCGCAGGTGAGCTATATCATGTGAAGTCCAACGCGCATTGTGGATTTATTTTTCGAGGCCGAGTTTTCGAGCGGTTGGTGATTGAGGCATGATGACGACAAACATCCAGCGCACGACGTTATAGAATGATGCTCACGGCTCCGTGCTCCCTCAGCGCTTCCATGTCGAGCACGGCCTTTCTATGCTGGATCTTCAACTCCCCGTCCACTTGCTTTAGTTTGTGCTCATACCAACCGACGTAGGGACTCGATTCTCCCATGCGGAAGCGATAGATGAGGAACGAGGAAGTCACGACAATGGCGTCTTCCGTTACTTTGATTATTATATTGGTGATGAAACGTCTCGTGCGGGACGAAGGATATTCTCTGTGGCCATGGCGGCTCTTGAGTCTTTCCACCCGAGCGCGCAGCCGTACCATGTCATCGTCGATAAACACCAGGTCTTTCTTGGGGTCTCCGTCCGGCAGGTCTGTGGTAGGGACGAGATATCTGCCATCGGAGGTGAAAAGGTCCAACCATTCACCCAGGCGCCATTTATCCAAGAGCGCCGCTTCTTGATAAAGAAAGTCTTCCACCATCTCGCGCACGGCGGCGGCGGTTCGATCATTTTGCTCGCGATGCGCTTCCGGCATGATGCGTCTCTCCTGCTAGCGCGCTAGCGCCGCCGTGTCCCTGACCACGGGGTCGTTTGTCTCGACTTTCCCGAGTCCTGACATGTGGCCGTACCACTGGCGCCAAAACGCGCGCAGCTGAAGCTCATCCTCGGCGATCGCTTCGCGATGCATGCCCCTGGATAGTTCGGACCATTCCACGCCTTCCGCTTTGTACCCGGCTTGACAGGATTCGATCGCTTCGACATCGTCCGGTGTCGCAAATCCTCCTGGACCATGGAAGGTAAGAAAATTGTCCAGCCGGCGCGCCAGCAGTTCGGGTTTTTCTTCCGTGGGAGCGAGCTGCCACGCCGTCACCTCCATAAGATCGGGCGTGATCGGCCAAAAGATGCGCACGGTGATGTCGATGGAGTCGATGATCAGGAGATTGGGATAGACGAGCAGGTTACGGCTTATGTCCGCCATCAAATGAGCCCGCTGCTCGCCGAATTTCCGCACCAGTCTTGCGCGGATCGTGGCGATTTCCTCTTTGTTCTCTTCGCCGAAGAGCGGGCTCCAGCGCGCAATGGGCCGGCCACGCACACCGTCATGTTCCTCTACGGCATGACCGTTGCCGAGGACGCGGGCCGGGCGGCTGAACGCGGTCTGCACCGCGCCGCTCTTTACGCCGAGGCCGGTTACATAGTCGAAGTAGCTCTTGTGAGTCGGTTTGACGTGGTAGCCATCGAGGCTATTCTCGACCAGCAGCTTCCAGTTGGCCTTTATCGAATATCGATTCGATCCGGCAATGATCCTCATGCCATGTTCGGCCTGATCGACGACAAGATCGAGGTACTCGCGCGCGCCCGCCAGATAGCTCACCAGGTCTTCAACGTCGGGATTGAAGCTGACGAAAATAAAGCCGCGGTAATTTTCTACACGCGGCGGCGACTTGAGTCCCATCTCCGCCTTGTTGAAGCTATGGCCGTACCCTGCCTCATCCGGCACGCCTACGAGATCGCCGTGATTGTTGAAGGTCCAGGCATGGTAGAAGCATTGCAGAATATCGGCATGGCCCTGATCATGGCGGCAAATCAGTGCGCCTCTATGCGTGCATGTGTTCAAGAAGACTCGCACCTTGCCATCGCTGCCCCGCACGAAGAAAAGCGGCCTCCCGGCCACGTTTCGCCGTCGGTAGTCGCCCGGGTTCTCTACTTCAGACTCGTGGCACACATACAGCCAGCATTTGTTGAATACCCGTTCCTGCTCCATCTGGAGAATCTCGGGTGATGTCATGGCGGAACGATGGATACGGAATATACCGTCCGCCGGCTTATCTATGATCATACGATTAAGCTCAACCATCGCGTGCCCCTCGTGCGTTACATCGACCACGAACAACTCGAGCTATCAAAGCCGTGAACTGGAATTATGTGAGTTCGGTTCAAAACGTTCAAGCCGTTCACCCTCCCACCTCTTCTCCTCCCCGTGACGAGACTGTGTTGCAATGCACAAACGGACACCATTTGTCATCTCGAGCAAAGCGAGAGATCTTACATTTCAGCCGCATACTAAGAAAGATTTCTCGCCTTCGGCTCGAAATGACAGTTGCGACGGTCACGGCGCAATGAAGGATGCAAGAACCTGCCCCGGACTTGATCCGGGAAAAGCGTTGGAACCTTTGAACCTTGAAACGACTGGAACGGCGAAGCCTAATAATCACTCTATGTCCGCTACGAACAGCTCTTCGGCTCCCACGACGCGTGGCGACAAACCCTGTTCGTAGACATACTGACCGATGGCCTCTAACGCTGCCCGGTTAGGCTCTAGTCCATAGGCCCAGAAATTCTTTCCTAAGACCCGCCACGTCTCCTCGATATGATTGATGAGCCAGGGAAGCGAGAGGCGCAGCGCGTCCGTGTCGTAAAGCCCGTCTATCGCTATATCCCGCGCCTCGCAAAAGGCCCTGTATATGCTCCGGGCCACCCACGGGTGCTCTCGATAGATGTCGTCGCGCACCACCACCGTATGCATGATCGGGAAAATGCCGGTGCGGCGGTAATAATCCTGCTCTACCTCGTAGTAGTTCGGAAACAGGCGCGCTATGCGCGGCGAGCCCCGCTGGAAGATTGACGGAATGTTTATGGCAAGCAAGGCGTCGAGCTCCCGGCTCTCCAGCATTCGCTCCAGTGTCTCGTCCGGCGGCAAAAACTCAATTTTGATTTTTCTCCGGCAACTTCAACGGAATCAGCGGCCGCTGGGTCGGAGTCGTCAACCCGCCGATGAACCACTGCATATCCTCCAGCGTCACGCCGTACTCGTGTTGCAGCATGCCGTTCATGAAGATCGTAGCGGTCGAACCGAGTTGAGTAGTTCCCACCCGTTTCCCCCGGAGATCCCGAGGTGTCCCGATGCCCGCATCGCTCCGTATATAAATACAAGAATGGCGGAAGATCTTCGACAGCGCTACGGGCACCGCTACGAACCGGCAGATGCCGCGCCCTTTGAGGCTTACATAAGAGCCAAGCGACAGCTCAGAAACCTCGAACTCTACGTTCTCCAGCATCCTGGGAAAGATCTCGCGCGGGCGCATGACCTTGATCTCCAGATCGATGCCTTCGGCTTGGACACGGCCGTCGATAAGCGGACGGGTGCGGTCGTAGTCCCAGCACGCGAGGGTAAGTTTGAGTTTAGACATCGGCGCGACCGGTATCGAAGGAAATCTGAAAGCCCACGATTGTGACGCTAGCGACCTACTTGGTGCGTAGAGATAACACATCGAGAGGGGCTGTCAAGAAACTTGGCCAGGCGAAAATTACAGCGGGTGATACTTGCGAGAGGCGACGAATTCCATTCGATCGAGGCATCTGCGCATCCAGAGGCGCCTAAGTAGACAAACGTGCGCGCTCAACCAGGTTTGTTAGATCCTCGACAGTTTGGACGCCGCTGAGGCTGACTCGCCGGTTTGCGACGAAGGCGGGCACTCCCCTGATTCCAAGCTTTGCCGCCTCTTGCTCATCCCCCACCACACGATCGAGGTACTCATGGGTATCAAGCGCTCGTCCTAGAGTTTTACTGTCGAGACCCAGTTCCGACGCGAGCGCCGTAAGCACCTCTGCACGACCGATGTCCTCTCCACGTTCAAAGAAAGCGCGAAAGACAGCGTCATTGTACTCATTAAACTTGCCCTGCTCGCGTGCCCAATGGGCCGCCTCATGCGCAAGTCGAGAACGCGGTTGTACCGGCGGAAGCTTTATAGGGATGTTTAACCTCCGTGCCAGTGGATAAACCGCGCCGCTCCATACTCTTTGAAGATATTCGCCGCGAGGATCCAGCGTCGGTACGGGCGCAGGGCGCAGTTCGAAAGCTCGCCAGATCACATCGACAGTTGGATCTCTGAGCTGCAGTTCAGCTAAGGCAGGCTCCGCCAGCCAGCAAAAAGGTCACACATAATCGGAGAACACTTCGAGCCGTACCGGTTCCATAAGTTTATTCTAGCTCCAGGAGCGGGCTGAACAAACCGTAGACGACGCTCTACAGTTGACACTTTTCCGGTGCGGGGCTATAGCTCGCGTCAGCGAAAAGAGGGTGTTCAAATTTCCTGTACAGATGGGCGCTGCAGCACCGTGGTTGTGTCCGCGTAAATCTCTACGGACGAACAAGCAGATTGTCGACCAACAAGGAGTACCGATATGGTGGCGATTACAACCGACCAGCGACGCACGGATCAGATATCTGCGGAGGAGCGCGAGCTGCGCATCCAGTTGGCCGCCGCGTACCGTCTGGCCGACAAATACGGGATGTCCGAGCTGATCAACACCCACATCTCCCTGCGCGTCCCGGGGCCGACGCCAACGTATCTGCTCAACCCCCACGGCTTGCTCTTCAATCAGATCACCGCGTCAAGCCTGGTGAAGGTCGACTTCGCAGGCAGCGTCGCGGGGCCGAGCGAGTGGCCGGTGAATCGGGCCGGCGTCGCGATCCATGGGTCGATCCTATCGGCGCGCCCGGACATCAACTGCGTGTTCCACACGCACATGCCGTACACAACGGCGGTATCAGCGCTCGAGTGCGGGCTGCTGCCGATGTCGCAGGCCGCCCTCCGGTTCCAGGGGCAGACCGCGTACCACGACTATGGCCGCGCGGCCAGCGATCCAGCCGAATGCTCGCGCCTCGTGAAGGACATGGCCGACAAGTCGGTCATGATCCTCCGCAATCACGGTGGGATCACGACGGGCAAGACCGTGTGCGAAGCGTTCGTCGCCTCCTATTATCTCGAGAAGGCGTGTCAGTTTCAGATCCTGGCGCAGTCGGCAGGTGTGCCGTTGGCCATGCCCGCGGATGAAATCATCGCCGCATCCGGTGGCCGGCCCGCCGGCGATGAGCGCGGCTGGCCCAGCCTCCTCCGCATGCTGGACCGCGAGGATCCCTCCTACCGGGACTGAGCCCGGAGCCGGCGTGCTCGCCTCACGAAAGAATCAGGGCAGCGACTTACGGCCTGCACGCCGCAGTTTTGATTCAATGCGTAATTTTTCGGATGCGAGGCGCGCATGAATCGTGGCCGTGTCAGTAAAACGTGACCCGTAAAATCCGCACGAGACGAACACGTCACACGAACACGAATTCATGCGAGGCGAGCGCAACAAAGCAGGTGAGCCTTTTGGAAAGCGCAACAAGCAATGAGAGAGAAAGGAACAGATCATGAGAATCATGTTTTTGAATAAAGCTCCGAAGGCCGTTTACGACGTCGCAGAGATAGAGAAGCTTTTGAACAGCTATGCTTCTCCCGGCACTCGGGTGGAGGTGAACTTTCCCGATGATTTCGAGGGCTCGCGGGTCGAGCACGTGCTCGGCAGCCAGATGATGCTCAACGGCCTCGATCACATCATGGAAGCCCCCGCCATCATCCGCAAGATCGTCTGGGCCTCGGAAAACGGCTACGATGCGGTGATTCAGAGCAACACCTTTGATCCCGGCGTCGACGGCGCCCGGCTGTGCGTTTCCATCCCCGTCATCGGTCCATTTCGCACGACCATCCACGCGGTGACCAACCTTGTCGATCGGATCGGCATCATCGTGCCGCTCGCGCCGCATATTCCTTACACGTGGCGGTTGTTGCGCACCATGGGTATGGAGAGGTTTGTCACAGGCATCAAAACCCTCGGTGTCTACGGTCCGGACCTCAAGAAACGCCGCCAGGAGATCACCGACAAAACCGCCGGTCTGGTTCGCGCGCTGGTCGACGAAACCGGAGCGCAGGCAGTGCTCCCCTTGGGCGGGGCGCTCATTCCCTACGTGGTAGACCCGGCAGAAGTTCAGAAGATGACGAACGTGCAGGTATTCAACACCAAGGCGATCTCGATCCGCGTTGCCGAGATGTGCGTAGCACTGGGGTTGAGCCACAGTCCGCTCACCTACCCGCGCGGCAAGCTCGCGTATCAGGATTTTGTCTCCAAGCTATAACGCGCTGGCTCTCTCTGCTGTAGTGATGCGTCAATGGGTCTGATCGTGATAATGTGTCGCTAATGCTTGCCAAGAAAAGATACAGGGAGGGAGCCGATGAAGTCGCGTTCCACGTCCGTGATCGTTGCAGCACTCGCCGCCATGCTCTCCGCTAGTCCCGCGCAGGCCGGAGGCCTGAAACAGGTCGCAGAAATATCAATTCCCGGTGATCCGATCACCGACATCGGCATTATGGCCATCGACCAAACGACGGGTCTTGGCTATCTCGCCGACAAGACCAACAAATCCGTTGTTGTCTTCGATACTAAGACCGACAAATTCGTCTCCCGGATACCGGGCTTCGTCGGACGGTTGAAGGATGGCGATGCCTCGGGACCGAATGGTGTTGTGGTCGTCAAGGGCGGCGCCGAAGTATGGGTGAGCGACGGCGACAGCACGATCAAGGTGATCGACACCAAGACCGGTCAGATCACGGGAACGGCCGCCACTGGCGGAACGAAGCGCGCCAACGGGATGGCCTTGGGCGAAGACATCGGCGTCGTCATCGTCGCCAATTCGAACGACGATCCGCCGTTCCTCGGCTTCATCTCGACTGCGCCCGATCACAAAATCCTGGCCAAGATCCCTATTCCGGAATCCGGCGAGAACCTGGAGCGTTCCGCGTATCACGCGCCAAGCCGCATGTTCTACACAGCCATCCCGGTATCACGCGCGGACACCACCAAGGGATTGTTGGCGCAGACCGATCCCAAAAACGGCAAGCTCGTGAAGCTGCACGAACTCGGGTGTCACCCGCATAGTCTCTCCATCGTCTCGGACTCGACCATTTTCCTGGGTTGCAGCAGCGTCCACGGCCCGTCCCCCAAGCCCGGCGGTGACATGGCGATTTTCGATATCGCGGCCGGCAAGGTGGAAACATATCTCACGGGATACGGCGGCAACGGCGGCTCGACGGTGAATCGCAAACTCGGCCAGTACTACCATTCCACCTCAGGTGGAACCTTAATGGTGGTCGACACCAAGACGAAAAAGGGCCTGCAGCAGATACCGACGTCGAATGGCGCGCGCTCGCTCGGGGTGAGTCTCGCCAACAATCGCGTCTATGTGGCCACGACAGCGAAGGAGTTGGCCTGCCGTGGATGCATCGTGGTGTATGCGCCGGAGTAAGGATTTGAGATCTGGCGCACCCATTCAGCACTGTTCAAGCCGTTCCAACCGTTCAACCGCTGGCGCTCAGTTCAAACCGTTGAGAAATTAGTACCGAAGGCAAACCGGAGGTCACATTTTTTGTTGGGTGTTTTCGAGCGAAAAAAATTTTCGGCCTGTCGCTGTTAACGGCAAATAAGCCGAGAATAATCGCTCTGTGAGCTCCGTGCCTCTATATCCGAGTTCACTCTTAAGTATTAGCTTGAACCCTTCGATAAACTCAGGACATGCTTTTGAACCTTTGAACTGTTGAACCGCGGCATCGCGGCTGGGAAATGAGACGCTAAGCTCGGAAAACGCTAGGTTTTGGAACGACCTGAGCTTACGGCGACTTAGCTTGGTCCGATCCCGGCCCTTGCACCAAAACTTTGAACGCACGCAGTGCAATCTAAAACTCGGCGACTGCGGGAATAATTTCCTTCCGCATAAGTTCCAACGGTTTCAGCTCATAATCTCCAGGCATGCTGACGATGAAATGTTGGATGCCTGAGCCGCTGACTTTACGGCAGTACTCGATCGCTTCGCGCGCGCTCATGCCGCCTTGTCGAAGATCGATGACGCCGATTGCGGTTCGCTCGATTTCCTCGAATCGTCGGCCGATCGCCTCGCAATGCCGGCGGAGCACATCGAGTTTCGTGCGCAGTACGGTTACATCTTCGAATGCATAGAGATTACAGGCGTCGGCGTACTTGGCTACAAGCGGCAACGTCCTTTTTTCACCGACGCCGCCGATCATGATCGGCGGATGCGGCTTGGCGATCGGCAGCGGCGAACAAAGCGTTTCCGCCAATCGATAATGCTTCCCCATATACGGCGCACTTTTTCCCGACCACATCTGCAACGCGATCTGGACGGTCTCCTCGAGCCGCTCGAAGCGCTCCTTTAACGGTGGGAACGGCACACCGAGTGCAACGGCTTCGCGTTCGTACCAGCCGGCCCCCACACCGAAATACGCTCGACCGCCCGAAAGCACGTCGAGAGTCGTCATCGTCTTCACCAAAATACCTGGGTACCGGTAGATCACTCCCGTGACCAGCACGCCGAGCTGGATAGAGTTGGTATGGGCGGCCAAAAAATTGAGCGCGCTGTATCCTTCGAGCATCGGCTCGTCAGGCTTGCCGATCATTTCGATCTGGAAGAAATGATCCATGACCCAGAGACTCGAAAACCCGGATTCTTCCGCTGCTCGGCCGATACGCGCCAGACTCGCAGCAATCCGTTCGGCGCCTCCCGGCCAGGTAAAAGACGGTATCTGCAGTCCCATTTTCATACTTAAATACTTCCTCTCGAGGTATCCTCAATTTATCTTAGCAAGTTTGACAACTGACCAAAGGCGGGCGTCGATCATTTTGGCAACGGCGTATCAGCCGGCGCTCGGCAGCGGTTGAAGGGGAACTGGAGAGTCCCGCGCCCTCTGGCTCGCGTAGACCATCTCTTCAAATCCGCCAACAAACCTCTACCGCGTTAGACCGAA
>Ga0137374_10011295_pt1 | contig 10463 bp, 9 predicted proteins | sample SagtaG_20_FD_104811 | JGI IMG/M metagenome (GOLD analysis project Ga0137374, IMG submission 104811) | Vadose zone soil microbial communities from Sagehorn Ranch, Mendocino, California, USA - Sage1_R_100_16 metaG | ecosystem: Environmental > Terrestrial > Soil > Vadose zone | place: USA...
ATCCCTGGTCCGTACGGACCTACGGACCTGCGAACCTACGTCCTGTACACGGACACGGACAAGCCGAACACCTATTACGTGCTGCCCGAGACGCCGACATTCCTGCCGATGAGCGGCGGCAAGGGTCCGAGCTTCAACATGCTCTGGTGGTATGGCACTGGAAACACAGTCGGCGGCATTTGCACGTTCACCGTCGCGCTGCCCATGCCGGACTGGAGCCGCACAGACGTGCGCGATGCACTGACCCTAGCGGTCAACAACGATCCGGACGTACGCGAGTACTCGGAAAGGTGTTTGGTCTGGCGAAGGCATATGCGGCCAATGATGCGGTGGCGATCGAACAGTACCTCAAGGCGCTGGAAATTAAAGACGCGGAGGGTCGCGCGCTGACCCACTCGTTCGATGCAACGCGAGGATCTGAACAGTTCAGACCGGCCACCAAGCAGAAACTCGATTTCCTTGCGGTGGAGCTGACCAAGGGCGCAGTGACAGTTCAGGGCTTCAAATCCGCTAAAGTCGCGAATGACCCCCTCAGCGTTGAGTTCGACGGCACTTTTGCGACCACTCCGTCGGGTCTGTCCAGCAACGCGGCGGTGGTCACCTTCAACCTGGACCAGAGGAATGCCACCCTGATGTGGCAGGCCATGGGCGGCCCGCCCTTTGCGGGCCTGGATGCTCTGCCCGACAGGGCCGAGTTAACGAGCAGCGTGATCACGGTCAAGTATGCCGTCGAGTTTGATGGGATGCTGCCGGGCGCCGAGGCAATCGTGACACTGAGGAAAGAGTCCGTAGCCAAGGTGCTGACCGAACAGAAATCCAGTTACAGCAGTTGGAGCGGCAAGCGTACGTGGGACGAAGTCGTCGGCAAAGACTACAGAACCCTAGCTCGCGACTCGATGGAGGTCCGGATCCCGAGCAGCCAGTATTCGGCCGTGCCGCCGGGCGGGACGAAGAGTGTGAAGGACGTGTTGACCGACTGGGCTTCCGCGCAACTGGTCAGCATGCTCGCGGCGCAGCTGCCTGACATCAAGCTGTCCGACCTGATGACCGGCAAAAAGGATTCGATCACTCAGGTCCAGGACCAGAGCCGCACGTACAAGCTGTCCACCGCCATTGGCGTCGCCCGTAATCCGCAGGGCATGCTGCCGAAGGTCAACGGACTGGTACAGAGGGACACCCTGGACAACTACTTCTCGACCCTCGACCTGAACAGGGTGCCGTGGGTCGACGTGACCGTAACAGTAAATCCGCTCGCGCGGGCGCGGATGAAGACCAACAAGATCGGCGCGATCGCACTGACGCGGTTGAACTTCGGGAGCAATCGATTGCGCACCGCCGACAATCTCAAACGTGACGTGACCGTTCTGCCTTTCGAGGCGGAGGGCAGCGGCGCCTTATCGCAGGTTCAACTGTTGGGCCAGTTCGGCATTAAAGAAAAGGACGCCGTGGTCAGCTACGACTACGAGGTCTCGTACACGGACGGCACGCCCACGTACCGCGTCGACAACAATACCTTGCCGCAGGGCAAGACCAACGTGGACCTGTCGGGAGCCGACCTGGGCGTGTTGCAGAAGACGCTGGATGCTCAGTGGCTGCCATGGGGTCTCATCAGCAGCGCGCGGTTGGACGTCCAGTACGCCGACCTGTACCAGTCCACGTTCATGCTGACCAAAGACAACGCGAAGGCCGAAATCGTCAAGCCATTGGGTCGCAAAATCGATCAGAACCTCCAGTACCGGCTGACGCTCAATATGACCAGCGGTACTCCGGTGGCCTATCCGGCGGCCGCGGACGCGTGGGCCGAGGTCAATCGGGAGGCCACTGGCCTGATTCCTCTGCGTAGCCCGCTCGGCGACGCCGGACTGACCGAAGCAATCTTCAATCTTGACACCGACGTGACCAGCGCTACATCGCGCGTGGAGTACGCGATGGAGCTGCCGGGTGGCATCCAGCGCCTGTTCTCGAAGGTCATCAGGCTAGACGCTGCCAAGAAGGCGACTGACACGTGGTCGGTGGCCACACCGGTGAACGCCGACGCCACCTTCACGTTCAAGAAACTAAAGGTACGCAACGGTCAGGCCGAGCAGCCCCTGGACGATCAAATCGAGACGCCACGCGTGACGAATCCAGAGTTCACGTTCGGTATGACGAAGGTGGAAGTGCTCTGATGCTCGGCGACGGCGGGAAGGTGGAGCTGACTGGTCTCGACGGACTCCTGGTCTATCGCGACCACGACGTCAAGAACTTGAGCCAGTTCTACTACACCTCAGCCCGGCCCAGGGTGGCCCGCCTAGGAACGGACTGGCAGCTGTCGTTCGTGGAGTATCGGCGGCCCTCCAATGGGTCCGCCGGTGCGCTGTCGTGCATCGTCGATCTTCAGCCGAGTGATGCGGAGCTGACGGCGCTCGACTGCCACCTGCGCGAACGGTGCGGGGGACCCGTCACGCCGACGCCGATCCCCTGGACGGCCGGCAGCGTGACCGCCGTCTTTCTCGGCGGAATGCCGATGACCAGCGTGCCGTCGCTTATCGGCCCCAACTCAACGTTGGTCAAGGTCGATCTGTCGACGGAGCAGTACGTGCAATTGCAGGCCAGGCTGCAGAAAGGTGATCCAAACATCATTTCGATGGCCTACAGCCTTAGCTACGACGTGCTGCGCACTGCCTATCAGGGCCGGATCAGGCTCGACCAGGAGAAGTTCCGTAGCTGGGCGCAGACCAGATGCAGTCTGGGGCTCCTGGTTCTGGACATCGAGTGGTCCGAGACCTTCGAAGAGCTGCGCAGTGCTGGGGCGATCCTGGTCGAGATCATCAATAGCACGGACGCGGAGTATCCCCAATTGCGTGCTGCGTTCATGCGCAGCCTGGAGGCGATCATGGGTGCCGAGCCCCAATTCGCCAGGCGACCTGGGAAGGACCCAGGCTGGGTGCTCGGGTTCAGTTGCGAAAAGCTGAGCGACGCACAGCGCATCCAGCGCATGGCGAGTGTGGATCTGCAAGTCCAGGCGGCCGAGTCGAGGACGATGTTCCTTCAAGCACCGCTTGATGGGCTGATCGAAGCATGTCAGGCAATGCGCGGGCCGCCCATCGACCTGAACATTCAGTTCATGCAGCAAATCACCTTTCGCTGCATTGCCAATTTCGACACCGAGTATTTGCACACCCTGGTGGTGTCCGTGTCGGGCGCCACGCAGAGGTCGAACGCATTCGACGCTGCGAGCCCGGAGGACTGGCAGGTAGAGCTGACCTATGCTCCGCGCACCAGGCCGGCGTACGACTACAGGTGCGACCTCTTCTTTGCCGACGGAACGGTGATTTCTGGCAACGCGGTACCCATCGCGCGCGCCCAGACATTTATCTTCCTTGTCGCCGCGGAGTACTTCACCCTGCAGCGATACTCCGTCGAGGCCGCGGATGACTTCCCTTGGCAAGTCATTAAAGCGGTTCGTGTAACGGTGGCTCCGCCGGCGGCCGGCAAAGCGTTGCCCGCCACGGTCGAGCTCGGAGACACGCAACGGAGCAGTGGAGTTGATCTGTTTGTACATCCGGCCTGGGCGGCTGAGTCGCTGCCGTATACGGCACTGCACGCCCCCAGCACCAGTGGCCGGCCCTTCAAGATCGACGGGCAATCGGTTGGCACCACGATCTTTCTGAACGGTCTGGAGAAGCGCGAGGTCGAGTTCCAGGCGGACGAGGCGTATGACTGGACGAAGGTCGAGCGTGTTGACGTCGACGTCAGGACGCAGGACGGAGCGCTGACCGCGCAGAGAGGAGTTTCCGTACAGCCGGGCGCCAGCAACGCATCGACGTTCACGTACTGGTATTGGAAGCCCCAGCAGCTCGCCCTGAGCTACCGCGTGACCTACAACATGACCGAGCCGCCCACGCGGCGGGCGGCGCTCACTCAGAACACCACCGACACGCTGGTGGCATTGGCGCCCCCGTCCGAAACCTGAGAGGACGCTGCAAATGATCCTGCTGAACTCTGGCAAACTGTCCGTCGACGGCGTCGACGTCTATCCCGACCACGACCCTAAGAACAAGACGCAGTTCTGGTATGTGCCCAGCAACCTGAAGCTGGCTGAGCGCAACAACCGCAAGGTGTTGTCGTACTTCTGGTACACCGACTCGCTCGAAGACACGGACGGCACCGGCTTTCTGAACTTCGAAGTCAACACTGCCGTGTCCGCCGAAACGCTGTCAGAGATACGAACGAAGCTTGCCCAGCGAGACAAAATCCCGGTCGCAGATATCAAGCTATCGACGGTCGACTACAAGGCCGGCCGCGTGAGCTTCTCGGTGCTGGGACCAATGGCCAAAGACATCCAGGAGGATGCCGAAGCAGCGGCGGCGCTGAGCAAGGACCCCTCGGTGGTGCACCAGAGTAAGGAGCAGTTGGTGTGGACCGCCGGCTCGTCGTCGCTGGTGGGCGACAACGCCGCTGTGTGCAGCGTGAAGCTGACCAAGGAGGGCAAGCTCGGCGCGGCGATGCAGCAGGCCATCCTGAAGAAGTCGAGCAGCATCGCGGCCACGTACTACCTCGAATTCCTGGCGATGCGGCCGGCAATCACGTTCAAGGTATCCGGCACGCTCACGAAAACCGTTGATCTGTTCAAGGCCGCCATTGATGTCGAAAACATTCCGCTCGAAGTATTGCTACTCGACGTGGGCCTGCAGGCTGCGTGGACGAGAATTATGTCTGAGACTGACCTCAAGATCGAGGTAGTCAACTTCGGCGGCAATGGCACGGAAGCCGGCCTGGACTGGGCCAAGCAGCTCGTCCTCGACTATGTCCTGAAGAACTTCTTCGAGGTCGAGATCGACGGCAAATGGACGTCGCTGGAGGACGCGCCGGAGGTCAAGAAGGCGGTCGACAGTGCGAAGACCATCGAGCAAGAGGCCCAGGACAGCGAGGCTGAGGACGAGCCCGAGGACGCCACGACGACGGTGACCACGACGCCCGAAACGCCGCCCAAAGAAGACACGCCGACGAAAGAGAAGCCGAAGATGTCGAATGCCGTCAAGGAGGCTGTGACCGCGGCAAACATTCCAATCCCCAAGGTCAAGGTCAAGATCAGCTACGAGCGCAAAGAACAGTTCAACAAAATGAATTTCCTATACACGGAGATGAAGGCGACCGTCGTCCCGGTCGCTCCGCAGTCGGTCGTCCTGAAGGGCCTGGAGTCGCCGCAGGACTACATCACCTCGATCAACCGCAGCCAGAACCCGTTTGGCCTGAGATTTCCAGTGCGTGTCGCCCTGCCCACGGACGAAGCGCGCACCGAGACCGGCCTGAGCGAAATGAACTTGCAGGCGCGCTACGCGAACGGTGGCAGCGATGTCCTGGCGCCAGCGCAGTCGATTGGGCTGAGCAACGGCACCACGACCGGTACCAATCCGATGATGTTCCAGTATGACGCCGCCGGCCGTCACAACATCGACTTCACCGCCAACTATGTGTTTGACCCGGGCCAGAACTGGAATACCAACAAGTTCAGCTACAGCATCCGCGGTTCGACGGAAAGCGGCCTTATTGCTGCGCAACCACAAGCCTTCCTGGAGTTCCTCAAGATCGACGCTGTCGTCCCGGCCGAGTTCATCTGGGGGACTGACATCGATCGGGCGATCGTCACCCTGCGCAGCGAACGCTGGCCGTCGCCGCGGACGCTGGTGTTCCAGAAAGGTGCGCCACACGCACGGCAGAGTCTGAAGGTGCGCGGTGAGCGCAAGGACACACCAACTTCAGTTGAGTATAGCGTCGATCTCCAGAAGAGCGGCAAGACGATCTACTCGTACGGCCCCGAACCGGTGCTCGACAACCTCATTACGCTGCATGACCGATTCGTCAGCCACGTGCCAGTGTACTTCGAAGAAGCCTTCGCGAACGGCGTGACGACGGTCATCGCCCAACTGGCCTATGAGGACAAGGAGCACAACTACAAGTGGACAAACCGGCTCAAGATCGAAAAAGGCAGCTCGCTCGTCGCCAGCGTGCCCACGGTTCGCGAGTACTCGGACCCGGCCGAGTTGGAGCTGAAGTGTACGTACTCCTCCAAAGGCAAAAAGCCCTTCACCGTCACGCTGCACGGCAACGACACCGTGTTCGTGACCGGTGAGCCCGAGTAGCACCGGTGCACACTTGGGCGGCGTTGCAACGAGACGGCTTTCGCCGCGCGTGCGACGTGGTGGCGGGAACGGAGCAGGCGCTGATGGATGCCTTGGGTGAGATCCTGGCGCATCCGGATCAGGATGCCGTGTGGCGCTTCAGCTCGCTGACGTGTAGCGGCTCGCCGGTCGAGCTGGCATTCACCTCGTACGACGCGGATGTGCGCTATACGGTGGAGGTCGGCGGACCGGACGTGCAACCGGCCGACCGGCTCGCGCACATCCAGCAGTTCCTGTCCGCCCGGGGCGCCGACGAGCTGCCGCACGCATTCGGCGAGTGGCAACGTGCGACATCGCCTGAGTGGGGCGCCTGGTTGGGCATTCGGCGCGGCCCCACCTACAAGGTGTATGCCGAGATGCCGGCCGCTGCCGAGCACGAGCCCAGCTGGTATGGCGACTACCTGGAGCCGCCGCCAGTGCCTGCACGCTGGCTCATGACGGGCCAGCAGCCGGGCTCCAGTCGCCGCGAGTTGTACTTCGAGCTCCCTACCCCCGGCCTCCGCCCGGGCGACCTCGAGCGGCTGCTCGCGCACGTGGGACTCGCACACCGTCGAGCCGAGCTGACCGAGCTGATGTGCGCGTGCGTGTTCGGCGGCGCCACGCAGTTGCCGGACGTCAAGTATGGCTTCAGTTACTCGGTCCTGCCCGGCGCACAGAAACCGGCAGTCTCGGTCTTCGCGTACGCGGCAGACTTCATCGGTGGCGACGGCTTCGTCCGTCACCAGCTGCTGTCGGTCGCGCGCGCCCGCGGGTGGCAGCTGGGCAGCTATCCCGAGTTGTCTGCGCCGCTGGGCCATCAGTTCACGCGGGCGATCTATCACAACACGGTTGGCTTTGTGGTCACTGGCGCACCCGAGCTCGGGCTGCACGTGTCCGTGAGTCCGCCACCACCGATTCAGTAGGAGCCGTGATGTCGCTGTCCAAACTGGTTCCCGTGGCGAGCGAGGCGAGACGCAACGAACTCGGCGACGCGTTCATCAATTCCGATCCAGGGCTATCGAACGCGGTGGTGCTCGACAGCGCCAACGGCGCCCAGGCGTTTCTGCCGAGCTATCGCAGTGCCACGCAGAGCGTGGACGGTGCCGAAGCCTTCAGCATGCGCCTCGACAACGACGGCACGCTGCAAGTGATCCTCGAAGCGGTCGCCCCGCCGCCCATCGCCAACAAGGTTGGCGCTGCGCAGGCGCACGTGGCTGGAACATCATTTTGCTTGACTCTCAAGCAGGACAGCGGTGCGAGGCGCATCCCCGTGCCCGTGCGCGACCAGGGCGGCAACAACCTCTGGCTCGCCTCGGTTCGATTGACCGCGGACGTACTGAAGCTCGCGCGCACGATGTTGTTCGACAGCAGTCCCAACGCCTGCATCGAGGTCAGCCAGACGGTGCGCATCGCGGCGCCGCTCAGCGAGACGTTCGTTACCCAGAACTGGTCGAACGACGCCATCAAGAACAAACTGCTGGAACTCCTCGCCGGAATTCCAATCGACTCAGCGGCCAGGTTCTACAGAAATGCTAAGGATGCAGCCGCGATGCGCGGGGACGACTACGCGAGCGAGTTCATGCTGCTCGACTGCACGTATACGGAAGAGGTTGCGCTACCCACTCTACCGGGCTTCGTGCAGTGGCCAATCACCTGGAATGGCCGCGTGTACAACTATTATCAGGACAATCAGGAGCGGAGCAGCGTCTTCTTCCTGCCCGATCGCTTCGAGATTGCCGTTGGTCCAGCCGGCGCCGCGGCGGTGTCGCTGCTTCAGTTGTCGATACCGGAGGGCGGCGGTGTCGAGGGCACCCGGGCAACGTTTCGTGTGTTCGGGCGGCCCGTTGTGGAGTTCGAGCGCGTGGACCAGGCGAAGCGCTACCTGCGCGAGAAGATCGGGCCCTCCACCGATTTGGCGTCCCTCCAGGATGCGCGCGGCGTGTCGACCACGTTCACGCAGTCACTGCCGTCAGCAAGCGGCGCCTCGAGCCAGCCGCAAATTCAAAGCAATGCCCACATCGACCTCAGTGCTGGCCTGCGCAACGAAGTCAGCCTCACCTTCGCGGCGTTTCAAGCGGTGTGGGCTGCCATCTTTAGTGAAAGTGCCGAGAACCCGCTGTTTCTGGGTTGGGTCGACGTCAAGCTGTCGAGCGGACGGTATGCCGATCAGGTTAGCTTCAATGCGCGCCTGCCGAAGCAGCAGGAAGGCAACTTCTTCGACACCATCCTCGACCAGTCGCTCGACCGTGAGTATTCGACCACGCTGACCGTCAAGACCTTCGCGTCCATTTTCGCGAATCCCGCGGACGAGGTATTGGAGCTGTCGTTGACATTCGGCCCCAACACGGTCGTCACAATCCCGCCGCCGGCGGCAAGCAACCCCGCGAAACTGCTCGACAATTCGGTGGAGGTGAAGCGCTCCATTTACGACATCGTGCTCGGCAACCAGAACGCCGGCACGTACCACTATACCCTCCGCGTCGCCCGTGGCGACGGGACGGTTGCTCGCTCCGACCTGAAGAGTGAAGAAAGCACAATCTACGTGACACCCGCGCTCGTCAGCGCGTGTAAGTAACAGGGAGGCTGCGCATCATGGCAGGCAGGAAGCTGTTTACCAACATCAGCCCGTATCGATCCGATGTGACTCTCGTGATCCGGCGCAGTGAAGACCCGCGAAATACGGCCGGCACCACGGATTTCTCGTTAGAGCCGCGCCAGTCGGCCTGGCATGAATATGGAGACAAGGTCAACATCTACTTGAACGGCATTAAGCTCGTGTCAATGTTCAAAGGTGAGGTCATCGGCCAGCAGCACATCGTGATCGTGCGCGGGTCCGAGCTGGACAATCACCTGAACACGAAAAACGCCGTGGATTTCACGTTCACCAACGGCAGCATTGTCGTTTCGACGCGTCAGGTCAATTGAGCGTTCTTCGGAGGACTGACACGATGGCGCCCCACAAAACACTTATCAATCGAACTGGCTACCCGCTCGACGTGGTCCTGATTGTCCGCAAAGGGGACCATCCATCACTGACTGCCGGAACGGTCAACGTACAGCTGCCAGCCGGTCCGGACCACGAGGACATGAAGGCGGACGAACGCAGCGTGCAGACGGTGACGTACGGGAACGCCACCAACATCTACTTGAACGGGCTCGAGCTCAGCCTGGAGGCCGAAGGCGCCACCCAGTCGCGGCGGCGCATCGTCGCCGAGCGTGGCATGGACTTCGACAACGCGCTGAACATGTTCGACACGATCGAGTTCCGCTTCGACGGCAAGGAGATCGTGTTCACGTCGAGCAATGCGGGCAGTACCCCGCCAACCTGGAAACTTACCCCGGTGCCCTGAGGGCGCGGCGGTCAGAAAGTGCTGATCCAATCCATGGCCGCGACGCCGTTTCCCCTGGAGGCGCCAGCTCGACCACCTCCGTACCCATCCTGGTCGACCAGGGCGCCACTGCCACCTTGCCCGGCTCGGCAGTCTCCCGAGACGAGCAGGCGGAGGCACAAGAAAAGCTCCAAGATACCAGGCCGCGTTGGATGCCTGGCCCACGCGTCGGCGGGCTATTTGACCGAAAGTGAGATTGTTTTGACATGCCATTTATTTCTGAAATCCTTCTGTCAAAGCAGGATTGGGACAGGCTTCTCAAGGCTGACAATGCCTCGAAAGCCCGATCGGGGTTCGACGCGCTGATGAAGACCGGCCGCATGGGCGCCGTGGTCTACAACCGCGACAAGAACACCGGCGCTTGCCACTTCAACTTCGTCGTCGTCGGCGCCGCGGCTAAAGATCAGGCCAAAGCGCGCCAGAAGCTCAAGCTGCTGGTCTCAGAGGGCAGGGCCAACCGACAGCGGCACCTGGAGGAGCTGTTCGGCGGCGACTGGGAGGCCACCCTGAGCGAGGGCTTGCCGAACTAGCCGCCTACGAGGTGTTCACGTGCGGCGGACGTGGTCCCGCCCGTCAGGCCGCCGCCGTTACAGCACCAGAGGAGAACGATATGGCAACGCTAGAGGACGTATGGCAGATCCGCTGGAATGCCATCAACTCTGACATCCCGTACTTGCCAGATGGCGGCATCGCGGTGTTCTGGCGCGAGCATCCGGAGCTTAGCTCGCCGCTGGGTGGCGAGCTCGGCCCCGAGGACGGCAGCGTCGCACAGGCCTTCGCCAACGGAATTGTGCGCTGGTCGCCGGAGACTGGCGCCGAGCAGGTGTCGGCTTAGCCCCATGGCAGCCACGTTGCTGATCCAACAGCAACGCCGCCGCGGTCAACCCAGGGAGCGGGCACACCAGACCGTGCAACGACGGCAGTTCGATCC
>Ga0137374_10011297_pt1 | contig 10461 bp, 9 predicted proteins | sample SagtaG_20_FD_104811 | JGI IMG/M metagenome (GOLD analysis project Ga0137374, IMG submission 104811) | Vadose zone soil microbial communities from Sagehorn Ranch, Mendocino, California, USA - Sage1_R_100_16 metaG | ecosystem: Environmental > Terrestrial > Soil > Vadose zone | place: USA...
GCGCAATACCAGTTGATAACAGGCAAACTCGCTGTCAACCACTTGCGATTGGTGATGGGCACCTCAATGGGTGGGATGCAAACTTGGGTATGGGGAGAAACCGATCCGGACTTTATGGATGCACTGATGCCGCTGGCGAGCCTTCCGGTAGAGATCGCCGGTCGGAATCGTATGATGCGCCGGATGATCATGGATGCCATTAAGAGCGATCCGAGGAACAACGGGGAATACAAGACCCAACCGCAAATGGGACTCACCTCGGCGATAAATATTCTCTTGTTGATGGGCAGTGCGCCTTTGCAATGGCAGAAACAGGCGCCGACACGTGACGCCGCAGATAAGTTTTATGAGGAGCGCATGCGAGCGTCGCTGGCGCGCACGGACGCTAACGACATGCTTTATCAATTCGACGCCTCGCGTGAGTACAATCCGTCTACCAAACTGGAAAGCATCCAGGCGGCACTCGTAGCCATAAATTCCGCCGATGATCTGATCAATCCGCCCGAACTGGGTTTGATTGATCGTGAAATCAAGCGGGTCAAGCACGGCCGCTATATCTTGATTCCCATCAGCGACCAAACACGCGGCCACGGCACCCATTCGGTGCCCCTAATTTGGCAACAGTATCTGAAAGAATTGCTTACAGCGTCGGAACGTTAGAAGCTCGCACACCCGGCTGAAGAGACTGTGAAAACTCCGAAATCCCACCCACGGCAGAAGTTGTGAAAAAAAGAAACCTGGCCACAGATTAACGCGGATAACGCGGATCAGAACAATAAGAAGTTAAAAAGCCAACGAATGTGATTAATCGGTTTTGATCTATGTCCTCCGCGTTAATCTGTGGCTATTCTGTTGCTTCCCAATAAACAGCCAACTGCAACCCGCTCCGCACACCGCCAGACACGCAGCGATAAGCATGATCAAACGATGGCCTGATACAAACGAATCAGCGACCGCCCGTCGAACCTGCGCTTGTTGTTCCACCGTCAAATCAGCTGGCAGCTCAAGGCCTGCCAGTTTTATCCGCTGGTCATAAATCACCCGACGAGTAGTTTCAGGTATATCCAGGTTCTCCAGTCGCGAGTCCAAATTGCGACTGAACGCGTGCAAGATCACGACCCCAAATACCGCAATGGCAAGCAGCCCGGCTGTGCGGGCAACAGCGTTGTTGACTCCCGAGGCGACTCCTGACAACTCTGCTTTCACGGAACTCATAACAGTTGTAGTTAATGGGGCCACAGTGATAGCCATCCCCACCCCAAGTACTATCACTGCGGGAAGAATATCGGTCCAGTAGTTTACATTTGTTCCCGGCAACGTGAATAGAGCAAAGCCCACGGCAGCGATGATTGGTCCAATGATCAAGGGGCGTCGCGGTCCGTATCGATCTACGAGCCCGCCGGACCAGCGCGAAAGCGTGAACATGATGATCACAAAGGGCAGAAACGCAGCGCCGGCCGCCGTGGCCAAGTATCCTTGCACCTGTATCAGATTTAGAGTCAGAAAAAACAGCGTTCCGCCAAGAGCCGCATAAAGCAGGATTGTCAAAAGGTTTGCGCCGGCAAAATCTCGCGATCGAAACAGACTAAGCGGGAGCATCGGATTTCTCGCTCGCGACTCAACAAAGACAAACGTCACGAGTGAAATAGTTCCGGCGACCAACGCAGCAACCACAGGGACTTGATTAAAACCCGATCGCGAAGATTCGATCAGTCCGAAGACAATGCCTGCCAACCCAATAGTAGCCAAACCTGCGCCTGGCCAGTCGAGCGGGACCGATGAGTCTTCCGCTCGACTCTCAGGCACGCGCCAAAACGAAATAATAAGCACTGCCACAGCGAGAGGAAGATTCAAATAGAAAACTGCTCGCCAGGAAACATGTTCAACTAACCAACCACCAAGGACCGGTCCGATCGCAGTGGTGATCGCGGAAAAACCCGACCACGTGCCGATGGCGCGACCCCGACGATCGGGAGGAAATGAAGCACTGATGATCGCAAGACTGCCGGGTACGAGTAACGCGCCGCCGACTCCCTGCACAGCGCGAGCCAGGATCAATTGATTGATGTTCAGAGCCATACCGCACGCCGCGGAGGCCAGAGCGAAAAGTGTGACTCCGATCAGAAAGATCTTTTTGCGGCCATACAAATCGCCAAGCGCGCCACCAACCAATAGAAGAGCCGAAAGGAACAGCGAGTAGGATTCAACAACCCACTGCACTCCGATAACAGTTGCATGGAGTTCTCGCTGGAGCGAAGGGAGCGCGACGTTGACGACGGTGCCATCGATGAAGGCCATGCTCGAAGCAAGGATTGTCGCGGCAAGAATCCAAGGCCCCTGCTTTTCGGTACAGGGAGCGTCGGCCTTTCCAGAGCGAATAATTCCCTCGTGACAGGGCTCTCTAAGTATGCTGACCATTGCGTTTAACAGAATCGTTGCATGGGTACGCGACGCCTGGCAAATGTGATCCTAATTTGGAGTGCGCTGGCCTGGCTGGCCTGGCAGCGCTTTGGCCTACGTTCGCGACGGTCCTCCTGGGGGCGAAATCCCTTCGCAGGCAAACACCTTGATTCGCAGTTGAGTGGCAAGGAGAAACAGGCCAAAGCGGCGCCGGGCCGATGCACTGCTCCAGGCACGCGACGCCTGGCAAATGTGATCCTAATTTGGAGTGCGCTGGCCTGGCAGCGCTTTGGCCTACGTTCCCGATGGTCCTCCTGGGAGCGAAATCCCTTCGCAAGCAAAACACGTTGATTCGCAGTTGAGTGGCAACGAGAAAAAGGCCAAAGCGGAGCCGGGCCGCCGCACTCCAAAGTTTCGTCAGATCCAGGAAGGGGCTTGAATGCCGCCTTCGGATTGCGTCGTCTCACAGACACGAGAGGAGAACGATTATGCATTGAAGCAGATGGCAAGAGTCTTGAAGGCGGATGTGAGGCCGGCGTCTGAGTTAAATCTTGAGGACATGCAACGATGAGGTCTGGATTCGACTACCCGAAGGGTTCGTCGATTGATTTGCTTTGGGTGGTGAAAAACTTTGGCCCGTTTTCGGTTATGTAAAGACAGTCTTCGAGGCGGATGCCAAACTCGCCATAAATTACAATTGTCGGCTCGTCACTAAAACACATTCCCGGCTCAATCGGTGTTTTGTTTCCGCGAACAAAATTGGTCCATTCGTGCCCGTCGAGGCCGATACCATGACCGGTGCGGTGAGGCAATCCGGGGACCTTGTAGTCGGGACCAAATCCTGCATCCGTGAGTACCTTGCGAGCCGCGGCATCTACGACCTCGCAGGGCTGCCCTAACTTCGCCGCAGCGAAACCCGCGTCCTGAGATCTGCGCTCGAGGCTCCAAATATCGCGCTGGCGCTGCGTGGGCTTGCCGAGAACGAAGGTACGCGTTATGTCTGACTGATAGCCTTCAACGCCGCAGCCCCCATCCATCAAAACCACATCGCCTTCTTTAAGTTTTTGGGGGGTGCTACTTCCGTGCGGAAACGCGGTGTATTTTCCGAAACTACAAAACACGCCGCCGGTCAAGCCCAAAGCTCGAAACGCCGCCGAACAGTTCCCGGAAATCTCGTCCTGATTCATACCCTCGTGCATGGTGTCGTAGGTGGCTTTGTAAGCAACGAGGGTAATGTCATTCGCCCGTTGCATTAAAGCAATTTCGGCTGGGGACTTGTGCACGCGACAGCCAACGGTTACCGGGTCGGCGCTGACATATTCAAATCCAGATCCCTCTTTTCGAATGCCGTCGAAAAGAAAGAAGCGCACTCGTTCTTCAATGCCGATTTTGCCGGTCCGGAAGCCCCGGTCTCGAAATATCTCGACCACGCGCCGGTAGGGACTTTCATCCTCTTCCCACGTACGCACATCGGTGCCAAAGCGGATCAGCTCGCGCGCCCGCTCTTCTTCAAACTTTGGACAGACCCAGGCGAGCTCGCCGTGGGCGGGGATCACCAGAGCAAACATGCGTTCACTTGTCCCCCAGCGCATACCAGTGAAATAGAACATGCTGGGACCTGGTTCAAGGTAAATGGCGTCAATCTTGTTCTGGCCCATCAGCCGCTGGGCTTTGGTGATTCGCGCTTTGCGTTCGTCGTCAGAAATCGGAACAACCCCGGCGGTCATCCGATTCAGTTTGCGGATGGATTCAGGTACTTCGCGCTGTTGCGCAGAGGTACTGATCGCAAACAGCTCGTTAGTGAGTAGCGAAGCGCCGGCAATTCCGGCCGACAGGCGCAAAAATTCTCTTCTATCAGTACACATTGAGTTTAATAAGGCGATGTCAAGGTTGGATTGCGCGAGCATGCTACACGACCCGCCGAGGTGAGAACAAGAAGACAGCTAATTACCTCCTGGGTTAAGCCATCGCACGTTAGAGATTAGACTCTTCACTCCGTAGGAGTGAAATGTTTATAGCCAGAGTTGAAACGCCCTAACCAACGGCGTTCGGAGGAGCGGAATGCAACTGGACCCTTCAGCACGCGAGAACAGTTCCGCTTCTCCGAACGCCGCCGGAGGGGTTTTGTTCCTCGAGCTATAAACATGCCACCTCTAACGGGGTGAAACCCCTTAACGCTTTTTTCACGGCTTCGGAAGTTGGTCGGATTCAGTGCGATCGCCCTGTTTGTAGATCGGATATGAACCATCACCGACTGCGGTTGGTGGGATTCACGCAGAGCAGTTGTCCTAACGTATTCGCATCCTACGCAGCGGAGGTTACAATGAGAGGCCCTAAAAACGATCCACTACTCTGACTCTGATCTTCTGAGGAATAAACAGTATGAGCGATTCGCTAATAGCCGTGTCTCACTGCAGATTCATTCTGCTCTTAGGGGCCCAGGCTTTGATCCTATTTTTTCTCGCGTCTGTCATGGCCCAGACCGGGCATCCGCTCGATCCCCTGAGCGCAAACGAGATCAAGGTGGCGGCCAAAGCTCTCAAGGCCTCAGGACAGTTTCCCCAGACAGCACTCTTCTCGACTATTGTCCTAAAGGAACCTGCGAAGACCGAAGTGTTGAACTACAAATCAGGCGCGCAATTCAGTCGACAGGCTTTTTCGGTAATCATGGATCGTACCGGTAATCGGACATTTGAAGCGGTCGTAGATCTGAAAACGCAGCGCGTGCTTTCATGGCACGAAGCAAGAGGAGTGCAGCCGCTCGTTATGGACACCGAATTCAAGGATCTTCCGGATATAGTCAAAGGAGATCCGCGGTGGCAGGCTGCGATGCGCAAGCGAGGCATAAATGATTTCGACAAGATACAGATAGATGGTTGGGCCGTCGGGCAGGTCGCAGCAGCCCATCAGGGAATTCGCCTACTACGAGCACTCTCCTACTTCAAAGGAGACTCCATCAATTTTTATGGACGGCCCATCGAGGGCGTGGTGGCGCTCGTCAACATGAACGCCGGAAAAGTCGTGGAAGTAGTGGATACGGGTGTCGTCCCGCTAGCGCCACCTGGTCAGGAGTTAGACGAGAAATCTACTGGCACGCGAGCAGCCCCAAAACCTCTGACACTCAATCAGCCGAATGGCGCGAGCTTTGAGATCAACGGACAGGAGATTCGTTGGCAGAAATGGCGCTTTCGCTACACGATGCACCCGCGCGAAGGATTAGTTCTCCACACAGTCGGTTACGAGGATGACGGGCGCTTGCGTCCCATACTTTACCGCGCTTCCCTCTCCGAAATGGTCGTGCCTTACGGCGATCCGGATCAAAACTGGCGCTGGCGGAGTGCGTTTGATGTGGGTGAATACAGCGTTGGCCGGCTTGCCAGCTCAATTGAGCCCAAGACTGATGCACCCGAAAATGCCACCCTCCTCGATGCCACCTTTGCAGGCGACGACGGTGACCCCTACGTTCTACAACGGGCCGTAAGTATTTATGAGCGCGATGGCGGGCTGCTATGGAAGCACTTTGAGAGCTACTCAGGTCAGAACGAATCAAGACGGGCGCGCGAGTTAGTGATCTCCTTTATCGCCACCATAGGCAACTACGACTATGCTCTCAACTGGATTTTCCACCAGGATGGTGTGCTCGAAGTTGATGCTGCACTGAGCGGCATCATGTTGCCCAAAGGTGCGCGCGAAACGAAGGTCGACGGACATGGAGCAGCATTCAAGTCAGGTCATCTTGTCTCAGCCAATGTCGTTGCGCCGCATCACCAGCACTTCTTTAATTTCAGGCTCGATTTCGATGTGGACGGACAGAACAACTCGGTTCACGAGATGAACACGCGCGCTTTGCCTGCCGGTCCGGCTAACCCCTACCAAAACGGAATGCTGATGGAAGAGACACCCTTGCGGAACGAACTCGAAGCGCAGCGCCAGATGAATCTGCAAGCAGCCCGGACCTGGATAGTCCTTAATCCTTCAGCTCAGAACACGCTGGGCCACCACACTAGCTACATCCTCGTGCCGGGAGCAAACTCTTTGCCCTACATCGCGATGTCATCTGAGGTGCGCAAACGCGCGGGCTTCATCAACAATCACTTCTGGGCCACGCGGTACAATCCGGAAGAGATGAACGCCGCCGGAGCATATCCCAACCAGAGTCGCGGCGGTGACGGTTTACCGCGCTGGGTCGCCAATAACGAGTCGCTCGTCAACCAGGACATAGTCGTTTGGTATACGCTGGGCGTCACGCACATCCCCAGACCCGAGGAGTGGCCCGTCATGCCAGTCACCCACGTTGGCTTTAAAATGATCCCGGGCGGCTTCTTCTCAAGAAATCCGGCGCTCGACGTACCTAAATAAGCGCGTTACCATCGCCAGACATTTATTCCATGTAGCGCCAAAGACTGATGTCGGTCGCTTGTTTGATAAGTAGATGACTAGAGGAAGATACGAAATGGACCACGAAGAGGAAGCTCACGAAATCTCTTACGAAGTGCGAGTGAAGCCGGGTCGCGTCGGAACCGATCCTGAAGCGCCCGATTGGGAAGTGCTCGAGCTGGAAGACGGCGAGATTAAGAACAGTGCTGATATCTACGATAACCTGACACTTGCTGAGGCAAACCAGATCTCCGGAATGTGGCGGCGAAAGAAGGAAGAGGCGGAAACGGGAGGGGAAGCAAGCTAATAGCTTGCTTGCGTTACTCGTCGCGATGCACCGTGTCTAGGGAAAAGGCCGGCACGCACACAGCGATATATTCAGCACCGTCTTCTTCTGGCGTGCTGTATTGAACCCACTCTCCGCGCTGGGCAATCACGGCCTGGCCGGCCCGAACGTCAAACGTTTCTTCTCTCGCTGTGACTCTGAGTAGTTCGTGCAACATACTAATCGGCAAACTGCTTTAAAGAATTCTTGAACCTCAGGTAGTCTTGCCGATGTTTGTTATAGGCCGCGACATCACGATACTTGATACCGAAAACCCTTCGATTGTTTGTCTCGGTATTTTCAGTATCCTCAAAGGAACGTATGTAAGAATTGTCCCTGGCTTTGAGCGTCACACGACGAGTCTTGATGCTTCCCTTGTGTTCGACGTTCTCAGAAACAATCTCCTCTAACCGAGGATCCCGCTCGATGTCATCAGGTGTTCCATTCCACAGCGGAGCAAAAACGTAAAACTCGACGCTGCCATTCGGGGCAGTAAAGAAAGCGCTGTCATGCTGACCCTCAAACGAATTGCTCGGAAGCGACTTGCGTGCTTTGAAGCCGGGCGGATATTTTACTTCAAAATAAGCGCCTTTAAAGCTCGGCCATTTAGGTGCGTTCACAGTACTGGTAAGGGGCGTAAGCAGAAGCACAACGGTTAAGAATAGATTAATCATGCGAGCACGACTCCTCAGTGAACGATAGATTTAGGCCTAAACCGCGCACCAAATGAAACAGGCGAATGCGAGAATATTTTCCCTCCAGTACCAGAGCTCCTGTGTAGCCAGGTGCGATAGTCAGCGATGTCATCGACCAGCGTGAGCATTGGGAACACGAATCGATCAGCTCGCTCGCTTTCGTCGGTCGAGAGCAGCGACTGCAGGTCTGTAACCAATGCTTCATCAAGACGTGCGACAAGAATATGAACTTCACCCTCGCCGAGAGGTGGCACGAGAAAGGTGTTGGCACTCAGGTGCGCCGAAGGATCAATCGACTCTTCTTCTATTTCAGTTGATGTCACCGCTGACTTAAGCACGCTCTATGCGGAAAATATTATGGCTGGTAAACGCTCTTTAGACTACTAAATAAACATTTCGTGTCAATTCGTGTGTTTGGTTCGTGTTGTGCGCGTGGATCGATTTTGGAAAGTCGCTTAGACGAATTTCTGTTTGCAATTACAAGAACTCTTGACCGAAGACTTGCGTAATAAAGCAACCGTTGTGGTTCGTACTTCAAGTCTTTGCCTGTTAAAATACGTGGCCTGACTCGCCTGAGAAAACTACGGCAATCAACCTGATAACGAGGAGATAACCAATGATTCGCTTCAAGACTCTCTACACCTGCTTATTTATGTTTCTGATGCTTATCACGTGCGGGATTCAATATGCATCGGCGCAGGCGCCGCCTCCAGTGCGTGTCCCGCGACCCAGCCAGAAGGCCAGTGTCATGCAAACGATTGGCGTCACGGATCTAACCATTACTTACAGCCGGCCCGGTATTAAAGGACGTATGATCTGGGGTGATGCCCCTGCCACCGCAGAAGCGAGGGTAAAGGGTGACGCCACCTTGGATGATCAGAACGCACGTCAGAAAGGCGAGCCCATTGTGCCTTACGGTCATGTCTGGCGCACCGGAGCAAACGAAGCGACTCAGTTTAGTGTGTCAGATGACGTGTTGATTAATGGACAACCATTAAAGGCCGGAACTTACAGCCTGCACACGATACCGGGTCGGGAAGAGTGGACCATTATCTTCAACAGCGACGCTGGCCAGTGGGGAAGTTTCACATATGACGCGCAAAAGGACGTGCTCCGCGTCAAAACAAAGCCGCAAGTCACTGCTGATAATCAAGAGTGGTTGATTTACAGCTTTGACCCGGTAACTGATAATTCGGCGCAGGTCAATATCCGTTGGGAGAAGGTTCGCGTTCCATTCACTGTCGAGGTAAAAGATGTCGCTGCGCTGACGATCCAAAAAGCCCGCGCTGCCGTCGCCGCCGCCAAGCCAGACGATTGGCGCACGCCCTTGGACGCGGCTAACTACGCCCTGCAAAGCAAGAATGAAGAGTTAGGCGCGCAGTGGCTCGACCAGTCCATCAAAATCAAGCCAACATTTCGGAACCTTTCCGCTAAAGCTAATATGCTCTTTAGCGCAGGCAAGAAAGACGAAGCGCTGGTGATTGCCGAGCAAGCAATCCAACAAGGCAAGGCTGACAAGGTCGACACCTCCCGCTTCGAAAAGCGCGTAGCTGACATGAAGGCCGGGAAGATGTAGCAACGGCATTTGTGCACCGCCTCCCGAACCTGTGATAGAAAATAGCCGCAGATTAACGCGGATCACACGGATCAAACAGAATAACATTAGTAGGTTTGTTACCTTTCTTATCCGTTCTGATCCGCGTTATCGGCGTTAATCTGTGGCTAATTCTTCATCCTGTAGCAACGACGAACTAGTACTGATCTGTGCGTCTTAGCTACCTTTGCGGCTTGGCGTCAATTCTGCCTCTGGCTATAATTCGGCTCATGAAAAAACCAATCTCTCGCCCCCTGGCGCTCGCACTTCTCGTACTTTTTTCGTTTCAATCTGTCTGGGCCACCTGTGGAGGTGGTGGAGGCGGCGGTACCGGTGGCATGTCGGGCGGTGGAGGTGATAAGAGCGCCTAAAATCACCACGGAGATATGGGGTTCACAGAGCCGGCAGAGGCGAGTGAAATTTGGCCACTACATAAATTTGACCGCGAAGGTCAAGCAACCCAAGTCGATTTCATCCGCGCAACACAATAATCGAAATCCGAAATTCGCAATCCGAAATTCTTTTACTCATACCGCAGTGCCACCAGCGGATCGACTTTGGTCGCGCGTCGCGCCGGGATATAGCAAGCAAACAAAGCAACGGCAATCAATCCCACCGCCACACTCACGAATGTGATGGCGTCAGTCGGCGTCACGCCAAACAACACAGTCTCCATCAATCGTGTCAGCGCAAAAGCAATAATCAATCCCATCGCGACGCCGATTAGTGCCAGGCTCATTCCGTTGCCTACAACCAGCTTCAACACGTCTGCCGCCCGCGCGCCGAGCGCCATCCGGATGCCGATCTCCTGCGTGCGCTGCGTCACCGCGTACGACATCACGCCGTAGATTCCTACCGCGGCCAACACCAGCCCGATGAGGGCAAAGACAACCAGCAGGCTCATAAACAACCTTCGTAACAAAATAGATTCGCTTTGCAGCTGCTCGAGAGTTGTAACGTTGTAGACCGCCTGATCCTTATCAATGCGATCGGCGGTCTGCTGATAAAAGGTTACTAAATTTTCCGGCTTGGGATACTTTGCGCTGGGTAATCCGATGTTCATCGTGAGA
>Ga0137374_10011304_pt1 | contig 10459 bp, 9 predicted proteins | sample SagtaG_20_FD_104811 | JGI IMG/M metagenome (GOLD analysis project Ga0137374, IMG submission 104811) | Vadose zone soil microbial communities from Sagehorn Ranch, Mendocino, California, USA - Sage1_R_100_16 metaG | ecosystem: Environmental > Terrestrial > Soil > Vadose zone | place: USA...
ACCGGCAGAACCGGCGGGCGCGTCAGGGTCGGCGGACGGACGCTTTGAATTCTGGATCGACCGCGGCGGCACGTTCACCGACGTGGTGGCGCGTCGCCCGGATGGCAGCCTCGTCGTCAGCAAGCTTCTGTCGGAGGATCAGTCGCGATACTCCGACCCTGTCATCGAGGGGATCCGGCGGCTCCTCGGCGTGCCGACCGGCAGGCCGATTCCGGCGGACCGGATCGGCGCGGTCAGGCTCGGTACCACCGTAGCTACCAACGCACTTCTCGAACGCAAAGGCGAGCCGACCGTTCTTGTCATCAGCCGCGGCTTCGCCGACGCGATGAGAATCGGCTATCAGAGTCGGCCGCGGATCTTCGACCGTAAGATCACCTTGCCGGAGCTGCTGCACGAGCGGGTGATCGAGGCCGTCGAGCGGATCAGCGCTCACGGTGAGGTCATCGTGCCGCTCGACGAGGATGCCCTCGAACGCGACCTTGGTAGGGCATACGACGACGGCTTCCGCTCTGTGGCCGTGGTGTGCATGCACGGCTACCGTTATCCGCGGCACGAGGCGCGAATCGGCGAGATCGCCCGGGCCATCGGTTTCGCGCAGGTGTCCGAGTCGCACAGGACCAGCCCGCTGATGAAACTGATCTCGCGCGGCGACACAACGGTCGCGGACGCCTACCTGTCCCCCATCCTTGGCCGCTATGTCGACCAGGTGGCCCGCGAGCTGCAGGGCGTCCGGCTGCTGTTCATGCAGTCCAACGGAGGCCTCGCCGATGCACGGAGGTTCCGCGGCAAGGACTCAATCCTTTCTGGGCCCGCCGGCGGCATCGTCGGCATGGCACGCACGTCAGTCGCGGCCGGCTTCAGCCGGGTGATCGGTTTCGACATGGGCGGCACGTCGACCGACGTGTCGCATTACGCGGGAGAGTTCGAGCGGCAGTACGAAACAGAGGTGGCCGGGGTGCGGATGCGCGCGCCGATGCTCTCCATCCACACGGTCGCCGCGGGTGGCGGGTCGATCCTGTACTTCGACGGCAGCAAGTACCGCGTCGGGCCGGGCTCAGCCGGCGCCAACCCGGGCCCAGCCGCCTACCGCCGCGGCGGCCCGCTCACGGTCACCGATGCCAACGTCATGCTCGGGCGCATCCAGCCCGGCTACTTCCCGCGCGTGTTCGGCGAGCATGGCGACCAGCCGCTCGACGCCGGGATAACCAGGGAGCACTTCACCGCGCTGGCGAAACGGATCGAGACGGCCACCGGCGACAGGCGCAGCGGCGAGGAGGTGGCTGCCGGGTTCCTCGACATCGCGGTGGCGAACATGGCGAACGCGATCAAGAAGATCTCGGTACAGCGGGGCTACGACGTCACGCGGTACGTGCTCGCGACATTTGGTGGCGCAGGCGGTCAGCACGCGTGCGCCGTCGCCGACGTACTTGGCATCACGAACGTGCTGGTGCATCCGCTAGCCGGGGTTCTGTCCGCATACGGTATGGGGCTCGCCGACGTGATCGCGATGCGGGAGGCCGCGGTGGAGGCTCCGTTGTCGGAGCAGCTACTGCCCGAGCTGTCGAGGGTCTCGAAAGCCCTCGAAACCGATGCCAGGGCAGAACTGGAGGCCGAGGGCCTCTATGGCGGCAGGGGGCGGAGTGTCGTCGCAGCTCACCTGCGTTACGAGGGGACTGACACGGCACTGCCTGTCCCGATGGGAACCGTGGCGGACATGGTTGCGGCGTTCGAGGCGGTGTACCGCCAGCGCTTCGCCTTCCTCATGCGGGACAAGAGAATCATGGTCGAAGCGGTGTCCGTCGAGCTGGTCAGCGGCGCCGAGCCACCGGCCGGCACGCCCGCGAGCCACCCGCCCGTACCCGAGAGCGCAAAGGCGCCGCAACGCGTGATTCCGAACGGCTGCCGCTCGCTGGCGCGCATGTTTGTGGCCGGCTCGTGGACAGAGGTGAATCTGTTCCGCCGAGGCGAGCTGCGCCCAGGCCACGTCGCCGACGGCCCGGCGATCATCGTCGAGAACTTCGCCACTACCATTGTTGAGCCAGGCTGGCAGGCGGTCGTAACCGAGCAGGGCGACCTGCTGCTCACCCGGGTGAGGGCCCAGACGGACCGAGCCGTACGCAGTAGCGTCGCGGAGGACGATAAATGGCCCACCGATAACCGCGGAGGGTCCTCGATGGCCCACCGTGGCCCTTCGAGTGGGGACGCCGGCGCCGGCGCCGATCCGGTGATGCTCGAGATCTTCAACAACCTCTTCATGTCGGTCGCGGAACAGATGGGCGTGCGCCTGCAAAGCACGGCGCATTCGGTCAACATCAAGGAACGGCTCGACTTTTCCTGCGCGATCTTCGACAGCGAGGGCCATCTGATCGCCAACGCCCCGCACATCCCGGTGCATCTCGGCTCAATGGGCGAAAGCATCAAAATGGTCGTCAGGCGCAACGCCGGGGCCATGCGGCCTGGCGACGTCTATGTACTGAACGACCCCTACCACGGCGGCACGCACCTTCCGGACATCACCGTGGTCACCCCGGTGTTCGGCGGCGCGGGAACCGAAATCCTCTTCTACGTCGCCTCCAGGGGCCACCACGCTGAGATCGGGGGAATCACGCCGGGCTCGATGCCGGCCTTCAGCACGCGGATAGAGGAAGAAGGCGTCCTCATCGACAACTGGCTGCTGGTGCGGGACGGCATTCTGCGGGAGCCCGAGACGATCAACCTGTTGCGCGCCGCGCCGCACCCGTCCCGAAATCCGGTCACCAACGTTGCCGACCTGAGGGCACAGATCGCGGCCAACGAGAAGGGCTCGCGGGAGCTGCACCGGATGGTCGAGCAGCACGGCCTGGACGTCGTGCGCGTGTACATGGGCTACGTGCGGGCAAATGCCGAGGAAGCGGTGCGGCGCGTCATCCCAGCGCTGCGCGGCGGCAGCTGTACCTACGAGCTCGACAATGGCGCCGTGATCAACGTGTCCGTTCGCACCGACCGGAACGCGCGGACCGCTGAGATCGACTTCACCGGCACCTCGCCGCAACTGCCGGGCAACTTCAACGCGCCGTCATCTGTCGCCATGGCAGCCGTGCTTTATGTGTTCCGCACGCTGGTGGATGAGGACATCCCGCTGAACTCCGGCTGCCTGACGCCGCTGCGCGTGACCATCCCGGACGGATCCATGCTTTCGCCGCGGTATCCGGCGGCGGTGGCCGCGGGCAACGTCGAGACTTCCCAGGCGATCACGGGTGCGCTCTACGCGGCTCTTGGTGTCATGGCGGAAAGCGCCGGCACGATGAACAACGTCACCTTCGGCAACGACCGCCATCAGTACTACGAAACCGTCGCTGGCGGCTCCGGCGCGGGTGACGGGTTCAGCGGTGCCGACGTCGTACAGACCCACATGACCAATTCGAGACTCACCGACCCCGAAGTGCTCGAGTGGCGGTACCCGGTTCGCCTCGAGTCCTATGAGATTCGCCGGGGCAGCGGCGGTGCGGGACGCTGGCGTGGCGGAAATGGTGGCGTGCGCGTCATCCGGTTCCTCGATGCGATGACGGTAACCACTCTGAGCAGCCATCGGCGGGTGCCGCCGTACGGTATGGCGGGCGGGCAACCGGGTGCCCTCGGCCGCCACTGGGTGGAGCGTGCCGACGGCTCCGTAAAGCGGATGGGGGCATGCGACTCGGTGCCGGTCGAGGCAGGGGACGTCTTCGTCATCGAGACACCGGGCGGAGGCGGCTACGGCCCACCGGCTCCGAAGTGACCCAGGGAGGCACTCCACGGGTCCGGGACCAATCAGGGCCGACCCGTGGAGGCGCTCTGCGGGTCACGGGCGACCCGTAGAGGCACTCTACGGGTCACGGGTCACGGGACGGGTCAGGGGCTGCTTGGGCGTTATGCAGCCAAAGCGACTCCCACGTCAGGCCACTACCGATTGGGGATATCGGGGGTGACGCTCCAGTCGCGCCGGGCCAGCTCGTACCGCGGGCCACCATCGGTGTCGGTCTCCAGGAGAACCTGGGACTCGGTGAGCCGACGCAACCCTTCCCTCACCACGGCGTCATCCAGGTCAGTCACCGAGAGGATCTGGTCCCTGGTCACCGGGCCGCCTTGATACTCGAGGGTCGCGACGGTCTCGTAGACGTAGGTGTCGGTGCCCTGAAGAGTCTGCGTGTCGACGTAGGGCTGCTGGTGATCTGCAGGCATACCAGTCCTCCTCCGGCGCAAGAGCCGTCCGCCCGACGGCAGCCTTACCGCGCTTTTACTGACGTTCCCGGTCTGCGCGGAGCAAACGCTCAGGTCCCGATGTGCGCATATATCCGGCGGCGGGGCGCGTCGGCGAGCAAACTTGCTAGAGCCTGCTTGAAAACTCCGATCCGGCTCGCGTGCGCCGCATCCCGGCTGGCGGCGTTCTCGCCCTCGACGTGCCTTCCAGGCACGCCTTCGGGCTGCGGCCTTGCCAGCCGGGCACGGATGACCCGCGCACTGATCGAACCGGGGTTTTTCAAGGAGGCTCTTAGAAACTTGGCTACGGGAGGTGCCTCAATGGTGGGGCTGCCGGAGCAGGCCAAGCGCCCGGAGCTGGTCTACCGCTACGGGGTCCGGGTAGCCGAGGAGAATGCCCAGGGCCAGGCCTATTCGGGCGTCGGCTTACGCCTCCCCTGAACACATCAACCGGGCACAGGGGCTCCGCGCCTCTCCTTGGCCTCGCTGCACGTGAGGAGAATAGGACATGAATGTGGATTTCGTCGCCTTGATCGCCTGGCTCATCGCGGCGGTGGGCGGCTTGTACCTGCTCATCACCTGGCTGGTCTGCGGCGGAATACGGCAACAGCGGCCAAGGGCGACCAGTTTCCCGGCACTGCTGATCTTCGCGCATTTCCTGCTTGCCGCGGCGGGGCTCGGCACCTGGATCGTTTACGTCCTCACCGAGCGGGACGACCTGGCGTGGGTCGCGTTCGGCATTCTGCTGCTCGTCATTCTGCTCGGCTCTACTATGTTCGCCCGCTGGGGTGGAACCGACCAGCCCAACGTCGCCGCAGGCGCGAGCAAGCCCGAAGCGGCGGGAAGTGGCGCCCCGCCGCGTGGCACAACAGCCCGCACCCTGGTGGCGGACCGCCAAAGCCGAGCGACCATCGCCACGGCGAGCAAACGAACCGAATCGCCCGCGGAAAGCCACTTCCCCATCGTGGTCGTCGCGGGCCACGGGGCGTTCGCGGCCGCCACCCTCATCCTCGTGCTGCTCGCCGCCCTCGGCGTCGGCGGGAGCTGATGTAACCAAGGGCAGCGCCCGACGCCGCTCTGGCTACAGCGCGACTTGCGCGCGCTCGGCCTGCAAGGGACCAGTTGCGCGGCAGAGCCTGCCGCACTCATCGGCCCGGCCGGAAGATCAGGCAGCTGCTCGTCGCTTGCGCATAGAGCTTTCCAGCGGCGTCAGCGAGCGTGGCATGTGCAAGGGCGGTGCGTGATCCAAGATGCTGTACCGTTCCCTCGCATAGCAACCGCCCGGTGCCGGAGGTGATCGGCCGGATGAACCTGATGGCCAGATCCAGCGACGTGTAGTAAGCGCCAGCCGGCAGCATGCTATGCACAGCACAGCCGCAGGCGGAATCGCAAAGCGTCGCGTAGACGCCGCCGTGAACGGACCCGGTGGGGTTATAGTGAAATTCCGCTGGCGTGATTTCAAAAATCACTTTTCCTGGCTCCACCGATACCCAGCCGAAGTCAAGGGTCGCCGTGATCGGCGGTGCCGGAATTTTTCCCGCGATCATTTCCCGGAAGAACTGCATCCCATCAAGCTCACGGGCTGCAGCCGCTGAGATCTCGGGATCTTCCCACTGATACACCCGCCGCCGGTTGTTGTGTCGGCCGTCGCTGGCCTCGGCGGCCCGAGTCCCAGGGTCGGCGACCGAGCCGTCGTCCGCTGAAGGGTCCGTCACCTTTCTGTCCCTCCTTGTGCTGCGGCAGTCGAGCGTGGATGGTGACGCAAGCCGTCGAATTGTCACGGCGTGCGCCCGGCCAGTGGTTTTCGATCATGTCGAGTACTTGCCGGTTCTCCGCGAGCACGTCCATCGCGACGCTTGTGGCCCCCCGGGCCTTGGCCCGGGCGGTCAGCGTACGGACCAGGGCTGAGCCGATGCCGCCCCCCTGCCGTGCGTCGGTTACCACCACGCCGATCTCTACTGTGTCGGTCCCGCGTGGGCCAACCTTATCCACCGCCATGGCGTGACCGATGATCGTCTCTTTCTCGGCTGCCACGACGGCATCAACGTTGTCGCCGACACCGGTCAGGATGCGGAGCATGGCGGCGGTCGTCGGCGAGGCGGTGGTGAAGAACCTGAGGTAGTTCGTCCGCGGCGACAGCGCGGCGAGAAAGTCCCTGATCGCGTCGCGATCTCCGCTGCCCGCCTGCCGTATTTCGACACTCGCTACCGCTGACGCCTGGGTTCGGTTCACGTACCCAGCATGGGTCAGGATTGCTGAGTCTGTCAACTGGACTTAGCATACGGTCATGAGGCGACCATGGATCCTCGACTACGACGCCACCAACTGTACGATCGGCGCCGCGGTACGCATCATCGGCGAGAAATGGACCTTCCTTGTGCTGCGCGAGGTGTTCAATGGGGTCCGCCGATTCGACGACATGCAGCGACGTACCCAGGCACCCAGGCAGATCCTTAGCGACCGGCTCTCCCGCCTGGTGGCTGAAGGCCTGCTGCGCAGGGTTCCTTATCAGGAGACCGGGCAGCGTAGCCGCCAAGAATACCGACTGACGGAGAAGGGCCTAGATCTTTACCCGGTGATCGTCGCCCTGATGCAGTGGGGCGATAGGTACGCGGCCGACCCAGCGGGCCCTCAGGTCGAGCTCACGCACCGCGATTGCGGAGCACCCGTGCGGCTGCAGCTCATCTGTACCCACGGGCATGCCCTCAGCTCGGCGCGTGAGGTGACCCCGCGGCCGGGGCCCGGCGCCCGCAAGATCGCGTGACAACTCAGACGCGCCAGGTCGGCGGCGGACAGGCTCGTTGATCAGCGGTGGGGGCGAGCCCGGTCACGGTCGAGGAGTCCGCTCCCGAGCGCGGCCTGCGGTGGTCCGAACGACATCAGAGCCAGCTGGGACAAACGGCAGGCGCATCGCGACTAGCCCTCGACTAGCCCCGCAAGAGCGGGGCACTGTAGCTCGTATGCCGCCGAACACACCCGCACTGATGACCGTGCCCGCCCGGGATCTCATGGCCGCATCGGTGGCGCTCGCCCGGTCGGGTCTGGTGCGGCCCTATCGCCCCGATCGGTTGCTGCGGCTGGGATCGGGCCTGCTGCGTTACGGTCCCGGACCTGGATTTGGGCCCCTGGCTGGCGCGACCTTCTGCGCAGACACCCAGGGGATCGTCGACGACGACGGTGCCATAACGTTTGGGCGGCTCGAGGAGCAGTGCGACGCGGTATCCGCCGGGCTCGCCACGCTGCTATCACCCGGCGACCGCGTCGGCCTGCTCGCCAGGAACTCCGCCGGCTTTTACCAGGCCATGGTCGGCGCCGCCCGCTGCGGCTTGGACGTCCTCTACCTCAACACAGGCTTTTCCGCTGACCAGATCGCTGACATTGTGACCGAACGCGGCGTACAGGCCCTGGTGCACGATGCCGAGTTCGCCGCGAAGGTACCGCCGAACGTCCTGAGCATCCCGATGACCGGTGACGCGCCCACCAGCGTCGAGCAGATGGCAGCCAGCGCCGGGCGGCCCGGCGCCCGGCAGGTGGCGGCCGGCCGGGCATGGCAACCAGGTCCGGTGCGCCGGCGCAGCCGGCACGTCATGCTGACATCGGGGACGACCGGGCCACCGAAGGGCGTCACACGGACCGGAGGAGCTGCCAGCTCGGCCGTCGCACTGCTGTCCGGCCTGCCGAACCGTGCCGAGCAGAGGTGTTTGATCGCCGCACCCATGTTCCATGGCTGGGGCTGGCTCAACGCGATGCTGACCATGCTGTTGCGGAGCACGATCGTCGTCACTCGCAGGTTCGAGCCCGAGCGTCTGCTCCAACTCGTCGAACGCGAGCGCTGTCAGGAGCTCGCCGCGGTTCCCACCATGCTGCGGCGCATCATGGACCTCCCGCCCGACGTGCGACACCGTTACGACACGTCCAGCCTGCGGGCCGTGACCCTCAGCGGGTCGGCGCTTCCGCCCGCCCTCGCGGACGGGTTCATGAACGAGTTTGGCGACATTCTCTACAGCTTCTACGGCACGACGGAAGCGGGATACGCAGCCGTGGCGAGCCCAGCCGATTTGCGCACGGCCCCGGGAACCGTCGGGCGGCCATTGCCACTGGTGGATGTGCGAGTACTTGGCGTTGACGGCGAGCCCTGCCCGGCCGGCGCATCAGGGATGATCTGGGTGAGCAGCCACGACACCCGTGGCCACGCTGAAAAGCCCGGCGAAGGCCCCGACCGCCGCCGTAGGGCCGTATCCACCGGCGACATTGGCTGGCTGGACGAGGCCGGGCGGCTGTTCATCGCGGGCCGCTCAGACGACATGATCATCACCGGCGGGGAGAACGTCTACCCGGCCGAGGTGGAAGCCACACTCGAACAGCACCCCAGCGTGCTTGAGGCGGCGGTGGTCGGCCGCCGTGATGAGGTATTTGGCCAGATTCTGGTGGCTCACCTGACGTTGAGGGACGAAATGAAGGTCACGCACGAACAACTGCGTTCCTGGTGCCGGGATCGCCTCGCGCCCTTCCAAGTGCCCCGGCGGTTCGTCGTCCACGACGCGCTACCCCACAACGAGGCGGGCAAGGTGGTCAAGCGCGACCTGTAGGACCCGGGCATCGTGAAGGGCTCAGTCATCCTCCACCCTGATCCCGAGCGCCGCTGCCAACGCTGAAGCCATCGACATGAGTTGACCACTGTCGACGATGGCGCCGCGAAGCGATGTGTAGCCGTCAGCAACATCGAGTTCAGCGGCGCGACGAAAGTCGACGTCGGCCATCGTGGCCTTGTCGAAGCGCACGCGGTGCAGCGCGGACCCGGGGAACCGCACAGTGTCCAGAGCAGCGCCAGCCCAGTCGACGTCGCGAAGCACGCAGTCCTCGAACACGACATCGGTAAATTTGGCGGCACGAAAGTTCACGGAGTCCAGCTTGCAGCCCTGCAAAACAACGCGGCGCCACCGCACACTGAACGCCTCGACGCCGGAGAATGCCGAGGTATGCACCTTCGCATCGAGCCAGTCTGTTTCCGCGAGGTCAGCGCCCACCGCCCGGACGCCGCGCAGCGAGACGTCGTTGAACCTCGAGCGCCGGTAAGTGCCGCCGTTCAGGGTAACGGCCGAGAAGGTACATCCGATGAATAGCGCGTTTCCGGCGTCGATGGCATCGAAGGTCCGCCCGTCGAACAGAACCGTGTCGTACTCGCCCTCCGGCTCCATCGCGTCCTCGAGCCGGCCGAGGCTATCTGCCGCCGATGTCCTCACTCCAAACCTCTGGATAGCGGGTGAGAAATTCTTGCATCACGGCGACGCAGCGTTCGTCATCGAGCAGCACGACGTCCACGCCGCGCTCCGCGAGAAAGCTCAGATCTCCCTCGAACGTCTCGGCCTCGCCCACGACCACGCGGGGGATCTGAAACAGCAAGATCGCCCCAGCGCACATCTGGCACGGGGAAAGCGTCGTGTACAACGTGGTGTCCTGGTAGGAGGGCCGCCTCCCCGCGTTGCGCAAACAGGCGATCTCGCCGTGCGCGATCGGATCGCCGCGCTGCACCCGTTCGTTGTGGCCGGATGCGATGACCTTCCCGTCGGCGGCGAGGACGGCGCCGACAGGAACCCCGCCGCCGTCGAGACTGGCCCGCGCCTCCTGCAGAGCCCGGTCCATCATTTCGTGGTCCGCCGCCGCGGGCCCGAAGTCCATGCGGGCCATGGTACGGGTCCGCAGGCAACGCGGGCCGGTGAGCGCCCATGACGGCGATTTACCCCATTGATCCCGAACGGCTGCCGCGGCCTGTCACCCGCACGAAGCAAGCTCCGCCCGCAGGGCGGTGGTAAGAACCGACATGTCGGGCACTGCGTCCGGATCGGCGATGATCGTGATGGCCAAGGTCCCCGCGTACGACAGCGCCCCAAAGGCGACGGTCACGTTCCCCGTAATAAGGGTGATCGGGATCACCGCGCTCACCGCGGCGCCACCCAGAGTCAGTGGCTGATCAGGCCCCCGCAGGTTGCTGACGTAGGTATGGATCATGCGCTGATGGTTGATGAACCAGCCATACACGCCGAACCCCGCCAGCAGGCGGAACGCGCCCGCCAGCAGGCCGGCGGAAGCTCCTGGTGCGGAAACCTTATGGGCGCGTGTGATCGCCGCGATCCGTTCCAGCCGGCGCTGGATGGAGCCGTCGACCGGCAGCGCGACGGGCATGACGCCTGACTGGTTGCCGAGATGACCTGCGGTCGCTGATGCGCGCGCGGACACCGGCACC